>JACCDJ011482268.1_pt1 | contig 22171 bp, 27 predicted proteins | sample 7444481 | NCBI WGS metagenome assembly JACCDJ01 (sample SAMN15323435, study PRJNA562643) | freshwater metagenome | isolation source: river surface water | place: USA:Blue River Watershed | collected 2017-08-15 | reverse complement strand
CCAAGTCACATGATTTGCCGCATGATTGCATTAAACGACCAAGTGGCTTATCCATGGTTCGCTCCAGCAGGCACACGTCGTGGTGGTATTACTAACGCAACAGCAGTTGGTTACGTTAGCGCAGAAGGCGAGTTTGTATCAGTTGCTCTAAACGAAGGTCAACGCGATACGTTGTACAATGTTAAGGTTAACCCAATCACATTCTTTACAGGTGCTGGTTTAGTTAACTTCGGACAAAAGACTCGTGCAAGAAATGCAAGTGCAATGGATCGTATCAACGTAGCACGTTTAGTAATTTACTTACGTAGCCAGTTGAACAAACTTGCAAAACCATATATTTTCGAACCTAATGACAAAATCACTAGAGACGAAATTAAACAACAGGTCGAAAGCCTATTGTTAGAATTAGTCGGACAACGTGCTCTATACGACTTCTTAGTTGTTTGTGACGAAAGTAACAACACACCTAACAGAATCGATAGAAACGAGTTGTATGTCGATATTGCTATTGAACCAGTTAAGGCAGTGGAATTCATTTACATTCCAGTACGCTTGAAGAACACTGGTGAAATTGCGGGTCTAGGCTAAGAATAAATACGAACAGGAGATTATAGAGAATGTCTATTTCAACACTAAGCAAATTATCGGTTCCTTTAGCCAGTGACCAGTCAGCAAGTTCTCAAGGCTTGCTAATGCCTAAACTGTCTTACAGATTTAGAATTAGTTTTGAGAACTTTGGTGTTAGCACTCCAACAACAAACTTAACTAAGCAAGTTGTTGAAGCAAAGCGTCCTGAACTAACATTTGATTCTATTGAACTACCAGTTTACAACAGCCGTGTTTACATGGCTGGTAAACACAAATGGAATCCAATTACATGTAAGTTGCGCGACGACGCTACAGGAGAAGTTCAAAAGTTAGTTGGCGAACAACTACAGAAACAATTCGACTTCTTTGAACAAAGTTCTGCGGCTGCAGGTATCGATTACAAGTTTACAACAAGACTTGAAATGTTAGACGGCGGTAACGGTGCTAACGTTCCAACAGTTTTAGAAACATGGGAAATGTACGGTTGTTTCCTAACAACAGCAAGTTACGGTACAGTTAACTATGGTTCTAACGATGCAGTAACAATCGATTTAACTATCCAGTACGATAACGCTATCCAAAGCCCACAAGGCACTGGCGTTGGTACAGCAGTAGGAAGAGCCCTAGGAACTCTGGCTACAGGCGGTTAAAAAGTTCCGGGAGCATTACGGTAGCAAAAAAAGGACACTCCGGTGTCCTTTTTCTTTATCTATATACATAATTCTAACCGATAAATAATTGTATGGCAAACTTTCTTAATGGCTTTTTAGATAACGTTGTATCAGGATTAGGTAATCCTAAAGGTACTCTTGGCGACTTCCAACACGCGGCACGACTATACAATAGTCAAGCCATGCGCCTTGCCCCTAAGGGCAAATGGATGTATCATGTGGTGTTTAACATAAACCCACGTGCTATAGGAACAGCAAAGTTTGATATTCAAAAACATGGTACTGCAATTAATATGTTAGTAAAACAAATTGATTTGCCTAAGTTTAGAATGCAAGTTGAAAAGCCAATACAGTATAATAAGAAACGCCAAATACATACAAAATTAGAATACGATCCAATTAGCGTACAGTTTCACGATGATAACTTTGGTTTAAGCACAGCCTTATGGTCAATGTACTATGGATATTATTTTGCAGACAGTAAGCACGGTGCTAGTCTAGGATCTAGCACAGCAGGATCGCTATTATCAGGAGTTGGTAATTTACTTGCAGGTTTTATCCCTGGCACCAATGGATTACTAGGCGCAGTAAAAGGATTCTTAGGCAGCGGCGATGCTAGTGTGCCTGCGGCTTATCAACGAAACAGTTTTAAATCTTCGACACTAAACGGATACCGTTATGGTTTAGATAACGGCAGTGGTGCTCCTTTCTTTAGTAGCATACAAATATTTCAACTAGCAAGACATCAGTATCAAAGTTATACATTAATCAATCCCGTAATTACAAGTTGGAGCCACGATAGTTTACAAAGTGCATCTAACGAAGGTGCCGGTAACACTATGCAAGTTTCGTATGAAGCAGTTATCTACGGAACTGGTGCAGTAAGTCAAGGGACTCCTAAAGGTTTTGCTACAGAGTTCTATGATAAGCAGCCTAGTCCATTGGGACTACTAGGTGGTGGAGTTACTAGTTTATTTGGACAGGGCGGAGTGCTAGGTGGTATTGCCGATGTACTTTCAGACTTAGGACCTGGCGGCAACGGATTTACATTGGGTACATTGATTAAAGGTATTAACACTTATAACAATGCTAAGAAGTTAACAAAAGAAGGCCTAAGACAAGAAGGATTTAATATTCTTAAATCTGCATTAGGCGCAAGTACAGGCATCGATGTAAGTGGTGTTGCTAACGTACTATTTCCTAAACAAACAGGCAACGGACAAACGCAAGTAACTAAAGCAGCCGCACCAAAAGAAACAGCAAAAACTAACACACCTGATCAAAGAGCATCTGCACTTGCAAAGAATCCTGCTCTTAAAACCGCCGCAGTAGACCTTGCTATTAAGTCGGGCATAGTTCCTCCAGGAGCAAACGCCGCGGCACAAGTCGACAGTTTAATTAATAGTGGAAGAAATGTTAAACTTAATGGCGCAGTAGATAAATTAATTTCAACAGCAGGATAATTATGACAAACTTAGCACAAAACAGTAACTTACCACAAACAGAGCAATCAGACTCCGGAGACAAAGTAAAAACATTCTTTGACACTTACTTTGTTGAACCTATTAGTTTTCCAGCAGAACAAATTGATGCAACCGTTGGCTTCTTTCAGAAACGTGGATTTGACGAATTGGCTAGTCAAGCAACAGCCATAGTATTACTACAACAAGCAAAGTTAGATGGTGTTAATGTTTTTACTTTATTAGATACTTTAAAAGGTTTAGAAGACATTCAACTTAGTGCTGTGGTTGCTGAAGTTTTAAATTATAACCGTCAAAAAATATCCACACTTGGCTATCGTCAACAAGGTCAAAGTGATTTCTTAGAAAGCCGTAACATAGTAGTATGAAGAAATTTGCTCAAGGTAAATTTGGTCTCAAGAACCCAGAAAAATATGTAGGTAACAGAACACCTACATACCGTAGTAGTTGGGAATGGGCAGTGATGCAAATGTTTGACAACAACCAGTCCATTGAAAAGTGGGGTAGCGAAGTTGTTAAAATTCCGTACAGAGATCCGCTTACTGGCAAACATACAATTTATGTACCTGACTTTTTCGTAGTGTACAACGATAAAAACGGAAAACGTCACGCAGAATTATGGGAAGTAAAACCTGCTAGTCAAGCAGTATTAGAAAAAGTTGGACGCAGTAAAACTAACCAAGCCGCGTATGTTAAAAACATGGCTAAGTGGGAAGCCGCTAGAGCTTGGTGTAAACAACAAGGCGTGTTCTTCCGTGTAGTATCTGAAAATGATATTTTCCATAACGGAAAACGATAAGTAAAACACCATGACTAAAAAACTAGAAGAATTACTAAACTTGCCTGAAACTCAAGAAATAGTCAAAGAAGACGAGAAGAAACAACGCAATCGTGTTAAAGAAGAACAAGTTGCTAGGGATAATGCTCCTGCTGAAAACTTGTTCAGAAACATGGACGATTTTGATAAAATCTCTGCGGCACTTCCTCAAGTAAAAGGACTAGGTGATCTAAGCGATAGCGAGTTCGATGCACTGGCCCAACGTGCTACAGATGCATATGATGACTTAATTGACTTAGGTATGAACGTAGAACCTAGATATAGCTCTAGAATATTTGAAGTAGCGTCTAGTATGTTGAAAAACGCTATAGATGCTAAATCTGCTAAAATTGACAAAAAGCTCAAGATGATTGAGTTACAAATTAAGAAGCAGAAAGTGGACCAAGAGTCCAAGCCCGCAGGCGAAGGCGACGGCGCGATTTCTGGGGAAGGATTCCTAATTACAGACCGCAATAGCCTGCTTGAAAAATTAAAGAATATGAAATAAATATAGTAGTGGGGAAAATTATGAAAACATTTGCAGATTACTTAACAGAGAGTAAAAAGACATACGCATTTACTATTAAAGTTGCGGGCGATTTAGCCGAGGGCTTTAATGATAAATTAAAATCAGCGTTAGAACGCTATTCCGTTGCTAGTATTAGCAAAGGCAAACGAGCACCTATTACAGAAAACCCAATTGACTTCCCACAACTAAAGAATGTAAATGTAACTGCATTTAACGTTGAAGTTCATTACCCTACTACATCTAAAGTTTTAGAACAGTATATCTGTCAATGTTGTGGTTGCAAGGACGGTATGGTTGTAGTACGTGCGGCTAACGAAGTAACAGAACAACATCAAGAAGTTGTTAACAAAAAAGAAGCAGAAAAGCCTTTAATTGGACAATGCGATCCTGCTCCAAGCAATCATCAAGATTTAGTTGGTGATAAGAAAATTTCTAGTTTCTTAAAAGACCTAGCAAAAGTTAAGCACACAGGTGAACCATACACAGGTGTTAACGATTCATTGTTAGCAAATTCTACACCAACAGAAAAAGCATCTGAGATGCCAGAAGGTGCTAGTATTAGCCCTATCGGCTCAAAAGCTCAAAAAGGAAAAAAATAATCATGGATATGAAAAAATTACTGGGCATTGTCTCAGATGACAAACAGCAACAACAACTAAACGAAAGCATTGAAGAATGCGGTGGTATGCCAGCACCTGGAATGACTCCTCCAGGTAACGTATCAATGAGCGTTAACCTAAACGCACAAGGTGTCGATAATATCAAAGAACTTTTAAACTTAATGCGTAGTGCAGAAGCACCAGGTAGAATGTCAGAGCCGATGGGTATGCCAGCAGTGGGCATGGATATGCCAATTGCTATTACTAAGGTAAGCGGCGGAGATGATGACGGTCCTAAGCCAGCAGGCAGCGACGGCGATCGTGGAATGGATCAAATTAAAGATTTAGTTCGTAGCGCAGGTATTAAGAAAGACTTTGCTAATGAACCAGAAGAAGCATACGCAGGTGTAGATAGTGTAACTACAGATGCAGGCGGCGGTATGCAAGAGCCAAAAGATCCAGCAGACATTCGTGTTAAAGATCCTAGTGGCTACGAGCAAGCAGAAGAAGAGTATGCTAATGAGCCAGACGAACAAACTATGGATCACACTACAATGATCAAAGACTTGTCTGGCGGTTTAAACAGAGAAAAAGGACAATATCCTAAAGCTCAAGATGGTGACAATCCAATGGCTGTTAGGGAAGAAAGTATTCGTCAGCAGTTAGATGTTATGTGGAAATCGATTAAGGAAGGTTCACGTTAATAGCATCATTATGCACCAAATAGGCTCTTCGGAGCCTATTTTTTTCGTTAAATAAAAGCATGGCAGGAAAAACATTAGACGGTGTATTAATTAAAAAGGCGCACAGGCAAGAGCGTTTTACAGAAGCTCACGTTGCCGATTTAGCCGCCTGTGCTGATCCAGATACAGGATACTTGCACTTTGCAAAAAACTTCTTTTACATACAACACCCTGTAAAAGGTAAGTTATTATTTGAACCTTTTGAGTATCAAATAAACTTATTACATTCATATCACGACAATCGATTTAACATAAACATGTTGCCACGTCAAAGTGGTAAGACAACATGTGCCGCAGGTTATTTGCTGTGGTACGCTATGTTCCATCCAGATCAAACTGTACTAGTTGCCGCACACAAATATACAGGTTCCCAAGAAATTATGCAACGTATTCGTTATGCATACGAGGACTGTCCGGATCATATTCGTTGCGGTGTAACAAACTACAACAAGGGTAGTATTGAATTTGACAACGGATCACGTATAGTATCCGCAACAACTACAGGCAACACGGGTCGCGGTATGTCTATTTCATTACTATACTGTGACGAGTTTGCGTTCGTACAACCAAACATTGCTGAAGAGTTTTGGACATCTATTTCGCCTACACTAGCAACTGGTGGTAGAGCAATTATTACAAGTACTCCTAACTCAGACGAAGATACGTTTGCTAACATTTGGAAAGAAGCAAATAAAAAGTTTGACGAGTTTGGTAATGAAACTGAATTAGGTATTAACGGCTTCCACGCATTTAAAGCAGATTGGTGGGAACATCCAGACAGAGACGACGCATGGAAAGTTACAGAAATGGGTCGTATCGGTGAAGAACGTTTCCGTCGTGAATACGGTTGCGAATTCTTAGTCTATGACGAAACATTAATTAACAGTATTTGCCTTGCAGGATTAGAAGGCAAAGAACCAACGCTAAAGATGGGCCAGTGCCGTTGGTACAAAAAGCCATCGGACGAATATATCTATGCAGTTGCACTTGACCCTGCGTTGGGTACAGGTGGCAACTATGCGGCTATTCAAGTACTCGAACTACCAACGATGGTGCAAGTAGCGGAGTGGCAACATAATACTACTGCTGTTGAAGGTCAGATAAAGATACTTAAAGATATTTGTAAGTATATCGCTGAAAGTTGTCCTAAGATGCAGGGATCAAATATCTACTGGAGTGTTGAAAATAATACAGTAGGTGAAGCGGCACTTGTTGTTATTAAGAATGTTGGCGAAGAAAGCATACCTGGACTGTTTATAGCAGAGCCTATACGCAAAGGGCATGTACGTAAATTCCGCAAAGGATTTAACACTACACACAGAAGTAAGATATCAGTGTGCTCCAGATTAAAGCATTTAATCGAAAGCGGAAAAATGAAGGTCAACAGCAAGGCGCTGATTAGCGAATTAAAAGCGTTTATCGCTAGTGGTATTAGTTTTAAGGCTAAAGTGGGTGAAACAGACGACTTAGTATCTGCTATGTTGCTTGCTGTACGCATGAGCGCAGTTATGGCTGATTGGGATCAGCGTGTATTTGATGTAATGACTGGACGCTTAGATGACGACGAAGACACTGATTTTGAGCCGCCAATGCCCATATTTGTTTCAACTGGATTCTAATAAATACTACTATGAAAGATTTGACCACAATTTCCACTGATTTGTTTAACAAAGTACGTAGCAGATTCTCCAATGTAAAATTAGGAGATCAAGCAGGCGTAGTTATTACAGACCCTGCAAAGGCACGTTTTTTTGACTTAGACTATACCCATGAAGGTGATAGTCTAGGACATGTCAATATTAAGATTGACGATAAGAGTTTAACAGTAATTTACAACGAATCTATGGTAGAAGGTCAGCATGCCGATGCTCGTAAACATTGGTATGATTTCTTAAAAGAATTACGTATGTTTGCCAAGTCAAACATGTTAAATTTTGATACTAGAGATATCACTAAAACAAATTTAGATAAAAGAGATTACGAATACCTAGCGCAGGAAAACGGAGATACGCAAATGAGTGAAAGTAAACTATGGGGCACTAGCAAGACTAGTTTCCAAGATATGGGTGAAGCAAAGATTATTGTTAAACATAGTCAGCCTGTAAACTATAGCATACCAGCAGGACGTACAATGCACATTGAAAGCATTTACATTGAAAATGCACAAGGTGAGCGTTTCCGCTATCCACATCGTCACTTGAACGGTGCTCGCGCAATGGCAGTTCATGTAGCCAACGGTGGTACTGTATATGACAGTATCGGTACACACATTAGCGGACTAAGCGAAGAACTAGCAAAGTTGCGTCAGTTTAAGAATTACACTCAACGCAATGGCTTACAAGAAGCATTAAGCGATATTTCCGATTTGGTATTAACTCGTATCTCAGACATTAAAGAACAAATTTCTAAATTACAACGTCAAAGTTATTATTCAGAATTTGCAGAATCATTTGCACCAACACAAGATTTACCTATTCCAGAAGAAACAGTTAACACTTGGGTAGATGCACTAACTATCCGTACATTTAACGAAGAACTAAAATCTGTGTTTCCATTCATTTACAAATTAACTAACCAGCCAAAAGAAGTTGGTTACGAAGACTTAGTAGGCGAAGGCAAAGGCGAATACTGTGACGCATGTGACCGTCCAAAGAAAGAATGTGTATGCGACGAAGAGCTAGAAGAACACAATCATTTAGGAGACTTTGAGCAACACTTGGATGCTATTACCTCCTTTGACTATGACGTTCAAGAACAAGATGCTGTAGTAGTTCCTGAAGAAAGTACAGAAAGTGAAGTAACAATTAACGGTAAGGTTGTTGACTTAGACAGTTTAGAAGTTGACGGAATTGATCACGACGATCACCCAGATTACAGCGATGCTTACTTTAGTTATGGACAATTTGTTGACGGATCAGAGATGTCCGACGATGAACTTGAAACACTAACTGACCAAGAAAGATGGTTAGTACACGAGATGGTATTTGACAGAATCTATGAAACTGGCGAACCAATGCAACAAGTACAGCAACCTAGCACACGCGACATCATCGAGTTTATCGTAAGCATGTATGACCAACAAACCGGAACTTTCCCAAAGGGAGAAGAAGGTGTCAAGATTGCTGTTGAAAAACGATTCGGAGACAATGCAGGGCAGTTTGCAAATCAAGTAGTCGAACGTTTAAGTGCTAAGAATCAACTTGGAAGCATGTAATGAGAGCTCGTGAATTTGTAAACGAAGCAGAACAATTAACTGAATGGGTCGGTGTTGCGGCCCGCGGATTATTTGCTGCCGGAGCCCAAATTTTTAAAATTCTTACATATTACTGGTTAGTAACAGACTTCGTTGATGTTGCAAAAATTATCTATAAAATGTTTAGTAAAGGTCCTGAACAACTAACTATGGATGAATGGTTTAGTTTTGGAATTTACATTCTAATGTTAAAGTTCCAGTGGGCAGGTATTAAAGCAGACATTAAGTATGCAAAGGAACTAGCCGAAAAAGTTAAGTCAATGAATCCTGAAATAGCCGAGAAAATCGGTAATACAACAAAACAAGGATTTGAACAGGCAAAAGCCAAAGCAGGTGCAACAGCAGACGAGAAGGGCGTTTCTATTACACAAAAGCCCGCAGGACAAAAGCCTGCACGTTCTCCAGAAGAAATTGCAGACATGAAAGCCAAAGGCTACGATCCAGAAACAGGTATGAAGATTCAGCCTACTGCTCCTGGAGACTTAAAAACGCAAGCACAAGCGGCGGCACAACGTTTTAAAGAATCGGTAAAATAATATCACATTTAGAGCATCATTGCTCTTGCAAGACTAAATAAAAACGCATATTATAGCAATATGCGTTTTTTACTTTACATAGGTTGTAAAGTAACTAAGGCAAATAAAAGGCATATTAAAAGGAGAAATATTATGGCCACATTAGCAGAAATCCGCGCCAAACTACAGGCACAAGAAACACGTTCAAGCGGCGGTGACCGCCCCGTTGGTGACAACGCAATCTATCCGTTCTGGAACCTAGAACAAAACAAAGAATCCACAGTACGCTTCCTACCAGATGGTAATGGTGATAACACCTTCTTCTGGGCAGAACGTCTTATGATTAAATTACCATTCGCTGGTATTAAGGGCGAAACAGACAGTAAGCCAGTTCAAGTTCAAGTTCCTTGTATGGAGATGTATGGTGAGACTTGTCCAATTCTTTCAGAAGTCCGCGGTTGGTTCAAGGATAAATCCTTAGAAGACTTAGGTCGTAAATATTGGAAGAAGCGTAGTTACATTTTCCAAGGTTTCGTTGTAGAAGATGGTTTGAAAGAAGATTCTACTCCAGAAAACCCAATTCGCCGATTCATTATCGGTCCACAGATTTTCCAACTAATCAAGTCGGCACTTGTTGATCCAGAGTTAGAAGAATTGCCAACAGACTTTAGTCGTGGTGTTGACTTCAAACTTGTTAAGACTAGCAAGGGCGGTTACGCAGATTATTCTACTAGTAAGTGGAGTCGTCGTGAGCGTCCATTAACTGACGCAGAACTTGATGCAGTTAAAGCACATGGCTTGTTTAACTTAAATGACTTCTTACCTAAGAAGCCAGGCGATGTTGAACTTAAAGTTATTAAGGAAATGTTCCAAGCATCAGTCGACGGTGAGCCGTTTGACAAAGATGCATGGGGTCAATATTTCCGTCCAGCAGGTATGGGTGCTGTTACAGGTGACCCAGTTAGCTCTAGTGCTACTGCTGACCACAACGTCGATCCAGACGAGCCAGTAAGTGCTCCTAAAGTTAGTGCTCCAGCACCAAAAGCCGAAACATCTGCACCAGCGGCAGGTGGACGTGCGGAAGACATCCTAGCGATGATCCGTAATCGTCAAAAGCAGTAATCAGTAATAAAGGGGACCCAGTGTCCCCTTCTATAACTATAAGGTATAAGGAGATAACATGGCATCAAAGGCATTTGACCTTTCTAAATTTAGAAAAACATTAACAAAAAGTATCGATGGACTTAGTGTAGGTTTCCAAGACCCAACAGATTGGGTTAGTACAGGTAACTATGCACTGAACTATCTTATTAGTGGTGACTTCCATAAAGGCGTTCCACTAGGTAAGGTTACTGTGTTCGCAGGTGAGTCTGGCGCAGGTAAATCTTACATTTGTTCTGGTAACTTAGTTAAAGAAGCACAAGCACAAGGCATTTATGTTGTATTAATTGATTCTGAGAATGCACTTGACGAAGCATGGCTACACGCATTGGGTGTAGACACTAGCGAAGAAAAACTTCTTAAGCTCAACATGGCGATGATTGATGACGTTGCTAAAACTATCAACGAGTTCATGAAAGAATACAAGGCAATGGAGGACCGTCCAAAAGTCTTGTTTGTAATTGATTCACTTGGTATGTTGCTAACACCAACAGATGTTAATCAGTTCGAAGCAGGTGACTTAAAAGGCGATATGGGTCGTAAACCTAAAGCACTTACAGCACTTGTTCGTAACTGTGTAAACATGTTTGGTTCAGCAAACGTTGGATTGGTTGCTACTAACCACACATACGCTAGCCAAGATATGTTTGATCCAGATGATAAAATTTCTGGCGGACAGGGCTTTATCTATGCGTCTAGTATTGTTGTTGCTATGCGTAAGTTGAAGTTAAAAGAAGACGAAGACGGTAACAAAGTCACTGAAGTAAAAGGTATTCGTGCGGCCTGTAAGGTTATGAAAACACGCTATGCAAAACCATTTGAAAGTGTGCAAGTAAAGATTCCTTATGAAACAGGTATGAATCCATACAGTGGTTGCGTCGACTTATTCGAAGCAAAAGGTTTTCTACAAAAAGACGGCAACAGACTTAAATACGTGGCCGGCGATGGTAGCGAACTCAAGTTGTATCGTAAAGAGTGGGAGCGCAACGAAGAAGGATGCCTTGACAAAGTTATGGTTGACTTCTCTTCAAATCCTAATGTAAAATCTACTATCGACCAAGAGACTGGAGAGATTTTAGAAAATGCTTAACGAAGACCACATTGTTGATATTTGGACTGGACTAAAAGAATTTTTCGATAAAAAGCAAATCGAAACTGTAGCATCTAAGTATGTTGATATTCTAGCAGACAATGGTGTACAGGACCATGTATTCAAAGCCGCCATCGGCGGTGATGAAGATTTGGATGCCGCAATCGAATATTATCTCGATGACTGGGACGGAGAAGACGAAGCGGAAACGGACTACGGTTCGGAAGATTGGGACGAGGAATAAGTGGGTTGGTATAATGACGTTGCAAGGGATATAAGTAATATCCCAGATGCTGTAGCATATTTCGAGGCAGAATTACAAGCCGCAAAATATGAATGCCGTATAACGGGAAACTTAGAAAAAGCCGCGGCAAGTATGCCAGGTATCGTAGAACAGCGTTATAACCAACTACAGGAAATAGAGGCTATTCTTGAGTATCTAAATATAGAATTACGTAGACTCAAGAGTAGCCATTTCCGCAAATACTTAGAAAACTATGCTCGTGCCCTTAGCAGTAGAGATGTAGAAAAGTATGTAGAAGGTGAAGCAGATGTAGTTGATATGGAAAAGATTATCAACGAGTTTGCACTACTACGTAACAAGTGGTTAGGTATTACTAAAGCACTTGATCAAAAACAGTGGCAAATGACTAACATAGTCAAACTTCGTGTAGCAGGTATGGAAGACGCCACACTATAAAATAGATAGGTCCATAATGGTTAAATACTACTATTATGCGACCTATTCCTATTTTTATCGGTTACGACCCTAGAGAAGCAATAGCATACCACGTATGCGTTAACAGTATTATTAGACACTCAAGTGTTCCTGTTAGCATCATTCCTCTAGCATTAAACAACTTTAAAGATTATACCGAAACACACACAGACGGTAGTAATCAATTCATTTATAGTAGATTCTTAGTTCCGTACTTAATGAGTTTCACTGGCCATGCTATATTCATGGACGGCGACATGATTGTACGCGGAGATATCGCAGAGTTATGGGCTTTGCGAGAAATGAGTAAGGATGTACAAGTAGTTAAACATGATTACAAAACTCGTATGCCTGTAAAGTACTTAGGTGCAAAGAACGAAGACTATCCACGCAAGAACTGGTCAAGTGTAATGTTGTTTAACTGTAGCAACTTCCCAACAAAGAAACTTACGCCAGAATACATTCAAAAATCCACCGGCGCACACTTACATAGATTTGAATGGACCGACGATAGTCGTGTTGGCGAATTGCCTAAAGAATGGAATTGGTTACCCGACGAGTATGGTCCAAATCCTGATGCAAAACTTTTACACTATACATTAGGTACGCCTTGCTTTCACGAGTTTGCAGATACACCGCAAGGCAACGAATGGCATCGTGAACGCATACTAACTGAATACTGTCAACAGAGAGATATAGAATGATTATACCTATAGCATTAGCAAAGGAACAAGCGCACGAACAATACCAAGGAAACGATTATATACAATCGGTTAAAAACAATGCAAGCGCGGCATTAAAATTATATTATGAAGTTGAATCTCTAAAAATAAAATACAAAAAAGCTCTATCATCTCCGACTCCAAGTAAAACAGAAAAACTTCAAACTAAAGAATTGGATGTTTACTTACGAGAAAAAGACAGTCAGTTATCGAGATTAATTAAATGGTCTGACATACCGGCTATGACTATGATATCGTTTCCAGATGCTGACATCCGTTCGTATGTAGAATTTAAACAGTTTAGAGATACAATTGACAAGCCTATACTAGTTCGTGGCATTGCTGCCGGAAGTTTTATTGACTTTGCAAGAGAAAAAGGATTAGATTATTATTTTATAGAAACTGGTTACTTTGGAAATTACAGTTGCGAAGGTAATCCTAATGCTAGAAAATTGTGGCATCGTATTGTAAAGAACTCAATGCAACATGATAAAATTTATGATGTACCTGGGGATCGATGGGAAGCCATGTGCAAGTACGATACAAGGTTACAATGGAAAGGCTGGAAGAAAAATGGTAGCAAAATCTTATTAGTTGCACCAAGTGAAAAACCGTGTAAGTATTACGGAATAGACGATAAAGCATGGGTGCAACAGACTATTAATGAATTAAGAAAATATACTGACAGAGAAATCATTGTTAGAGAAAAAGGTAGTAGAGCAGAAAGAACTTCTCAAAATATAATCTACGATGCGTTTGATCAAGACATATATGCTGTTGTAACATATAATAGTATTGCGGCCGCTGAAGCAGTTGCGTACGGTATTCCTGCATTAGCACTTGCTCCTACCGCGGCGGCACCTGTATGTTTAAATGACTTATCTAAAATCGAAACACCGTATTACCCAGACGAAGAATTTGTTTATAAGTGGCTAAGTTCTTTAGCATACGGTCAATTCCACGTACATGAATTATTAACAGGCAATGCTTGGAGAATGGTTTTAGAAAATGAGCAACGAGAAACCATTAGTTATTAAGAGCTACCTTAGTAGTTTACCGACGCATATCAACGGCGAAGAAAAAATAAATGCACTGACATATTTTGCTGAAGGCGCCAACAAGTGTGGAGACATTGCCGCCACTACACGATCGCAGATATATGAACCTTGTGACGTCGGCGCAATTATTGGAAATGCGTTTGATGCAAACCCAAGTAAAGTTCGATTATCGCACTATAAAGTTCGCAAAATGGTAATGGATACACAAACTAGTCTAGGAAAGTATTGGCTAAGTGTTGATAGTAATGTATTCATTTACAAGAACAAATTGAATCCTCATAGGTACTTGCGCTATAGTTTTAACGGAGTATTTCCTGCTACCGGCATTTATTGTAATGAAAATCCAGGTAACGAGAATTGGAACAATATAAAGCGTGACTATAATATGGACTTGGCTCCGTGGCGAAAGAACGGAAATCATATTCTTATAACACTCCAACGTCCTATGGGCTGGAGTATGCGTGGCTACAACTTAATGCAATGGCTAAACGAAACATTTACTAAAATAAGAACTTATTCCGACAGGCCAATTATCATTCGTTGGCATCCCGGGGACTGGAAAAATATTAACTTGTATATGCCAATGCTTAAACAATATAAAGCAATTATTAGTCCACAAGACAGACATATTACACAAGATTTAGTAGACTGTTGGGCACTAGTATGTCATAACAGTACTCCTAGTGCCGTTGCGCCTATAGAAGGAATACCGTCATTTATTACCGACGATCCTAATTACAGTCAAGGCGGAGATGTTGCTAATACAGATTTTAGTTTATTAGAGAACCCAAACCTTGTAGATAGAGAATTATGGATTCGTAAACTAGCACAATGTCATTGGAGTTTTGCAGACCTAAGAAGCGGACGTTGTTGGACGCACATGCGTCAGTGGGTTAAGTAAGTTTTTTGTAAATGTAATCGTGTTTGATACTATCGACTAATTCATATCCCCAACTAATTAGTAATTTGTTTATTTCAGGATTTTTCTTTTCTTGTTCTATAACTAATACAGGATAAGATTGTTTTATATATTTTTCTGAACCTAAAAGAACATAGTACTCGAAACCTTCTACATCTATTTTAATAAAATCAGCAGGCGGTAAATTTAAACTATCTAATGTTACTACTTGTACCGTTACATCGCCTGTTTCAGATATATGTGTTTTGCCATAGTTTTCAAAGTCACGTTGCATCCTGAGTACACCAGACTTATTGCCTAACGCACATTGATGAATACTAGTAGTCGGTGCATTGATCTTTAAATATTCACAATGATCGTCTATTGGTTCTATAGCATAATTACTTTTAAACTTTTTTTCTAAACTATGACTCCATAGTCCAAAGTTAGCACCAATATCCACGCTAACATTAAATTTATCAACATAAGACAACGCTAAGTTTCTTATATTTTCTTGATAACCTGCTCCATTATTTCTAATAATAAATTTAGAAAAATGTTCTTCGTCGTCTGGCAACCAATATCCGTGACAGTTTTTCATTTGTATAAATTTTGCTCTCTTTTAAAAACTTCTAGCTCTTTGCGTTTGCCTTTAGCACTCCAGATAGAACTTTCAGGACGCATAGCCCAGTCTATATACGCCATTGGTAGCAATCCTTTGTTAAATTTTTTAACTAAGATGTCTAATACGAACTGATCTAAGAACCAATATAAGTCATCGTTCTCTATACTAGTTTTAATTTCACTAGCATACGATTTTAAAAATTCATCCGACTTTAGTGAATCATTAAACAATATTGCGCCTGCTAAGTGTGTACCGTCTTTAGGTTTTTCATACAAATGAAAGTCTGCTGTTGACAATTTATATGAAAATGGTTTTCTAACTAATCCGTCTACATCTATTGCTAGGCAATGTTGTGATTGTTGTTTAATTTCAGCAAGTCTTATAAATCTAGCACAAGCAAAATATGTTTGTCTAACTAATTTTAATAATTCTATAGGTCCAAGCGTTTCGCCTTTCTTCCTCATCTGGCGTTGTCTGTCATTTGTAAAATTTGTTCTCTTATACCACAAATCTCTAATAGATTCAAAAACTTTATCGTCAATATACTCGTAAGTACACGAAACACTTGTCTTATTACAAAACTCTATTTGATCCGGGCGTGGATTGTAGATATGTATATGCACACCGTAGCCCGGGGTATTTTTTAAAACGCTATTGATTAAAGGTTTTGCATATAAGTCAAAATACTTTTCATCTGCCGCGGCATAAATGAAGAAATTTTGTTGATCTAGTTTTCCTTGTAGTGGCGGTATAATCATGTAAATATTTACCGTCTGAAAATTGTCTACTTTCCTAATCAGACCGCACTACAATCTGAACCCATATGGCGAGCGTTCCTCGATGGATGCAGACAAATAGGAATAGAGCCTGTAGAAAACTCAAAAACAGCAGACATGGCTGTAATTTGGTCAGTTTTATGGAATGGCCGCATGAGAGTTAACGAGTCTGTCTACAAACATTATCGAAGTTTAAACAAACCTGTGTTTATTATTGAAGTCGGTACATTGGATCGAGGACGTACATGGAAAATTTCGGCAAATCATATCACTACTGACGGAATTTACGGAAATAACGAAAATTTAGACCCGGACAGAAGTAAAAAAATAGGTATAGAGTTGTTACTACCAAAAATTAAAAGACAAGATTCGATTTTAATTGTTGGTCAGCATGAAAAAAGTTTACAATGGGAAAAACAACCATACCTCAGAGCATGGCTTGACCATAAAGTTCAAGAAATTCGTAAATTTACCGACAGACCCATAATTTTTCGACCACATCCTCGGTGTATCCTTGGAACAAATTCCATTCCAGGTATAACCATTGAACGTCCTAATAAAATTTTGAACACTTATGATAAATTTGACATCAATTTTAACCACCATTGCGTGATTAGTCACAATAGTGGTCCAGGAATTCAAAGTGTAATTGCAGGAACACCAGTAATTTGCGACAAATCGAGCCTTGCCTACGAAATGAGTAACAGTTTTTCACAAATAAATCACTTATCGATGCCGGATAGGCAATTTTGGTTTCAAAAAATATTGCATACCGAATGGACTGTCGAAGAACTTAAAGTTGGCACACCGCAAAAACGAATTTTATCTGAACTAAACCGTTGACACATACTATTTTTGTGCTATAATGTATAGTATGAAGCATACTATTGAAGACGCACTAGAAATATTAGGTGGCACAATTAATCGTGCTGTGAATATCCGCATCGATAGCGGAGAACTAAATTTGGTTCGTAGTCTTGCCAAGCAAGTTGCTAGGGGAACTGCTTTAACTGATCGCCAACTAGAGCTTGCCGTCAAGAAAATTGAAAAATATCGAGTCGGACTGACACAAAATTTATTAAATGTCGATGAACTACTCTTAACTAAACCGTTAAGAATGCCTATTAGAGAAATTGACAGAACACAATCGATATCATTAATAACTACACCAGAAAAGAAAACTAAGATTTTGGTAAAATTTGTATTTTCCAAGAAATTTGCTTCTGTATGGAGTGAATTACAGGAAAAATTGACAGCCAGCGTCCATGAGCAACGAGGAGAAAAGATTTTATCTTTTAACGAACTCGACCTCCACAGAATTGTTACGGCACTTCTTCCTTTGAATTTTGAACTTAGTGAAGAAGTTTGTGAGCTACATGACAAAATTCAAGAAATTGTCGAAAATCCCGATAATTACACAACCTATGTCGACCTAATCAACGATGAGCCTGTATTAGTTAATGTGAATAGTCGTTGTGAAAAATATTTAGAAGAACAGGGTCTTGATAAAAAAGACTCAGATTTCCTGGTTTTTTTAGACCGTTTAAAATCATGTGGAATTCATAACAAAAAAGACAAAATTCTAGCAAAAATCGAGGAGATTTCGCCTAATTCTATAGTGAAAAACATACTCACTTTAACAGAGACAAGATTTCGTCTTAATCCAGAGGATCACGGTATAGATACTATCTTTAATGTAATCGATACATTAAAGCAATGGCCTGTACTAGTTATTGTTGATGACACGAAAGACGCCATTCATACAACAAAAACTATCTGCGAGCACTTGGTAACAAGAATTCCTCGTGACGAGATTGTTGTGTTCTTTAGAATGCAAAATGGTGATTCTGACCAAGAGCAATTTAACCAATATGTCAAGGATAACCACTTAAATAATTTTATAGACTCGAGAACGAAGGTTGTGTTTGTGACTAAAAATCGCATACCTAAACCACTTTTTAGTGCAGATTGGAAGCCACGTACTGCACTAGTAACATCCAACTATGAATACGGAAAGACATCGGCTTACTTAAATGATTTTTCCACTGTGTATTACTATAACAACTCAGTATCTGTTAGACACGGAAGAATAAAAGGAATGAGACAAATTGTCCAGTTGTAAATTAATCATACGAGACGAAGTTAATATTAAATTTGAAGGGCTTTCTGTAGAAGTTCGCAGAAAAATCTCAAACGCTTTAAAATTCGAACTGCCATATGCACGTCATATGCCGCAGTACAAACTTGGCCGATGGGACGGCACAACTACCTTCTTTGGGTTAGGTGGCAACGGCTACTTAAATCACTTAGACGTTATACTAGGCATTTTAGAAGAATGTGGTGTAGATGTAGAAGACATTGAAGATTTAAGACAGCCACATCAATTTAACTTTACACCGATCACTGACCAGTATTGGGCCGCCAAGGGCAAGACATGGCCCAAAGGTCATCCTATGGAAGGACAGCCTATAGTATTACGTGATTATCAATTAGATGCGATTAACGGCTTTATGGGTGCTCCACAAGGCTTACAAGAATTGGCAACAGGTGCAGGTAAAACAATTATTACAGCAACCTTGTCAGCATTGTGTGAACCATACGGACGTACATTGGTAATTGTGCCTAACAAAGGTCTTGTTGTGCAAACCGAAGAAGACTATCGCAACGTTGGACTAGATGTTGGTGTGTATTTTGGCGACAGAAAAGAATTAGGTAAGACACACACCATCTGTACTTGGCAAAGTTTAAACATCTTAGACAAGAAAGGTGCAGACACTGAAACACTTTCATTAGCAGAATTCTTAGACGGTGTTGTTTGTGTAATCGTCGACGAAGTACACATGGCCAAAGCAGAAGTATTAAAGAAACTGTTAAGTCAGAACATGGCTAATGCTCCCATACGTTGGGGACTAACAGGAACTGTACCCAAAGAAGACATTAACTTTCATAGCATCCTTGCAACACTTGGTCCTGTAGTTAATCGTATATCAGCACACCACTTACAAGAGAAAGGTGTGCTTGCTCAGTGTCATGTGAATATTGTACAATTACTAGATGTAAAAGAATTTAGAACGTATCAAGAAGAATTAAAATATCTTGTTACAGATAAAGATAGAGTAGATTATATTTCAAAACTATGCAACTCAATTAAAGACTCAGGCAACACACTAATACTAGTAGACAGGCTCGACGCTGGCAGGCAAATTGTAGATGCAATCCCGGGATCCGTTTTCATCAGCGGAGAAGTTAAGCTCACAGAGCGAAAGGAACATTATGATGAAGTCAGGGAATCTGATAGCAAGGTTATTGTGGCGACTTATGGTGTGGCCGCTGTGGGTCTTAATATTCCAAGGATTTTTAATCTGGTTCTTCTTGAGCCCGGAAAGAGCTTTGTCCGCGTTATACAAAGCATTGGGCGAGGGATTAGAAAAGCAGAAGATAAAGACTTCGTCCAAATTTGGGACATCACGTCGTCCTGCAAATACGCAAAGCGGCATCTTACGGAGAGGAAGAAGTTTTATAAGGAAGCGAGATACCCGTTTACCTTAGAAAAGGTACAGTGGGAAGAATAATAATGGAGAATAGATGTTAATTTTAACTTTAGATGACAAGAGTTTTGACTTATCTAAAATGCCGGATGAAGTAGAAGACGATATTAGGTTTAGTGTATTAGATAACAACGATACTAACAACCCAGACTTTTTCTTTATACCTTTAATATTTTTAGAAAGTTTTAACAGTCCAGCAATGGTACTTAACATTGGCGGACACGAAGTAACAATGCCCATTGACTGGAGCATTGCTGTGGGAGATAGTGAATGTGGTAATGAATTAGAAGTGCTACCGCTTACTAGTTTAAATGATAGAGGGTTTGAAGCATTTATCTTTAATCCGCTTAGTGGATTCAAACACGAGTATGCTCAGATCGAAATCGTAAATGTTTACAATGATGTCAAATGGTTCTTTCCTAAAATGAAAAACAATCAATTGTTGTCAGTTCCGCTATACGAAGGCTCAAAGCCACATTGTGCGTTCTTCACCAAAGACATTAGTAGACAAAGTGAAATTATTAACCACTACAAACTTTTATAATGCCATTAGACCAAGTACAACAATCTCCGCCTAGCGAAGACTGGGCGTTCAAGCATCGTAGAATTGGCCAAGAAAATAAAAGAAGTTGGATACCGAGAAAATGTTTTTTATCTAACAAAGACATTTGGTTAAAGAAGTGTGTAGTAGTTACTAGTATGATTACTGGACCAGGTGATGCATTATTTGAATCATACTGGTGCGATGCTAAAGAGTTTTTCTTAAATGAGTTTAGAGGAAAGTAAATGGGACAATTAAAACCTGGTGCAACTTACATTTATGAACGTTCTGGCGGTATTACTTACGCTAGAGAAGCAGGAGCAGATCCTTCGACAAGGTTTGCAATTGGTTGGGATTATGAAGCACCAACACACGACATAGAAACATTTAGAGCAACAAAGGAAGCAAGGCTTTGGAAAAAGATTCGGGAAACTGCGAAGACCAATAAGCCTTTACAACGAATGCTTGAACGTGTTATACTAGTTTATAATATTATTAGGAAATCGAAATGAGTTTAAAGGTAGCATACTTTCAGCCAATTGTTTTAGCGATTGACCAAGTACCTCCTGTTGAGTTTAGTAAGATTTTTAGTCTATCAGAACAACTACATGCACACCCGGAACTAAATGATTCTGGCAATCCTTTTATTAGTATTCGTGGAGGACAGCAAATACAAGTCTATCCAAATGAGCTACAGTTAGATGTTAGTTGGCTGGTAAAGTGGATCGAAACGTTGGCTACAGGTTATATGGAAATTATCAGTCAACAATCGGGCACTGAAGATTTGCGTATGTGCAAGCCAGAAGTAACTAGCATTTGGACTATTAGACAAACAGCAGGACAGTATCAAGAACTTCATAGTCACCCAGGCGGTAACCTAAGTGGTAACATTTATATCAACGTTCCTGACTTTGCCGCAGATAGTAATCCTAGTGATGGCCATATCGCATTTAAGTTGCCACAGACTAAGGATGTGACTAAATTTTTTATGAACGATACTTGGAAGTATAAACCGGTAGCAGGAACAGTTGTGGTATTTCCAAGCCACGTAGCACATACAGTTTATCCTTGGCGTGGAGAAGGACATAGAACTGTTATGGCATGGGATTGCAGGTTGGTGCCTAAAGATGAGTGATAAGTTAACTATTAAAGATGAAACTGCGGCCATTGATATGGGCGCAAGAGACCTGTGGGATAATTTTACCGAAGAGCAACGTAAGCAGATTAGTTTTTATCTTTTGATTAGGTATGCCAGTTCTATAAAAACCAGCGACAGAGAAGCGCAAGAACTGGCAATCTTTAAAACAAACGAGTATTTTAATAAACACTTTTTTGATTTAAGTAAGCATCCTAAACTGTTATGGTATCTTGTTTGTATGACCGGCAACGATCAAAAGAAGATACATTTTCATGAATGGATTGGGTATAAGAAGAAAGAAGGCAACAGCAAGATTGCCAAGGTACTCGAGACATTGTATCCACATTTGAAAGACGACGAGATAGACTTAATGACTAGTATGACTACAGAAAAAGAAGTTAAACAACGTCTGAAAGACTTGGGTTGGGATGACAAAGATATTAAAAAGGCATTATGAACTTAGATGTTTTTGAAAAACACAAAGGAATTAAGATCAAGTTGTCTACAATAGAAAAACCATACGTGTGTCAATACTGCGGTAGTGCTTATGTAAAAGAGTCTACCTTGAGTGTCCACATGTGTGAGCAAAAACGTAGACACTTAGCCAAGGACGAGAAACATGTAATACTTGGCTATCAGACTTATGTTAGATTCTTTCAACTAACACAAAAGGCCAAGCATACTAAGACATACGAAGAGT
>JACCDJ010721651.1_pt1 | contig 22187 bp, 14 predicted proteins | sample 7444481 | NCBI WGS metagenome assembly JACCDJ01 (sample SAMN15323435, study PRJNA562643) | freshwater metagenome | isolation source: river surface water | place: USA:Blue River Watershed | collected 2017-08-15 | reverse complement strand
TTTGGGTGATTATTTGATTGCCAATCAAACTGTGGGCATAGCCAATTTAGACACACGAATGTTGACCAGGCATTTGAGGGAAAAAGGTTCTCAAAACGGTGCAATTTTGGCGCTTGAAACGCATCAAATTATCGAACCTTCATTGATTCAAATTGCTATCTCTTTGGCTCAAGAAGCCCCTTCTATGAATGGTCTGGATCTGGCCCAGAAGGTTTCTGTTGAGAAGACCTACGCCTGGAACGAATCCGAGTGGGAATTGGGAACGGGATACGTTCAATTGTCTGACTTCAAGCGACATGTAGTGGCTTATGACTTTGGCGTGAAAACCAATATTTTGCGAATGCTGGCTTCCCGTGGTTGCCAGGTAACCGTCGTACCTGCCAAAACTCCTTCCAAGGAGGTCATGAAACTCAAACCAGATGGTGTCTTTTTGTCAAATGGCCCAGGTGATCCAGGACCTTGTTCGTACGCTATTGAGGCAACCAGAGATTTTTTGAATCAAAAAATTCCTTTGTTTGGAATTTGTTTAGGCCATCAAATATTGGCGCTTGCCGCTGGGGCCAAAACATACAAAATGAAATTTGGCCACCATGGTGCCAATCATCCCGTGAAAGATTTGGCGACGGGTCGTGTATCCATCACAAGCCAAAACCACGGCTTTGCAGTTGATGAAAAATCTCTGCCTGCTAACGTCAAGCCAACGCACATCAGCCTTTTTGATGGCAGTTTGCAAGGTCTAGAACTGACGTCGCAATCTGCATTCAGTTTCCAAGGTCACCCTGAGGCTTCCCCTGGTCCGCATGACATAGGGTACTTGTTTGATCGATTTATCAATTCAATGGCGGTGAGACAGCATGTCTAAGCGTACAGACATCAAAAGTATTTTGTTAATTGGCGCTGGCCCCATTGTGATTGGCCAAGCGTGTGAATTTGACTATTCAGGTGTTCAAGCCTGTAAAGCGCTTCGAGAAGAAGGCTACAAAGTCATCTTGATCAACAGCAACCCAGCCACGATCATGACTGACCCAGCGACTGCTGATGTCACTTATATTGAGCCGATCACTTGGAAGACAGTTGAAAAAATCATTGCTAAAGAACAGCCCGATGCTATTTTGCCAACCATGGGCGGACAGACTGCACTCAACTGTGCCCTTGATTTATGGCGCAACGGAGTGCTTGATAAATACCGTGGACTCAATACAGGCAAACCCATTGAATTGATTGGTGCAACGCCAGAGGCCATCGATAAGGCAGAGGACCGCTTGAAATTCAAAGATGCCATGACCAAGATTGGCCTTGGCTCTGCGCGTTCAGGAATTGCACACAGCTTGGACGAAGCATGGTCCGTTCAAAAAATGGTTGGATTTCCTGTGGTCATTCGTCCCAGTTTCACCTTAGGCGGCACTGGCGGAGGAATTGCATACAACGCTGAAGAATTTGAAACGATATGCAAGCGGGGCTTGGAGGCCTCTCCTACCAGCGAGCTCTTGATTGAGGAATCTTTGCTCGGTTGGAAAGAGTATGAAATGGAAGTCGTGCGTGATAAAGCCGACAACTGCATCATCGTTTGCTCAATCGAAAACTTAGACCCCATGGGCGTGCACACTGGAGATTCCATCACTGTGGCTCCGGCTCAAACCTTAAGCGACAAGGAATACCAAATTTTGCGCAATGCAAGCTTGGCTGTTCTGCGGGAGATTGGTGTTGATACTGGCGGGTCCAATGTCCAATTCTCAATCAATCCAAAAGATGGACGCATGGTCGTGATTGAAATGAATCCGCGTGTGTCGCGTTCTTCAGCGTTGGCCTCTAAAGCAACTGGATTCCCAATTGCAAAAATCGCAGCCAAACTGGCTGTTGGATTCACGCTGGATGAATTGAAGAACGACATCACAGGTGGCATGACCCCAGCCAGCTTTGAGCCCAGCATTGACTATGTCGTTACCAAAATTCCTCGATTTGCTTTTGAAAAATTTCCCACGGCAGACAGTCGTTTGACCACCCAAATGAAATCTGTTGGTGAAGTGATGGCCATTGGGCGCACATTTCAGGAGTCATTTCAAAAGGCGTTACGCGGGCTGGAAGTCGGCGTAGATGGCATGAATGAGAAAACCCAAGACCGGGAAACGTTGGAAAAAGAACTTGGTGAACCTGGTCCTGAGCGTATTTGGTATGTTGGAGATGCATTTGCCCAAGGCATGACTGTTGATGAAGTATTCGCGCTGACTCACATCGATCCATGGTTTTTAGTCCAAATAGAAGAGATTGTCAAAATTGAACTTGATCTCGAAAAGCATCAGTTGCAAGATGTAAGTGCCGATGAAATGTTGCTACTGAAGCAAAAAGGATTTTCAGATCGGCGTCTTGCCAAACAATTGAAGACTACCGAAAAAGAAGTTCGCGAAGCAAGGCGAAGCATGAATATTCGGCCTGTGTACAAAAGAGTTGATACTTGTGCGGCTGAATTTTCAACCCGTACTGCCTATCTCTACTCAAGTTATGAACAAGAGTGTGAATCTGCACCATCGGACAAGAAAAAAATCATGGTGCTGGGCGGAGGGCCTAATCGAATTGGGCAGGGCATCGAATTTGATTATTGCTGTGTCCATGCAGCCCTGGCGATGCGTGAAGACGGTTATGAAACCATCATGGTCAATTGCAATCCTGAAACTGTCTCAACTGATTACGACACCAGCGATCGACTTTATTTTGAACCCTTGACACTGGAAGATGTCTTGGAAATTGTCGATAAGGAAAAACCTCTTGGTGTCATCGTTCAATACGGAGGACAAACCCCACTTAAATTGGCTTTGGGTTTAGAAGCAGAGGGCGTTCCGATCATTGGTACATCTCCCGACATGATCGATGCTGCCGAAGACCGCGAGCGTTTTCAACAGCTCTTGCATCAACTTGGACTGAGACAACCACCCAACGCCACTGCAAGGACCGAGGAAGAGGCCTTGGAAAGCGCAAAAAAACTGGGTTATCCGCTTGTAGTGCGACCCAGCTACGTGTTGGGTGGCAGGGCCATGGAAATTGTCCATGAACAACGGGACCTAGAGCGCTACATGCGTGAAGCTGTGAAGGTCAGTCATGACTCTCCTGTGTTGTTAGATCGTTTTTTGAATGATGCCATTGAATGTGATGTTGATGCTATTTGCGATGGCGAACATGTTTTTATCGGCGGCGTCATGGAACACATTGAGCAGGCTGGTGTCCACAGTGGCGACTCCGCATGTTCATTGCCACCATATTCCCTGGCTCATGAAACTGTGGCCGAGTTGAAAAAGCAAACAGCAGCCATGGCTCGCGGATTGAATGTGGTTGGTTTGATGAATGTGCAATTCGCTATCCAATCACTGAATGGGCAAGACATCATCTATGTCTTGGAGGTCAATCCACGAGCCAGCCGAACTGTGCCATTTGTAAGTAAGGCAACCGGTATCCAACTGGCCAAAGTTGCTGCGCGCTGCATGGTTGGCCAATCCTTGAAATCTCAAGGTATCACTGACGAGATAACGCCGCCTTATTTCAGCGTCAAAGAAGCGGTGTTTCCTTTTGTCAAATTTCCCGGTGTCGACACCATTCTGGGGCCGGAAATGAAATCAACTGGCGAGGTCATGGGGGTTGGCAAAACATTTGGTGAGGCCTTCGTCAAGAGTCAACTCGGTGCCAGTACACGTCTTCCAAGACCAACCGATCCTGTGAAAAAGGTATTTTTGACCGTCAAGGATGCGGACAAACCTCGAGCCATTGTGATTGCTGAAAAGTTATTGGCCTACGGTTTTGAACTTCTCGCTACCAAAGGCACGGCTTCTGCCATACAAGCTGCTGGACTTTCGGTCACTGCAGTGAACAAGGTGACTGAAGGACGCCCCCATGTGGTGGACATGATCAAGAACAATGAAATTGCCTTGGTGATCAATACCGTCGAAGAACGTCGTAATGCCATTGCTGATTCGCGCCAAATCAGAACTTCATCCCTGATGGCTCGCGTGACCACCATCACCACCATTGCGGGCGCAGAAGCTGCAGTCGCGGGGATGGAGTATTTGGATAATTTAGACGTCAACTCACTTCAAGCCTTGCATCATTTATTGTCGACCTCTTCAATTACTCATTAATTCAATTTCATGGCCACGATACCTATTACCAAAGTTGGAGCTGAAAAGCTCAAACAAGAGCTGCACACTTTGAAAACAGTTGACAGACCTTGGGTGATCAACGCCATTGCTGAAGCCAGGGCCCAAGGTGACTTGAGTGAGAACGCTGAATACGATGCAGCGAAGGACAGGCAAGGGTTTATTGAAGGTCGTATTCAAGAAATTGAAAGCAAATTATCAATGTCACAAATCATTGATCCTTCAACCCTAGACGCTGGTGGCAGAGTGGTTTTTGGTGCAACAGTCTTGATTGAAGACGAAGCAACTGGGGATGCAGTGACCTATCAAATCGTTGGAGAAGACGAGGCAGATTTGAAGCTTGGGCTCATCAATATCAGCAGTCCCATTGCACGTGCACTGATTGGCAAAGAGGTTGGTGACATCGCCAATGTTGAAGCACCTGGAGGCGTTAAATCTTACGAAATCCTCAAGGTGTCTTACAACTGAATTAACTTTGGGCTTGCGAAGATTTCTTGACTGATTTTTGTTTGGGTTTTGCCCTTTTGATTTGACCGCCAGCAGCCAAGCGCTGATTTCCCAGAACAGTCACTCGTTTCATCTCTGGTCTTTGACCGCCCCTGCTGCTGTATTTGAGAACCTTGAATTCGCGTGGACCTGGTTTTCTGTCTTCGTCTATTTTTCTTTCCTTTTCAGGAATAGGTCTCCAAAGCACCAATAACTTGCCGATGTGTTGAATCGGAGCAGCATGAAGTTGAGTGGCTAGTTCTTGAAAGATGACTTCTCTTTGTTGACGATCGTCGCCTAGGACCCGAATTTTGATCAAGCCGTGTGCGTTCAGCGCTAAATTGGTTTCTTTAATCACTGAGGACGTTAACCCATCATTGCCAATCATGACGACAGGGTCAAGATGGTGAGCATTGGCTCGATGTACTTTACGCTCGGCAGGGGTGAGTTGTATGGAAGTCATGTGTGTATTATCTGCCTTATGCAAATGGATAAGATGTGAAGGTTAAAACTCAAAGTAAAAAAGTCAACAAGGCATGGCTGAATGATCATGTCAACGATCCTTACGTTAAAAAAGCTCAAAAGGAAGGCTACAGAGCCCGAGCAGCCTATAAGTTGAAAGAAATTGATGAAGCTTTCGGCTTGTTCAAACCGGGCATGGTAGTGGTGGACCTTGGGTCCACGCCAGGTGCATGGAGTCAATATTTGCGCCGACGCATGGCGCCAGATGGGGCCGCTACGGGTGACTTGATCGGGACTTTATTTGCGGTTGATATTTTGCCGATGGAGCCCATTGATGGGGTTACTTTTCTTCAAGGTGATTTTCGCGAGCAGGAGATTTTGGATGTATTGGCTCATCACATAGGTGATCGCACGTTAGATGCTGTTGTGTCTGACATGGCCCCCAATCTTTCGGGTATCTCAGAGGTTGATGCAAGTCGCATGATTCATTTGATTGAATTAGCCATCGATTTTTGCAAAGTTCATTTGAAAAAAGAGGGCTCATTGGTGGTCAAAGTTTTTCATGGCAACGGATACGACCAAGTGGTTCAATTGTTCAAAACCTCTTTCAAGGTGGTGAAACCCTACAAGCCAAAGGCCAGCAGAGCCAAGTCAGCTGAAAATTTTTTGGTTGGACTTGGTTTGAAATGAAAATAATGAGGTATAAATAGTTATTTATTTGGTGTTATTGACCATCATTTCATTGTTGAATGTTTCAATTGTTTTTTCCGACAGGGTATTCCTCTTGAATGATGTGGGCGTCTTGAAAAGCCTAAAATGATCAACACTTAATGTCTCAGCGTTTCGCTGAGCATCTTCTGACTGGAGTTCGAATTGAACAACCCTTGGTTTTCTAAATTAGCCGTTTGGTTGGTAATAGCTCTGGTGCTATTTACTGTGTTCAAACAATTCGACACAAGAGGGCAGGCGGGTAACGGGTACTTGGCTTACTCCGATTTCCTCGAAGAAGTTCGTGGCAAACGCATTAAATCAGCCACGATCCAAGAGGGGCAGGGTGGTACTGAAATCGTAGCCACCACTGTTGATGATCGAAAAATTCGCACCAATGCCACCTACCTTGACAGAGGCTTGGTAGGTGACCTGATTGCCAACAATGTGAAGTTTGATGTCAAACCTCGTGAAGAAGGTTCACTCTTGATGACCTTGCTGGTCAGCTGGGGGCCAATGCTCTTACTCATTGGGGTTTGGGTTTATTTCATGCGTCAAATGCAAGGCGGCGGTAAAGGCGGCGCATTAAGCTTTGGTAAAAGCAAAGCAAGAATGCTGGATGAAAACAACAACACGGTCACCTTTGCGGATGTTGCTGGATGCGATGAAGCCAAAGAAGAGGTCAAAGAGGTCGTCGACTTTTTAAAAGATCCTCAAAAATTCCAAAAATTAGGTGGACGCATTCCTCGCGGTTTATTGTTGGTTGGTCCGCCTGGAACAGGCAAAACGCTGTTGGCCAAAGGCATTGCTGGCGAAGCAAAGGTACCTTTCTTCAGCATCTCGGGCTCTGATTTTGTAGAAATGTTTGTGGGTGTGGGCGCAGCCCGCGTCCGTGACATGTTCGAAAATGCAAAAAAGAATGCTCCTTGCATTATTTTCATCGATGAAATTGATGCGGTTGGACGGCAGCGTGGCGCTGGTTTGGGCGGCGGTAATGACGAGCGAGAGCAAACTCTGAATCAGATGCTGGTGGAGATGGATGGTTTTGAGACCAATCTAGGTGTCATCGTGGTCGCTGCCACCAACCGTCCAGATATTCTTGATGCTGCATTGTTGCGGCCTGGACGTTTTGACCGCCAGGTCTACGTCACCCTCCCAGACATCCGTGGTCGCGAGCAAATTTTGAACGTTCACATGCGGAAAATTCCTGTGGGACAAGATGTGTCTCCTGGCGTCATTGCTCGCGGTACCCCTGGTATGAGTGGCGCCGATTTGGCTAATCTGACCAATGAAGCCGCTTTGATGGCTGCAAGACGCAATGCGCGTGTCGTTGAGATGCAAGACTTTGAAAAAGCCAAAGACAAAATCTTAATGGGCCCTGAGCGGCGCAGCATGGTGATGCCAGAGGAAGAACGTCGCAATACGGCCTACCATGAGTCTGGTCATGCACTGATTGGTAAATTGCTTCCAAAGTGCGATCCCGTTCATAAAGTCACGATCATTCCGCGCGGTAGGGCGCTGGGTGTGACCATGAGTCTTCCTGAAGCAGATCGTTACAGCTATGACCGTGTTTATATGCTTAACCAAATCAGCATGTTATTCGGTGGAAGAATTGCTGAAGAAGTTTTCATGAACCAGATGACCACTGGTGCATCCAATGATTTTGAAAGAGCCACTCAGATTGCCAGAGACATGGTGATGCGATACGGTATGTCTGAAGCTTTAGGCCCAATGGTTTATGCTGAAAACGAAGGTGAAGTTTTCTTGGGTCGGTCTGTCACAAAGACCACTAATATGAGCGAATCGACCATGAAGAAAGTAGATGATGAAGTTCGCAGCATCATTGACAATCAATACAGTTTGGCCAGACGCCTCATCGAGGACAATTCAGACAAAATGCATGCGATGGCAAAAGCCTTGCTTGAGTGGGAAACCATCGACAGTGAGCAATTGGATGACATCATGGCTGGACGAACACCAAGGCCTCCAAAGGATTGGACGCCCCGCACACCTTCGTCAGGTGATGGTTCTGGCGGGACACCTGCTGTTCAGCCCAATGCATCTCCATCTGCTGCATGATGAACGGCAAGACACCATCTTCAATGGGGCTTCGGCCCCATTTTGATTTTTGGCGCACCACAAGATTCAACATACCTCTGACGACCCCTTTGATCATGGGCATCGTCAACGCAACACCTGATTCTTTTTCAAGCCAGGTGGCCGATTTCTCAAGCAAGCACGCTTTGGCTTTGGCAGATCAGTTGTTGATTGAAGGTGCTGATATTTTGGATCTTGGTGGGGAGTCAACACGTCCTGGGGCAATTCCACTTTCTCACGAGCAAGAGTGGCGAAGGATTGAACCGGTAATCAAAGAAATATTGACATGGAATAAACCCCTGTCTTTGGACACTTACCATCCAGAGAATATGCGAAAAGCTCTGGACTTGGGGGTCGACATCATCAATGACATCCATGCCTTGAGGGTTCAAGATGCAATGTCAATCGTTGCTCCCTACAATTGTGGTGTTTGTCTGATGCATATGCATGGAGAGCCGCTGTCCATGCAACAAAATCCCATGTCGGACCCAGCTGTTCTTGAAGTTGTTGATTTCTTCATCCAACAATTGAAACGAACAGAGCAATCAGGGATACAGCGTGATCGCTTGGTGCTTGATCCAGGTATTGGATTTGGAAAAACTGTTGCGCAAAACTTTCAGCTTTTGAATCACCAAAAATTATTGTCTGATTTAAACCTACCGATCCTGACGGGTTGGTCTAGGAAATCGTCATTGGGTGCTGTGACAGGTTTACCAGTTGAACAACGAGTCATTCCCAGTGTGGTTGCGGCATTGATTTCAATTCAAAACGGAGCGTCCATCGTGCGGGTTCATGATGTTGCTCAAACAAAATATGCTTTGCAGGTATGGGCAGCTACCGAGCATGTCAGCTCAACGCTCCTTTCATAGAAAATTATCGATATGAAACGTCAATATTTTGGAACTGATGGCATTCGCGGTACTGTGGGGATAGCCCCAATCACACCTGATTTTGTTCTCAGACTGGCCAATGCAGTTGGTCACCAATTGAAGGCAACGTCCCAGCGTCCTTTGGTGTTGATCGGTAAGGACACTCGAATATCAGGCTACATGCTGGAATCTGCGTTAGAGGCAGGCTTCAATTCAGCCGGTGTAGATGTGGTCCTGCTTGGACCTTTACCAACCCCCGGTGTGGCTTACTTGACCAAGGCTCTGAGAGCCAATTTGGGCGTTGTGATCAGTGCAAGTCACAACCCATTCGATGACAATGGCATTAAATTTTTCAGTGCCCAAGGCACTAAATTGGATGATGAATGGGAAATCTCAATAGAGGGTAAATTGGAGCAAGCCTCTAGCTGGGTGACCTCTGCTGCTCTTGGTAAAACCAAACGCCTTGATGATGCAGCTGGTCGCTACATCGAATTTTGCAAGAGTTCTTTTGATCACCATCTGTCTTTCAAAGGGAAAAAAATCGTGGTTGATGCCGCGCATGGTGCGGCTTATCAAATTGCTCCCAAGGTTTTTTCAGAATTAGGCGCAGAAGTTATCAGTATTGGGTGTTCACCCGATGGATTGAATATCAACAAGGATGTGGGCGCAACACATCCCGAGACATTGATTCAGGCCGTTCTCACGCATCAGGCAGATTTTGGGGTCGCACTTGATGGTGATGCAGACCGGCTGCAATTGGTCGACTCGACGGGTCGTTTATTCAACGGAGACCAGCTTTTGTACTTGCTGACCATGGATAGATTGAAATCAGGTCAGGCGTTGACCGGGGTGGTCGGTACATTGATGACCAACAAAGCCATTGAAATAGCTTTGTCAAATGTGGGCGTCACACTTCACAGGGCCAATGTTGGAGATCGTTACGTACTGGAAGTGATGGTTGAAAAAAAATGCGTGCTTGGGGGTGAAGGCTCTGGACATTTGTTGATGTTGGACAAGCATTCGACGGGTGATGGATTGATCAGTGCTTTACAGGTCCTACAAAGTTGTATCCGATTCAATGCCTCGATGTCCGACCTACTCAAGGGTGTTGATTTGTACCCTCAATGTCTATTGAATGTGCAGCTGCGTTCCATGACAGATTGGAAAATAGACTCAAATTTTCAGCAACAATTGAAATTTGTTGAAGCGCAATTGCAAGGTAAAGGCAGAGTGCTGATCAGACCTAGTGGCACGGAACCCGTTTTAAGAATCATGGTTGAAGCTGAAGAGGAGTCGCTTGCTCGCAGTTTTGCACAATCTCTCGTTGACTTGTTGGCGTGATTGAATATGACATCTACATTGAATAAATTCATTGATCGCGATGAAAGCACGTTAGCGTTCAATCAGCGTGTTTTGGATTGGGCAAAACGCGACGATGTCCCCTTGTTAGAACGACTGCGTTATCTTTGCATTGTTTCATCCAATTTAGATGAGTTTTTTGAAGTTCGTGTCCCACTTCACCTGCACGAGGTAGATAAAAAAAGCGCTCAATCAGCTTACTCTGTCAACAGTTACAGAAATATTTCTGAAGTTGCTCATCGATTGGTACAAGAGCAGTACCGCGTATTCAACGAAGAAATCGTTCCTTCATTTCAGAAGCACGGTATTCATCTCATCACATATGGCGACAGAAGGCTTGAACAGCATCAATGGGTGAAACAGTTTTTTGAAAGAGAAGTCAGACCGTTGTTGACACCCGTGGGGCTCGATCCTGCCCATCCGTTTCCACAAGTGGCCAATAAATCGTTGAATTTCATTGTTCGCTTGTCTGGGAAAGATGCATTTGGACGAGAGAACGAAATTGCGATTGTCAAAGTGCCCAGATCTCTTCCGAGAGTTATCTTGTTGCCTTCTCGCATCTCAGGTCAAGCGATTCAAATGGTCACGCTCTCTAGTGTGATCCGGGCACACCTGAAAGATCTCTTTCCAGATAGGGCAGTTGGGCAATTTTCACAATTTCGCGTGACCCGTGACTCTGAGTTATTGGTCGATGAAGAAGATGCAAAAAATCTGCGGACCGCTCTTCGACATGGACTGGAGCATCGCCAATTTGGGAGGCCAGTGCGCTTGGAGGTGTCCTCGGGTTGTTCAGATTACCTCTCGGATTTTCTCCTCTCCCAATTTCACCTGCCTCATGAAGCTTTGTACAGGGTTGCAGGACCGGTGAATTTGGTTCGATTGAATCAAATCATTGATTTGGTTGATAGACCGCGCTTGTTGTTCCCAGCGCACCAGGGCTGTTATCCCTTGCAATTGAATGAGAACGAATCTATTTTTTCTAGAATCAAAAAAGGGGATGTATCCATTCATCAACCATTTGAGAGTTTTGCTGGTGTTTTGGATTTCTTGAAAGAGGCAGTCAATGACCCGCAAGTTTTGGCTATCAAACAAACCATCTACCGCACTGGATTTGATTCTGAGTTGATGGATTTGTTGCGTGAGGCTGTTCGAAAAGGCAAGGAAGTCACTGCAGTTGTAGAGATCAAGGCTCGCTTTGATGAAGAAGCCAACATCAATTGGGCGGAGCGTCTAGAGTCCATAGGCGCTCAAGTTGTGTACGGTGTGGTGGGCCTCAAAACACACGCCAAAATGCTCTTGATCACACGCCGAGAAGGATCACGTTTGGTGCGTTACGGTCATCTTTCAACTGGAAATTACAACGCTAAAACTGCGCGTCTCTATACCGACATCAGCTACTTGACTGTGAATGCCAAGATCACTGCTGACATGGATCAGGTGTTTTCTCAATTAGCAAGTCAAACCCGTTTGGATAGGCTTAATCATTTATGGGTTGCACCTTTTCAACTGCAACAAAAGCTCATCTCAACCATACAAGCTGTTGCCAAAGCTGCAAAGTCTGGTGTGTCTGGTCGCATTATTTTGAAAATGAATTCATTGACCGATGAGGCACTGGCCAATGAGTTGGTTCAAGCCGGAAAGGATGGGGTAGAAATCGATTTGATCGTTCGAGGCTCATGTATCTTGCCAGCGCAAGTGCCTGGTTTCACCGATCGAATTCGAGTCAGATCGATCATTGGTCGTTTTCTTGAGCACACGAGGGTTTTTTACTTTCGAACAGGTGATCAGGAGAAGCTTTATCTGTCGAGTGCCGATTTGATGAACAGGAACATGATGCGCCGCATCGAATTGGCTTGGCCAGTACTTGATCAAGATTTACGGCAACGCATCATTGATGAGTGTTTGGTTGCATATCTCCATGACTCAAAGGATGCATGGCAATTAATGCCTGATGGGAACTACACCAAGCAATCAGGGACCAATCCCAAATTGCAATTGAGTGCGCAAAATGAGTTGATGAAGCGCTACCAAAGATAGTCTTTACGGGCTAATAAAAAATAAAATTTAATCTGTTTTTATGCGGAATCGGTTGAGGTCACTTAGAAACTTTGATTTAAGATGCTCAAGGATTTGCAACCAAACCTCATTAGGAAAAAAAATGAAACAAATGATCAAGGTCTGTTCCATCGCCATATTGTTCAGTCTGAGTTTGACTGCATGCTCGACCATTACTTCTGCTTATGAGTCTGTTTCCACCACAGTTTCAGATGCTTTTAAATCAGACGATACAAAGAAATAATTGATATGTCACCCATCAGTTCTTCATATGGAATTGGTGGGTGTTGAATATTTAGTGTGGCGGAGAGGGCGGGATTCGAACCCGCGGTGGGCTATTAACCCACACACGCTTTCCAGGCGTGCGACTTAAACCGCTCATCCACCTCTCCTGTTTTTCCATTGTATCAGTGCTCTCGGAGGGTACACTTTAGGATTGCCTGAATGTGATAAATCCTGGAGTTGCTGATGAAATTTCGTTTTCCTATTGTCATCATTGACGAGGATTTCCGCTCTGAAAATACATCTGGTCTTGGTATCAGGGCGCTTGCACAAGCCATTGAAGGCGAGGGCTATGAAGTCATGGGTGTGACCAGTTACGGTGACCTCAGTCAGTTTGCACAACAACAATCCCGAGCTAGTGCCTTCATCTTGTCTATTGATGATGAAGAATTCACACCAGGCCCTGATTTAGATCCGGCGGTTGTCAACTTGCGCAGTTTCATTGAGGAAGTACGTCGCAAAAATGCAGATGTACCTATCTATGTCTACGGAGAAACCAAAACTTCTCGGCATCTTCCCAACGATATTCTGCGTGAGTTGCACGGCTTTATTCACATGTTTGAAGACACGCCTGAGTTTGTTGCCCGACACATCATCAGGGAGGCCAAAAGTTATTTAGAAGGCGTTCAGCCGCCATTTTTCAAAGCCTTGTTGGATTACGCCGAGGATGGATCCTATTCCTGGCACTGCCCAGGTCATTCGGGAGGCGTGGCTTTTTTGAAAAGTCCTGTGGGTCAAATGTTTCACCAGTTCTTTGGCGAAAACATGCTGAGAGCGGACGTTTGCAATGCCGTTGAAGAACTGGGGCAACTGCTCGACCACGATGGCGCCATCGGTGAAAGTGAGCGAAATGCAGCCCGTATTTTCAATGCCGACCATTGTTTTTTTGTGACCAACGGAACAAGCACATCCAACAAAATTGTTTGGCATCACACCGTAGCACCTGGCGATGTGGTGGTCGTCGACAGGAATTGTCACAAGTCTGTTTTGCATTCCATCATCATGACTGGTGCCATACCGGTATTCATGAAGCCAACACGCAATCACTTTGGCATCATCGGACCTATTCCGCAAAGAGAATTTGAACCAGAAGTCATTCAAGCCAAAATCAAAGCCAATCCTTTGCTCAAGGGCTTGAATACATCAAAGATCACGCCTAAAGTAATGACGCTGACGCAGTCAACCTATGACGGTGTTTTGTACAACACTGAAACGATCAAAAAGCTACTGGATGGTTACGTTCCCAATTTGCATTTTGACGAAGCTTGGTTGCCGCATGCTGCTTTCCATCCCTTTTATGGAACCTATCACGCCATGGGTAAAAAGCGTGAGCGTCCTATGGACGCAATGGTTTACTCGACACAGTCGGTGCACAAATTATTGGCTGGTATCAGTCAGGCCAGTCATGTTCTTGTTCAGGATTCACAGCGCATGCAATTGGATCGGCACCTGTTCAATGAAGCATATCTGATGCACACCAGCACAAGCCCTCAATACAGCATCATTGCAAGCTGTGATGTGGCGGCAGCGATGATGGAGCCGCCAGGTGGCACTGCGCTGGTTGAAGAAAGTATTGCCGAAGCGCTTGACTTCAGACGCGCGATGCGCAAGGTTGATGATGAATATGGTCAAGACTGGTGGTTCAAGGTCTGGGGGCCAGATCATCTGGTAGACGATGGTGTGGGTCGTGCGGAAGATTGGATCATCAAGGCTGAGAAAAAATCAAAAAATAAAAAATCTGAGTCAACCAATTGGCATGGATTTGGGGATCTGGCTGATGGGTTCAACATGCTAGACCCGATCAAAGCCACGATCGTGACACCCGGATTGGACTTGGACGGTAAATTTGACGAAGCGGGTATTCCAGCCAGCATCGTCACCAAATTTTTGGCTGAACATGGCGTGATTGTTGAAAAAACTGGACTCTACAGTTTCTTCATCATGTTCACGATTGGCATCACCAAAGGTCGTTGGAACTCTTTGTTGACTGCATTGCAGCAATTCAAAGACGACTACGATCGCAATCACCCACTGTGGCGGATCTTGCCTGAGTTTTGCCAAAAGATGCCCCAATATGAAAAAATGGGCCTGCGCGATCTTTGTCACCACATCCATACCTTGTATGCCAAGCATGACATCGCAAGGTTGACTACTGAAATGTATTTGAGTGACTTGACCCCGGCGATGAAGCCCAGTGATGCTTATGCACAGATCGCTCACCGCAACACCGAGCGCGTGCCGATCGATGAGCTAGAAGGACGCATCACGACCAGTTTGGTGACACCTTATCCTCCTGGAATTCCTCTTTTGATACCAGGTGAAGTCTTTAACCAAACCATTGTGGATTACTTGAAATTTGCCAGAGAATTCAATCTCAAGTGCCCCGGATTCGAAACAGATATTCATGGTTTGGTTGAAGTCAAAGATGAAAATGGCAAGACCCATTACTTCGCCGATTGTGTGAAAAACTGATGCAAGATGAATAAATCAATGAACCAATTTGGACCATTTTCTCTAGACGATTGGAAAAAAGCGGCAGTCAAATCTGCGCCCAACGGTGATTTAACCACCTTGAATTGGCTAACGCCTGATGGTATTTCAGTCAAACCGTTGTACACCGCTGAAGACATCAAAGGGTTGAGTTACACAGACACCTTGCCCGGATTTGCGCCCTACTTGCGGGGGCCACAAGCCACGATGTATGCCGTTCGACCCTGGACGATCCGTCAATACGCAGGGTTTTCAACTGCAGAAGAATCCAATGCTTTTTATCGAAAAGCCCTTGCTGCTGGCGGGCAGGGTGTTTCTGTCGCCTTTGACTTGGCGACACATCGAGGCTACGACTCAGACCATCCTCGTGTCACGGGGGATGTTGGCAAAGCGGGTGTTGCCATTGATTCAGTTGAAGACATGAAGATTTTGTTTGACCAAATACCTTTGGACAAAGTCTCTGTTTCCATGACCATGAATGGCGCGGTGCTCCCTGTTCTGGCGGGTTATGTGATTGCTGCGGAAGAGCAAGGCGTTGCGCAGGATCAATTGAGTGGGACGATTCAAAATGATATTTTGAAAGAGTTCATGGTGAGGAATACCTATATTTACCCACCAGAGCCCAGCATGAGAATCATTGGTGACATCATTGCTTACACCGCTGAACACATGCCCAAGTTCAATTCCATCAGTATCAGCGGCTATCACATGCAAGAGGCTGGTGCCAACCAAGCTTTAGAGCTGGCTTTGACATTGGCAGATGGTCAGGAATATGTCAAAACCGCCATGGCCAAGGGCTTGGATGTCGATGCGTTTGCTGGGCGGTTGTCCTTCTTTTGGGCCATTGGCATGAATTTCTACCTTGAAATTGCCAAGATGCGTGCCGCTCGATTGTTGTGGTGTCGCATCATGCAAGGGGTTGGTGCCAAGAACCCCAAAAGCTTGATGTTGCGCACACACTGTCAAACATCTGGATGGTCGCTCACTGAGCAAGATCCCTATAACAACATTGTGAGAACGACCATTGAGGCCATGGCAGCGGTGTTTGGCGGCACACAGAGTTTGCATACCAACAGTTTCGATGAGGCAATTGCTTTACCCACTGAATTTTCAGCGCGTATAGCTAGAAATACACAACTCATCATCCAAGAAGAAACCCATATTCCGCATGTCATCGACCCTTGGGCGGGCAGTTACATGATGGAAAAGCTCACGCAAGACATGGCTGACCAAGCTTGGACAATCATTGAAGAGGTTCAGGCTATGGGCGGCATGACCAAGGCTGTTGGATCTGGCTGGGCCAAACTGAAAATTGAAGCAGCAGCAGCAGATAAACAAGCTCGCATTGACTCGGGGCAAGATGTCATTGTCGGGGTGAACAAATACAAATTGTCGACACAAGATGCTGTTGAGGTTCGCGACATTGATAACGTGAAAGTACGTGAATCGCAAATCAGTCGCTTGAATGACATCAAGAAGAAACGTGATTCATCCGCTGTCGATCAGGCTTTGTCGGCGTTGACTGAAGCTGCTCATAACAACACGGGTAATTTACTGGCCTTGTCGATCAATGCCATGCGCGTGCGTGCCACCGTCGGTGAAGTCAGTGATGCTTTAGAAAAGGTTTTTGGCCGTCACCGAGCTGACACGCAAAAAGTCAGCGGTGTTTATGCTGCGGCGTATGACGCCGCCAGTGGCGAAGGGGATACCATGGCTTACTGGGATCAACTCAAATCCGACATTGCAGCTTTCGCGGTCGAGCAGGGTAGACGTCCTCGAGTGATGATTTCAAAATTAGGACAAGATGGTCATGATCGCGGCGCTAAAGTGGTAGCGACCGCTTTTGCTGACTTGGGATATGACGTTGACATGGGGCCTTTGTTTCAAACCCCTGAAGAATGCGCCAGGCAGGCGATTGAAAATGATGTTCATGCCGTCGGGGTGTCTACATTGGCGGCGGGACACAAAACTTTGGTACCTGCCATCATTGAGGAACTACACAAACAAGGTGGTCAAGGGATCATTGTGTTCGTGGGTGGCGTGATACCGCGACAGGATTACGATTTCTTGTACGCTGCGGGTGTGAAAGGTATTTACGGTCCTGGGACCCCCATCCCAGTCAGTGCCAAAGACGTGTTACATCACATTCAATTGGCCCTGGACAAGGCCGGTTGAAATTGACCGGTGATGAGTTATTCCACCAAATTGGCAGATGGTATTTTGAAATGCCAAGGGGCTGAGCAACGCCGTCATTTGGCCAAGGCCATCACTTTGCTTGAATCAACACGCAGTGATCATCGAACTCAGGCCGATGAATTGTTGACCGCCATCTTGCCCCACACGGGACGTTCTTTGCGAATTGGTCTCAGTGGTGTACCTGGGGTAGGAAAAAGCACATTGATCGAGAGTTTGGGATTGTGGTTGATCCAACAAGGTCATAAAGTGGCAGTTTTGGCAATTGATCCATCTTCAACAGTTTCAGGCGGCTCCATCTTGGGAGACAAGACGCGCATGGAACAGTTATCGGTTCAAGAAAATGCATTCATCCGACCCAGTCCAAGCAGTGGCACTTTGGGAGGTGTCGCGGAAAAGACGCGTGAATGCATGTTGTTGTGCGAAGCTTCGGGCTACGAAGTCGTGATCGTTGAGACGGTTGGTGTGGGACAAAGTGAAACTGCAGTCGCTGGTATGACAGACATGTTTGTTTTGATGCAGTTGCCTAACGCAGGTGACGACTTGCAAGCGATCAAAAAAGGCGTGATGGAATTAGCTGATTTGGTAATGATCAACAAAGCAGATTTGGATATGGATGCAGCGAAGCGTGCGCAAGCATTTATTCAAAGTGCCATGCATTTGTTGCATGGGAAGAGATTCAATGCCTCTGAACAATCCACTGAATCCTGGACGCCTCAGGTGATGACCTTGAGTGCGATTGATGGTCAAGGTGTGAGTCAATTTTGGAGCAATGTGCTTGAATTTCAGCAGCTTCAAATGAAAACTGACCAATGGAACAGTCGGCGTCAGACCCAGTTGCTCACGTGGATGAACGATCGCATACAGACAGGTTTGAAGCAAATGTTTGATACCAATACCCAGGTTGCAGAATTGCTGCCAATGTTGACGCAAGACGTGCTACATGGACGCATGGCTGCTTCAACTGCTGCCAGACAGTTATTGGCCAAATTGAACAATCCAGCTTGACAAAACAGAGATTCACTGATGAGGTAGAGAGATGCAAGAGATCATTCAACAACTCGAAAAAAAACGCGCAGCTGCCAGATTGGGCGGGGGTGACAAAAGAATCGCCGCCCAGCATGCCAAGGGCAAGTTGACCGCAAGAGAACGTTTGGAAATCTTGCTGGACGAAGGAACCTTTGAAGAGTGGGACATGTTTGTCGAACATCGATGTACCGATTTCGGCATGCAAGACAGCAAAATTCCTGGTGATGGTGTGGTCACTGGGTACGGCATGATCAATGGCCGATTGGTTTTTGTCTTCAGTCAAGATTTCACTGTCTACGGTGGTGCGTTGTCTGAAACTCACGCAGAAAAAATTTGCAAAATCATGGATCAAGCCATGAAAGTCGGCGCTCCTGTGATTGGTTTGAATGATTCTGGCGGTGCGCGCATCCAAGAGGGGGTTGCATCACTTGGCGGATATGCGGAGGTTTTCCAACGCAATGTGTTGGCCAGCGGCGTGATTCCGCAAATCAGCATGATCATGGGACCATCGGCTGGGGGTGCTGTTTACTCTCCAGCTTTGACTGACTTTATTTTCATGGTGAAGGACAGTTCTTACATGTTTGTCACAGGCCCCGATGTTGTGAAGACAGTCACACATGAAGAAGTCAGCGCAGAAGAGCTGGGCGGGGCAATCACGCACACAACCAAGAGCGGGGTTGCTGATTTGGCTTTCAACAACGATGTGGAAGCGTTGTTGATGTTGCGCCGGCTCTATAACTATTTGCCTCTGAACAACCGCGAAAAGCCTCCAGTCAGGCCCAGTGGCGATCCGACGGATCGCATGGACATCAGTTTGGATACCCTGGTTCCAGACAATCCCAATATGCCGTATGACATGAAAGAACTCATCACCAAAACTGTTGATGATGGTGATTTTTTCGAGCTGCAATCTGAGTATGCCAAAAATATTCTCATTGGCTTTGCCAGAATGGCTGGGCAAACCGTTGGCATTGTGGCCAATCAGCCATTGGTTCTTGCAGGTTGTTTGGATATCAAAAGCAGCATCAAGGCGGGAAGGTTTGTTCGCTTTTGTGATGCCTTCAATATCCCTGTCATTACTTTCGTGGATGTACCCGGTTTCATGCCAGGTACATCCCAAGAGTTTGGCGGGATCATCAAACACGGTGCAAAGTTGCTTTACGCCTATGCCGAGTGCACCGTCCCCAAAATCACAGTGATCACCCGAAAAGCTTATGGAGGGGCATATGACGTCATGGCCTCGAAGCATTTGCGTGGCGATGTGAATTTCGCTTGGCCGCATGCAGAAATCGCGGTCATGGGTGCCAAAGGTGCAGTTGAAATTATCTTTCGAGAAGACAAAGGTGATCCCGCCAAATTGGCAGCCAAAGAAGCCGAATACAAAGACAGGTTTGCCAATCCTTTTGTCGCAGGTGCCAGAGGATTCATTGACGACGTCATTTTGCCCAGTGAAACACGCAAGCGAATTTGCAGATCACTGGTCATGCTGAAAGATAAAAAAGTAGAGAACCCATGGCGCAAACACGGAAATATCCCGCTTTGATGATTGGGTATGGAGAAACATATGTTTAAAAAAATATTGATTGCCAACCGCGGTGAAATTGCCTGTCGAGTGATTGCAACTGCCAAACGAATGGGCATCGCCACTGTCGCTGTTTATTCGGAAGCTGATCGCAATTCTCGTCATGTGGCATTGGCTGATGAAGCTGTTCACATTGGCCCTGCGGCCAGTCGTGAAAGTTACCTCAAGGCGGATGTGGTGATTGCCGCCGCTAAATCCACAGGTGCCGAAGCTATTCATCCCGGCTATGGATTCTTGAGTGAAAACGAAGACTTTGCTCGAAGCTGTGAAGAACAAGGCGTCATTTTCATCGGCCCCAAGTTCAAAGCAATTGCTGCCATGGGCGACAAAATCGCCTCAAAAAAATTAGCCGCTCAAGCCCAGGTCAACACCATCCCAGGCTTCAATGAAGCCATAGAAACCCCTGAAAAGGCGGTAGAAATTGCCCGAGGCATTGGGTACCCGGTGATGATCAAAGCGTCAGCTGGCGGAGGGGGGAAGGGGCTTCGCGTTGCTTTCAATGACAAAGAGGCTCATGAAGGTTTTACTTCTTGCAGGAACGAAGCACGCAATAGTTTTGGTGATGATCGGGTGTTCATTGAAAAATTTGTTGAAGAACCTCGTCACATCGAAATTCAATTGCTGGGCGATGCCAAGGGTAATGTGGTCTATTTGAACGAACGCGAGTGCTCAATTCAGCGTCGGCATCAAAAAGTCATCGAAGAGGCGCCATCGCCCTTCATCAGTGACGCGACGAGAAAAGCCATGGGTGAGCAGGCTGTCGCTTTGGCAAAAGCAGTTCAATATCAAAGTGCTGGCACAGTGGAGTTTGTTGTTGGTAAGGACGAAAGTTTTTATTTTCTTGAGATGAACACCCGAATCCAAGTGGAGCACCCTGTCACAGAAGCCATCACCGGACTTGATTTGGTGGAATGGATGATTCGCGTGGCTGCTGGTGAAGAACTGCCATTCAAACAATCAGACATTCAACGAAATGGATGGGCCATTGAATGTCGGATCAATGCAGAGGATCCATTTCGCAATTTCCTTCCTTCAACTGGTCGCCTGGTTCGCTTTCAGCCGCCCCCTCAAACCATGTTTCAGTCGAACACTTCCCAGTTGATGGGTGTGCGCGTGGACACCGGTGTGCAAGAAGGCGGTGAAATCTCCATGCACTATGACTCCATGATTGCCAAGTTGATTGTGCATGGCAAAGACAGGACAGACGCCATTCACAAGATGCGAGAGGCGCTCAATGGTTTTGTCATTCGCGGCATCAGTTCCAACATTCCTTTTCAGGCAGCTTTACTGGCTCACCCTGATTTTGTCGCCGGTCATTTCAACACGGGGTTCATTGCTGAGCATTTCAGCAAGGGATTCCATGCCGAAGATGTTTCCCATGAAGATCCTGATTTCTTAGTGGCCTTAGCCGCATTTGTTCGTCGTAAATCTCGCGAACGTGCTGCCAGTTTGAGTGGCCAATTGCCTGGCTATGACGTCAAGGTGGGCCAAACTTATGCAGTCATCACACTGGACGCCAACGGTGAACATTTCTTTGATGAGGTTCAGGTGGAGGAAGTTGGTGGGCCCGGCACAGCGGTCATCAAACTCAACGGTAAAGACTACACCATACACAGTCATTCACGTTTGAATGACATCGCCATCGCAGGCACCGTCAATGGGCAACCATTCAAGGCTCAAGTCGAGCGAGGTTCCGTCAAGAACCCCCTGGTCTTGCAAGTTCAGCATCATGGTCGTCGAATTGACGCCTTGGTAGTGTCACCACGAATGGCAGAGTTGTATAGAAAAATGCCATTCAAAGCACCACCAGATTTGAGTCGTTTCGTGTTGTCACCCATGCCCGGCCTGTTGGTTGATGTGGCCGTCACAGTTGGACAAAAAGTTCAAGCTGGAGAGCGTGTAGCCGTTATTGAGGCTATGAAAATGGAGAATGTGTTGTTCGCAGCCCAAGATGGCGTGGTGAAAAGCGTCATGGCACACAAAGGCGAGTCCTTGACAGTAGACCAAGTGATTGTGGAGTTCGCATGAGTCGTCCTTTCAAAGTGCTCGGCATTCAGCAAATTGCGATTGGTGCGACCGATAAATCTCGATTACAGAAACTATGGATTGAACTGTTGGGGTTGAACTTGACGGGAACTTTCCAAAGTGAGCGGGAAAATGTCGATGAAGACATTTGTGCCATTGGACAAGGGCCCTTCAAAGTGGAGGTTGACTTGATGCAACCATTGGACATCGCACTCAAACCTGCTGTTCACACCACCCCCCTCAACCATGTTGGTTTGTGGATAGACCAACTACCCCAAGCCGTTGAATGGCTGAGTCAACAAGGTCTGAGGTTTGCACCCGGGGGTATCCGAAAAGGGGCGGCAGGTTTTGATATTTGCTTTATCCATCCAAAGGGTAATGATGAATTCCCTGTATCGGGTGAAGGTG
>JACCDJ010748274.1_pt1 | contig 22217 bp, 15 predicted proteins | sample 7444481 | NCBI WGS metagenome assembly JACCDJ01 (sample SAMN15323435, study PRJNA562643) | freshwater metagenome | isolation source: river surface water | place: USA:Blue River Watershed | collected 2017-08-15 | reverse complement strand
GGCCAGCACCTTCATGCCGAAGGCGAGGGCGCGCTTGGCCACTTCGGCGCCGATGCGGCCGAGTCCGAGCACGCCGAGGGTCTTGCCGAAGAGTTCGGTGCCGGAGAGGGTCTTGCGGTCCCACTTGCCTTCGCGCATCGACTGGACGGCCTCGGGCACGGGGCGGGCGAGGGAGAGGCGATGGGTGACGGTGTGCTCGGCGGTCGCGATGGTGTTGGCCGAGGGGGTGTTCAGCACGGTGACCCCGCGCTCCGTGGCGGCGTCGACGTCGATGTTGTCCACGCCCACGCCGGCGCGACCCACGCAGACCAGGCGTTGGGCGGCGTTGAGGACGTCACGGGTGATCTGGGTCTCGGACCGGACCAGGATGGCGTCCACGTCCCCGACCAGGCCGAGGATCTGCTCAGGGGTTGAGCCGTAGGCCTCGACGACCTCGTAGCCAGGCTGGGCCTTCAGCAGGGCGACACCGGTGGGTGAAATCTTGTCAGCAACGAGAACCTTGGGCATGGCGGCTTGGTTAAAGTTTGTTTTGAGTCATAAAGGCGCGCCTTTGGCAATGGCAAGAGCACCCTTGCCGCGTCATAGCCCGCTTCAGAGCCGACGGTGGGCGTAATCGGCCAATTCGTAGCAATCCGGGCTCATTTCCTCGAGGAAACGGCAAGGGTCGAGCGGACGGTATCCCTCTCCCGACACGGCGAACCGGGGCGAGAAGATCTGCAGGGAGTTCATCGCCCGCGTGCAGGCGACGTAGAAGAGACGCCGTTCCTCCTCGACGTCACCTTCCTCGATGGCGCGGGTCAAGGGCAGCAGGCCGTCCGCGACGCCGATGAGGAACACCACGGGGAACTCCAGACCCTTCGACTGATGGATGGTGGTCAGGCGCAGCATGTCCTCCTCCGGCTCGGCCTTGCGGTCCGAGGCCTCGCCGTTGAGCAGCGCCACCTGGGCGACAAGGTCCCCCACGTCCTCGAACTTGGAGGCGAAGCCGACCAGTCCCTGCAGGTCCTGCTCACGGTCCTTCCAATCCGGGAAAAGAGTGCGCATGTGGGTGCCATACCATCCTTCGACGCAGACCCTCACCGTCTCGGCCGGCGTCCGGGCGACGCGCTCGGCGGCGGACTCCCGTGAGGCCTCGAAAAGGTCCGGTGCCGGAGCGGCTGGCGCGGGCTTCTGGCGGGCCGTTTCCATGCCCTCCAGCATGTCCTCGAGCGTGAGCGCGAGGTCGGTGAAGTCGGACCGGGCCGATTCCGGCACCTTGCGCAGGACGGAGTCGGCCCGCAGGGCGCGCACGAGCCCCCTTCCTTGGGCGGCCTCGGCGGCGACGACCGCGGCCGTGATCTTCTCCGCCGAAGCCGGTCCCACCTTGGGCAGCAGGCAGAGCAGGCGCGAGAGGGCGACGCGGTCGAGCGGATTGTGGATGAAGCGCAGGTGCGCGAGCACGTCCTTGACGTGCGCGAGGTCGAAGAACTTGTGACCGCTCGTTATCACGAAAGGCACGCCGAGTGCGTTCAGTTCCATCTGCAGCTCCAGCGACTGGTAATGGGCCCGGTAGAGCACCTGCATGTCGGCGAGCGCCTGACCTTCGTGGTGCAGCTGCAGGATGCGTCGCCCGACCAGCTTGGCCTGCTGCGAAGTGTCCCCGACGGTGAAGACGACCGGAGCCTGGCCCGGGCGGCGCACGGCCTTCAGTCTCCGGTCGAAGCCGTCCACCTTGGGCCGATGGCTGAGGATCTCGTTGGCGAAGGCCAGGATTTCCGGAGTCGAACGGTAGTTGGTGTCGATCGTATGGATGACGGTGCCGGGGTGGCGCTGCGGGAAGGAGACGATGTTCTCCCAGTCCGCCCCCCGCCAGGTGTAGATGCACTGCGCGTCATCGCCGACCGCCATGACCTGGTGCTCGTCGGCGAGCAGGTCGATGATGCGGCTCTGCAGCCGGTTGGTGTCCTGGAACTCGTCGACGAGGATGTGCCGGAAGCGCCGCCGGTAATGGGCCAGGGCGGCGGGATCGGTCTCGAGCACCTTGAGCCAGAGCGACAGCAGGTCGTCGAAATCGCACAGGTTGCGGGCGCGTTTCGCCTCCTCGTAGAGGGCGCAGAACCGCAGCAGTTTCTCGGGTCCGCCCTTCATCCAGTCGAGCCGCTCCGTCAGCACCTCCTCGGCCGGCCGCAGCGTGTTGCGGGCGTGCGAGTAGGCGTCGAGGATGACCGGCGCCTTGGGGTTGGTCTTGTCCTTGATGAAGGCGCCGTCCTCGGACTTGATGATCTCGGAGAAGAGCTGTTCGGACTCCTTCTGGTCCAGGATGGTGAAGTCCGGCGACCTGCCCGCCGCCGCGGCGTTGGCGCGCAGGATGCGCTGTCCGATCGAGTGGAACGTGCCTCCCCAGAACTGTCCCCGCGGCACCCCCGTGAGGTCCTCCACGCGCTCGAGCATCTCCTTGGCCGCCTTGTTCGTGAAAGTCAGGAGGAGGATGTCCCAGGGGCGTGCGCCCTGATGCAGGAGCCACGCGACGCGGTAGGTCAGCGTGCGGGTCTTGCCCGAGCCGGCGCCGGCGAGGACGAGCGCCGGACCGCGCGGCGAAGTCACCGCCGCGTACTGCTCCTCGTTGAGGTCTCCGCGGAAGTCTACCGGAGGCAGCCCGTCCACGGTCAGCTTCCCTCGGACTGGCGCCGTTCCATCAGGCGGAACTTCACCGCCTGCTCGTCGGCGCGGTAGGAGGAGCGCACGAGGGGGCCGGACTCCACGTGCTTCACGCCAGCGGCGAGCGCGAAGGCCTTCCATTCGGCGAACTCATCGGGATGCACCCAGCGGTCCATCGGGGCGTGCTCCTTGCTCGGAGAGAGGTACTGGCCGATCGTGAGGATGTCGACGTCGGCCGCCGCGATGTCGCGCAGCAGCGCCGTCACCTCCTCCTTGCGTTCGCCGATCCCAAGCATGATGCCCGTCTTGGTGACGAAGCCGCGGGATTTGGCGTGCCTGAGGACCCAGAAGGAGCGGTCATACCTCGCGGTCTTGCGGACAGGTCGCTGGAGGCGTTCAACGGTCTCCAGGTTGTGATTGAGGATGTCGGGCCGGGCGTCGAGCAGCGTGTCGAGGTGCTCCTGTTCGCCACGGAAGTCGGCCGGCAGGACCTCGATCGTGGTGGCCGGGCAGCGACGCCGGGTGGCGCGCACGGTGGCCGCCCAGACCGAGGCGCCGCCGTCCTTGAGGTCGTCGCGCGCCACGGAGGTGATGACCACGTGCTTGAGGTTCATCAGGGCGATGGACTCGGCGACGCGCGCCGGCTCCCCGAGGTCGAGCTCGCTCGGACGGCCGGACTGGACCGCGCAGAACGTGCAGGAGCGCGTGCAGACGTTGCCCAGGATCATGACCGTTGCGCTTCCGCGGGACCAGCATTCCCCCATGTTGGGGCACTGGGCGGACTGGCAGACCGTGTGCAGCTTGTGCCGCTCCACGTTGTCCTTCGTGGCCTGGTAATCCGGGCCGCTGGGTAGCCTGGCCCTGAGCCAGTCGGGCTTGCGCGCGGATTCGAGCATCGGAGGGAGCACGATTCCCGTAGTCCCGGTTTTTTCAACCCAACAAAAGGGAGGGGCGCCCGTCTCGCGACGGGCGCCCCTGGTGCTATGCTGCAATCTCCCGGTTCTGAAACTGTCTCAGGCCGGGAATTCTGGGACCGTCAGGACCGGGCGTTCCGAGGAACGCCCGGCCATCGGGTCAGAAGACCGCCTTGATCGAGGCGCCGAAGAAGAACTGGTCTTCTTCACCACCGAGGTTGGCCGCTTCAGCCGCCGCGTTGCTTTCCTCACGACCGGCGCCCGAGATGTTGTAGGCGATGTAGGGAGTGAACGTGGCGGTCTTGGAGAGGGCGATCGGCAGGGAGGCCTGGAGCAGGACGTGGGTCCAGACGCTTTCATTGCCGACGTTCAGGCCGGTGGCACCGTCGAACAGGGTGTAGTAGCCGTCGAGGGAGTAGCCGGCCTTGGCGGCGAGCACCAGGGAGGTGCTGTCGCTGAGGGCGAAACTCTTGTCGATGGCCAGTTCAGCGTAGGAAGCCTCGACGTAGAAGTCATAGGCGTAGGTCGCGGTGACGTTGACCGGGCCGACGGTCTTCGCGGCGCTCACGTAGACTTCGTGGGCGAAGGTCTGGCCGAGTCCGCCGCCGAGGTAACCATTGAAGAAGAAGAAGTAGGTGTAGCCGGCGGTGAGGGTGGCGAATCCGGCATCATAGGCCAGCGAGGCCCCGAGATCGAGCTCCTGGTAGAGCGAGCGGCGGTCGTTGCTGGAGGTGTAGTAGGCCAGGGCGTTCAGCGTCGTGGTGTCCGACAGCTTCTTGCTGGCTCCGATGTTGTACCAGGCGTTCTGGTTGGAGAACCAGAGGCCGCGGTAGATGTACTCGCTGTCGTAGCCCGCGGTCAGGTCGAGCGCGACCGGCGAAGGAGCCGGAGCGGCCGACTGCGCGAGGGCGGCAGCAGCGAGGAGGGTGGTGGTGGTGATGGAGGTGATGTGCTTCATGGCACCACCCCTAACGCACCCCTCATGCCAACCTCTTGCTGGGGCTAGCAAACCGCTATTTTATGGGAAAAATGAAGCAAACGGAGCTTTGCGGGCCTAAAAAAAGTCACCGTTGTCCATAAAACGGCACTCAAAGAGCGGCTCCGGCCTTACGATACGCCTCGACGTGGGCTTGAGCGGAGCGAGCCCAGCTGAATTCCGCACGCATGCCGTTGAGCTGCACTTGGCGATAGGCCTTGGGGTCCGCATGCAGTTCCAAGGCGCGGGAGATCGCCCATTCAACGCCCTGCAGGTCGGCGTGTTCGAACACGATGCCCGTCGCGTCCTTGGAGCCGGGCGACCAAGGTCTCACCGTGTCGGCCAGTCCTCCTGTCGCGCGAACGATGGGGGGAGTGCCGTAGGTCATGGAATACATCTGGTTGAGACCGCAGGGTTCGAACCGGCTCGGCATCAGGAAGAAGTCGGAACCCGCTTCGATGCGATGTGATAGTCCGTGATCGTAGCCGATCCGGACGCCACACAGCGTCGGGAAGCCGGCGGCGAGGGCGCGGAAGGCGCCCTCCAGGGCCGAATCGCCGCTGCCGAGCAGCACGAAGCGGAGCCGGCCTTCGCGCAGGAAGGCGGGCAGGGCGGCGGCGGCCAGGTCGAGTCCCTTCTGGTCCCAGAGCCTCGAGATGACGCCGAAGATCGGCGGCGCCCCGGGGTCGTCACGCAGGCCGAACTCTCGCGCCAGCGCCAGCCGGCACTCCTCCTTCCCCTTCATGCTCCGGGGGGAGTAATGGGCCGGGATCAGGCGGTCCGTGCGTGGATTCCATTCGTCGAGGTCGACCCCGTTGAGAATTCCCTCGAGGGCGGATTCGCGCCGGCGCACGACGTCCTCCAGGCCGTGTCCGAACTGGGGAGTGAGGATTTCCCGGGCGTAGGTGGGGCTGACGGTGATGACGCGCCTCGCGTGCAGGATGCCTCCCTTGAGGAAGTTCACGCCGCCAAGGCATTCGAGTTCGGAAGGCTGCCAGAGCCATCCGGGCAGTCCGAGGAAGTCCATGATGCCCCGGTGTGAGACGCCCTGATGCTGCAGGTTGTGGATGCTGATGACAGAGGCGGCGCCGCCCAACGGGGAATCCTTCAGCACGGTGTTGAGCAGGGGCGGGACCAGTCCGGCGGTCCAGTCGTGACAATGGATGACGTCGGGAATCCATCCCGTGGCAAGGCAGGCGTCGAGCGCGGCTCGGGCGTAGAAGGCCGCGCGTTCGGCGGAATCCGCCCGCGCCGGGTAGATCTCCTTCGCGCCGTAGTAGTCCTCATGTTCGATGAACCAGGCTTCGAAGTTCTTGGCGACGTGGAGGGACATCACCCTGCAGGCGGCCTTCTCCGGGGGACCTCCCACGCCGACGCGCAACGAGTTCAGCAGCACCGACATGCTTTCCCGGCCGGGCACGGAACCGTAAAGGGGGGTGACCGCCCTGACCTCATGCCCGAGCGCTCCGAGGGCCTTGGCGAGGGCGGCGGCGGCGTCACCGAGGCCGCCCGCCTTGGACCAAGGCGCGAGTTCGGGCGTGATGTGCAGGATCTTCATCGTTCGGCGGACGGTCTTCCCAGTCGGTTGAGCAAAGGCACGAGGGCGACAAGCAGGAAGAGGGCCAGCGCCATCGCCACGTTGCCGGCCAGGTCATGCACGGTGCCGAGCCAGGAGAAGCCGGGCATGCCGTGCGCCACGCCCTGCAGATCCAGGTCCAGTGACTTGGACCCATGTTCCAACGCGTGCGTCGCCAGAAAGACGTTGCGTCCAAGGTTCAGCAGGACGGCCACGAGCCCTGCCGCCGCGATCAGCGCGGTCTTGCGCACCAGGGCGCCCCAGCGGCCGCCCTCGATGAAGACGGCGCCCAGGAAGGCCGCGGCGAACACGCAGGCGGAAAGCGATCGGATGCCCGAGCAGGCGTCCGCCACGCCGACGGCGTCGTTGTTGGCGAAGACGATCGTGTTGCCGCTGGTGCGGATGACATGCCCCGATGCGCGCAGGATGCCGGACACGACCTCGGTGACCAAGGTGAGCAGACCGCCTTTCACGCGGTTGTCCACGAGGTAAAGGAACGGTCCGGAGATGATCCAGACGCACGACGGGAAGGTCAGCAGGGCGAGGCATCGCAGACGTGATGCCGCCCCTGGTTCCGTTCCGCCGGCAGTACGGGGGGACAGATAGGCGAAGGAAAGCCCTGCGCCCGCCAGGCCGAAGGCGATGGCCAGCGTCGGCACGGGCCCCGTGCCGAAGACGGCCCGGCCGGCCGCGCCGAGGGCGAAGGTCGCGAGGGAGACGAAGGCGAGGAGATAGGCGGTCGTCACGGCCCACCCGGGGGCGGGAGGTCCGCCGTCGCCTGCGCCCGTGAGCTCGGCATGGAGCGGCTCCCAGCGGTCCCAGAGGACGTAGGCGGCGAGCGCCGGCACGAGGTAGCCGAAGGTGTAGTCCTCCTTGGTGCTCCAGACCGCCCATTGGTCCCAGGTGGCGAAGGCGGCCATGGCGCCGAGGATCAAGCCGAAGCCCGCGGTCTGCCGGTCGATCCCGCCGGACTTGTCGGCGGAATCCATCAGAACCTCGGCACCGCGGCGAGGAGCCGCCGCGTGTACTCTTCCTTGGGGTCCTGGAGGATGCTCTCGGGCGGCCCCTGTTCCACGATCCTGCCGGCGTTCATCACCAGCACGTGGTCGCTGACATGTTCGATCACGGCCAGGTCATGGCCGATGAAGAGGTAGGTGAGTCCGAGGCTTTCCTGCAGGTCCTGCAGGAGGTTCACGACTTCCGCCTGCACCGAGACGTCCAGGGCGGAGACCGGCTCGTCACAGATGATGAGTTCGGGCTGGACGGCGAGGGCCCGCGCGATGCCGATGCGCTGACGCTGGCCTCCGGAGAACTCATGCGGGTGCTTGCGGAGGTCGTCACCGGTCAGCTGCACTCCCTTGAGGAGCGCTTCGCAGCGGGACTCGCGTTCGGACCGCGACATGCCGGGGAAGTGGATCTCCAGGGGTTCGGAAAGTATCCCGAACACGTCGGTGCGAGGGTTGAGGGAGTTGTACGGGTCCTGGAAGATCATCTGGATCTTCTTGCGGTACGGATGGAAGCCGTCCGCGCCCAGCGCGGTCAGGTCGGTGCCGTCGTAGACGATCGCGCCGCGCGTCACGGGAGCGAGGCGAATGACCGCCTTGCCGGTGGTGCTCTTGCCGGAGCCCGATTCCCCGACCACGCCGACGGTCTTGCCGCGGGGCACGGTGAAGCTCACGCCGTCGACGGCCTTCTTGGGCGCGGGGGCGGGCAGGAAGAACCAGGGCGCCCGCACCGGGTAGTGCACCGCCAGGTCGCGCACCTCGAGCAATGGCCGGGGCGTCTCCTTCATCGCGGGCGGAGCTCCTCCCTGAGCGTGGTGAGCCGGCGCCTTCTCTGGCCGAGCCGGGGAATGCAGGCGATCAGTCCGCGGGTGTAGTCGTCCCGCGGCGAACCCATCACTTCGGCGGTGCGGCCGTGCTCGACGATCCGTCCGTTGCGCATCACCTGCACGTGGTCGGCGAAGCTGGCGACGATCCCGAAGTTGTGGGTGATGAGCAGGATGGCCATGCGCTTCTCGGCGCGGATCCTGGCCAGAAGGTCCATGATCTCCTTCTGGATGGTGACGTCCAGGGCCGTGGTGGGCTCGTCGGCGACGAGGACGTCGGGGCGGCAGGCGAGCGCCATGGCGATCATGGCCCGCTGCTGCATGCCGCCGGAAAGCTCGTGCGGATAGCTGCGGGCGACGCGTCCCGGGTCGTCGATCCTGACGTCCTCAAGGGCGCGTCGGACCGCGGCGGCGACGTCCTTCTCGTCCGGACGGTGCAGCCGCACGGCCTCCCCGATCTGGAAGCCGATGTCGTAGACGGGATTGAGCGAAGTTCCCGGCTCCTGGAAGATGTAGGCGATGCGCCGGCCGCGGACCCGGGAGAGGGAGGCTTCGTCCATGCCGATCAGTTCGACGCCGGAAAGCTTGGCGGAGCCGGTCACGACGCAGGCGGGCGGCGGCGGAAGCAGTCCCGTCAGCGCGAGGGAGGAGACCGATTTGCCCGAGCCTGATTCGCCGACCACCGCCAGGACTTCGCCGGCTCCCAGGTCGAAGCTGACGCCGGTCGCCGCGACGGTGGTGCGGGAGCCGGAGCGGAAGGTCACGCCCAGGTCGCGTACCTGCAGGAGCGGCTCGGAGGACATGGACGGCATCGTGGGGCAGGGCGGGCTCAGGGGGAAGTCAGAATCAGTCGCCCCGCCAACGGTCATGGATCTCCGTCCGGGGCGCTCCGCGCCGCAGGCCGGCGCGGAATTCCTTGAGGTCCTTCTCCCGGGCCGCGGGGTCGAGCCAGAAAAGGCCGAAGCCGGCGGGGTCCTCCGAGGAGCGCACGTCGAAGCCGGCGGGGAAACGCATCCAGCTCCAGTGCGCGATGCGGTAGCCGGGCACTTTGAACCCGGGGATGAAGTCGGCCTCTTCGTGCATGAGACGCTGCATGCGATGGGAGAGGTTCACCATCTCCTGCTCCTCGGTCGCGACGCGGAAGCGGTCGATGAGCCGGTCCAGTTCGGGGTTCGAGATGCCGGTGATGTTGTTGGTCTGGCGCTTCGGAGTCCTGCGTCCGTCCGGCAGCACGTCCACGGCGTTGTCCGAATGGTGCGATTCCCACAGCTGGGGCAGGCGGCTGGAGACCGACCAGGCCCAGAAGCAGATGTCATGGTTCTTCTCCATGACCTTGCGGTACATGGTGGTGTGCTCGAGGGTCTCGGGCCTGAACTCGACTCCGCATCGGCGGGCGGACTCCACCAGGGTCGCCAGGTATTTCCTGCGGTCCGACGTGTCGAAGGTGAGCCGGAAGGAGAGCCGTCGGCCGTCGGCGTCGGTCAGGATGCCGTCCGGACCTTCGCGCTCAAAGCCCGCCCGGGCGAAGGCGGCGCGGGCCAGTTCGGGACTGTACTGCCGGGCCCGGATCGTCGGGTCGGTGAACTTGCCCAGTCCTTCTGAAAACTGGTTCAGCCTTTCGTAGTCGCCGCGGTAGAAGCCGTCGAGGACGCGCTGCCAGTCGGTGGCGTGCTGCAATCCGACCCTTATGTCCCGCTGGTCGAGCGGCGGACGCAGCGTGTTGAGGTAGAGGCCGTAGGGCGGCCGGGGGATGTCGTTGAAGAACTGCGCCTTGGTCAGGTAGCCCTTCAGGTAGGGCTCCTTCTCGTTCGTTCCGTACCAGTAACGGGGCATGTTGACCGGCATGTAGTCGATCTCCCCCGCCAGGAGCGTCTGGTAGGCGGCGTCGACGTCACGGATGACCGTGTACACGATCTCATCCGGATTGTACCGGTGCCGGTAGAAGCGCCGCCGGTCGCCCCACCATTCCTTGACTCGGCTCAACGTGACGGACCTCTCCCGGCGGAAGCCGTCCGGCCGCACTTCGTAGGCGCCCGTGGTCGGATGGAAGCGGTCGTTGTACTTGCGTTCGTAGTCCGGTCCGAAGTCACGGAAGAAACCGCGCGGGGTGGGGCGGAGGCCGCCGAGCCATTCCAGCTGGTAGGGGCGTTTGCGGGGCGCATGCACCGCGATGGTGTGGTCGTCGTATTTGGTGATGCCCGCGAATTCGCGCGAGTAGTAGTCGGCGTACCATTCCGCGTTCGCCCACGGGGAGCGGTGGAAGTAGAAGGTGAACAGGTAGTCGTCCGCGGTCACCGGCTGTCCGTCCGTGAAACGGGCCTCCGGATCCAGGCGGAAGTAGGCCGTCATGCCGTCGGCCGAGACCGCCCAGCTCAGCGCGAGCCCGGGGATGGGTTCCTCGGTCTCGGGGTGCGCGGAAAGCAGGCCGAAGTCGTTCTGGTCGTAAAGTTCGCCACGGAAGCCGTTGTTCGCGTTGGGGCCGACGCGCCGCAGGGTCGGCGGCGTCGACGGCGTGAACAGGCGGAGCGCGCCGCCCCGCACCGCCGCGGGGTCGGCGAACTCACGCTGTTCCGCTCCGTCCTTCCAGACGAGGTCGCGCGGCAGGTCGGACGGTTGCGCGAACCGGAAGAAATCCGGCAAGGAGCGGTAGAAAGCCTCCGCCCGTTCATCCTTGGGGACGTCGGCGGCGGCGCAGGCGCCGGCCAGCAGGAGTGCGAGGAGGCGGGTCATCGGTTGCGCTTGAGGTCAAAGGCGTCCTGGAGCCCCTCGCCGACGGCGTTGATCAGGACCATCAGGCCGACGAGGCATCCCACCGTCGGCACGAGGATCCACCAGGCGGCCGGATTCTCGTTCGCCTGACGCAGCAGTTCGCCCCAGGAGGGTTCGGTCGGAGGCAGTCCGAATCCGAGGTAGTCCAAGGAGGAGAGGGAGAAGATGAGCCCGTGGAGGCTGAAGGGCAGGGTGGTCAGTATCACCGTGGCGCAGTTCGGGAGGACGTGCCGCCAGATGATGCGGAAATGCCCGGCGCCGAGCGCGCGGGACGCGGTCACGTAATCCTTCGCCGCCGCCTGGTAGGCGGACGCGCGCAACTGCTGGGCGAGGCCGATCCAGGAGAAGGCCACGAGCAGCAGGGACAGCAGCGCGAGGGACGGCTCGAGGAGGCTTGCGAGGAAGATGATGGCGTAAAGGAAGGGGACGTTGGACCAGATCTCCATGACGCGCTGCAGGATCATGTCGAAGCGTCCGCCGAAATAGCCCATGGCGCCGCCGAGGAGCAGTCCGACGAGGTAGACCGCCGGGACGAAGACGAGGGCGGAGGCCAGAAGCAGCCGGAAGCCTCCGAAGAGGCGGGCCAGGACGTCGTGCCCGGATTCGTCGGTCCCGAGCCAATGGCCGTCGAGGCCGGGCGGGCAGGGCGAGGGCACCTGGGTGCGGACGTCGCCCGAGGGAGTCCAGGCGGATTCCTCGCCCGGCGGAACCGACAGCGCCTTGCCGTCCGCGAAGCGAACACGGCCGACGGTGACGCCACGTTCCAGACGACGGGCCTCGCCGTGGAGACGGCCGTCGACGACATACCATGAGCGGAGGCGGGAGCCGTCGGGCGCGAGGGTGAAGATGCGCCCCTCGGCGATCGGACCGCGCGGGTCGCACCATCGTCCGTCTTCGGAGAGGAAAGCCCTGGGCAGCACCTCGCAGACCTGCTCCGGGGCGAAGGGGACGGGCGGCATCACGGCCCATCCGCGCCCTTCCTTGCGGAGTCTTTCGTCGAGAATCCGGTAGTCGGGCTCCTGCTTGCCGCCCAGACCGAACTCCTCGGAAGGGATGAAGCCCGCGAACACGGGGAAGCGGAGTCCTCGCTCGGTGCTCACGACCAGCGCCCGGCTGCCGACGAGGGCCGGACCGAGCGCGGCCAGGACCGTAAGCAAAGTCAGGGCGAGGCATGAGAACCAAGCGGTCCGTGAGGAGCGGAAACGCTCGAGGCGTCGGCGGGTGAGGGGGTCGATGAAGCTCATCGTTCCCGGTCGAAGCGGATGCGCGGGTCGGCGGCGGCCACGCAGAGGTCGGAGACGATGTTGCCGAGAAGCATCGCCAGGCTGGAAAGGGTGAGCAGGCCGAGGAAGACGGGGAAGTCGCGGTGGACCATGGCGTCATATCCCAGCAGGCCGATGCCGGGGATGTTGAAGGTGACTTCGATCAGGAAGGAGCCGGTGAGGAAGAAGCCGAGGTTGCCGCCGACGGTCGCGGCCAGCGGAATCAGCGAGTTGCGCAGCGCGTGGACCGTCACCACGCGACGCCAGCCCAGCCCTTTCGCCCGCGCGGTGCGGACGAAGTCGGCGGCCAGGTTGTCCAGCAGGCTGTTGCGCGTGAAGAGCGTCAGCGCGGTGAACGATCCGACGGTCATGCAGGCCAGGGGCAGGACGGTGTGGTCGATGCGCCCGGCCCAGTCGAGCCGCTCCCAGTCGAAGCCTTTGCTGGGAAACCAGCCGAGCCCGTAGGCGAGCTTGTTGCGGAGGGCCACGGCCAGGGCCAGCCCCGGGATGGAGTAGAGCACGATCAGCGCGTAGGAGGTCGTACGGTCGAAGACTCCGTCCTTGCGGAGCGCCTTGGCCACGCCGAGGGGCAGGGAGATCCCGTAGGCGAGCGCCAGGGAGAGCAGCCCGAACCATGCGGACAAGGGTATGCGCGAGCCGATCTCGTCCCAGACGGGCCGGTCGCTGACCGCGGAGTCGCCCAGCTCGAGCTGCAGCACGCCGTGGAAGGCGCGGCGGTGCACGAGCACGCGGCGCTCACGTGAGGGGTCGTCGGGCAGCGGCGCATCCTCCGCCGACCAGCCTTCGGCCGGGGCGCCTTCGGGGCCCGTGACGTGCAGCGCGCCTTTTTCCGAACTGACGTTCAGCCTGCGGATGCCGCCGGCCGATTCCGCGTCCTTCACTTCGACGGTCGCCTTGCCGGTCTTGGCGTCGAGACGGGCCACCGTCCAGTCGGCCGGTCCGGGCCAGGCGCCCAGCCAGATGGCATAGGCTTCGATGAGCGGGCGGTCGAAGCCGTAACGGCGGCGGAGATTGTCCAATTCCTCCGGAGACGCCGGACCGCTGGGGCGGGCGCCCACTGAGCTTCGCTTCTGTTCGGCCTGCTGACGTTCCGCCATGGCCCGCTCGATGGGGCCGCCCGGCACGAACCTCGTGAAGCAGAAGGTCACGAAGGTGATGCCCACGAAAGTCAGTGGGACCAGCAGCAGACGTCGGAGGACGTAGTCGCGCATGGGGTCTCCGCAAGGGCATCCGAGACCACGGGCTTTTCAACCCTTAAGGACTCGCTTGCCCCGGAGGTCGGCGGGGTCATCTTGGCCTGGTGAACGCCTTTGAACTCCTCGGAAGGAGCCTCGCCGTCCTGACGCTCGCGTTCGCGGGGCTGCTGGCGCTCATCCTGGTCTCCTTCCTGGTCCTCTTCCTTTTCCGACTTCCCGGACGCCATCCCTCGATGGGTCCCGGTTACTGCGCCGTGCGGACGTTGTGCTGGATGTTCACGAAGGTCTTCTACCGTCTCAGGGTGAAGGGTCTCGAGAACGTCCCCCGTGAGGGCGGAGCGCTCGTGGTCTGCAACCACGTCTCCTACGTGGACGTGGTCATCATCGGCGTCGCCCTTGACCGCCCCGTCAGGTTCCTCTCCTGGGAGGGTTTCGAACGGATGCGTTCGATGCGGTGGATCATGCGCATGATGGGCACGATACCGGTCGCGGGGGACAAGGCCAAGGAGGCGGTGCAGCGGGCCGCCGACGCGCTCAAGTCCGGCGAGCTCGTCTGCATCTTCCCGGAAGGGCACGTCACCCGCAACGGCGGCGTCCAGGAGCTGCGCCGGGGCTTCGAGCTCATCGCCCGGCGCGCCTCCGTGCCGATCCTGCCCATGGCCATCGACGGCCTCTGGGGTTCCGTCTTCAGCTTCAGCGGCGGCAAGTTCTTCTGGAAACGCCCCAAGCACTTCCCCCGCCCGGTCGCGTTGGCGGTCGGCCGGTCCTATTCCGGAGAGGAGCATGCGACGACGCGCCTGCGGCTGCTGGAGCTCGCCTCCGAGGCCTTCGCGATGCGTCCTTCGCTGGAGGGAAGTCTCGCCCGTGAGGTCGTGCGCGGCATCGCCGCCAGGGCCGGTCGCGCGGTGCTGGTCGACCGCACGGCCGATCGGCGCGAGGTCTCCGGCGGGCTGCTGCTCGCGCTCGCCTCCGAGTTCGCCCGCCGTCTCCGTGCCGAAACCGCGGCGTCCAGGGTGGCGATCGTCCTGCCGCCGGGGCTCGGCGCCGCGGCCGCCAACCTCGGCTGTCTCATGGCCGGCAAGGTGCCGGTGAACCTCAACTTCACCTTGGGACGGGAGCAGGCCGCCTCCTGCCTCCGTCGCGCCGGCACGGACCTGCTCGTCACCGCGGGGGCCTTCCGATCACGGGTCGCGGAGAAGGCGCCTGATTTCCCCTGGGGCGACCATGTCTGCGACGTCGCCGAGACCCTCCGCGCGGCGCCGCGCTGGAGGCTCGCGTTCAAGATGGCCGTCCTGCGCGTCTTTCCCGCCGCCTGGTCGCCTTTCCTGCTCGGCGTGCCTTCCGTCGGCGGCGATGCCGAAGCCGCGCTGCTGTTCACCAGCGGCAGTTCAGGGGAGCCGAAGGGGGTGGTGCTCTCGCACCGCAATCTCCTGGCCAACATGCGGCAGATCGAGGATGCCGACATCCTTCCCGACGGCGCGGTGCTGCTCAGCAGCCTGCCGGTCTTCCACAGTTTCGGATTCACGGTGGGCGTCTGGTATGCGCTCTCCCGTTCCGTTCGGCTCGTCACCCTGCCTTCGCCGCTGGACGCGGCGGCCGCCGTCCGCGCGATCCGCGAGGAAAGGGTCACGGTGGTCGTGGGCACGCCCACTTTCCTGCGTCCCTATCTGCGCCGCGGGACGAAGGAGGATTTCGCCAGTCTCGAATGGGCCGTGGTGGGTGCGGAGAAGTGTCCGCAGGACCTCGCCGAAGCGTTCCGTGACCAGCTCGACGTGCGCATGCTGGAGGGGTACGGAATCACGGAGACGAGTCCCGTCCTTTCGGTCAACGTGCCTGATCGTCCCGACCCTTCGGCGCCGGGCGGACTCTGGCAGGGCAGCGTGGCCGGATCGGTCGGACGTCCCGTGATGGGCGTGGCGGTGAGGATGGTTTCGCCCGACGACGGTTCGACGCTGCCTCCCGGCGCGACGGGCCTCCTGGAGGTGAGGGCGCCCAACGTCTTCTGCGGCTACCTCGGCGACCCCGCCCGCACTTCCGAGGCGCTTCAGGACGGATGGTACCGCACCGGAGACCTGGCCCGTCTGGACGAGCACGGCTTCCTCCATCTCGCCGGCCGGCTCTCGCGTTTTTCCAAGATCGGGGGAGAGATGGTCCCGCATGGGACGGTCGAGGAGGCTTTGCGTCGTGTGCTTCGCCCCGACGAGACCTCCGGTCCGGTCCTCGCCGTCTCCGCCTCCTCGGATCCGGTCAAGGGGGAGCAACTGGTCGTGTTGCACACCTGTGACATCGAGCCGGATGCCGTGCGGGAGGCCTTGGCGAAGGACGGCCTTGCCAATCTCTGGATTCCGAAGGTGTTCAAGAAAGTGCCCGCGGTGCCCGTATTGGGCACGGGCAAGCTGGATTTGAGCAGGTTGCGGCAGATGGCCCAGGAGTGAACGGTTTTGGCTCGCTTGCGGCTTAGGGGCCGGTGTCTTTCGATGCCGACCATGCCCAAGACCAAGAAGGCCGTCAGGAAGTCCTCCCGAGCTGCGCGCAGTCGCCTCCCCAAGGCCAAGAAAGCGGCCCCGCGCAAGCCGGCCGCCACGGGCGCCGGAAGGTCCGCCGCACTGCCCGAAGTCAGCGCCTTCAAGGAGGCCATCCTCCGGCATCTCAAGAGCACCTTCGCCCGCGATCCCGGCACCGCCACGCGCAGCGACTGGTGGATGGCCACCTGCATGGCCGTGCGCGACCAGATCCTGGAGAACTACATCGACACCCAGGCCCGGCACGCTTCGCGCAACGTGCGTCGCGTCTACTATCTGTCCTTGGAGTACCTGATGGGCAGGGTGCTCACGAACAACCTCGTGAACACCGGACTGCGCGACGTGGCCGCCCGTGCGCTGGCCTCCCTCGGCCAGGACATCGAGAAGGTGGCGGACGAGGAGGCGGACATGGGCCTCGGCAACGGCGGATTGGGCCGGCTCGCGGCCTGCTTCCTCGACTCGATGGCCTCGTTGGACCTTCCCGCCGTCGGTTACGGCATCCATTATGAGTTCGGACTCTTCCGTCAGACGTTCGACCACGGCCGTCAGGTGGAGGTGGCCGACAACTGGCTGGCCACGAACAATCCATGGCTCATCCGTCGTCCGAACTTCCGCGTGACCGTGCCGCTTTACGGCAAAGTGGAGCACGGCGTCGATGACCGCGGGAATCACCGGGCCACGCTCGTCGGCACGCGCGACCTCGTCGGCGTGCCCTGGGACATCCCCGTGGCCGGCTTCGGCGCCGGCACGGTCAATTTCCTCCGTCTCTGGGAGTCCAAGGCGGCCACGGAGTTCGATTTCCGCGCCTTCGACCGCGGCGGTTACGTGGAGGCGGTGCGCGACCGCACCTCCAGTGAGACGGTCTCCAAGGTGCTCTACCCGAACGACAGCACCGAGAGCGGCAAGGAGCTGCGCCTGGTGCAGCAGATCTTCTTCGTTTCCTGCTCCCTGCAGGACGTCCTGCGTCGTCACCGCCGCACCAACCGCGACTTCTCCTCGCTTCCCGCCAAGGCCGCCGTCCAGCTGAACGACACGCATCCCTCGGTCGCCGTCGCCGAGCTGATGCGTCTGCTGGTGGACGTCGAGCGGCTCGGCTGGGACGAAGCCTGGGCGATCTGCCGCAAGGTCTTCAGTTACACGAACCACACGCTCCTGCCCGAGGCCCTCGAGACCTGGAGCGTGCCGCTGTTCGAGAAGGTGCTCCCCAGGCATCTGGAGATCATCTTCGAGATCAACCGCCGGCATCTCGAGGAGGTGGCCGCCCGTTGGCCCGGGGACGACCAGGCGCTTTCCGAGCTCTCCATCATCAAGGAGGGCCAGCCCAAGCGCGTGCGCATGGCCCATCTCGCCGTCGTGGGTTCGCACAAGGTCAACGGGGTCGCCGAACTGCACACCCGGCTGCTCCGCGCCACGCTTTTCCCCGGCTTCGACGCCCTGTGGCCCGACAAGTTCGTGAACGTCACCAACGGCGTCACGCCCCGCCGCTGGATGCGGGGCTGCAATCCGGCGCTGGCCGCCCTTTGCGACGAGGCCGTGGGTCCGGGCTGGGAGGCCGACCTCGAGCGGCTGTCCCGGCTCGACGCGCTCGCCGACAAGCCCGCTTTCCAAGAACGTTTCATGGCCGTCAAGCGGGCCAACAAGCTGCGTCTGGTGGAGACCATCCGTGCGCTCACCGGGGTGGAGACTTCGGCCGACGCCCTCTTCGACGTGCAGATCAAGCGTCTGCACGAGTACAAGCGCCAGCACCTCAACCTGCTGCACATCCTCCACCTGTACCGCCGCATCCTCAACGACCCCTCGGGCGAGTTCACCCCGCGGGTCTGCGTCTTCGGCGCGAAGGCCGCCCCGGGCTACGCCCTTGCCAAGGAGATCATCCACGCGATCAACCGTGTGGCTGAAGTCATCAACGCCGACCCCCGCGTCCGCGGCCTGCTCAAGGTGGTGTTCCTCCCCGACTACCGCGTCTCCCTCGCCGAACGCATCATCCCCGCCGCCGACCTCTCGGAACAGATCTCGACCGCGGGCAAGGAGGCCTCCGGCACCGGCAACATGAAGCTGGCGCTCAACGGGGCGGTCACCATCGGCACGCTCGACGGCGCCAACGTCGAGATCCGCGACGAGGTCGGTGACGACAACATCTTCATCTTCGGACTGGAAGTGGAGGACGTGGCCGACCTCTGGGCGAGGGGCTACGATCCCGCCGCGGTGCTGAAGGGAGATCCCGAACTGGCCTCGCTCCTCGAATGGCTCGAGTCCGAGACGTTCACGCCGGGCAGTCCCGGACTGCTGTCGCCCGTCGTCGACTCCCTGACCGACGGCGGAGATCCCTTCCTGGCGCTCGCCGACTTCCGCAGTTACGTCGAGGCGCAGGGCAGGGCGGAACGTGCGTTCCTGGACCGTCGCCGCTGGGCCGCGATGGCCATCCGCAACGTGGCCCGGTGCGCCAAGTTCTCCTCCGACCGGTCCATCAGGGATTATGCACGGGAAATCTGGAAGGTCCGCCCCGAGCCCCGCAAAGGCTGAAGCCCGGGATTGAGGTCCGCGCCCGGACCGTCCAAAGTGTTCCTACGATGCTCCGCATCGCCCCCATCTTCGCCCTGACCCTCGCCCTTGTGGCAAAGGGCGCGCCTCAGCCTGCCCAGCCTGTGACGTCCGGTTTCACGGTCACGACCGAAGGCGGCGTGGAAGGCAAGCAGGTCATCCATTACGACGCCCAGGGACGGCCGATCGGCGGCAATGTCCCGGCTCCCCCGATGAAGCTGCGCACGGACGTCCCTCGGGCGCCCGGGCCTGCCCCGGCCACCGGCTCAGGCAAGTCGCCTGCGCCGTCCGCGCCCGCCGCGGTCGAAGGTCCCCGGCAGATGACGACTTCGGACGGACGCAGGCTTCCCTTCACGATGCAGCAGGTGCCGGGAGCCAAGCAGGTCGATCCCAGCGTCGACCCGGATTCGGCGCTCCGTTCGATCGGCAAGCCCAATGACCTCACCTCGCGCCGCTTCGAAGGCGCCAAGGCCCCGATCGACATGGATCCGCGCTATTCCCGGGCCGACCTCGTCACGCTCGAGTCGTGGCACGGGCGATTCGACACCTTCGGTCGTCCGCGGGCTGACATCGAACTGCGCAACGACCTCGACGCCGACGTCAGGCCGAAGAACGTCATCACGGTCAAGGCCATCGACCGCGAGACTTCGGCCCTCTCCGGGACCACGGCCTCCATCCTTGGATTCGGCAACCGCGAGAGCCCTCGTCCCACCGACGCGATCGACACCGTGCCCCGTCCTCCGAAGCTGGCCGAAGGGGCCGCGAAGTCCCTCGACCAGATCTCCATGCAGGACATCAACCGTTTCCAGTTCCGTCGCAGCCGCTCCGATGCTCCGGGCATTCCGACCGTTCGTCCCGGCTCAGAAACCATACAAACGACGGGTTCTGAGCGGCGTTAGCCCGTTTTTCGCCTCGCACGGCGGGTGGGCCGGGGTTATCTCTCGCCCCTTTGCCCAGCATGCACGAACCGCAATCCAGACCCTCCGGCAACGGAGTGAGCGACCTGGAGGTCAAGGACGGCCAGATCATCTTCGACGCCGTCTGGTCCAGCCTGGAGCGTGAGTTCGGCCGTGCCAAACTGTCCTTCCCCCGGGAGATCTTCTGGCTGAACGGAGCGCCCGGCGCGGGCAAGGGGACGAACACCGAGTTCATCCTGCAGTATCGCGATTACGACGCGGAGCCGATCGTCGTCAGCGACCTTCTCTCCAGTCCCGAGGCCCGCAAGCGCATCGACGCCGGGATGCTCGTCGGTGACCGCGAGGTGGTGGAGCTGCTGTTCCGCAAGCTGCTCGAGCCCCAGTACGTCAGCGGCGCCGTGGTGGACGGCTTCCCTCGCTCCATGGTGCAGGTGGAGTGCCTCAAGCACCTGTTCGCCCGTCTCAACGACCTCCGCCAGGAGTTCCGCGGGACGCCCGACTCCACCCGTTTCCCCAAGCCCCACTTCCACATCCTGGTCCTTTTCGTCGACGAGAACGAATCGGTGCGCCGTCAGCTCAAGCGCGGCCGTGAGGCCCATGAGGCCAACGAGAAGGCCTCCCGCGAAGGACTGCCTCCGCCTTTCGAGGTCCGCAAGACCGACCTCAGCGAGGAGGCGGCCCGCAACCGCTACCGGGTCTTCAAGGAGCGCACCTACGAGCCGCTGCAGTCGCTCCGGACGATCTTCCATTACCATTTCATCAACGCCCAGGGCACCCTGCCGGAAGTCCAGGCGCGCATCATCAAGGAGCTCCAGTATCAGAGCTCCCTCGAGCTCTCCGAGGAGAGCCATGACCTCATCTCGCCCATCCCGCTGGCCTCGCAGATCGTGCAGCACGCCCGCCAGGATCTGGTGCGGCGTCTCGACGACTACGCCGAACGCAACACGGAGCAGTTCCGGCAGGTCATCGACCTGATCCAGACGAAGTTCCTCCCCATCATCAAGGCCCACGCCATCTCGGGCCAGGCGCACGTCAACATCGAGACTTCCGTCTTCGACGACCCCCTGGCCATCGCGATGTTCATCGACATCTTCTCGGAGCGCGGTTTCCACGCCGTGGTCGACCAGCACCGCATCGAGATTCCCGAGACCATCGTGGCGGGGACCGGCAAGGTCATCACCCGGGTGAAGAAGGTCTGGCGCGTCTCGATCCGTTTCGAAGGTTCCGAGATCCGTCGCGGCGGCGCCTGAGCCTCAACGGGGCGCGGCGGTCAGGTTGCCCTGCACGAGGTTGCCCGCGCACGCCTTCTCCGTCACGCCCGGAGCCGGTCCCGGGCGGTCCTTGCGGTCATCCCGCACGAGGTTTCCCGAGACGAGGCTGTCGGACACTTCCTGCAGGAGGATGCCGTCGCCGTCGGAGTCCAGGACGCTGTTGTCCTGGACGCGCAGGCGGCGTCCCCCTTCGAAGCGCAGGGCCGCGGGGTGACGTCGGACGCCGTTGACGACGTTGCCGCTGAAGGACGAGTCGTCGGTGCGTCGGAAGACGACGCCGTTGTTCTCGGCGAGGCCGAAGCCGTTCACGAGGTAGCGGGGGTTGCGGTCGAAGTTGTTCCCCGTGACGACGACGCTGGCGCTGTCCTCGACGACGAGGTCGTGCTCGAAGCCCTCCCAGAAGGTGTTGGCGGAGACGGTCACGCCGCGCGACTGGCGGATCTCCAGGTTGACCTTCACGTCGCTGAAGATGTTGCCGACGACGGTGACGTGGCCTTCCCGGGTGTGTTCACGTCCTTCGCGTCGCAGCAGCGAAGGGTCCTTGCCCGCGCCGAGGATGCGGATGTTGGCGGATCCGGCGGCCTTGTTGGTGTGCTGGATGGTGCAGCCCGTGACGGCCACTTCGGCGATCGAGCCTCCGGTGGAATCCAGCAGGATGTTGGCGGAAGGCGGGCCGTTCTCGTCATGGTTGGCCTCGATGTCGCAGGTGCCGACGTGCAGGTTGCGGACTTCGCCGCCGACCGCGACGATGCCGCCCCCGAGGTTGTAGCTGATGTGGCAGCCGACGACGTTGGTCTGGTGCAGGTTGACCTGGTCGAGGAACAGGCCGACGCCCCGGTTCCGGTACAGGTGGCAGTCGGAGATGACCACGTTGCGGTTGCGCACGGTGAGATGGATGCCGTGACGGGCCTCGCGGACGGTCAGGCGCGAGAGGGTCAGCTGCATGGTGCCGGTCGCCTCGAGTCCGTCGGCTTCGGGGTGGGCGCCGACGATCTCGAGGCCCTGCACGACCGGGGTGCGCTGGGCCCAGGTCTCGGGCTTGAACGACTTCGGCGCGGCGGTGCCTCCGTGCGTGCCGACGATCTTCAGGGCGGGCCCGGGGCCGGCCATGATGAGGGTGGCCGTGCCGTCGGATGAGAGTCCGAATGCGCCGAGCCGGGCGAGGTCGACCGTGACCGTCTTCGTCAGCCGGTAACGGCCCTTGGGCAGCCGCACGCTGCCGCCGGCGTCGATGAGCGACTGCAGGGCTTCCGTGTCGTCGCTCTTGCCGTCGCCGACAAGCTTCTGGGCCGTAAGGACGGTCGTGAACGCCAGCAGCGCAAGCAGGGAGCGCATGGTCTTATTGGGCGGACTTTAGGAAGCCTTCGGCGCCCATCCATTCGCCAGCGGCCTTGGTCCAGCCGTCAACGGGGAGCTTGGTCTGGCGCGTGCCGAATCCATGGCCGCCTTTGGAGTAGACGTGGATCTCGGCCGGGAGGTTCTGGCGCTTGTATTCGATGTAGAGCTTGGCGGCTTCGATCGGATTGGCTCCGTCGTTGTGCGCCACCACGAAGAAGCAGGGCGGAGCGTCGGCGGGCACGCTGAAGCCCTCACGGAACTTGTTCTTGTCCTCCTTCTCGAGGAAGCCGCCGCCGTAGACGAAGATCGTGAAGTCAGGACCGCGCGCATCGTCGACCCCTGGCTTCTGTTCATAGGTGCGGGGCGTGCGATCCCAGGAGGCGTGGCCGACGAGGTTGGCGCCGGCGGAGAAGCCGATCACGCCGACGCGCTTCGGGTCGATGTTCCAT
>JACCDJ010090639.1_pt1 | contig 22272 bp, 24 predicted proteins | sample 7444481 | NCBI WGS metagenome assembly JACCDJ01 (sample SAMN15323435, study PRJNA562643) | freshwater metagenome | isolation source: river surface water | place: USA:Blue River Watershed | collected 2017-08-15 | reverse complement strand
GCTTGGCACTGCGCAATCGGGGAGTCGATCCCAGTTGCGCCTGTTGCGTGTGTTGCGAGATGAGAAAATCATCGAGCGTGCGCGGGCTGTTGCAAATGAAATCATCGCTGCCGACCCAGATCTTAAGCACCATGTTGCGCTACGGGATGAACTTGCCAAGTTAGAACGTGACGAACGTTCAGATTTTATCGAGAAGGCGTAGCGGGTCACCATGAGAATCATTGCGGGTAACGCCAAGGGGCGAATACTTCTCCAACCAGCAGGCGTAACACGGCCAACTTCAGATCGGACTCGAGAGGGAATCTTTTCGGCGCTCGAATCAGAAATCGGTACATGTGAAGGCATTACTTTCCTTGATTTGTTTGGTGGAACGGGTGCGGTCGGGTTAGAAGCGCTTTCGCGCGGCGCGAGCGAAGTTGTCGCAGTGGAAAAAGATAAAAAAGCTGCGGGAGTATGCCGCGAGAATTATGAATTGGTAAAGAGTTCTGTATCAGGCAAATTTTCGACCCTTCAGATGAGCGTTGATAGTTACCTAGATCTTGAACAATCAAAATTACTTAACTCTGATGTGGTCTACCTTGACCCACCGTACGAAGTGGCAAATGAGGTTATTGAGAAGATTCTCAGCAAAATCCTGGAGAGAGGAATTCTTCACCCCGATGCAGTGGTGATTGTCGAAAGATCCTCTCGCGTTGCGCCCTTCAGTTGGCCCACAGGGCTCCTGGCCAGCAAGGAGCGAAAATACGGAGAAGGCGCTGTTTACTTTGGTTTACTCTCCGCCATTTCTTGATTTCTCGCCTTGACCCTGCCCTGCTTGCTACCGTGTCCTCATGATGCGCGTTGTTTGTCCAGGTTCGTTCGATCCCATCACCTTTGGACATCTCGATGTCATCGAACGTGCCAGCGAGCAGTTTGATGAAGTCGTAGTTGCGGTTCTGGTCAATCGGACGAAAGGCTCACTCTTTTCGGTCGAAGAGCGGATGGAAATGATTCGCGAGACAGTAAAGGCTTTCCCGAATGTCAAAGTGGATTCGTGGAGCGGCCTGCTCATCGATTATTGCAAGGAACGGAAAATCCCTGCGATTGTTAAAGGCCTTCGAGCGGTTAGTGATTTTGATTATGAGCTCCAAATGGCGCAGATGAATCGCCAGCTTGCCGGGATAGAAACGTTATTCATGGCGACAAGGCCTGAGTTTTCTTTCCTCTCCTCATCATTGGTCAAAGAGTTGGCAACGTATGGGGGAGATGTCACGACCTATGTGCCCGCACCTGTGCATGCTTCGCTTGTCGAACGAATAGCAGGAGGTAAGCGATAAATGGAGTCCTTAGATAAGTTGCAACTGGCCATCTCCATGGTGGAGGAGGCGCGCTCAGTACCACTTAGCGCCTCATGCGTAGTTCACCGAGGTGAATTACTTGGCATTCTCGATGAAGTGAAGTTAAGCCTTCCCTCCGATTTAGATGCTGCTTCAAAAGTTCTTACAGATCGCGATTCCATCATTGAAGAAGGTCGGATCAGCGCGGAACAACTTGTCGCAATGGCTCGCGAAGAGGCTGCGCGATTGGTAGAGCAAACTGAGATTGTCATTGCTGCTCGGGCAGAGGCAGAGCGAATCTTGAGTGAAGCCCATCAAAGCGCTCAAGAACAACGTGATGAGGTGGATTCCTATATCGATTCACGACTTGCGACATTGGAAGTCATTCTTACCAAGACCATGGATGCAGTGGTTAAAGGACGAGAACGAATTGCTGGCGCGAGCGAGAAGGATGTCCTTTCACAGCTAGCGGATGAGTAGCGGGAGTTATTCAGTATGGCTACCAACGCACACTCCTCAAATATCTCTGAATTCTCAATTTCTATTCACGACCTTCGTCGCCAACCTGGGGAGATGATGGCGATTTCGCGTTCATTTCTCTCGCCAGAGCGAGTAGGAATTGATGTGATTGCGATTGAACTGGGGAGTGAAATCTCTATTTCAGGAAAAGTTGAGTCAGTTTCTACCGGCGTGCTTGCCAGTTGTGAGATTGAAGCAATTGCCACAGGCGAATGTGTTCGTTGTCTAGATCCCATCGCTCTTCCTGTTCGCGCAATGATCCAAGAACTGTACTTTTATGCTCTTCCAGTTGATTTGGATGAAGACGAAGATGAACCGTTATTGATTTCCGATGAACATATTGATTTGCTACCTCCGATTCGAGATGCGGTAATACTCGATCTGCCGTTGACGCCGCATTGCTCGGAAGCGTGCCCTGGCCTCTGTCCCGAATGTGGCGAGAAGATTGCCGAGAACCCAGAGGGCCATAGCCATGAAAGCATCGACCCGCGGTGGAGCAAACTTAAAGATCTCCCCGACTTGGACGAGGGTGGGCGCTCGCAGTAGCCCCAACTAGCCCCAAGTAGCCCCAGTTAGCCTCTGTTTCATCTGGTTTCTTGGTTTTTTGGCAAATTCACCCTCAATGAGGGATAGTTCTCCCATGCCAGTACCAAAGCGAAAGCTCTCCCGTGCCCGAACTCGTTGGCGCCGGAGCATGTGGCGTACCACTGCAGCGAACACCGTTCTCTGCGAACAGTGCCGTCAACCACGTTTACAACATATCGCGTGCCCTACATGCGGCACCTATCGGGACCGTAACGCTCTAGAGGTTTAAGCACGACTATGCATCGCGACCTAACTCAGGCTCTCGGTGCTGAGGTTGATGCGCAACTTCTTGAAATAGCGCTTACCCACCGTTCTTTCGCCTACGAATCTGGCGGCCTTCCCACATATGAGCGGTTGGAATTTCTCGGCGATAGCGTTTTGGGTCTAATAGTCACTGCGGAGTTATATCAACGCTACCCAGATCTACCCGAGAGCAGATTAAGTCCGCTTCGCTCCGGAATTGTAAATACCGTGGCGCTCGCCGAAGTCGCACGAACTCTTGGACTTGGCAATCACATCAAAATTGGTAAAGGCGAAGAGAGCTCTGGTGGGCGAGCAAAAGCATCGATTCTTGCCGATTCGCTAGAGGCGCTCTTTGGAGCGCTCTATATCGATAAAGGTTTTGAAGCGACAAAGAACATCATTCTGCCTCTGATCTCGCCTCTTATTGCACATGCTTTAGAGAGAGGTGCCGGGCTTGATGGCAAGACTGCTCTGCAAGAGTTGGTAGCTGAACGAAATATGGGAGCTCCCGAATATGTGGTGACAGATACTGGCCCGGATCACGATAAAGATTTTGTAGCCGAAGTGCGCGTGCAGGGCAAAGTTGTGGGGCGCGGAACCGGAAAGAGTAAGCGCGAGGCAGAACAGATTGCGGCAACGATGGCATTCACTACATTAAGCGACCGTGCCTGAGCTACCTGAAGTAGAGACCGTCCGAAGCGAACTAGCTCGATGGTTGCCAGGAAAGAGAATTTCAGCGGTAAAAATCCTCCATCCACGAGCGGTTAGGCGCAGTAATGGACCATCCCTGCGAAGCGCTCGGAATCCATTGTTGGGAGCAAAAGTTGTGGCGGTCAACCGTCGCGGCAAATTTATTTGGCTCACCTTTGATCGCCCATATGCGCTCGTGATTCATTTAGGCATGAGCGGCCAGGTACATTTACCAAAAGTTCCAGCACTTCGATCATCACATGTTCGCGCGCGCATTGAATTTAGTAATGGTAATCGGGAGTTGCAATTTGAAGATCAAAGAACTTTTGGATATCTAGCTTTAGAAGAGATGACAGAAGATCTCCATAGCGGTCATCAATTTGGGGGAGTTATTCCACAATCAATTACTCACATCGCCCCAGATTTAATGGAGGTTTTTGAGGAGCAGACCCCCACTTATTCATTAGAGGTAATCAACGAAAAAATTCGTTCAAGAAAGAGTGAGATTAAGCGGGTACTTCTCAATCAAGAGGTGGTTAGCGGAGTGGGAAATATCTACGCCGATGAAGGTCTATGGGCTGCCAAAATTCACCCTGAAATCCACGCAAACACTTTGGAGCGATCGGAAGTTGAAAAATTGCTCGAAGCGCTCCGGGAAGTGATGGTGCGTGCCATTGCTGCGGGGGGAAGCTCAATAGATGAGCAGTACAAAAGAGTGAACGGTGAGAGCGGATATTTCGATGTCGAACTCAACGCTTACGGCCAAGAGGGGGAGCCCTGCCCCCGGTGTGGAACCCTCATCCAAAGGTTGAGGTTTATGAATCGCTCCAGCCACCTCTGCCCGAAGTGCCAGAAGAAGCGGTAACCAGTAGTTAGGGTAGGCGGAGCAAAATGTAAGGGAAATACCGAAAGGGGGTGGCTCTCAACCGATGTACCTCAAGGCGCTCACCCTCAAAGGTTTCAAGTCCTTTGCCTCTGCCACCACGCTTCGCTTTGAACCTGGGATTACCTGCGTGGTCGGTCCCAATGGATCCGGAAAATCGAACATCATTGATGCGCTCACTTGGGTTATGGGCGAACAAGGGGCGAAGAGCCTGCGCGGCGGAAAGATGGAAGATGTCATCTTTGCGGGTACTACTGGACGCGCTCCACTTGGTCGCGCAGAAGTTTCTGTAACTATTGATAACACTGATGGCGCACTTCCTATTGAATTTTCTGAAGTAACAATTTCGCGCATCCTTTTCCGCAATGGTACGAGTGAATATCAAATCAACGGTGAGACCTCTCGACTGCTAGACATTCAGGAGTTGTTAAGTGATAGCGGTATCGGTCGCGAAATGCACGTTGTAGTGGGACAGGGTCAACTCGATTCAATCCTTTCCGCTAATCCGGAAGAACGACGCGCTTTCATCGAGGAAGCTTCGGGAATTCTTAAGCATCGCAAACGGAAGGAGAAAGCGCTTCGAAAGTTAGAGGCGATGCAAGCAAACTTCGCACGAATCCAGGATTTACTCACCGAACTTCGTCGACAACTCAAACCGCTAGGCAAACAAGCAGAAGTGGCAAAGAAAGCGGCAACGATTCAAGCAGATGTTCGTGATGCAAAATTGCGCTTATATGCTGAAGACTTAATTACGCTCCAAGAGACTTTTACAGTTGAGGTCGCTGATGAGGGAGCGCTCCGTGCGCGAAGAAGTGAGGTGGAGCGCGAACTAGAAGTTATCCGCGCTCGCGAAGGCGAATTAGAACAACTTACTTTCTCGCAGGCTCCAGTACTTGCGAAAGCACAAGATACTTTTTACCAACTCAACTCTCTTCGCGAGAGATTCCGTGGTAGCGCCAATTTGGCAAGCGAGCGAGCACGTTATCTCTCAGATTCTGAAGAGGTGCTTGCTTCAACCGTTGATCCTGAGGCGATGGAGCGCGAGGCTTCTGGAATTAGAGAGCAAGAGCGGGCGCTTCGTCAGACTTTAGTTGCGCAACAAGAGGCACTTACCGTTGCCAGCGCAAATCTTGCTGGAGCAGAGGCAGAGCTAAAGGCTCGAGAGAATGAATTAGCTCAAGCGCTTCGAGCAGCTGCTGATGTGCGCGAAGGAAATGCACGACGAGAGGGTGAAATCAACTCACTTCTTTCGAGAATCCAAGCCAGTGAAGCAGAGATAGCCCGCCTCTCACGTAATCGCGATGATGCGCTCAACCGAGCAGCGCAGGCCCAACAGCAGTTCGCAGCAAAAGAGGCAGAGATTGCAGGGCATGGCGCAGGCGAAGAGGAATTGGATTCTGATTACCAAGGCAAAAAGAGCGCCCTTGATTCAGCGAACGCAGAGTTAGAGTCTTTACGCGATCGAGAACGTTCAATTGAGCGGGAGCGTTCTTCCACTCAAGCACGCGTCGAAGCGCTCAAACTTTCAGTCACATCACGTGATGGCAGCGCAGCGCTACTCAATTCTCGAAATGAAGTACCTGTTCTTGGTTCGCTAGCATCTTTAATGGAAGTCTCTTCGGGGTGGGAGATTGCAATAGGTGCGGCACTTGGCTCCCTTGCCGACGCAGTAGTCGTTGGTCGCCTCTCTGATGCCCTCGACGCCCTCACCTTGTTAAAGCGCGAGAATGCAGGTCGCGCAGAGATTGTCGTTGTTGGTTCGCTTGAAACCCCACTTCAGGTTTTTAACCAACCATTGCCACAAGGCGCGTATCGGGCAGTGGATGTCATTCCAACTGTCCAACTACAACGTCCACTCGCACAACTTCTCGGTAATACGGTTATTGCAGAGTCATTGAACATCGCACATTCGATCCTGCAGCAATATCCGACGCTTCGGGTCGTCACTAAAGAGGGCGATATTCTCGGTCGAGATTTAGTTAGCGGTGGTTCAAAGCGCGAATCAAGCATCGTCGAATTAAATGCTGCCATCGAAGTAAGTGAGCAGAAGTTAGTTGAACTCACACATAACGGTGAACGTTTGAGATTTGAAATTTCACAAGCTGTCGAAAAGGTAAATGCACAACGAAACGAACTAGAGAGATTGCTTGCGGCACTTAATGAATCAGATGCGCGAATGGCAGCTCTTGCCGAGCAGATTGCTGTTTTTAGTCAGACTCGTTCGGCAGCGCATGCTGAGGCTGAGCGACTAACTGCATCAATTGGTGAAGCCAACGATTTAATCGCCCGCTATCAGAGTGATTTGATTGCGCTGCAAAGCGCCCCTATAGCTGTAACACCTGTGGTTGAACCGCAGAGTTTTGATGTAGACGCTCTTCGGGAACGAGTTTCGTTAGCTCGGACTGTCGAGATGGAAGCGCGATTAACTTTACGAACTGGCGAAGAGCGGGCAAACGCGATGGCAGAGCGCGCAGTAGCGCTAGAGCGTGGAGCGCAGAATGAGCGAGATTCGCGAGTGCGCGCGATTGCTAAACGTGAGGCGCGTGCTACTGCAGCAGTTGTGGCACAACGGCTCGCTGAAATTGCTTACGACGCTCTGATTCAGATTGAAGTTTCTATAACAAAAGCCATGGCAGAGCGGAGCGCTCTCGAATCCGCGCGAACTGAGCGCGAAGGTGAAATTCTTGCCGTTCGATCGAAAAATCGTGAGCTAACCGCTGAGATGGAACAACTGACAGATAGCGTGCATAAAGATGAGATTGCAAGAGCTGAACAGCGAATGCGGATTGAACAACTTGAAGAGAAGATTGTTACTGAGTTTGGTCTCGACACCGCCACGTTGATTGGTGAGTATGGACCAACAAATGATGTACCAACATTTGTTCTCGATGACGATGGTCAGGTCATTTCTACCGAAGTTATTCCGTATCGCCGCGATCAACAAGAAAAGCGCCTTGCAGCTGCGGAGCGCTCACTTGCCCTATTGGGCAAAATCAATCCACTAGCGCTAGAAGAGTTCTCGGCCCTGGAAGAACGTGCGAAGTATCTCGCTGATCAGTTAGAAGACCTGAAGAATACCCGTCGCGATTTGCTGGAAATTGTTCGTGAAGTTGATGAGCGAGTGGAGACAATTTTCAAAGAGGCCTACCGCGATACTGCAAAAGCTTTTAGTGAGATATTCCCACGTCTCTTCCCTGGTGGCGATGGCCGTCTCATCCTTACCAATCCGGAAGATTGGCTTACCACTGGTGTCGACGTCGAAGCGCGACCACCAGGAAAGCGTGTAAAACGACTCTCGCTTCTCTCAGGTGGTGAGCGCTCACTCACCGCAGTAGCACTTCTTGTGGCGATTTTTAAAGCTCGCCCTAGCCCGTTCTATGTAGTCGACGAGGTTGAGGCCGCCCTCGATGACGTGAACTTAGGGCGGTTGCTCGAAGTACTCGCCGAACTTCGAGCGGACTCGCAATTGATCATCGTTACCCATCAGAAACGGACGATGGAGATTGCAGATTCGCTCTATGGCGTGACCATGCGTGGCGACGGGGTGACTGAAGTTATCTCACAGCGAATCCGTGAAATTGAGAATGCCTAGTGGCGCTCTTTAGTAAATTCACCTCGCTCTTCAAGCGCGCTGAAGGCGCGCCATCTTCTGAGCGGGGCCAAATTGATTGGAATGATTTAGAGAGCACATTAATTGGCGCTGATCTTGGACCGAACCTCGCACGTTCAGTATCGGAACGCCTTCGTGAAGATAAACGCCTCTCATTACATGATGCACTTGCAGAGCTATTAGTGAGAAGCGATCGCGCGTTACTGCACGCGGAGACTTCACCTACGGTAATTCTCGTAGTCGGCGTCAATGGCAGCGGTAAAACTACGAGCGTGGGAAAGCTTGGAGCGCTGTTGGCGGCAGATGGTAAATCAGTAGTTGTTGTTGCGGCAGATACCTTTCGTGCCGCTGCGCGTCAACAATTAGAGACTTGGGCTGCACGTTCTGGTCTTCTCTGTTTTGGAGGCAGAGATGGGGCTGATCCCGCCGCAGTTGCCTTTGACGGCGTGAGCCAAGCGATTGAGCGCGGCGCAGATTTTGTTCTCATCGATACCGCTGGTCGTTTGCACACAAAAGAGGGGCTGATGGATCAACTCGGCAAGATACGTCGAGTAGTTGAGAAAAAAGCGCCGGTAAGTGAAGTACTCCTTGTACTCGATGGAAGTACTGGTCAGAACGCGCTGGCCCAGGCAGAGAACTTCACCGCTGCCGTAGCGGTCACCGGCGTGGTCCTCACAAAGCTCGATGGCTCCACTCGAGGTGGCTCAGCCCTTGCCATTGAACACACTCTGGGAATTCCCATCAAATATGTCGGCACCGGTGAAGGGGTAGGCGATTTCGCTCCCTTCACTCCGGAGAGCTATATCTCGGGGCTGCTCAGCGAGTAAGGCACCCGTGCTAATCGGAAACATTCTTGTTACAGAACGCCGGAATTGTTTATCAACCTGAAACCTCCCACTAACCCCTTCGACGTCGAGCGCCCGCATAGTTACCCCACCTGCTGCACGATTAGGCAGATTTCTAACAGAGTGGGAGTAAATGAAATGAGCGAAGCGGTACTCAATTCAGGTGATACCGCCTGGATGTTGATGAGCTGTGCTTTGGTGCTATTAATGACACCAGGGCTTGCTCTCTTCTATGGCGGAATGGTTCGAGCCAAAGGCGTCTTGAACATGATGATGATGTCGTTTATCTCTATGGGAATTGTTTCAGTCCTATGGGTTCTCTACGGATACTCGATGGCTTTTGGAAAAGATCTCGGCAATGGCTTACTCGGTAATCCGTTCGAGATGTTCGGACTGACTGACCAGATTGCACCGGATTCATTCTTTGGCGGCATTCCCACCTCAGTCTTTATCGCATTTCAAGCGATGTTTGCCATCATCACGGTGGCGCTAATTTCTGGCGCAATTGCAGATCGAGCAAAGTTTGGCGGCTGGATCGCATTTGTCATTATTTGGTCGACGCTTGTTTACTTCCCAGTCGCGCACTGGGTATTTGATTTTGATAGCGGCGAGAGCGATCCGGGAGGATGGATTGCTAACCAACTCAAAGCAATTGACTTTGCCGGTGGCACCGCAGTGCACATCAATGCAGGTATCGCAGGTCTTGCTGCAGCGCTTGTCATTGGAAAGCGAGTTGGTTTCGGACGTGAAGGTTTTAAGCCGCATAACTTGACGCTTGTCATGATTGGTGCAGGGCTACTCTGGTTCGGTTGGTTTGGATTTAACGCAGGCTCGGCAGTTGCCTCTAATGCAACAGCTGGCATCACCTTCCTTAATACTTTCGTCGCAACTGGCGCAGCAATGCTCGCTTGGTTGGTTGTGGAGAAGCTTCGCGATGGCAGGGCGACCAGCCTTGGCGCTGCATCGGGAGTAGTAGCAGGACTTGTTGCCATCACGCCGGCATGCTCTGCAGTTAATCCGCTAGGTGCGATTGCACTTGGGGCTATCTCTGGAGCTCTCTGCGCGCTCGCCGTTGGTTTGAAGTACAAGTTGGGTTACGACGATTCACTTGATGTGGTTGGCGTGCACCTTGTGGGCGGACTCGCCGGTTCAATTCTTGTGGGCGTCTTTGCCACGGCAGATGCGCCAGCGGGCATCAACGGTCTGCTCTTCGGCGGAGGATTCGACCAATTAAATCGCCAACTCATCGCGAGCGTTGCGGTGCTGGCCTATTCATTCATCATCACTTACATCATTGCGAAGTTAGTCGATAAGACAATCGGCTTCAGGATTGCACCAGAAGCTGAAGCGAAAGGTATCGATCTATCCGAGCATGCTGAATCAGCGTATGAACTAGGTGGAGCTCGTGGAGGTGCGTTCTAATGGCAACAATGACTCTAATTACGGCAATCATCAAGCCGCAAAAACTTGATGATGTGAAAGATGCGCTAAGCGCCAAAGGTATCCATGGGATGACCGTCTCGGAGGCCAGTGGTTTTGGCAGACAAGGTGGCCATACCGAGGTTTATCGTGGCGCTGAAGTGACCGTTCGCTTCGTCCCTAAGGTGCGGGTAGAGATTCTCGTCGCAGCAACAGATGCCGCTGGCGCGATCGATGCGATCGTACAAGCAGCTGGTACCGGCTCAATTGGTGATGGAAAAGTTTGGTCCATTCCAGTCGAAGAGGTGGTACGAGTTCGAACTGGAGAGCGTGGCATTCCTGCGCTCTAACTGGAGGAGGAAAAGCTAACAATCTGGTAACTCTCGACGGTAGGTAGGCTAGGGGAGTGTTTGATGCGCTCACCTCGCGGATGTCGAGAACCCTGGCTGGATTGCGAAGTCGTGGGCGGATCAATCCCGTTGATCTTGAATCAACAGTGGGAGAGATCCGCACCGCGCTTTTAGAGGCCGATGTTGCGCTCGTCGTTGTCGATCAATTAGTTGCCGATGTAAGGCGACGGGGATTAGAAGCGATATCACTCAAACAATCAGGTATCAATCCAGCGCAACAAGTCATCACCATCATCCATGAAGAGATTCTCAAAGTTCTTGGAACTAATGCGCGATCACTTACGACATCAAAACGCCCCCCTACCAAAATCATGCTGGCCGGTTTGCAAGGTTCTGGAAAGACCACCCTTGCCGGCAAGCTAGCGCTCTGGTTAAAAGAGCAAGGAAATACTCCTCTTCTTGTCGCATGCGATCTTGCTAGGCCAAATGCGGTGCAACAGCTTCAAGTAATTGGTGAACAGATCGGCGTTCCAGTTTTTGCACCAGAACCTGGGAACGGAATCGGCGATCCAATTAACGTTGCATCATCTGGCTTAGCTTTTGCGGAGCAGCGCTTACATAACTACGTCATCTTCGATACCGCCGGTCGATTAGGTGTCGATGTGGAATTGATGAAACAGGCGCGCTCAATTAAAAATGCAGTGAATCCAGATGACACTCTCTTTGTTGTTGATGCAATGACAGGTCAAGACGCAGTAAATACTGCGAATGCATTTAATACTGGGGTGGGTATTGATGGTGTTGTGCTTACCAAAGTAGATAGCGACGCGCGTGCTGGCGCTGCGCTTTCTGTCACTTCAGTTATTGGTAAACCAATTCTCTTCCTCTCAACAGGCGAGAAGAGTCAAGATTTCGAACCTTTCTACCCAGAGCGAATGGCGCAGCGAATTTTGGGGATGGGAGATGTCGCCACTCTCGCTGAACAGGCGAAGAAAGCTCTTGATGAGAAGAGCGCTGCTCGCCTAGAAGAGAAATTTACGAGCGGCGAAGATTTCACCTTCGATGATTTCCTTGAACAATTACAGGCAATGAAAAAGATGGGCTCGATGTCAAAGTTACTTGGCATGTTGCCAGGGATGCCTGGTGCACAAGGTGCAGCGATGAAAAAGCAGATCGAGTCACTAGATGACAGTGAGACAGATCGCGCAGCTGCAATTATTCAATCTATGACACCTGAAGAGAGATCGAATCCCAAGATTATGAATGGCTCCCGACGACTACGTATCGCAAAAGGAAGTGGCCATGAAGTGTCGACGGTTAATAAATTGTTGGATCGTTTCGCGGCTGCACAGAAAGCGATGAAGCAGCTCCGCCAAGGCGGGGGAGCAGGTTTACCACCTGGTTTGGGGGGAGCAGCTGCTCTTGCGCCCACCGGAATGGGGCGCCGAGAACAGCGGCCGGCAAAGAAATCTCGCTCCGGAAACCCTGCGAAGCGGGCTCAGGAGGAGCGCGGTTAGGTCAGCCCCGTTTTGGCGGTTCGGGCCGCTGCTGGCAAGATAGGGACCCTTGAGAACGGGCCCTCTCTCCCGTACTCATAAACCTCGAGGCAGTTGCCCGCTTCCTCATAACGTAAAAGAACTTGGAGAGTTTGTGGCTGCAAAAATTCGTTTAGCTCGTATGGGAAAGATTCGCACTCCGCATTTTCGGATTGTCGTTGCTGATTCACGCTCGGCGCGTAACAGCAAGGCCATCGAAGAGATTGGTCGGTACTCACCCGCTCAAGAGCCTTCATTAATCATCATCAATTCTGAGCGCGCTCTATATTGGATGGGCGTTGGCGCAACCCCTACTCCTGCAGTTGAGGCGTTGTTGAAGATCACTGGTGATTGGCAGAAGTATTACGACTTGCCAGGTAAAGAGGGCACGCTCAAAGTTGCTCCACCGCGACCTGATCGCCGCGCCGCCTTCGAAGCTGCTGCAAAAGATGCGATGAACGAGCCAAAAGATGGCGCTACCACTTTGAAGAAGCGTGCAGCAGAGAAGCTTGCTGCGAAAAACGCACCAAAGGTTGAAGCTGCGGATGAAGCTCCAGCAGCTGCACCTGCAGAGGCAGAAGAAGCTCCTGTAGCTCAAGCAACGGAGAGCGCACCTGAGAGCGCTCCAGTAAGCGAGTAACCATGATTGATGAGGCGCTAGAACATCTCATCAAAGGGATTGTTGATCATCCCTCTGATGTTGTCGTCAGTGAAAAAAATGGGCGTCGCGGTTTGACCTACGAAGTACGAGTTCATCCAGAAGATATTGGCAAAGTAATCGGCCGCGCTGGACGCACTGCGAAAGCGCTTCGAACTGTTGCAAGCGCTCTTGCCCGTCGACCCATTCGAGTGGATCTTCTCGAGGCTGACGAATAACAATGCTCCTGACCGTCGGCCGCATTGGTCGCGTTCATGGCATACGCGGTGAGGTCACCGTAGAAGTACTTACCGATTCACCTGATGACCGCTTTTATCCCGGCGCACAGCTGGCGACCGATCCCGAGCGCATCGGTGGCTTAATTATCGAAAGCGCAAGGTGGCATAACTCGACCCTGCTCCTTGGTTTTGCAGGATTTGATGATCGGAACGCAGGGGAAACTCTTCGCAATGTAAAACTTCTTGCTGAAGTTGATCTTGATGATGTCGAAGAGGATGAGTATCACATCCAACAATTAATTGGCCTCACTGTCTTTCATGTGAACCCTGAAAAAGACTCCCAGCCAATTGGTGAAGTATCCGGAGTTATTACAGGCGTGGCCCAGGATTTATTAGAAATCACAAAACCAAATGGAAGAGAATTTCTCATTCCTTTTGTGAAAGCGTTGGTGCCGAACGTCGACCTTTCACTAGGGAAGATTTTCATTGACCCTCCGGGGGGTCTGATCGATGAAGATTGATATCGCAACGCTCTTTCCCGAGTACTTTGCGCCGCTCTCGCTCTCTCTCTTAGGAAAGGCACAAGATGAGGGAATCCTGGAGATAACAACGCACAATCTTCGAGATCACGCGCCAGGGGTGCACAAGAGCGTCGATGACACTCCTTATGGGGGTGGCGCTGGGATGGTCATGATGGCCGAACCCATCGCACAAACTATTGATCCAATTATCGAGAGTGATTCACAAACCATTTTGATTATTCCAACTCCAGCAGGCAAGAGATTTACCCAGCCCATTGCACAAAATCTCTCTCAAGCGAAACATTTACTTTTTCTATGTGGGCGTTACGAAGGAATTGATGCTCGCATTCCACAGTATTATCGCGAGGTCGTGCAGATTGAAGTACTCGAACTTTCACTCGGTGATTACGTGCTTGCCGGAGGCGAGGTGGCCACCCTTGCGATGATTGAAGCGATCACTCGATTGATCCCAGGTGTTTTGGGAAATCCCGAATCTTTACTAGAAGAGTCACATGTAATTCGCGATCAGCTGAGCTCCGAGGAGCAGGCGCAAGCGCTCGTCGAATATCCGAATTACACAAAGCCGCCGCTTTGGAGAGGTCTTGAAGTCCCCGAGATCCTCACCTCAGGCAACCATGGCGCGATTGCCCGCTGGCGTTTGGAGCAAGCCAAGGCGCGAAGTCTGGCCCAGGGGCTGGATTAAGGAGCGGATTTGGGTAATCCCCAGGCGCACGGCAGAATAGGGCGCCTTGGCGAGAAATGCGCCCCGCCGCAGGGGAGCGAGTTTCTAATCGCGAAGTGGTCCTAATTAGGTTATCGACCTGCGGCGATTACCAGAGAAAAACGAGATATCGATCATGAATACATTGGACGCTCTTGATGCGGCAACCCTTCGCCGCGACCTCCCATCCTTCCGCCCTGGCGATGAATTAAAGATTCACGTCCGCGTTATCGAAGGTAATAAATCCCGTATCCAGGTCTTCCAAGGCTTGGTCATCCGTCGTCGCGGTAGCGGCGTTCGTGAGAGCTTCACCATTCGTAAAATCTCTTACGGTGTTGGTGTAGAGCGAACTTTCCCAGTACACACCCCTGTCATCGAAAAGATTGAAGTAGTTCGACGTGGCGATGTTCGTCGCGCGAAGTTGTACTACCTCCGCGAGTTGCGCGGTAAGGCATCAAAGATTCGTGAACGTCGCGGTGGCAATTTCGGACCGAGCGAGACAATTGTCTTTGAAACTGGCGAAGCAGAGGAAGTCACTGCAGAGGCGCTAGCGCCAGTCGAGGCCGTCGAGACCGTCGAGGCTGTTGAGACAGCTGCTGCCGTTGAGACCACAGAGAACGCGACCGAGACTGAGAAAGAGAAAACCGAGTAGTGAAACTTCCGCGGAAGGGTTCGCTCCTTCGCGAAATTCCAATTCTCATTGTTGTTTCACTTTTTATCTCGATAATCATTAAGGCGTTCTTGATTCAGGCGTTCTACATTCCCTCTGGGTCTATGCAAACCACTCTTGAAATCAACGATCGAGTTATCGTGAATAAGTTCGGGAATTTTTTCACCGATGTAAAGCGTGGCGATGTGGTGGTATTCCGCGATCCGGGAGGATGGTTACCTCCGGCCTTTCAGGAGAAACGTTCCGCTCCATTGCAAGCCCTTCGTAACGGTTTAGTTTTTGTCGGGCTCGCTCCAGATCCAGCTAAGCAACATTTAATTAAGCGTGTAATCGGTGTAGGTGGAGATCGCATCGTCTGTTGTGATGCCGCTGGCGCCCTTGTCATCAACGGGAAACCAGTTAAAGAGAAGTACTTATACGAAGGAAACGTTCCAAGCGAAATGAAATTTGATGTCACTGTTCCAAAGGGATCGCTTTGGGCAATGGGTGATCATCGGGCAGCGAGTGAAGATTCTCGCTATCACCAAGAAGATCCAAATAAAGGAATGGTTCCGCTTAATAAAGTAGTAGGACGAGCTTTTTTAGTGATTTGGCCAGTACAACATTTCTGGCTCTTGCCTCGACCAGATGCGTTGACCGCAATTCCAGTGAAATGAACCCCGAGGCTGCGCTTCGAGCGGCGGGCTTTACCCTTATCGCTGGCGTTGATGAGGCGGGACGGGGTGCATATGCCGGCCCAATTGTTATTGCAGCAGTAATCCTTGACCCTGCACGCCCTGTGAGCGAGGTGGGGGATTCCAAATCTTTCACCGAAGTTAGACGCAGGGAACTTGCCGCAGAGATTAAAGAGCGAGCATTGGCATATTCCATCATCACGATAGATTCTGACGAGATTGATGAACAGGGGTTACATCCCTCCAACATAGGCGGAATGCGTCGTGCGCTGACTGCACTCACGGAGCAACCTGACTACATCATCACTGATGGTTACCACGTTCAAGGTCTTAATATTCCATCGATTGCGATGTGGCGTGGGGATCAGGTGAGTGATTCGGTCGGTGCTGCTTCTATAGTGGCAAAGGATCATCGAGATCAACTCATGATCACTTGGGATAGCCAATATCCAGAGTATGGATTTGCTCAACATAAGGGTTATGGCACAGCTGCTCATCAACGAGCGATAGAAGAGCACGGTATTTTGCCAATTCATCGAAAATCTTTTGCACCGATTGCTCGTTTACTTGAATCATATTAATTAGCAAGAAATCAACCAAGTAATCAACCGAGTAATCAACAGAGCCGCTCTACCCACTACTTTCCCCAACGCTTTACATCTCTGTCAGCGAGCAAACTTAGGTTGACGCCATGTCAATTGCCTCTCGCTCTAGATTCTCCCATCGACCCCATCAATTAGGAAAAGCAGGCGAGGATGCGGCAGTCAATTATTTAATTACCAATGGTTATCAGATTCTTGAGCGAAATTGGCGTGGCACAGATGGAGAGATAGACATCATCACAAAGTTTGCTGACGTTGGCTCTGGTCAGCCAGAGATCATTTTTGTTGAGGTGAAAACTCGTTCCACCATCGAGTTTGGTGCACCTATTGAGGCAATCACGAAAGAGAAATATCGACGTCTTTATCTACTGGGGCGGGAGTGGATAGCTACCAACCAACCAAACGCTCCGTGGCGCATTGATCTTCTTGCTCTCCTGGGCTCTAAGAAGAGTTTTCGCATCTCGCATATCAAAGGGTTGATTGCATAATGCTCGCCATCACTAAATCCATCTCGTTAGTTGGACTCACCGGTCACCTCATTGATGTTGAAGCCGATATCGGTAATGGCGTGCCATGTTTCACGCTCCTTGGTTTGCCTGATGCCGCGTTATCTGAAGCGCGAGATCGAGTCCGTTCGGCAATTATTAATTCGCAGGCGCAGTGGCCAAATAAGCGGATCACACTAGCCCTCTCACCAGCAGCGCTGCCTAAACGTGGATCCTCCTTCGACTGTGCCATCGCTCTCGCCTTGCTCGCCGCTGCGGAAGAGCTCTCTTTGGGTCGACTTGAAGGCGCAGTAGCGCTGGGAGAGTTGACTCTCGATGGTCGAATTAAATCTGTTCCTGGAATTCTTCCTGCCCTTCGCGCTGCTGCGCTTCATGGAATTGAACGCGCTCTCATCCCTTCTGAAAACTATGAAGAGGGCTCACTTGTCCCTGGAATAGAGCTCATACATTTTGGCCACCTTCGAGAGTTAATTGCTTGGTTGCGCGGTAGTGAATATCTTCCTAGTGATAGCACTATTGCTCGCTCTCAATCTCAATCTCAATCTCAATCCGGAGCGCGAACGGAAGAGCGCGAGAGCGATGGCGCAGATTTTTCCGATATCGCCGGACAAGAGGCTGCGAAAGAAGCGCTCGAGATCGGAGCTGTTGGTGGCCACCATTTAGCGATGGTCGGACCGCCTGGAGTCGGTAAAAGTATGCTCGCTGCGCGAATACCTACCATCCTGCCATCTCTGAGTGAGCAGGACGCGTTAGATGTGACATCGCTCCATTCGATTGCCGGGAAAATATCCCCTGATAGTAATTCGCCACTAATTACTACTCCACCATTTATTGCCCCACATCACACAATCTCACGTGCAGGATTAATAGGGGGAGGTTCAGCAACAATCTCACCTGGAGCTTGTTCGTTGGCGCATCGAGGCATTCTCTTTCTCGATGAAGCGCCAGAAATTTCGCGCCAAGTAATTGAAGCGCTGCGCGAGCCGATGGAGCTAGGGGAGGTCACACTTACTCGCCTTGGGCGGAGCGCAACTTTTCCAGCGCATTTCACGCTCGTTCTTGCCTCTAATCCATGTCCGTGTGGTTGGGCGATTGGCAAAGCAAAGCGCTGCACATGCTCACCACTTGCCAGTCGTCGTTATCGCGAGAAGTTATCTGGCCCTATTCTCGATCGAATCGATCTTCGGATAGAGCTCGAACCACTCTCTCAAGGGGATCTCATGCGCAAAGGTGAAAGTAGCGCTGATATAAAATCACGGGTAGATCAAGCGCGTGCGAGGTCAAGCCAAAGATTTCGCGCATATCCATGGTCGATGAATTCAGAGATTCCCGCAGCAGCGCTGCGCAGCGAATTCGCACCAGAGCCTCGCGCGCTCACTCTGCTCTATCGCGCGTTAGATGGCGAAGAGATTACGGTTCGTGGGCTCCATCGGATCCAACGAGTGGCATGGAGTATTGCCGATCTAAAAGGTGAGCCTTCGCCAACGCGAGCATCAATTGAACGAGCGCTTGCGCTCCATTTGCGGGAGCGATTATGAGCGGAGAGATTCGGCGTATCACACCTTCGAGTTCGGAGTGGCCATCCCGATTAAATTCTCTCGAAAAACCTCCGCGCGAGTTATATGTCCGAGGGCGAGATCTCTCAGAAATTGCAGCGGAGCGCCATCGGACTCTGGCAATTGTTGGCGCTCGTAATTCCACCTACTATGGCGAGAAAATCGCACGCGACTTCGCAACATATTTTGCTGCTCTCGATTGGTCGGTTGTTAGTGGCGGCGCATTTGGAATCGATTACAACGCCCATCGAGGCGCCTTACTCGTCGATGGCGTGAGCATCGCAGTTCTTGCGGGCGGACTCGATTACCCCTATCCACGAAGCCATGACCAGATATTCTCCGAAATCACAGTTCGTGGGGCTCTCATCTCTGAACAGCCGCCAGGAGTGCGCGCTGCTAAGGGGCACTTCCTTGCACGGAATCGGTTGATTGCAGCGTTGAGCATCGGAACGATCGTTGTAGAAGCCGCATATAAAAGCGGCGCAATTAGAACGGCGCGCGATAGCTCAGCTCTCTACCGACCGGTCATTGCGATTCCCGGTGCCATAACTTCACCACAAAGTTTTGGTGTACACGCGTTGATTCGCGATCGGATTGCGGAGTTAGTTACCTCCCCTGGCGAAGCGCTCGAAATCCTGATGCCACTAGATCAACATGAAGCGCCTGACAAGCTCACCAATCTCCATCGCGCAACGTGAAATATTTGAAGAGCAAAGGTGAGAGAATAGCGCTGTGAGCGAATTTCATTCTGGCTTTGTCGCCCTTGTCGGACGACCTAATACGGGTAAATCCACGCTCCTCAATGCATTGGTCGGAGAGAAAGTTGCCATTACTTCTAGTCGACCACAGACCACTCGACGTGCAATCCGTGGAATTGTCCACCGCCCAGAGGGGCAAGTAATTGTCGTTGACACTCCTGGACTTCATAAACCAAAGACTCTCCTTGGTCAACGCCTTAATGCTCTTGTAGCAGAAACTTTTGCAGATGTGGATTTGATTGTCTGCTGCCTACCTGCCGATGAAGAGATTGGCCCAGGTGATAAAAGAATCATCAGCGAAATCTCTGGCTCCATTCCACTCATCGCTGTTGTTACAAAGACCGACCGAGTTGCCCCGCAAACTTTGCTGGAGAAGTTGGCCAGCGTTGGATCTTTGGCACAATGGCGAGAAATCATTCCAATATCAGCGAAGAAAAATTTTCAAGTTGATCGATTGCTCTCGCTACTCATCAAACATCTGCCAGAAGGACCGCCGCTATATCCTGAAGAGTTTGTCAGCGAAGAGAGCGACGACGACATCTACAGTGAATTAATTCGAGAGGCGGCCCTTGAGCTACTTGATGATGAGCTTCCGCATTCGCTTATGGTGACCATCGAAGAAGTTGGTGTTGGTGGCGACGGCAAGACGCCGATGATTTACGCGAAAATCTTCCTTGAGCGAGATAGTCAAAAGAGAATCATCTTGGGGAAATCTGGCGAACGAATTAAAGAGATCGGAACCAAAGCGCGAGCGGCTATTGAGAAATATCGTGGAGAGAAGATATTTCTCACTCTTCATGTAGGCGTGGAATCAGAGTGGCAGGGAAACCCACGCGCGCTCGAGAAATTTGGTTTTTAACGCCGGTCAGAGTGTGCGAGCGCCATTGCTGCGATTGCTGGGTGCGCTGGTCTCTGACAATTTTGGCAGATCACCATTCCATTGTCGGCAATGGTCCAGGGGGTTCCACAGCCGCATTGGAGAAGCGGCTGGCTACTCTGGGACATAACGGCAAGAGTAAATCTGTGAGCTACTTTTCGCCCGTTGAAATCTCTCTTCCATTTCTTCGCGAAGTTGCCAGGTATGAGCCCAGCAGAACCATTGGAAAGCCCAGCGCCATCCCCACAGTGATGGGCTCATTGAGCAAGAGGACGCCCAGGGCGATAGCTATCGCGGTATTGGGGTAAGTAACGGTCGACGCTTTAGGTGGTCCAATCATCCGTAACAGTGTGAAGAAGAGATAAAAGGCGAGCGCTGTGCAGAGCAGCCCCAAAGCAAGAAGGGCAAAGAGCGCTCGATATGAGGGCATCGAAGTCGGCGCAGTTTGTACCGCCGGGATAAAAAAGACAACTGCGGTGAGCGCCATCGCCCAGCCATTGACGCTCACTCCTGCAACGCCGTTGAGGTGGCGAGCAGCCATAAAGGTGGCAAAGGCATATGAGAAAGCGCTGAAAAGTATTTTGAGCATGGCTAATAGGTCGTGGCTCTCCATTAAAGAGTCGATACCCACCAGAGCGAGAACCCCAATGAAGCCAATGACAATTCCAAAAGCCTGTCGAGGATGGCGAACTGAACGGTCTCCAGCAAGAGCTGCCAGAAGATTTGCCCAGATGGGAACTGTTGCAATCAATAGACCTGCAAGTCCGGAACTCACCGAACGTTGTCCATCAGAGATTAAAGTCCACGGAATAAACATTTCGAAGATCGCATATAAAACTATGTACTTAAGACTTGAACGCGGCACTCTTAGCGAACCAGATCGGAGCGCCAAAGGAATTAAAATAAGCGCCCCAATAAAGACTCGTGTGAAGACGATGACTGGGACAGATAGTTCCTTAACGGCAACGCTTACAAAAAGATAGGGGACCCCCCAAAGCGCGCTCACCGCGAGGTAGTACCCAATGTAACGGGAATCTGGCTGCGGATTTGCTCCGTTACTTGGTCGCGAAGGGCTCACCATGCTGAGCATAACTGAGCAGAACTGTGCACATGCGAGCGTATCTGCGCCCTTTTCTCCATCAAATGGGTCAGAGCGCGAGCCAGCGCCACCCCGGTACCATTACCTCCTAGAGAAAATCGCAGAACTCACAGGTCTAACAGGACTCACAAGGCGAAGGGGCAAGTTATGCGCGTCGGCGTGCTGACTGGTGGCGGAGACTGCCCCGGCCTCAATGCGGTCATTCGCGCAATCGTCCGCAAGGGCGTAAAGGAATACGGATATGAGTTCGTTGGCTTTCGCGATGGATGGAAAGGTCCACTCGAAGGGTTGAGTATCCCGCTTGATATCGAGCGGACTCGAGGGCTACTGCCTCGCGGTGGAACCATTCTTGGCTCGTCACGCACCAACCCATTTGCCATCGAAGGTGGCGTAGAGAAAATCAAGCAGAATTTACAAGAGCAAGGAATAGATGCACTCATAGCAATTGGCGGCGAAGATACTCTTGGCGTCGCCACAAAGCTCCACGCACTTGGAGTAAAAGTGATTGGCGTTCCCAAGACCATTGATAATGATTTAAATGCGACGGACTACACATTTGGATTTGATACTGCAGTGAACATTGCGGTCGAGGCGATTGATCGCTTGCACACCACGGCTGAATCTCATCATCGCACTTTGATTGTTGAGGTAATGGGGCGTCATGCAGGGTGGATTGCGCTTCACTCTGGATTAGCTGGTGGCGCATCGTGCATTTTGATTCCTGAAGTTCCATTCTCCATCGAGAAGGTCTGTGAATATGTAGAGTCGCGCTATACCTATAACTACGCGCCAATCATTGTGGTTGCAGAAGGCGCACTTCCAGAAGCAGGAAGCGCCATCACAAAAGATGGTTCCCTAGATGCATTTGGACATGTGAAACTCTCCGGAATTGGTGAGTGGCTTGCCAATGAGATTGAGCGACGCACGGGCAAAGAGGCTCGGGTCTCGGTCCTTGGACATATCCAACGCGGCGGAACCCCCACCGCATTTGATCGCGTTCTAGCGACGAGGTTTGGCCTGCACGCCATAACAGCAGTTCACGACGGCGATTGGGGCAAGATGGTGGCGCTGCAGTCAACAAATATCGTACGCGTGCCCTTATCGAGCGCAACGGAGAAGCTCAAGTTGGTCGACCCAGCTCTTTACGCTGAATCAGAAGTATTTTTCGGATAACTCCAGGACAACAGGAAAAGGACGAGACTGACTATGACGACTTCATTGGAGAACCTCTTTGATTCCTCGCTGGTTGCTGCACAACAACCACATTGGCCTGATCCTGCCGCACTCACAAAGGCTGTTGCAGAACTACGAACCTTCCCGCCCCTAGTGTTTGCAGGTGAGTGTGATGAATTAAAAAAGCGAATCGCACAAGCTGCACGTGGTGAGGCATTCTGGTTACAAGGTGGCGATTGCGCAG
>JACCDJ010747361.1_pt1 | contig 22316 bp, 19 predicted proteins | sample 7444481 | NCBI WGS metagenome assembly JACCDJ01 (sample SAMN15323435, study PRJNA562643) | freshwater metagenome | isolation source: river surface water | place: USA:Blue River Watershed | collected 2017-08-15 | reverse complement strand
TGGATTGTGTGAAAGAAGACCTTGAGATCATGAAAAAATGGGGTTACAAATAACCAACCATAATTAAGCCCCGAAAATTTCGGGGCTTTTCTTTTTAATCTTGTCCCATCCAAAAAGCACCGCCACTGCTGGCTCTCTTAGCACCAGTCACCGAACTGAAAACAGTCTCCTCTTCTCTCCATCTCAATACACCTAACAAAGCCATTATCATAGCTTCTTTGTACTCAATAATTTCATTTTCTGGTAGTGCAATTTCAACACCAAAAGGAAGAAGATGCTGACTGATTCTTGAAATCAAATATGTATTGTAAGCTCCACCGCCAGTCACCAACATCTTAAATTGACCATTAGGCAGTGAACGCTTTGTCATTACTTTTTCTATAGCAAGTGCTACTTGAATAGCAATATGTTCTGTATAGGTTGCCATTAAATCTTCCGTATTTAATCCACTTGCTATAAGCATTGGATAAATGACGTCGGTTCCAAATTCATTGGCCAAAGATTTGGGATAATCTTTTTGATAGTAATCGTACTGATTTAATTGCTCAAGTAAATCTTCATTAATCCTTCCTGCAGCTGCAAGTGCACCATCCTGATCAAAGGGAACATGCTTTTGTTGTGCCAATTGGTTGAGGACTCTGTTAGCGGGACAAACATCAAACTCATCATAGCACTGCTCGCCTTTAAAAGAAAGATTAGAGATACCTCCAATATTTAAGAAAAAACCAAACTCAGGGAACAACAACTGTTCTCCCATGGGAACTATTGGTGCTCCTTGACCACCTAAAGCCACATCCAACGATCTTAGATCGGAAACAACTGGCAAAGAAGTCTCAGCTGCTATAGCTGCACCATTTCCAATCTGAACAGAATATTTACCAGGCAAATGAAACAAAGTATGCCCATGAGAAGCAATCAAGCCCACTTTGTAATCCAATTCCTTTTCTTGAATAAACCGATTGATTTGACTACCTATATAATGTCCATACTCAGCATCTAATGAAACAAAATCAATCGCCTTTAAATCACGCCCTGTTTTTAATCGATTTTCCCATTGCTCGTCATATGCATAACAATTAGATGCCACAATATTAAATGTCCATTTCCCACCTTTTTCTTCAAATTCTACATAAGCGAGGTCCAATCCATCTAGAGAACTACCACTCATGACACCTATCACGCGATATAACATAGATTATCTTTAAATTTGTTCAATACCCGAAATTAAGCATTGTATGGTCATAAACTTAAGCGAAAAGCATTCTCTTGTCAGCAATTGGATTTCAGAAATGCGAGATCTTGCTGTGCAAGGCGACAAAATGCGCTTCAGAAGAAATATTGAAAGAATTGGTGAGGTAATTGCATATGAAATCAGTAAGACACTTCCCTGGAAAGAAGTTGATATTACCACCCCCCTTGGAATATCCAAATCAAAAGTACTTGAACACCAGCCAGTATTGGCAACCATTTTAAGAGCAGGACTCCCTTTGCATATTGGCATGTTGAATTATTTCGATAAGGCAGATAATGCCTTTATTGCTGCATACAGAAAGCATCACCGTGACGGAAGTTTTGAAATAAGTCTAGAGTACTTGGCCTCGCCATCATTAGAAGATAGAACCTTGATTTTATGTGACCCCATGTTGGCAACAGGTGCATCACTGGTTAAAACCATAGAACATTTAAGAAGGGAAGGGAAAACAAAAGAGATTCATGTTGCCTGTGTTATAGCGTGTACAGAGGGTATTGATTTTTTAAGAAGACATGAACCGCATGTTAAAATATGGTGTGGCGACATAGATGATGAGCTTACTGCAAAGGGATACATTGTACCTGGACTAGGAGATGCTGGTGATTTGGCTTATGGTGATAAATCACAAGCCTAAATAGATCAAAAGTATTTTATAGCGAACGGCACCAAGAATAATCCTGAAAGAATAATCAAGATAATACTGATCAGGTTCATGATCAGTCCAGCTTTCATCATTTCACTTAGCTTTAAATGCCCTGTTGAAAATACAATAGCATTGGGAGGTGTTCCCATCGGCATCATTGATGCACAACTCGCTGCAAGCGTCATTGGTATTCCAAGCATATAAGGGTCAACCCCTGTAGCCGTTGCTATACCCGTTACAACTGGTGCAAATACAATTACCTGTGCAACATTGCTCATCACTTCACTGATGAACAAGGATATAATGGTGATAGCAATTACTAAAAATACCACTGAACTTCCTGAAAAACCTGATAACCAAACACCAAGCATTTTAATAAGTCCGGCTTTCTCCAATGCAGCCGCCAAGGTTATACCACCACCAAACAACAACAAAATACCCCATGCCATTTTTGTAGTATCAGACCAAACCAAAATTCTTTCATTTTGCTTTACACCTTTACCAGCTGGTACCACAAACATGAGTAAACCTCCAAAAACAGCAATCATGTTATCATCCAATTTTACAATACCCAATTGATTGATTAGATCTCTAAAGATCCATAGCAATGCTGTTGTAATAAAAATATACAAGACCCTCTTTTCTGGAACAGTCATCGGGCCAAGAGTTTTCAACTCATTTTTGATGAGTAATCGCATTTCATCGTTAGAGTCAATATTGCTGGGAAATAACTTGATTAAAACTATATACAGCGAAAAGAGCAGTAGCAACGAAACAGGTAGTCCCACCAACACCCAGGCCGAAAAGGATATTTCATTATTCAATTGCTTGCTGATATAAGAAACGTAAGCAACATTGGGTGGTGTACCAATAATTGTTGCTATACCTCCAAAATTGGAAGCATATGCAATAGCCAACATCATGGATACCGCAAAATGCCTAAGCTTAGGATTATTTTCATTCTTGGTAACAACAACAGATATCACAGATGCTGCTATTGGAAGCATCATCATTGTTGTAGCGGTATTGCTTAACCACATACTGATAAACCCTGTAGCCAATATAAACCCAAGTATGATCCTGTTCCCATTTGTTCCTGTATACTGAACAATAGATAAGGCAATTCGCTTGTGTAAATTCCATTTTTCAATTCCCAATCCAATCAAGAAGCCTCCCATAAATAGAAACACAACTTCATTGGCATAAGGAGCAGCTGCTTCACTTATTTTAGCAATTCCCATCAAGGGAAATAAAACCAAAGGAATCAACGCGACTGCAGGCATAGGCAAGGCCTCTGCAATCCACCATGTAATCATCAGTAGAGCAACAGCCATTACATTGTTGGCCTGTGCATCTAAACCAAAAGGATTAAAAAGAAGAGTGAGTACAAACAACAACGGTCCGCTTAATAAGGCCAGCAAAGGCTTCCATCTTGAATCTGCTGCTTTTTCCAAGGGAACAATTTGGGTGAAGATAAATCATTTGTGTATTTTGCTACACTCAAAGAACAAATTTGCTCAAGGAAATTGTCATATCGATTCAGTCCTATATTGATGCCCATCATTTTATACGAAAGCATAAATTATGGAAGTGGATTATTATACCTGGTATCGTTTATGCCATTCTTTTTGCCATAAGCATGTACTTCTTTTCCAAATCAGCCAACGCAGCTATTGAGTGGCTTACTATTGAAACAGGCTTGAGAGGATGGTTAAATAAATTAGAGAGCAGTTGGATTGGTTTTCTTTTTACGGTTGGAGGAATCATGCTTTGGCTACTGTTGATGCTTTTGTATTTTTCATTGTTCAAATACATATGGCTAATCATTGGCTCGCCTGTCTTTTCCTACTTGAGTGAAAAAACAGCCTCCATCATAGAGAACAAGTCATTCGATTTCAAAATGAAACAATACCTCTCAGATGTTGCTAGAGGAATGAGAATTGCTGTAAGAAATACCATTTGGCAGTCGGTATATGTTTTTTCAATTATATTTTTATCACTCATCCCTTTCATTGGTTGGATTGCTCCCTTCATAGCTATTCTGATTGAGTGTTATTATTATGGATTTTCAATGCTGGACTATTCCTGTGAACGCAACAAAATGAAGATGGAGGAAAGCATTGATTTTATTGGTAGACACAAAGGATTAGCTATTGGCAATGGTATAATTTTCTACCTCATGCATAGCATAATCATAGTAGGTTGGGTGTTGGCACCTGCTTATGCAGTGATAGCAGCCACCATCAGTATGCAAGAAATTAAAGACAACAAGGCATTTCAATAAAATGGAACCAAAACAAGGAGAAGTATACTTAATACCCATTGCACTTGCAGAAGATGGTTACAGTCATTTGCCAACTCTTGTAAAAGACCGAATGAATATATGCGAAGTATTTTTTGCAGAAAATATTAGAACGGCAAGACGAGCGTTTAAAAAAATTGATAAAGCATTTGATATTGATGCAAGAACCTGGTTTGAGATTGGCAACAAAGAAGAACTGCATTTAAAAGAGTTTAGAAATTTTCTTCAGTCAGGAAAAATGATTGGCATCGTAAGTGAATCTGGTTGTCCGGGTATAGCTGACCCAGGACAACAATTAATTTCCGCTGCACAGAAAGATGGATTTAAAGTACATCCTGTAACCGGACCAAACTCTATTCTCTTGGCTTTAATGGCAAGTGGACTAAACGGACAACATTTTGAATTCCTAGGCTATTTGCCCATTACACCAGGTGAAAGAGATAAAAAAATAAAAGACCTGGAAAGAAAAAGCAAAGCTGAAAGCTGTACCATGATTTTTATTGAAACACCTTACCGCAACAACCAAATGTTTCAATCTCTCATGAGTGCATTGCATCCTGAAACAAAGCTTTGTATTGCCTATCACCTTACTTCAAATGAAGAATGGATAAAGACCAAGTCCATTGCAGAATGGAAAAAGCAGGTTGTGGAGCTACCCAAACAACCTGCTATCTTTCTCTTTGGAAACTAAATACTCAATATGATTACAAGCCGTATTGTGCAACTAAATAAACCATTGCAGTCATAACAACTGTACCAAGATTCAACTCTCTTTCGCTTACGGCTTCAAAAACATCTGTCTTAGCATGATGCAAATCCATGTAACGTTGAGAATCCGGATTAAGTCCGATTAGCGCTGTTCCCAACCCACGCAAAGGACCAATATCTGCTCCACCACCCCCTTCATTGAATTCAAGTGCTCCATAATTATGAAACAAAGGCTTCCAACTCATTATCTTTTCTTTCTGCATTGCATTTGCGGTAAACCCAAAGCCACGTGGAGTAAATCCACCAGCATCACTCTCCATCGCCATGATGAATTTTTTCTTTTCATCTTTTGCTATTTCTGCATATTTCGTACCACCTCTTAATCCATTTTCTTCATTCATAAACATTACTGCACGAATGGTTCTCTTTGGTTTTCCTATATTGGCTTTTATTGCTCTCAGCACTTCAATACTCTGAACACATCCTGTACCATCATCATGTGCCCCTTCTGCAAGATCCCAACTGTCTAGATGACCGCCTACAGTGATAATCTCTTCAGGAAATTCACTACCCCTAATTTCACCAACCACATTGTAAGAAAGTACATCTTCAGATTGCTTGCAGTTTGTCTTGATATAGACTTGTTTTACTTGTTTTGCTGCTATCGCTTTACTCAATTCTTCAGCACCAATTGTACTGATAGCAACTGCTGGTATTTTCGGTTTGTTCTCGTCATATCGGGTAGCACCAGTATGCGGGTTATCATCAATTACAGGTGAAAGCGTTCTGACAATAACGCCAATGGCACCCAAAGCCGCAGCCCTAGATGGACCCTGAGAGCGATAAATACCAGCTTCTCCATATGCACGGAAAGTATTGATATGCCTTGGATCCATGCGGTAGTTGTAAAACACAATCTTTCCTTTGATTTGATCAGCTCCCAATGCATCCAATTCTGTGAAATTTTTTACTTCAACTACAGATGCAGTGATACCGGCAGCCGGTGTTCCTACAGACATTCCCAAAGCAACAATATTCAAAGGCATTGATTTGCCATTGCTTAGGGTTGCTTTACCAACTTCTTTTGCTCCCCTTTCCCACTTTGGCACCATACAAGGTTGCAGGTATACTGTATCTGCACCTGCCTCTCTTAGCATTCTTGCTGTTTGTTCAACAGCAAGAGCAGCTCCTGCAGAACCAGATAAGCGGGGACCAACTTTTTTGCACAAATATTTCAAATTGCTATAGGCTTGCCCATTCATGAAAATATCATCAGAGATCTTTTTGATCATAAGAGAGTCTTGGTTAACCTGAGCATACCCGTTGTTCAATACCAGGAAACCAATCACAAGAAATAAAAAGCTTTTTTTCATTTTTAGTCGGTTGTTACTTTACTAAACTACTGATTTTTTGTGGCTTTGAATAGTCCTTGTCATGTCAATTGAACTTTATTATTCCTACTTTCGTTATTAGAATTACATGAAGATGAATATTGGAATTGTTTGCTATCCTACGTTTGGCGGAAGTGGGGTGTTGGCCACAGAATTGGGTAAGGCACTTGCCGATAAAGGGCATGGTATTCATTTCATTACGTATCAACAACCAGTAAGGCTTACTGGTTTTAGTGCTAATTTGTTTTTCCATGAGGTAAGGGTTCCAACCTATCCATTGTTCGATTTCCCACCTTATGAAACTGCACTTGCCAGTACAATGGTGGATGTGGTGCGCAACAACCATGTTGATTTACTTCATGTGCATTATGCTATACCACATGCTTCCGCAGCCTATATGGCAAAACAGATTCTTGCACAAGAAGGACGTGATATACCTTTTATTACCACACTGCACGGCACTGATATTACATTGGTAGGAAGGGATAAAACTTATGCTCCAGTTGTTACTTTCTCAATCAACCAAAGTGATGCAATCACTGCTGTTTCTGATAACCTCAGAACTGAAACTTTATCCAACTTTGCTATCAACCGTCCGATACACGTCATACATAATTTTGTTGACACACAACGATTTGCCAAAAAACCAATTGATGCATTTAGAAAAGTAATTGCGCCGAACGAAGAAAAGATTATTCTACATGCCTCTAATTTCAGAAAAGTAAAGCGCATAGCAGATGTGATCTACACATTTAATAAGATTCAAAAAGAAATTCCATCGAAATTGCTGTTGGTGGGTGATGGTCCAGAACGTCCAGCAGCTGAAGAACTTTGTAGATCATTAGGCATTTTTGAAACCACCCGTTTCGTCGGTAAGCAACAGGACATGGAAGATATCTATGCCATTGCTGATTTGTTTTTACTTCCTTCAGAGTATGAAAGCTTTGGTTTGTCGGCACTTGAAGCCATGGCAGCTGGATCACCAGTAATTGCAACAGAAGCTGGAGGTATCCCAGAAATTGTAACACACGGTAAAAATGGTTTCTTGAGTGAAATAGGCGATGTAGAAAGCATGAGCAGAAATGCTATTACACTGCTATCTAATCCACCTTTACTCAAACAATTTGGTAAAGCGGCTAGAGAACAAGCCAAAAATTTTGACATTGAAAACATTGTTCCGCAATACGAGAAATTATACGCGGAAGTCTTGGGCAAGTAGCCCTTATTTACGCTTTAACCAGAGTTCAGGATTTACGAATCTTAGTTCTTCGTTAACCATAAACACTATCTCTCCTTCTCCATCAAAATTTTCACCTGCACGGCCAATAACTTGACCCATGTTCACTTTAGCGCCTTTTGATACACTTACTGATGACATATTAAAATAGGTAGTAAAATACTTACCATGTTTAATGGTAACTGTCTGACTACCCGCTACATCATATACTGTTGTTACAACTCCTTCAAATACTGCTTTAACCGAAGCGCCACTTTCAGTTTGAATGGTTATTCCACCATTGTCTTCTTCAATTTTGGTACCCTCAATTCTTTGACGTCCGAAACTTGAGGTAATAGTCGCTTTATCTACTGGCCAAGGAAGATTCCCTCTGTTATTCTCAAACCCTACTGATACTTTGGTAACCTCCGGCGTATTTTCGAGCACGTTTGTTTTTCTTATAGGTGCCGCAGATGCTGCTGCAGAAGAAGTAGCTGGCTTTGCAACCGGTGCTGTAACATTTGCCGCTGCTGCTTTTCTTGCATCTTCTTCAGCTTTTCTTTTGGCTGCTTCAATTTCTCGTTTGATAATAGCTGCGATTGAATTTTGAAGACTACGTTCTACTTTTCTTTTGGCAGCAACCTCTTTCTCTATTTCTTTTTCGCGAGCCTTTAGCTTGGTCACAAACTGATTTTTCTCCTTCTTTTCTGACTCAAGCAATTCTTTCTGCTGATTTTGCTCCTCTATAACTTTCGACTTTTCTTGTTTGTTTTGCGTCAATAAAGTGATGCGATTACTTATTTCTTTTTGTGTCCTGTTGATGTTATCAACTTGCTCATGCCTATACTTACGGTAGCTTTTGAGATAGGTAGCTCTTTTCACTGCATCATTAAAACTTGTAGCAGTAAAAATAAAATTCAACATATCATAATTGCTTCGATTCTTGTAGGCATACTCAATGGTGCGGGCATATTGCTGTTTTAGCGTATCAAGTTGCTTTTCTAACCTATATACTTCTCGGTTGTTATTAAAAATAGTATTATCAATCAAGCGCATCTCATCATTCAGGTTATCAATAACCGCATAACGACTCCTCAATTTTCTTTCTAGTAGTTTTAACTCAGATAGACTTGCCTTTTTGTCGCTTGATATTTCAGATTGCGCTTTTTGTAATGAAGCAATTTCCTGTTGGATTTCTCTTCTTCTTTTTTCAAGTTCCTCTTTTGTCTGTCCGTTTGCTACAATGGCAAATGCAAAGAGGAAAGATCCTATCAAAGTGATATATATTGAACGCTTCACTGCCATTTTTTTCATCACTAAATATTCAAAATTTTATTCTTACAAAAAGTTAATTTATAATTCTGTAGTTCTTTGGAATACTAAAGGGAAATGCCACAGGCTTATCAAAATCAACTTGTTTGAATTCTAATAAAATATCCAACTTATTCTTTTCCGATAAACTAATATTTCTTGTTCCGGCAAACATCCAAGTAGCTGCAGGAAAATAGGCGGCATAGGCAAGACTGGCAGTTCTGCTCCTCGTTAAATCAACATCGTCTAACTTACTGAACATTATGTGTAAGTCATTTTTACTAACCGTCAAATAATGTTTAAATGAATTACCAACCGTTGACAAAGAAATTTTTTCACCTTGATCAGCATAGGCAATTACTGTTCGATCTAGATAAACGGGATTTCCAATAATCAAATCTTCAAGTGTAGAAAAGTCGAATGGAACTTGCGTTATAGCCTGTAAGTACGCAAGTGGCTTACGTTGGACCGTCCGGTTGATTTTATCCATGATGGTAACACTATCAGGTGTAATGATTACCCGATAAGCTTCAATATTCAAGGCAGCTATTATGGATACCCATATAGCACTATCCTTTTTCATCCTTAAAAATGCATTGAAATCAAGACTTCGATTTTTATCGTCTCTATACTCTACGCGTACCTTAGAGGAAAAGGTTGTAAAGTTGATTCGTTTTTTTTGAATACTATCGAAAGTAGCCCTTACGGATTTAGCTGAATCTGTTTCGGCTGGGTTTATTACCACTACTGCACTATCTTTTTTGGCAATGACAGTTGTTATTTTTCTAGTAGACCTACAAGAAGTCAACGAAACAAAAGCGATAATGATAAAAAGTACTACTCTCATTAAAATTTATTTAACACCTGTGTGACCAAAACCACCTTCATTTCGCTCAGTTGTGCTGATAGCTGTAGTTAATTCCAAATCTACAAGTTCTACTTTTTGAAAGACCATCTGTGCAATACGATCCCCATGTTCAATTACTTGAGGCTGACCTGATAGATTGATCAAGATTACTTTCAATTCTCCTCTATAATCTGCATCAATAGTACCAGGAGAATTCAAACAAGTAAGTCCCTGTTTGAGGGCAAGTCCACTCCTAGGTCTTACTTGTGCTTCATAACCATGTGGAATCTCGAGGAACAATCCTGTTGGCACCATCATTCGTTCTAGTGGAGCAAGTGTCAAGGATGCTGTTAGATTAGCTCTCAAATCCATTCCAGAAGAACCTGGTGTGGCATAAGCTGGAAGTGGATTAGTTGAATGGTTAATGATCCTGACTTTCAATAGGTAAAATTTATGCGCAAAAATACATTATTCGGCCTTCCTCAACAATACATTTGCATAGGCAACCAATCCTTCTTCTCTCCCAACAAAACCCATTTTCTCCGTTGTAGTTGCTTTAACAGAAACGTCCTCTGGAAGCACCTCAACAATAGCTGCAATGGTTGCTTCCATTTGTTTTACATAAGGCTTAATCTTTGGTGCTTCCAAGCACAATGAACTATCAATATTTACAACCTTGTAACCCTTTTCTGAAATGAGTTTATAGGTATGCTTTAACAACAATTTGCTATCGATTCCCTTGTACGCAGGATCGGTATCTGGAAAATGCAAGCCGATATCACCAAGCGCTAAGGCGCCTAACATGGCATCGCAAATAGCATGCAACAATACATCTGCATCACTATGCCCTTTTGCACCTTTGTGATGAGGTATCAATATTCCTCCTATCCACAAATCACGGCCTTCAACCATTTGATGAAAATCGATGCCAAAGCCTATTCTAAATGACATGCTTATTTTTTTATAAAAGTAGGAAAAAAGAAAACGGCCCGAAGGCCGTTTTGAATATGTTAACCAAATGAATTAATAATTTTCCTGGGCACCAAGGTCGAAGACGAGTCCAAACCTGATTGTATTACTGAGTGGATTTCTATTTACACCAGAACCAGAAGGAATTAAATACGACAAATTGAAACCAAGTGTGGAATATTTAAATCCTGCACCAACAGAGAAATATTGTCTATTACCCTTATCCTTGTTTTCATAAAAGTATCCAGCCCTAACTGAAAACTGTTCATTATAAGTGTACTCACCACCCAATGAGAAATAAAACTCTTTTAATTCTTCAGCAAATCCGCCCGGTGCATCTCCAAAAGAGCTAAACCAGCTGCCTACTACACCTTTACTGCGGTAATTCACCAATCCTGCACTATCGCCCAACAATGGAGGAGTTGGTACCATTAATTTTTGGATATCTATTCCAAATGAAAGCTTGTTTACTTCATTTGAAACACTAGTGTATACTGCACCTAAAGCCAAATTAGCTGGAATAAAGTCCTTTTGTGTTGCATCACTGGTATAACTGATTTTTGAACCAAGATTGGTGAGTGCAAGCCCCATACTTAAGCCACTACCATCATCACCCAATGCACTATAGTACAAACCGATGTCACCTGATACAGCATTACCAGGCTTATAAGAAACCCCTGTAATGGCTTGACCACCTGCTAGGTTTGAATTGATGTACCTGATGGCAACACCTAAACTTAAACGATCTGATAATACTCTTGAATAACCTAAATCGACTGATACTTCACGGGGACGAAAAGCATTTAAATCATTGCCCAGGTTATCGGTGAACTGTATGTTACCAAGACTAAAATAGCGTAGTGATCCTGACAAAGTTTGTTGCTCATCCAACTTATAGTAGCCAGCCAATGATGCAAGATAAACATCGTTCAAACCAAGGTCTTTCAACCATGGAGTGTAAGTCATACCTATACCTGAAGGATTCTTAGCAAATGCATATTTGGCAACATTATAAAACTGAGAATTGACATCAGGAGTTGTAGCAACCCCTAAATCACCCATACCACCCGCTCTAGCATCAGGAGAAATCCTTAGAAATGGCACTGCAGTTGTTACCACATTGATGGAACTTGTCTGAGCACTAACGTTAGTAAAAAATGAAATCAACACAAGACTGGTCAAAAGCTTATTTGCAATTCTTTTCATTGTTGGTTGTTAAATCAGTAAAGGAAATCGGGTAGAATTGTATCTATATGTACCAGTTTAGTAATGCTAAATTATGAAATTTAGATTTAAAGTAAGATGAGCTTATGCAGCTTTGTGGTAATCTCACCTGTTTTGGCTTTGATGCTGAATCGAGAAAAATAGATTCCAGGTTGGGGTCTTTTTCCGTTTTCGTCATTTCCACTCCAATTCAATTGTAAAGAACGCAACCCAGACTGATTTATTGCTTGCTCAATTCGCTTGATTGGCTTTCCCTCCATGGTAAAAATATCGAGTTGTACATAAGCTCCCTCTGTCTTTCCATTGAGTAGAACCATAAAATTGGTTGATTGATTAAAAGGATTGGGAAAGTTATACAATTGATCAATCGCAATTTTTCTTTCTATAACCACTGAGAAATCTGTAACAGCTACTGAAGAATTATTAAATACATCCCATGCTTTGATCTCAATTTTATGAACGCCTTCAGTCAATTTGGGGAGCCTCAAGCGAATTTCACCTGCTTTATTTTGTCCCAGCGATGGTTCAAAAAAATCATTCAATACCAGAGGACTTGCATAATTGCCATCAATGACCAATCGAATGTCATGTCCAATGCCAAAGCTTCCAAGATAAATTCCACTCTGATCAGAAAGCTTCACAATTAGCAATGGGGTTTCACTAACAACTCCCCCATTTTTAAAATTTTCATTTTCTAAATATGTTTGAATTTGTGGACCAGCTTTGTCATTAGGTACCTGACCACCAAATCCTCCAGCAACAATGGTTTCATCTACTCCTTGCGCATCTCTTGCCCCATCTTCAGCATAATAACTGATTCTTGCATTTCCATAGTCGAAACGAATATCGTTGGGCACAATAAATTCAATTGAAAATTTACCAGATTGAACTTGTGCCTTTCCATAATAAATCAAATTATCAAAAACCTTAAAGCTCTTCACACTACTTTGTGGGTCATTTGCGCGTGTTTGATAGTTTGTTGCTTTGTCGTGTAGGCTAACATAGACCCTTCCATTGAAATCACCAGCTAAACCACCATTTGGCGACAAAACCTCCCCTTGAATGGTATACTTATTTAAAGCACGCAAAGTATCAACCACCAAACCAGTTTGAGCATCTAACAATTTAGAAGTAGCCACTTGGTATTCTGGCATCAATAACTTCATGGAAGGATCTCCAAGCATGGCAAATTTTCTTGCATTGATAAAATCTCCTGAATTGCTAACTGTATTATTTTTTGCCCTTAACCATGCGTCACCTAGGGTTGGATATAGCCCTTGTCCATTTTTTTGCAACAAGGCCTGCAAAAAATTATTGTTCATCAATTTATTACTTGAAGCGAAAACCAATCTTGTAGTGGTCATTAGTCCAATGGCACCATTCGTCCTACCCAAAAACAAATCTTCACCAATAGAGAATTGTGTTGGATTATCAAATGGAGCAAAATCGCATGTAGCAGTCACGAACAAAGGCAATCTTTTCTGGTTTTGCCATTCAGGAATCATATCTTTTTCAAGAATAGCCTCTTGTGCTAAACGAACATTACCACCATGACCGCTATAGTTCCAAACCAATGTCCCTTGATTCAACCCCTTTGTAATACTTGCATTTACATCTGGGTAGCGACTACCGCCAGTCCCACTACTTTGCTCAAATGCATCCAAATATATTTTATTCAAATTCCAAACCTTCTGACCTTGCTCTACTATGGCAGCATGGGCCTCAGCATCTTTAAAATGCAAATCAAAATCTTCGTCATCCGCAACAAAGGTTAGTTCATTTCTCCAGGGTCCGAAATCGGACTGCGTTTGATAAGTAATGATTTTATCGACAACCATCTTTGCTTGCAATACAGTTCGTGCTGGAATTCTGCCCACAGCAATATCAAGCAATGGTGCTGGTAAATTTGTATTGATGTCATCAGCATCATCTAGATAACCAAAAAAATCATCACTAACGTAAGACGTTAATGGATCAAGTGAAGAAAGAGTTTGGTAAGAGGGTATCAAATTTTTTTTGTCACCAAGCTGTTCTTTGTACCTAAATGAAGTGCCACCAAAGAGCAACAAAAATTTTGGGCGGTTAACCGGATTAGTTCCAGCCCTATCATAGAGCATTTTTAAAAAATTACGTATTGCCGAAGGATCAGTGCTTCCAGATGAAAATTCATTATAGATGCTCATTGGATCAGTCACCAAAACACGAAGCCCATTTTTGGTTGTCCTGAACTGCGCCAATCGCTTTGCTTCACTCAACATGGATGGATCAGCTACAATAACCATATCGTAAAAGCCCTCCCCATGTAGGTTTTGGTTAGCAACGACACCAACTAAAATTGGCTGTTTTGCCAACTGAGGATCAAAGGCAACATACTCTTTAAGCACATTTGCATCATCCTTGAAACGATATTGGTTATTGACAAACTCAGTTTTTAATTTACTGTAGCTCCCTCTTTCCGTCACCTCCCAAATTTTTAGATTTGGATTTGATGAAGCCAAATTAAAAGCAGCAATTTGATTGGATCCCACAACAAAAGGATCTCTGAAAGAAAAAAATGAATCATTGTTTGGCTTTATTGATTTTCGGAAAACAACTTCAAACCAATTCAACCACGATTGTCCATTTGCACTGCCGGGTGTGAAGTCGTAACGAACTGCCATTGCATTGGCATCAACAATGCCTTCGGTAGTAAGCCGACTTACATTCGCAATTGGTTCAAGCAAAGTGCCAATTACAGCTGGAGTATTGTGCTGAAACAAAGCTTTCCCATTTATGCTCACAGCGAGTTTATTGGGGTTATCAAAACTTCGCCCTACTACTTCACTTGTACATTCAAAACGACTTCCAATAATCGCCCCTTCTGTCGCAACCTGGAAACTTCTAGCAGATGGATATTCATTACCAAAAGCTTCCCCATACCATTCTCTGCCACTATTTAAGAAATTAAATGAATCTCGCTCAAACCTGATGTGTTCTGTGAATTGGTCTGTTGAAACTGTAGGAGAAGCAGGAATCACTTTTTCACCCAATCTGGCACCTTGTTCTTGACCCACTTGAATGAAGAAATAGGAAATATCCGAATATGGATTCTTTATGTACTCGAATTTTTGGGTGGATTTGTTGAAGGACCATTGATTGGTGCCCGGACAATAGAATAAAAAATAATCATCCTTGTCAAGCATACCATCGCCTCCATCTACAACTTCAATTTGGAGAGCAGGCAAATCATCAATGGTTTGGACTTGGTTTGACTCCGGCAAAACTCCCCCTCCATGGCCAAAAAGTCGAATTGAATTTGTGGCAATTGACCCACTAAACCCTGCTTGATTTAAAAAGGAACCGGTAACCTTGAAAATTCCTTGACCCCCCGCAGCAACTTTCACCCATTTTCCGGTTGACAATACTGAAGATGATACATAGTTTTTTTGCCCCCGGGCATATGGGGTAAGTGTTAAAACCGCTAAAAAAAGTACCCATCTTTTCATAAAGGCCTGTTAACAAATTTAGCATTTAGTAAACATAATTCTTGGCGTAAAGCATTGATTGGATTTAATTTAACACTTACATTTGTTCCCGTACCCTCAAGTGCCTGAACAATAACCAAGGCACTTTCCCGTTAAGAAAACAGGATAAAAAATGTGTAAAGCATGAGAAATCTTTTGTACTTGTCTTCTATCGCTCTTTTGTTCAGTGCTTGTAAAGGTGGTTTACCCTTTTCAAAAAAGAAGTATGAAACTTCTGGTGTCACTGGATGGAACTATAACGACAAAAATATGGGTGGATTTCAAAAGTCCCCTGTCCAGGAGCAAGCAACCGGACCAGGTCTGGTTTTTGTTCAGGGTGGAACTTTCACCATGGGTGCATCTGATGAAGATGTAATGGGCGATTGGAACAACATACCAAGACGTGTAACTGTATCATCTTTCTACATCGATAAATCTGAAGTTGCCAATATCCATTACCGCGAATATTTACATTGGATTGAAAGAACTTTCGACGATCCTATGTATGAGGCCGTAATCAATGCTGCAAAACCAGACACCTTGGTTTGGAGAAGCGAACTTTCTGCAAACGAACCATTGGTTGAAAACTATTTTAGGCATCCTTCTTACAACAACTACCCTGTTGTTGGTGTAAGCTGGAGACAAGCAAACGACTTTTGTATTTGGAGAGGGAACAGAGTAAATGAATTGATACTCGTTCAGAGAGGTTTGGTTAACCCTAACCAGCTCAAAACAATACAAGGTCAAGCTGAAGAAAACTTTACTACAAAGTCATATTTATTAGGACTCTATTCAGCACAGCCAGCAAGACAAAAGAAAGCTGCACTTGTTGATGAGAATGGCAGACCTAGAAATTACGTGAAAATTGAGGACGGTATTTTACTCCCAGATTACAGACTTCCAACCGAAGCAGAATGGGAATATGCTGCATTAGGCTACATTAACCAGAACCCAAGTGTGAAGACCAGGGAAGGAAAACGTGGTGAAGAGTTGATCATGAACAAACAAGTTTATTCTTGGTCTACCAACATCAATGGTGTTAGAGATAATCGTTTTGGTAGCTGGCAGGGTCGCTACATGGCAAACTTTAAACGTGGTACTGGCGACTACATGGGTATTGCTGGTGGCTTGAATGATAATTCTTCAATACCAGGTCCTATCAATGCCTTTTACCCTAATGGTTTCGGATTGTTTAATATGTCGGGTAACGTAAATGAGTGGGTGGCTGATGTATACAGACCAATGTCTAGCAAAGACGTAGATGATTTCAATCCTTATCGTGGTAATGTTTACAACAAATTATACAAGGACGAAAATGGCGAATACCAGAGAGATAGTCTAGGTAGAGTAAAAACAGTTGTTGTTACTGATGATGAAGCTGCTAAGCGCAGAAATTATCAACGTGGTAACGTTATCAATTTTGGTGATGGTGATTCTACTTCTATGGTTAGCTATGGTTATGGAACCACTACTTTAGTGAGTGATAAATCTCGTGTCTACAAAGGTGGAAGCTGGGATGATCGTGCATATTGGTTGAGTCCAGGTACACGTCGTTTCCTTGATGAAGACCAATCATCTTCAACAATTGGTTTCAGATGTGCTATGGATAGATTTGGTAGCCAAGAAGGAAACGGATTCAGAAACGGAATGCACTTTAGCGCTAGAAGACAAAATGCCAGAAAGAACTAATTACTTAATTTAGTAAATACCAAACCCCCTTATTAGGGGGTTTTTTTATTAACTTACTTGTATAAATCTTGCGCATGACATTCCCTATTTTATTCGGTATCATAGCAGTTATAATTATCATGTACCGAAGACATAGAATCGCCAACAGAAAAAACAAAGAAGATCAAGTCTAATCTCCCTTTAAACCTGTTCCATTTTGGCACTATATTTGCCACATGCAACTTGAAAGAATCTACAAGCTTTACCTTCAACATCCTCAGGTTCAAACAGATACCAGACAACTTCAAAAAGGGGATCTATTTTTTGCATTAAAGGGCCCTAATTTTAATGGTAACCAATATGCTGCAGCTGCGCTTGCAATGGGAGCAGCTGGTGTGGTGATAGATGAACCAATTGGGATAGAAGGTGAAAATATTTTTCAAGTTGAAGACGGACTGAAAGCTTTACAAGAGCTTGCATTACACCATAGGAAGCAATTCAATATTCCATTTATAGCTATCACGGGCAGCAACGGTAAAACAACCACGAAAGAATTGATTCACGCAGTTTTGTCCACAAGTTTTAAAACCTACACTACAAAGGGTAACCTAAACAATCACATAGGAGTTCCATTGACGATCCTTTCCATTCGCAATGATGCTGAGATGGCCATCATTGAAATGGGTGCCAATCACCAAAAAGAGATTGAAAGTTATTGTAAGATTGCCCTACCCACACATGGCGTGATTACCAATTGCGGAAAAGCACATCTTGAAGGTTTTGGCGGAGTAGAAGGTATTCGAAAAGGGAAAGGTGAATTATTTGATCACCTTGCAACACATACAGGGACAGCCTTTATCAATAGCGACCTCGATTACTTAACACCAATGAGTGAACGCATATCCAATAAAATTTTCTACGGCAACAATAAAGGATCAAACCCATCAAGCGTAATTGATACTGAAAAATTACTTGGATTAGAAGTGACGCTTAGCGGTAATAATCAACAAAAAATATTTTCACAATTAGTAGGTGCTTATAACAAAGCAAATATTGATGTTGCCATTTGTATAGGTCTGCATTTCGGTATTTCGTTTGATAAAATAAGAAATGCAATTGAATCGTATATACCAGACAATGCAAGATCGCAATTGATCAAGAAAGGAAACAATACCATTATCCTAGATGCCTACAATGCCAACCCCACAAGCATGCAAGCTGCAATTGAAAATTTTGCCAAGATGGAGGCAGAACATAAATATCTTTTCTTGGGAGGGATGATGGAATTGGGTAAAGACTCAATTGAAGAGCACCAATCTTTAATTGGTTTATTAACTAGATTAAAACTCAACAACACCATTTTGGTTGGCGGAGATTTTGCGCACGTCAATCATTCTTTTCAGTTTTTTGAGCATGTTATTGCTGCATCTGAATGGCTAAAAGAACATCTTCCAAGTAACGCTCACTTACTCATAAAAGGATCAAGGAGTACGAAGATGGAAAAATTGTTGGAAGTGCTGTAATGCGACATTTATCACAGTGCATTCAACAAAATCCAAATAACTTTGCCAAAACAACCAAATGGACTTCAAAAAAACCTATCTATACAGTGTTGTCAATAATAAGTGTCCCCGCTGTAGGGAAGGGAATATATACTGTTCCTCCAATGCCTACAAGATGGGCGAAATCACCAAAATGAATGAAAATTGTCCGGTATGCGGACAACCTACAGAGATAGAAGTCGGCTTTTATTATGGCACTGGATACGTTAGTTATGCTCTTACGGTAGGATTTAGTGTTGCAACTTTTATTGCCTGGTGGGTAATAATTGGATTCTCCTTAGATGATACCCGTTTTTTCTGGTGGATGGGCACCAATGCTGTAATGATGATTTTGATGCAACCCTTATTCATGCGCTTATCTAGAAGTATCTGGCTATCATGGTTTGTAGGATACGACCGCAATTGGCAATCACACCCACTAGAAACACCAGAAAGGGTGTAGAGTCTCCCTCATTTTTCCGATATTTGCCTTTCCTAAAACAACCAACATGGGCAAATACAAAGCTGGAGTATTATTCGGAGAAGAACTTAAAGCACTTTACCAAGACGCTAAAGAAAATCAATTTGCATTACCTGCAGTCAATACAACAGGTACAGATACCATCAATGCAACATTAGAAGCTGCAGCTGCAGTGAACTCACCTGTTATTGTTCAATTTTCAAATGGTGGAGCACAATTCATTGCTGGTAAAGGTATGCCTAACGACAAGCTTCAGGCCAATATTTCTGGCGCTGTATCTGGCGCTTTACATATTCACAACATTGCTAAATACTATGGTGTTCCTGTAGTATTACACACCGACCATGCCGCTAAAAAATGGCTCCCATGGATCAGTGCTTTGATTGACGCAGGTGAACAATTCAAAAAGGAAAAGGGACAACCTCTTTTCAGTTCTCATATGCTTGATTTGAGTGAAGAACCACTAGAAGAAAACATTGAAACTTCTGCACAGTTCTTTAAAAGAATGGCACCATTAGGAATGGGTATTGAAATTGAATTGGGTGTTACTGGTGGCGAAGAAGATGGCGTTGACAACTCTGATGTTGAAAATGACAAACTCTATACACAACCTCAACACGTTGCTCATGCTTTTGAAGAATTAAGAAAGATTGGCGACTTATTTACAGTAGCTGCAGCATTTGGTAATGTGCATGGCGTGTATAGTCCGGGTAACGTTCAACTTCGCCCAGAGATTCTAAAGAACTCTCAAGATTATATCCAAAAACAATTCAATACAGGCGAAAAACCAGTATTCTTTGTATTCCATGGTGGTTCAGGTTCTCCTCAACACCAAATCAGAGAAGCTATTGGATATGGTGCTATCAAAATGAATATCGATACAGACTTGCAATGGGCCTTCTGGGAAGGTGTACTCCATAACTACAAAAAGAACGAAGCTTATTTACAAGCACAGTTAGGTAATCCTGAAGGTGCAGATAAGCCCAACAAAAAATACTACGATCCGAGAGTATGGTTAAGAAAAGGCGAAGAGACTTTTATCGCAAGATTGAAGACTGCTTTCGAAGACCTGAACTGTATAAACAGAAACGCTTAAGCAACTAATTACTCCCCTCCTATCCTAGGAGGGGCTCCGAGTTCCGCTTCGCGGAACGAGTGAGGGGTGGTACATCCACCCCTTTTTTTATAAGGATACTCCCCGCTTCCAGGGTATAAAATCATCTTGGTTCAACTGCACCGCTTTAGGTACGACTTCTCCGCTTGCTGCTTTGATGCAATACTCTAAAATTTCTTCTCCCATTTCTTCAATAGTTTTTTCGCCAGCTACAATTGGACCACAATCAATATCAATGATGTCTGGCATTCTTAATGCAAGCGCTGTGTTGGTTGACAATTTAATAGTGGGGCAAACTGGATTGCCAGTTGGTGTTCCTAATCCAGTAGTGAATAAAATCAAATTAGCTCCTGATGCAGCTTTTCCAGTAGTAGCCTCAACATCATTACCTGGCGTACACACCAAACTCAAACCGGGCTTGGTAGCTTTTTCAGTATAATCCAATACGTCAACTACAGGTGAAGAACCACCTTTTTTACAAGCACCTGCACTTTTAATTGCATCAGTTATCAAACCATCTTTAATATTTCCAGGTGATGGGTTCATGTGAAAACCTGAACCCACCTGCACGGCCTGTGCGTTGTATTCTTCCATCAACCGAATAAATTTTTCTGCAATAGGTTGATTCACACTTCTATCAATTAACTCCTGCTCTGCCCCACAGAGTTCAGGGAATTCAGCGAGCAATACTTTACCACCTAAGGCAACCAATAAATCAGCACAATGCCCAACTGCTGGATTGGCACTGATACCACTGAAGCCGTCGCTGCCTCCACATTTCACACCAATGGTTAAATGAGATAAGGCAGCTGGACTTCTTCTCACTTTGTTAAGTTCAATCAGTCCCTTGAAAGTAGCAGCTATCGCTTGCTTCACAATCTCTTCTTCTGAAAGTCCAGCTTGCTGTTCAAAACTGAAAACAGGTTTATCAAATGTTGGATTTCGCTGTTTGATAGCAGTAAGCAATTCATCAAGTTGCAAATGCTGACAACCTAAACTCAAAACAGTAATTCCCCCAACATTAGGATGATCTGCATATGCGGCCAATAAGTTTTGTAACGTGGCAGCATCTTGTCTAGTACCGCCACATCCACCTGTATGATTTAAAAATTTTATACCATCGATATTTTCAAATACGCGAGGAGCTTTTGAAGTTGCAGTAAAATCGACTGTATCGCCTAATTCCTTACCCTCACGATAGGCTTGCAATAAAGCTTTGGTATAAGATTTATACTTATCCGTAACTGCATATCCTAGTTCATTGTAAAGTGCTTCTTTTATCACATCCAGGTTTCTATTTTCACAAAACACTGTTGGAATAAAGAGCCAATAATTTGCAGTTCCAACACTTCCATCTGTTCTGTGATAACCATTGAATGTTCGATTCTTCCATTTTGTAACATCAGGCGATGACCATAATACATTCTTTCCCTTGAATGCATAAGGTTGAGCAGCATGACTAATATTTGAAGTGGCCATTAATTCACCTGCCCTAACAGATTTAGTAACTTTTCCTACTAGTACGCCATACATAATTACTTCCCCTCCCTTGTCAATATCTCTGGAAAAAAATTTATGCTTAGCAGGAACATTGTCTAGTAGAAAATATGATTGATTATTGTCTCGAAATGAAAACCCTTTGTCGAGGTTAGTTAGTGCTACATACACATCATCGACTTTGTTTATTTTAATATAGGATTGATTGATATGATTCATTTATGTAGATGTTAATATCTTTTTTGAAAGAATAAACATTCAAACGCAATTTTAAATTAGTAATAGCATCTCATACACCACACCTCCAATATTCTTACTGCTAAAAACCATTTCCAAATTCTCACAAAGGGAATTTACGAACCATTTTAATCCAAATTAAATTGACAATGAAAAAAGTCTTTGATTTTCGTATTCTATTTGTTGGTGTAATCTTATTGCAGTCTTGTTCAAAACAAGAAATGAGTAAAGAACAGTTACTCTTGGAACAGGAAGCTGTAAATGCCGCTAACGCTTCCCAACTATCATCAAAAGCAGCCTTAGGAAAGGCAATTTATTTCGATAACTATTTTTCAGAACCACAGGTTCAATCTTGTGCCTCCTGTCATATTCCACAGACCGGATTCACTGGTTTAAAGACTGCCCCTACAGG
>JACCDJ010515382.1_pt1 | contig 22392 bp, 26 predicted proteins | sample 7444481 | NCBI WGS metagenome assembly JACCDJ01 (sample SAMN15323435, study PRJNA562643) | freshwater metagenome | isolation source: river surface water | place: USA:Blue River Watershed | collected 2017-08-15 | reverse complement strand
GCAATGGCGGCGATGGCATCCTGAACGATGGTGGCAATCTCGCGCGGATTTTTGCCGGCAGCTTTTGCTAATTGGAGCGCAATGGAGGTGGCGTAATCTCCATGGTCGCGATTCTTGGGGCGCTCGAGGGTGATGCTTGCTGGGGCGCTACCTTCGATAAGTCCCTGCGCAAAGGCGGCAGCGAGAGCAGCCTGAATATCGGCTGCGAGCTGGTCTGCAAGGCTGGGCATGAGGCAAGGTTACCTGTTCACGCACGCGGGAAGTCGCCCAAATGATGGCCAACCGTTATCAAATCGTTAGCGCAAATGGCTCGCTTTCGCATGTGGCTGGCTAATACCTTTGGCTCACCCGTCGGGACCACAAACAGGAATGAAAAATCTTCTTTCTGGGTGTTCGACTTTTTCGAAAGGTCACTACAAATATGACAAAGCGTCGTAACGCAGTAGCAGCGGTCATCGCATCAGCTGCTCTCGCACTTACTGGCTTCGTTTCAGCATCATCAGCTTCAGCTGCTGGCACACAGGTTGGCGTAATCCTTCCTGATGCTGCTTCATCAGCTCGCTGGGAAACAGCTGACCGTCCATTCCTCGCAGCAGCATTTAAGAAGGCTGGCGTAACAGCTGACATTCAGAATGCAAATGGCGACAAGGCAAAGTTCGCAACAATCGCAGATCAGATGCTTGCTAAGGGCGTCAAGGTCTTGATCATGGCTGGACTTGATTCACCATCAACAGCTGCTATTCAGGCAAAGGCTGCAAAGGCTGGCGTTAAGACAATCGACTACGACCGTCTAACACTTGCTGGTTCAGCTTCATACTACGTTTCATTCGACAACGTTGCAGTTGGCAAGCTTCAAGGACAGGGCATCAAGTCATGTCTCGATAAGGCTGGAAAGAAGAAGGCTTCTATCGTTTACTTGAACGGTTCACCAACAGATAACAACGCAACACTCTTCAAGCAGGGTTACGACTCTGTACTTCGCCCATCAATCAAGTCAGGTGCTTACACACTTGTTGATGATCAGTCAGTTCCAGATTGGGACAACGCTAAGGGTGGAGTTATCTTCGAACAGCAGCTCACAAAGGCAGGCGGAAAGCTTGATGCAGTTGTATCAGCTAACGAAGGTCTTGGACTTGCAGCAGTAGCAGTTCTCAAGAAGAACGGTCTTAACGGCAAGATATGCGTATCAGGTCAGGATGCAACAGCAGACGGACTTGCAGCGATCCTTACAGGTGACCTTTCAAACACCGTTTACAAGGCTGTAAAGCAGGAAGCAAACGGAGCTGCTGATCTTGCAATCGCATTGATCAAGGGCAAGAAGGTTGCTAACGCAACAGGAAAGACAAACGATGGAAAGCGTGATGTTCCATCAGTTCTTCTCGTTCCAGTCGGAATCACAAAGGCTAACGTCAAGGTTGTCATCGCTGATGGCTTCCAGAAGCGCGCTGATGTTTGCAAGATTGCAACAGAAGCTGTTTGTAAGGCAAACGGTATCTAATTCATTAGATATCTAAGCTAATGCTTAAGAATCCGGCCCGGGGGTAACCTCGGGCCGGATTCGCATTACCAAGTTAATATTTTTTCTACCGTTTATCGAGAGGCGCCCATGAGCACACCGTTGCTTTCGCTCAGAGGAATCAACAAATCCTTTGGACCAGTTCATGTATTGAAAGATGTTCACTTAGATATCTATCCAGGACAAGTCACAGCACTTGTTGGAGATAACGGTGCTGGTAAGTCCACTCTCATCAAATGTATCGCTGGTATCTACACACCAGAAAGCGGCGAAGTAGTCTTTGTAGGAAATAAGGTCACAATCGATGGACCTCGAGCCGCCACTGCGCTCGGTATTGAAATTGTGTACCAAGATCTCGCTCTCTGCGACAACCTCGACATCGTTCACAACATGTTCCTCGGCCGCGAAGAGAAGAAAGGCATCACTCTTAACGAAACATCCATGGAGTCGCTGGCACGCAAGACTCTCGATAGTCTCAATGTACGAACTGTGAAATCAATTCGTCAAACTGTTTCATCACTTTCTGGTGGACAACGTCAGACCGTTGCGATTGCTCGCGCAGTTCTATGGAACTCCAAAGTGGTTGTACTCGATGAACCAACTGCAGCGCTGGGCGTTGCTCAGACTGAGCAAGTTCTTAATCTGGTTCGCCGTCTTGCAGATAAGGGATTGGCAGTTGTTCTCATTAGCCACAACCTCAATGACATCTTCCAGGTTGCAGATAACATCGCCGCTCTTTACCTTGGAAATATGGCAGCACAAGTGAAGAAGACAGATGTGACTACCAACCAGGTCATCGAACTTATTACAACGGGTAAATCTGAAGGAGTGACAAAGTAATGACTACTCACGCAACTTTGGAGAAAGAGACTCTTAAGGGAGCTGCCTCTAACTACCTTTCACGTGTCAAAGCTGGCGACATTGGATCACTTCCAGCCGTGCTCGGACTTGTCTCACTCGTTGCAGTCTTTGGTGCAATGTCTGAGTACTTCCTCACCAACCGCAACTTTGCAAACCTTCTTACCCAAGCTGCGCCAGTGATGGTGATTGCAATGGGGCTTGTCTTTGTCTTGCTGCTTGGTGAAATCGACCTCGCTGCTGGATATGCATCAGGTGTATGTGGCGCTGTTTTAGTTCTGCTTGTTACCAACCATGGATGGAGCTGGTACACAGCACTTGCGGCAAGCATTGCAGTGGGCGCAGCTCTTGGAACAATGATCGGAACTCTTGTTTCACGACTTGGAATTCCATCATTCGTTGTCACCCTCGCTGCTTTCTTGGCATTCCAAGGAATCTTGCTCTTGCTTGCTGGAGAAGGCGGAACTATTCCGATTGCGGATAAGACCATCTTGGCGGTCGAGAACAGCAACCTGACTCCAACTCAAGGTTGGATTCTCTGGGCTGTCACATCAGCTCTCTACGTTGTCACTGGCCTCAATCGCATCAACTCTCGACGTCGAGCTGGACTCGTAGTTGAACTCACACAACTATGGGCAATGAAGACAACTGCGCTATTGGTCATTACAGGTCTTGCAGTATTCCAACTCAATCAAGAGCGTGGTCTATCTGCGACTAACAGCACCAAGGGTGTTCCTATCGTTGCTCCACTGATTCTTCTTATTCTTGTAGCCGGAACTTTCTTGCTCTCAAGAACTGCATTCGGTCGCCATATTTATGCAGTGGGTGGAAATGCTGAAGCAGCACGCCGTGCTGGTATCAATGTAAAACGTGTTCGCACAATTGCATTCGTACTCTGCTCTTCCCTTGCGGCAGTTGCAGGAATGCTCTTCGCATCTCGCATGAACTCAATCTCTCCTTCAACCGGTGGATCATCAACACTTCTCTATGCCGTTGGTGCGGCTGTGATTGGTGGAGTTTCACTCTTTGGCGGAAAAGGTCGCATGCGCGACGCAATTCTTGGAGGCCTTGTTGTCGCTGTTATCGATAACGGAATGGGCCTTCTTGGATACGGCGCAGGAATTCAATTCCTCGTAACCGGTGCGGTTCTCTTGGTTTCAGCTGGCGTCGACGCGATTTCACGTCGCGGCGCCCTGACAAATTAAAGAGTTCACACACGGATTTGTTGCAAAGAGGAAAGGCGCGTAGCCTTCCTCTCTAGCAACTCCAGCGGGAGTGGTGAAATGGCAGACACGCAAGTCTTAGGAACTTGTGCTTCGGCGTGCGGGTTCAAGTCCCGCCTCCCGCACCATCTTTTTACGATTGAATATCTCTATGGCTAAACAATCTCCAGCGAAGGCAAAGAAACTTCGTGGCGAAGCTATGCGCGCGGCTGCAGAACGAAAAGCAGCCCGTGCGGCCTCACAATCTGAAACCAATCGCGGCGAAGTAGATCTCGATGCATATGCAGAAGTCGATGGCCCTTGGCGTGAGCTAGGACTCGCAGCTCCAGCTCGTAGAGCGCTCATCGATGATGGCTATTACAAACTCAGTGATCTACGTAAGACATCGCTAGATGCCATTAAAGATTTGCATGGCATGGGGCCTAACGCGATTCGTATTCTCACAACAGCTATGAAGAAAGCTGATCTCTCTTTCCGAAAGTAATGCTTTTAGTTGATAAAACTAAAGGCGAGAAGTAATCCACCCACGGTAAGCACCAGCGCTGAAGCTGCCTTTGTATGCAACCACTTCTTACCTGCATCAACGAATGTAATTGCAAGCAGAAGTGCCCCAGGGATAACAAGAGCCATGCTCTTTGCAAGATTGCTCTCTTGCCCAGTTTGATAGCGAAGATTGATGAGTCCTACTGCAAGAAGAAGGTAGCCACCCATTCGAAAGTTATTGATTCGCTGCATATTCATAATAAAAGGGTAAAGCAGAAGGGCGCCGGTTTCCCGACGCCCTTCCGTACTAATTATTTAAATAATTAGTGATCTGCTGGCATGCCTTCAGCATGTGACTTCATGCGAGCGATCTTCAAGATTGTTAGACCGAATACACACTTTGCTAGTACGTCAGCAATTGTGTAACCGACCTGCACACCTACGAATGATGACGCTGTTGGGTCGCCGTTCATTCCGAGGATGTATGAAATTGGATATACGCCCCATGTAGCAATGAGGAGAAGACGCAAGCGGCTTACTGTCTCTGCTACACCAGCTGGCTGGCGATCCAATGACTTTCCAAGCTCTACGAAGAGTACGTAGAGGATGTAAAGGAATGGGATTGTTGAAAGAACACCGTAAAAGATTGCTGTGTTCTTATCTGTTGAAATTTCACCTGGGTAACCGAGTGCAATCATCGCAGCTGATGCTGGGACAAGGCGCATGATCAGTGACTTTGAAACTTCCTTAGCAAGTGCAAGTACTGCAATAACTTCTACGAGAAGTAGTGGCACTGTGAGTAGCCAGTCAACGTAGCGGTATGCCTCGTTGAATGAACCCTGATCACCTGAAACGTTTACTGCCATACCTTCTGATGCTTCACCGAATGAGTTGAAGATTCGGAAGTAGTGGTAGCCAGCAATGAATGTAACCATTGATGACATCACTAGAGCATTGCGGTACTTAGGAAGCACGCGTGACTGCGATACGAGGGTATAGACAGTGCATGCGAGCATTGAAATCAAACCGAATGAAAATACGTTATAAACGAGGTTCCATTGGTTGCTGTCGAGTGTTACTGACATGTAGTAAGCCTCCGTGAGTGCTATATCAGTGCGAACCGGTTGGTTCGAAAGGTCTGCAATCCATGAGGACCTCGAGGAGCCTCAGTGATCGTCGACAAGGAAAGTGTGCGCCTCTTGCGAACGATTTGCACCCTCAATTGTGAAGTTTCTGTGACTTTTTTTCTGACGATTGAGCGTAAATCGACCAAAAATCGGACGGTTCACCCGGGCAGGTAGCCTTACCGGATGCTTGCCCAACTCAAAGACCTCAAGGGCCATAAAGGGTTCTCAAGCCTTGCTATCTCCCGCTTTATCTCCAACGTTGGCAATGGCGTCTCTCCTATCGCGCTCGCGTATGGAGTTTTAAGCCTTCCGGGGTCGACTGGAAAAGATTTGTCGATTGTCATGGCAGCGCGATTCGTTCCACTACTTGCCTTCATGCTCTTCGGCGGAGTCATCGCAGATCGATTCCAACGCAATCGTTTAGTGGGCGGTAGCGACATGCTTGGAAGCTTCTTAGCCGCAATCAGCGCCGTCCCATTGATCGCAGGTTTTTCAAGTACATGGTTATTGGCACTTATGGGCGGCCTCTTTGGAATTCTTAATGCCATCTGGTGGCCTGCAATGTCAGGTGTACTGCCTGAAATTTTGCCAAAAGAGAAGTTGCAAGAAGGTAATGCTGTTGTTGGACTCTTAACAAATCTCGGTTACATCGTGGGAACGCTCGGTGGCGGAATTCTCGTTTCAACTGTTGGAGCCGGTTGGGGACTGCTTGTTGATGCAATCAGCTTCTTTATCGCAGGAGTGATTGTGTGGAATCTTCCACTCATCGGAAAAATCAAAGAAAAAAGCCCAGGAATTATTCATGACCTCGTTGTTGGTTGGAAAGAATTTATTTCTCGCTCATGGGTTATCGCGATGGTCGTTGCATTTGCACTCATCAATATGGCATTTGAATCCATGCTCTCAGTATTGGGCCCGCTTAACTTTAGTGATCCCGTAACAGGACCAAAGCAGTGGTCTTATAACTTGGCAGGTTTATCTGTCGGCATGCTCATTGGCGGAATATGGATCTTGAAGGTCAAGATTGGTAGACCTCTCTATCTAGCAATGATTCTTATCGCTCTATCTGCTGTATGGGACTTTGCTCTAGCACTTGATCTTCCGCTTATCTTCACTGTAATTGCTGCCATCTTTTCTGGAATTAGCTTGGAAGTATTTATGGTTACCTGGAATACCTCGCTACAGAGCCATGTCCCCGAAGAGTCATATTCCAGAGTGAGTTCGTATGACACCTTGGGATCCTTTGGAATCGCTCCTTTGGGCATTGTGATTGCTGGTCCGCTCGCCATGCACTTTGGAGTCAATACGATTCTGATTGTTACGGGTGCTACAACGCTCATAGCCTCGGTGGCATCTTTGATGGTCTCCTCTGTTCGAAACCTCAGAAACGATTAGGCTTACGGAGTGAGTACCGAACCAATCCAGTTGCCTCCAAAGTTGCGTGGTTGGTTTCATCTCGGGGCGACACCAGTTGTCATCATTGCTTCGCTTGTGCTCTTTATCCTGAGCGGTGAATCTTTTAAATTAGCGGTAGCGCTTTATTCCATCACAGCAATCATGCTCTTTAGCGTCTCTGCTATTTACCATCGCGTTCCATGGATTCCGCGCAAAAAGAAGATTTGGCGCCGATGGGATCATGCAAATATCAATCTACTTATCGCAGGTTCATACACACCGTTTGCCGTAGCACTCCTTGATGATCATGACCGCAATGTTCTTCTTGCAATTGTTTGGACAGGTGCGCTCTTAGGAGTTGCACTCCGCGTCTTCTGGGTTGGTGCTCCACGTTTTCTCTATGTCGCTAACTATCTCCTCCTTGGTTGGGTCGCGATTATCTACACACCTCAGCTCTATAAAGAGGGTGGTCTATGGGTGATACTTCCAATCATCATTGGAGGACTTCTCTACTCAATCGGTGCAATCTTCTATGCCCTCAAGCGCCCTGGCCGAAATGCTAAATACTTTGGTTTCCATGAGCTCTTTCATATCTTCGTGCTGGCAGCGTGGATTTCTCAGTATTTAGCGGTCTCCTTCGCCATTTACCGAAAGTAGCTTCATGCTCTAATCTTGGGCTCTCGTAATGTATCCCCAAGAACTTGATTGAGAGTTTCACCATGGCAGAGAAGAACTTCCGCAGCTGGGTAGGTTTTCGCGACGAATCAGAGCGCACTCCCGTTGCCAATCCTGTCGATCGCATCCGCGAACTCGAATCACAGTTAGCAGATCTTAAATCTCGCCGTGACATCACCGGCTTGAGCCGTGAAGAGTTTGAAATTCTCGCAACTGAAACTGCGATGTCGATGATTAAGTCCGCCCAGGCACGCGAGGCTAAAGCCACCGCAGCTGCAGAGCGCTTGGTAAACGAAGCTAGCCGTAGCAGTAAAGATGCGCTCGAAAGTGCTGAGAATAAAGCTCGCAGCATTCTCGCTGGAGCCGAATCTCGTGGTCGTAAATATATTTCTACAGCCGAAGCTGAAGCATCTGAGATCGTTCGCGATGCCAGCCGTGAAGCAACAGCGGTTGCTAATGCAAAGATTGCAGAAGCAGATTCTGTAGTCGATGGAAAACGTCGTGAAGCTATAGCTCTGACAACAGCAGCACGTCGTGAAGCAGAACGCGTAATTGCCGAAGCTGCTGAAAATGTCGTCGAATACCGCGCATGGCTTGCAGATATCCTCGTTGAATCAGAGCGTCTCTATCGCTCTCAAGCTTCTGCTCTTTCTGCAGCTGAGGCCGCGATTGCGCAATCTCGTGAAAAATTAGATTCAGCATTTGCTCGCCTGAGCAAGATGCAAGCCGTGGTCGATAACTCACTTAACGAGGATGGAACGGTAAAGAAGTCTGCACCGATTCGCGTCGAAAGTAAGCGCACACGCACTGCCATTGCAGCACCTAAGAAGAGTTCAAAGTCACCAGCAAAGCGCACTGCAAAGAAATCACCAGCTAAGAAATCTTCAGCAAAGCGTAAGTAACTCTGATGGCTGCCACTCGCGGTATCCAATACATCCCTGCAATTGATGGGCTCCGCGCTGTCGCGGTAATTGCGGTGATGTTCTATCACCTTGGTTTCACATGGATTCCTGGTGGATTCCTCGGCGTTGATCTCTTCTTCGTAATCTCAGGCTATGTCATCACACGTTTACTTCTTGATTCCATCGCACAAAGCGGTGGCCTTGATCTCAAGGGTTTCTACATCGCTCGCGCTCGTCGTCTACTCCCTGCCCTCATTTTCATGCTGGTATCAACCACAATTGCGATTGGAATCTGGGCGCCCGACACCATTAAACGCCTTCTGACAGATACTCCATTCTCACTTACCGGCACTATGAATTGGTGGCTGGTTGCCCACCATCAGGATTACTTCGAAAGCATAGGTCGACCTCCACTACTTCAGCACACCTGGTCACTTGCAGTTGAAGCACAGTTCTACCTTGTCTGGCCTTTGATTCTCTATTTCATTCTTAAACAATTTGGAAAGAAGCACATTCCACTTGCATCTCTCATTATTGCTGCAGCATCTGGAATCACTCTTCTATTTGTCTCATTCTCACTCGATGCCTCAAACGCCTCGAAGGTAAGCCATGTCTACTTTGGAACTGATACTCACAGCATCGGTCTCTTTCTTGGCGCTGCCCTAGCGGTCAGTTGGATTCCGCAAAACTTTACAAAAACTGTTTCTAGAAAAGCGCAAGATTTTATCGATGGCGTTGGCTTTATTGGATTTATTGGAATCCTTGCTGCTTTTCTCTTTATCGATGAGACCCAACCAACGCTCTATAAAATTGCGTTCCCACTAGCAGGAATCTGCGGCGCAGCAATTGTGATGTCAGTGGTTCACCCTGCTTCCCGCTTCGCACCCGTTCTGCAGAACCCTGTCTTTCTTTGGATAGGCGAACGTTCGTATGCAATCTACTTATGGCACTGGGTCATCTTTCAAGTAACGCGCCCCAGTGTTGATCTTGCAGGTAAAGAGTGGGCGCTCACTGCTCTGCGCATCCTTATTGTTTTAGCGCTCAGTGATATTTCACTTCGTTTTGTCGAACTTCCCATCCGCCGGGGAGTTATTCAGTACTGGCTTAAGGGTTTGAAGTATCGAACTAAGAAAGAACGAACCCAGCAGACACGAACATTCTCTGCTGTGACAGTAGTTGTCTTGCTCCTTGCCACCGTTGTGAGCGTACGTGCAATCGGCATTGCTAATGAACAGCGTCAGAAACTTGAAGATTCACTGACCTCTAAGCCGAGCGAAATAACAGAGGTCGTAACTGATGGCCTCTGGGTAACTGGCGATTCTGTGATTCTCGGAATTCGCTCAACCCTGAGTCAGAGCCACCCGATTTCAGTGATGAATGCCCGCATAGGCCGACAGGCACCTGAGCTTCTCTCGGTGATGGTGCACGATAAGGCTGAGGCAGCCGATGCGCCTGTGATCTTCAATCTTGGAAATAACAACGCCCTCACTCGTGAGCAGACGGTGGCAATCTTTGAAGCGCTCAAGAATCAACGTCAAATTATCGTTGTAAACACTGCTGTTCCGCGGCCTTGGCGAGAAGGTAATAACGCTCTGATCGCTGAGATTGCGGCTCAGTACTCACGCGTGACCGTCGTTGATTGGAATTCAATCTCTGAAGGACATCCCGAATATTTTGCACCTGATGGAGTTCACCTTGTACCAACAGGTGTCGATGTGTATGTCGCTGAGATTATTAAGCATCTCGATTAGTTTTATGAGGGCAAGAAAAAACCCCGCCCAAGTATGGACGGGGTAATTTCTTAATTAATTATTCGAACTGACCAGCAAATCCGAAAGCCTTAGCAACACCAAGTGAACCATCTGCATAGACTGCAGAAACTCGGAATGATGTTGATCCATCTTCAGACTTCTTTGCAAATTCAGCTGCATATGTTGTCGCTGAAACTTCAGATACAACGTTCCACGCGCCCTGGTTTGAGCGAGTCTCAACCTTGTAACCGGTTACATCTCCAGCTGGTGCCTTCCATGTAATGACCATTACAGACTTCGAGCTGTCTTTCCAATTTCCAATAAAGCGTGATGGTGCTTCGCCAGTTGTTGCTGCATCTGTTGCTGCTGGTGTTTCAGCAGCTGATTCAGTTGCCATTGGTTCTGCAGAAGCTTCAATGGAAGGCTCTACTGCAGGAGCAGCGTCATCGTTATCGCTCTTTGAGTTTGAAATAACAATTGCACCAAGAAGAACAACTCCAACAAGAACAGCAAGAAGTGTCTTACTTGATGAACCTTGACGTGGAGCAGCTGAAGGTGCAGAAGTCTTAGCAGCTGGCTTTGGTGCAGCTGGTGTTGTTGAAACGTTGACGCGCGCTGATCCAGTTGCTGGAACTGGTGGCACTACAACCTTTGAAGCAGTCGACTTCTTCGCAGCAGACTTCTTAACCGCCTTCTTAGGCGCAGCCTTCTTTGTTGTTGTCTTCTTCTTCGCAACCGCCTTCTTTGCAACGGTCTTCTTAACAGCCTTCTTCGCTGTCTTCTTAGCAACAGACTTCTTCGCTACTGACTTCTTAGCAGTTGTCTTCTTTGCAGGAGACTTCTTGGCTGTAGCCTTCTTTGCGACCTTCTTGGTCGCTGACTTCTTAGGTGCAGCCTTCTTGGCTGCTGTCTTCTTCTTTACTGCCACGGTATATCTCCTTGGGTTTTTGAAATTGAGTTATGAAACGGTGGAATATAGGAGAAAGTTTAACCTAGGGTTTTGAGCAAAGTGATCACATGGGGCGCTATTGCACGGAGTGATTTTCCGCGATGGCTTATTGCATCTTTCTCTTCCGCGCTCATTTGTGCGCTTGAGAGCTCCAAACCATCAGGGCGGAAGATTGGGTCATACCCAAATCCTTGTTCTCCGATTGGCGCGCGAAGTATCCACCCATCGAAATGTGCTTCTTCGCAATGGCTACGCCCATCGGGAAGATAGAGCGCAGCAACACATGTGAAGTGAGCGCTTCGCTTCTCATCCGGAACATCTTTGAGTTCTTCCAAAACTTTGGCGGTATTGGCAGCATCATCGCCATGGTTTCCTGCCCACCGTGCAGAGTAAATTCCAGGAGATCCATTAAGTGCATCAACACAGAGACCACTGTCATCTGCAATGGCAGGAATTCCAGTGGCCAATGACATCTCGCGTGCTTTCTTGAGGGCATTCTCTTCAAAGGTGGCACCATCTTCAACGACATCATGAAGATCTGGGAATTGGTCGAGCCCAACTAAATCAATTTCACCAGGAGCTACTGCATCAAGGATGCGGCGAAACTCTTCAATTTTTCCTTTATTGCGCGTTGCAAGTAAGAGCTGATGTGCCATTTACTTCGCGAGAGCTTGCTTCTGGAGTTCGGTAAGAGTCGCAGAGCCTGCAACAGCAAGGTCTAGAAGTGAATCGAGGAGTGCTCGATCAAAAGGTGCGCCTTCTGCTGTTCCCTGCACTTCAATAAAGCGTCCATCGCCGGAACAGACCACATTCATATCTGTTTCAGCGCGAACATCTTCTTCGTAGCAAAGATCAAGCATTGGTACGCCATCAATAATTCCAACGCTTACCGCTGCAACTGAATCTGCAAGTGGCTTTGCTCCAGCTTTGATGTGTCCCTGCTTCTGTGCCCATGTTATTGCGTCAGCGAGTGCGACATATGCGCCTGTGATTGCAGCTGTGCGAGTTCCGCCATCTGCTTGGAGAACATCACAATCGATCACGATGGTGTTTTCGCCGAGCTCTTTCATATCAACAATTCCACGAAGTGAACGTCCGATGAGACGAGAAATTTCTTGAGTGCGTCCCCCGAGCTTGCCTTTAACGCTCTCGCGATCAGAACGTGTATGTGTTGCACGAGGAAGCATTGAATACTCTGATGTCACCCAACCATTACCTGAGTCCTTCAGCCAACGTGGAACTCCAGGTGTGAAGGAAGCAACGCAGAGAACGCGAGTCTTTCCAAATTCGACAAGAACTGAACCTTCGGCATGATCGAGCCAACCGCGAGTGATCTTGATATCGCGAAGTTGATCTACTGCGCGTCCGTCGTTGCGTGCCATCTCTTGCCTCTTCTTCTTGTTAGTTGCTTTAGGTACGGTAATTAGAGAACTTGATGTTGAACAGAACCTACTTCAGGTCCCAAGAATCTACGTGCAAGGACTTCAAATGCTTTGGCGTCTCCTGTGGCTAAGAATCTATGTGAAGCGGGCTCACTCGAAGGTGCGCGCAGCAATGAATTTTCAACGAGTACGCGGTAGAGGTCTTTTGCAGTCTCTTCAGCACTGGAAACCAGTGAAACGCCATTGCCCATCACATACGAGATAACGCCTGTCAGGAGAGGGTAGTGAGTACATCCAAGAACCAAGGTATCTACTTCTGCATCAACCATCGGCGCAAGATATTCACGGGCAACTTTGGTGATCTCATCCCCCGATGTTTCTCCGCGTTCGACATATTCAACAAAGAGCGGGCAAGCGATAGATGAAATCTCTAATTGTGGGGCGGCAGCAAATGCATCGAGATAAGCCTTTGAATCTATGGTTGCGCGCGTTCCTATAACTCCCACTTTGCCAGAACGAGTTGCAGCAACTGCGCGACGTACTGCCGGTTGAATCACTTCGATGACTGGAACTGAATAACGTTCGCGTGCATCACGCAACATCGCAGCACTTGCTGTGTTGCAGGCAATCACCAACGCTTTTACGCCTTGATCTACCAAGAAATCGAGAGTTTCAAGTGCGAAGTCACGAACTTCAGCAAGAGGACGGGGTCCATAAGGTCCACGCGCTGTGTCACCAATGTAGAGAGTTGATTCATTCGGAAGCTGATCGAGGATGGCGCGAGCAACAGTTAATCCACCAACGCCAGAATCGAAGATACCGATTGGCGCGTTACTCATGGCGCAAGTCTAACGGTGAGAAGGCGCTAAGCCCAAAGAGTGCCGTCGAGCCCTTCAGTTGCTTCGGCAATCTGCGAGCCATAGACCCCAGTAGATAAGTATTTCCAGCCTGCATCGCAGACGATAAATGCAATATCAGCATCGCGGCCATCGCGGACTGCTTCAGCTCCCATTGCAATTGCTGCATGGAGAATTGCACCTGTTGAAATTCCTGCAAATATTCCTTCAACTTCAAGAAGTTCGCGCACTCGCTTTACAGAATCTTCTGCACCTACTGAGAAACGTCGAGTTAAGACAGTTGCGTCATAGAGTTCTGGAACAAAACCTTCATCGATATTGCGAAGTCCGTATACAAGTTCACCATAGCGAGGTTCGGCTGCAATGATTTGAACATCTGGGTTCTGTTCGCGAAGGTATCGACCAGCACCCATCAAAGTTCCAGTCGTGCCGAGTCCTGCAACAAAATGGGTGATCGTCGGAAGATCTTTAAAGATTTCTGGACCAGTGCCGTTGTAGTGCGCTGCAGTATTGGCAGGATTGCCATATTGATAGAGGAAAACATAATCGGGGTTCTTGGCCGCAATCTCTTTTGCAACTCGAACTGCTTCATTAGAACCACCAGCAGCAGGTGAAGAAATAATTTCCGCGCCCCACATCTCAAGGAGCTGACGACGTTCAGGGCTGGTGTTCTCAGGCATCACGCAGATGAGTTTGTATCCGCGCACCTTTGCAGCCATTGCAAGAGAGATTCCTGTATTGCCACTGGTTGGTTCCAGAATGGTTGCACCAGGCTTTAAGAGTCCGTCTTGTTCTGCTGCTTGAATCATGGAAATTGCAGTGCGGTCTTTGATTGAACCCGTTGGATTGCGATCTTCCATCTTTGCCCACAAACGAACATTGGGCGCAGGAGATAAACGAGGTAGACCGATAAGAGGTGTATTACCTACCGATGATTCGAGTGAGTCGTAACGAGCCAAAATTAGCCGCCAGCGACAGCAGGCAAAATTGTTATTGAATCCCCATCTTTAATCTGGGCATCGAGTCCACCAAGGAAGCGAACATCTTCATCGTTAACGTAGACGTTGATGAAGCGACGGAGTGCGCCATTTTCAAGAAGGCGTTCGCCTAGACCTGCGTAATTTGCATCGAGATCTGTAATGACTGCAGAGAGGGTTGCACCTGCGGCTTCAACTGACTTCTGGTCCTTTGTGTAAGGGCGCAGAATTGTTGGGATACGAACTTCGATTGACATGGCTTAATTATGTCGAAAAAACGCTGCGAACTCTAATTGAAAGTATTAGCCAGTAATCGTGACGGGCTCTTCAGTCACAACGCCATCAATGATGCGATATGAACGGAACTCTGTTGCAGGTGCAATCTCTTTGCGTGTAGAGACTAGGACGTAATGAGCGCCAGGTTCGCCGGCATAGGCAATATCGGTGCGAGACGGGTAGGCCTCGGTCTCTGTGTGAGAGTGATAGATCACGACAATCTCTTCATCGTTATCGTCTGCCTCGCGGTAGAGAGCGAGTAAATCCTTAGGATCAAATTCATAGAAGGTAGGTGAATGTGCAGCGTTAAGCATGGGCTTGTGGCGAAGGGGTTTGTCAGATCCTGCTGGACCAAGAATTACTCCACAGCATTCATCGGGATATTCAGCGCGCGACTGTTCGAGAATTGCATCAACAAAAGAACGTGAAATTTCGAGCGTCATAGTTGAATCCTATTATGAATTTCCAAGTTGAGATTCTTCATCTTCATCAGCATCATCAATGAGTGCAGAAAGAAGGGTTTCTTGCAGCCAACCGAGCCAGGTATAAACCGCATACACGCCACGAAGTGGGTCATCGGGAGCTAGTAGTTCAAGCTCTTCATGCGAATTGCTTTCAACTTTTAATCTGACACCCAGCGCTAAGCGAATATCGTTAATGGCGCCTAGCCATGCATTTGCATTGTCATGATCTAAATCAACTACTCCATCATCAGAAGATTTCAGGTGAATTCTCATCGAGATGGCATGTGCCTGTTTCTTCTGACGCAGAGTCGCTTCTGTGTACCGACGAAATTCAGAGGCATCTACCTGATCTGCATAAGCATTAGGAAGCAGGCGGTGCAGCACTTCATCTTCAGGAGGTGAATCATGAGAAGTAATACCAACCATCGCAGCTAGTGGATCATCGTGGCCATGGTCGTGGCGTTCTGCTAAAAGTTCGATGATCTGTTCGCAGAGATTAAGAAGTACCTCTTTTTCGCTATCGGCAAAGGATGCTACGTAAGAGTGATCACCGTGGCGCTTAAATCCTTCTGTTGCCGTCATAGCTGATCGCCACGCTGCAGAGTTGCCCACAAACCGTATTCGTGAAGACGAGCAACATCATGTTCCATCTCTTCTCGGCTTCCGGTTGAAACGATTGCCTTGCCATCGTTATGAACCTGCAACATCAACTCGGTTGCGCGCGCTTTGGAATATCCAAAGAGCTCCATAAATACATAGACAACATATGTTTGAAGATTTACCGGATCATCCCAGACGATGGTGACCCACGGCGTATCGCCAGAAAAGATTGCGCGAATCTCTTCTTCGATTTTATCTGCGGTTTTTACCATCACCGGACAATGATATTAAAGGTTGGGCTGGTGACAACGCTCCAGAGTGCATCGGCTGCAACTGTGACTCGGAATGCAAGCACTCCACGCTGTTGTCCAGAAATGGTGAGAGAGAAGTTTCCTTGTGCATCTGTGAGAACTGCTTGTCCTGCCGCCTTCCACTCTTTACCAACTAGTTTTTCAAGTTGGACAGAAGCTCCTGCATTACGAGGGCGGATATTTCCGGTAAGAGTTGCAGTAGATAGCGCTTTCATAGTTCCAGGCGCGCTTAGAACGAGAAGGCGATTAACGGTAATCGGGAACTCAGAAGTTACTCCCTCTGTTCGTTCCCACGTTTGGTCAGAGTAGACACGCACAGCAGTTGATCTACCTACGAGGACAGCCTTCTCTATCTTTCCATCAATACCTGTAGTGACTGTGGCCAGAGTCCGCCAATTGGTATCGCCAGCTGATTTTCCTTCAATACGAACAGGAATACCTGCCAATGGTGACTTATCTTTAATAGTAAATGTCGCTGTTACTGTAATTGGATTTCCATATTCAATTGTTGATTGGTTAATTGCCGCAGTAACGCTTACTTGATCAGGTGCAATTGCCTTCGCAACCTGACGGATAGATTCCATTGCTAGTGGCTCTTCCATTCCAAAAGTCCATGCAGTGATGCCGCCAATTCGATATTTAGTAACGAGCGCTGCTCGTAGCGCCCATCCACGTGCATCCTGATACCAAGCGGTGCGTGAAGCTGTACATGACGTTGCTAGCCCTGTTGCGGTAGTTCCGTTGTAGACCTTCTGATACGAGAAGGTTGATTCGCCAAATTTTTCATCATAAGTAGGAGTTGCACCATATGTCGCCGCAAGGGCCACAGCATCTCGCATCACAAAAGTTGCAGCCTTCGCTCCTGGTTTAATGACGTTAGCAACATTGGAAGGACAAATTCCATTTACTGCAGTTACCCAATCTCGACCATACCCAGGAACTCCAACAAATACTTTTGATGCAGGCATGATGGAAACTGCATATTGCACTGTGCGTTCTGCCCATGTAATTGGGCCGAGTGGTCCTACCTTTGCTACTGAGTAGTCATACGTCATGATGCGAAGCTTGTCGATTGAAGAAGCGATCGCTGCCCATGCATAGACAAAATACCCCTTCTGCTTATCGTTAGGGTTTAAAACATATGGAGTTGATACCGAAAGCAACTTCTTTTCAGCACGAAGTGCAACGCTTAACTCTTTGACAAAAGCTACCCACGATGGCGCCGTGCTGGTCCACGTAGCATTTCCATCTACGAATGCGAAGCCTTCAAAATCTAAATCGATACCGTCGTAATTATTGCTACGGACTAGCTCCATCAGCGCTGTGACAATTTGTGTGCGCGATGTTGGATTCTTTAGTAGTCCTGCAAGTACAAGCTTGTCCGTGCCATCTGTGATGGTCGGGATGATCTGAACATTTTCTTGCCTCAAAGCTGCAATCGCGGTTTGGGATTCGGTCAACTGCGTGACGGGATTCTTTCCTGTATTGGTTAAATCGGCGACGTAAGCAGCCTTCTTCTTTCCATCAAATTTCAAGGTGTACCAAAAAGGCATTACCTCTTTAATCAGATCAATATTATTGAGCACATCAGGAAGTGCTGTCTTCATCGAGTAATACGGGAGCCAGCCCGTCATGATTTTTCTAGGTGGGTTATCTGCTGCTGCACTGTTTGCCGAAAAGAGAGAAAAGAACAAAGTTGCAGCCAAAGCTACATGTGAGAGTTTTCGAGAAGTACTTCCCATTTTTTATTGTTGACCTACAGGGCCATTGCCATCGCGACGAAACTTAGAAGAGATGAATCGACCATATTCGCGATCTGCAGCCCATAGGTGCTGTGCTATGCAGATAAGCGAAAGTGCTTTGAGCACAAGTGGAATGGGATTGAAGATAAAAATGAGGCTGAGCAAGACACCAAATAGCGCAAGTGTTCCCATCAGGAAGCGACGAATGATGAGATACATGAGGCTATCGCTTGTCTTACGAATTCTGGAAGTTGAAAGTATGAGAGAGAACGGTCCAGAAAAGAGAATGATCGAAATCATGAGAGTGACGACGAGAGCTAAAGATTCCACAGCGCTCCTCTCAGATACATCTTGGGGCTAATTAATCAGCCAGCGGTTTCCAGGTCGAATCAGTCGTTGCAAAGAGTGCCATATCAATCTGCCGACCATCTTCACGTGAGACCTTGTTGCGCAATATTCCTTCCTTTTGGAAGCCTGCACTTGTGAGAAGTTTCTGTGAAGCCAGATTATCGACATCCACGAGGCCGTCGATGCGTCGGAATCCAAGAGATCTGAATCCATAATCGGTAATCATCTTGGCGGCGATGGTTCCAATGCCTTTTCCGCGAAGAGACTTATCCATCCAATAACCAATTTCAGCGGTGTGGTTTTTGATATTAATGGTGTGCAGAGAAATGACTCCCGCAAAATTCGTATCCGCGCCATTTCCGTAATCAATTACAAAGCGAAGTTCACGACGTTCTGCAAAACTAAATGGATCAGAGCGTACGAAATCGATGGCGTGATCGATTGTGTAAGTAGCAGGAACTGTTGTGAATGCTGGGATAAGTGGGTCTTGGCAAGCGTTAAAGATTGAATCGATATCTTTTTCTGCACTTGGTCGAAGTGTGACTAACCCATATTGCAGAGTAGGAATCTCTGTAGGCCACCAAATCATTGGAAGCTAGCCGACGAGTTCAGAATCGTGCTGACGAGATTGATCGTGTGTGCAGCTGAGGTTTGAAGGCAGTGATGCACATGAATCGCAGAGCAGGATGAGCTGATGGCATGACGCTGTGTTGCAGTTACGGAAATCTTTTGTTGGGGCGCTGCACTTGTCGCACTGGCCGATAACTTTTGCCTTATCGCTGAAATCCATTGCCATGCGATCATCGAAGATATAGAGCGAGCCTTCCCAGTTCGCTTCATCACCAAAACGTTCACCGTATTTAACGATTCCACCATCGATTTGATAGACCTCGTTGAAGCCGCGCTTCTTCATTACTGCCGAAAGAATTTCGCAGCGGATTCCACCAGTGCAGTAAGTAACGACTGGCTTATCTTTAATGTGGTCGTACTTTCCGCTCTCGATTTCGCGGATGAAATCGCGTGATGTATCAACATCAGGAACGATTGCATTCTTAAACTTTCCGATCTTCGCTTCGTAAGCGTTGCGGCCATCGAAGAAGACAACTTCATCACCGCGCTCTTTTACAAGCTCTTCCACCTGTTCTGGGCGAAGGTGTACGCCACCGCCGATGACGCCGTTCTCATCCACTTCGATTTCACCGGGGTTTCCGAATGCAACGAGTTCATCTTTGACGACGACGCGCAGGCGTGGGAATTCATTTCCAGTTCCATCTGACCATTTAAAGACAGTCTTCTTTAGGCCTTCGTAGCGGCGAGTTTCGCGCACATACTTCTTTACATCGGCCATTTCTCCGCCGACAGTTCCATTGATTCCATGCTTAGAAATCAGGATGCGGCCTTTGAGATTGAGAGATTGGCATAGGTATTTCTGCCAGAGCAGCACAGCTTCAGGATCGGCGATTGGCGTAAATTTGTAATACAGAATCACCTTGTTGAGCTTTGGAGCGTGCTTGTTCACATTCCTATTCTAACGCCGCTACGGACTGTAATAAACCCGCTCATTTAGGCACGCAGAGCCATAACCCAAAAAAATACTTTTCCCCAGTTATCGCTGTGCGCGTGAAGTTCTCCTCCAATCTGTCAGTGTCCTCATCAAGTATCTCCTCTATGACAACAGCACGCCTGATTGATGTAGATCAGCTCTCCGCCCTCGTGGCTGAGTTGCTCTGCGCAATCCCTGGTGCTGCGACCATGGCTCGTCTCTCTGAAATTGATCCACATAACCTCAATGCCAGTGATCGCATTGATTACCTCACAGCGCTCGATCGTCAAGATGGTTGGCTATACGCACTTCGCCAACGTGCGATTGCAGCGGTGGCGGGACTTCAACCGAGCGAAGGTGGTGGACCGCTTTCAGGTGTCGATGAAACCGAACGCGAAGATATTTCGACAGCGCTTCGATTGGCTCCAGCAACTGCACAATCTCGGATTGATATTGCGCGAACTCTGGTCAATAACTTGCCAAATACCTGTTCCGCACTTGCAACTGGTGAAATTTCTTCTGCTCATGCAACCGTTATTGCTCGTGAAACTGCTGCAGCAATTCGCGATGGTGCCCCTGATTCAGTCATCTTTGAAATCGAACAGAGCGCTCTCTCCTTCTCTGAATTCCATACACCCGGCCAGGTCGCGAACCATCTGCGCAATAAGATTGCCAAACTTGCACCAGAAGAATTTGAAGAGTCGACATCGCGAGCAACAGCCCTAAGACGTGTCAGTTGTTATAACGACACAGATGGAATGTCTACAGTCGTAGCAATATTGCCAGCAGCCGATGCGCAGATTGTTATGAACTCAATCGAAGCTTTCATCCTTCGCCAAGAACAATTCGCACATTCACAATCTGGAAAAGCTATCCAAGGCCTTAAAGAAAAGAAAGTACTTGAAGCAAGTGTGCTCACCAAAGATCAGAAGCGCGCCGACGCTCTCTCGGCAATCTGCTCCAACTTCCTCTCTGAAATCTCAGAGACAGTTACTCCTCAGCGCCGTCCACTGACCGTCAATGTGACTATTGATCTTCCAACTCTTCTCGGTCTCGCCGAAAATCCTGGGCAACTTGCTGGTTATGGACCAATTCCTGCAGCTGTTGCGCGCGAACTTGCCTCAGATTCACAATGGAAACGGTTTATCACAGAACCTCAGACCGGAAATCTTCTCGACTTCGGCCGCGAAAGTTATGAACCTCCTCAACTTCTGAAAGATTTTCTTATTGCCCGAGATCGAACTTGTCGTTTTCCAGGATGTCGAAGATCGGCGCTACTTTCAGATCTTGATCATGCCGAGAGTTGGGAATCTGGAGGTGGTACTTCTCCTGACAACATCGGCGCTCTCTGTCGAAGACATCACCGATTGAAGACTCACGATGGGTGGAAGATTGAGAGCTTTAGCGACGGTTCCTGCACTTGGATCTCTCCGCTCGGCAAGCAGTTCTTTACCCCTGCACGCCCAATAAACGAGCCTCTGTAATTCGCCTTGCGACTAGTTGAACTTTCAACTACATTAAAGCCATATCTTTAATAACGAAATCGGAGCCACCGTGCCAGCAGTAACCGTTAGTGACATCACCATCCTTCCGCGCATCAGCGATACAACAGGTCTACGTGCGCGACGAGTGAAGAGCGTGACAACTGCTCCACAAGGTTTTGAAGGTGAAGGTTTCCCGGTTCGTCGTGCATTTGCTGGCGTTGATTTAGCAGAGCTCGATCCATTTATTCACCTCGACCAGATGGGTGAAGTTGAGTACGCACCAGGCGAACCAAAGGGAACTCCTTGGCACCCACATCGCGGTTTTGAAACGGTTACTTACATTATTGATGGAATCTTTGATCATAAAGATTCCAATGGCGGCGGCGGAACTATCACCGATGGAGATACACAGTGGATGACAGCTGGCGGTGGAATTCTTCACATTGAAACTCCCCCAGAACATCTGGTGATGTCTGGTGGTCTATTCCACGGATTCCAATTGTGGGTAAATCTTCCTGCAGCTAAGAAGTGGTCACCGCCTGCATACCAAGATGTGCGCGCTAACGACGTCGCTCTTCTCTCATCAACTGATGGTGGTTCACTTATTCGCATCATCGCCGGAGAACTTGATGGACATGTCGGTCCTGGAACAACTCAAACTCCAATTACTTTGATTCACGCAACTGTTGCTCCAGGCGCAGAACTTCGCCTTCCTTGGCGCAAGGATTACAACGCACTCGTGTACACAATGTCAGGTCATGGCTTTGTTGGCGATGAACAGCGTCCAGTATCAATGGGTCAACTCACTGTTTTTGGTGATGGCGACACCATTGTTGTGCGCGCTGCAAATCAGCAAGAGTCACGTTCACCAAACCTTGAGCTATTTATTCTCGGCGGACAGCCAATCAAGGAACCTGTTGCATGGATGGGTCCATTCGTGATGAATACAAAGCGCGAAGTACTTCAAGCTTTTGAAGATTTCCAGAAGGGTCTCTTGGGCTCAATTCCTGCTATTTATAAGGAAGATGCCAAGAAGCCAATGAATCGCACAGATAAATTGTCAGGTGATGTAAAAGCTGCCGATATTCTCGACGTGCATAACGCTCCGACTGATCTTCAAGAGGGATAATTTCCTGCATGGCACTCTCGCTTCAATGCATCACCGTCCCCGCTCACGATCCCAAAGCACTTGCTGAATTCTGGGCTGAGGCACTTGGGTGGTCTGTCGGTGAAGATGGCGACGATATTGGTTGGTGGATTGAGCGAGAACTCAATGATCCAAAGAAGACGGGGTTCCCTGACATCCTCTTCCTAAAAGTTCCTGATTCAAAAGTGGTAAAGAATAGATTGCACTTAGATCTTCGCCCTGATGATCAGGATGTAGAAGTTGCTCGCTTGGAAAAGCTCGGAGCGAAGAAGATTGATATTGGGCAGTCGACTGATCCCGATACAACATGGGTAGTCATGGCAGATCCCGAAGGAAACGAATTCTGCGTTCTTAGCGCACGTAAGTCTTAGAGGGCTAAGTC
>JACCDJ010436439.1_pt1 | contig 22420 bp, 23 predicted proteins | sample 7444481 | NCBI WGS metagenome assembly JACCDJ01 (sample SAMN15323435, study PRJNA562643) | freshwater metagenome | isolation source: river surface water | place: USA:Blue River Watershed | collected 2017-08-15 | reverse complement strand
GACCATTACCAACAGATCGAATCACATGAGCTAAGACTGTGGTGGAAGCGACGGGGTTCGAACCCGCACCTCGGGTTTGGTAAACACGTTTGCTGCCAATTACAACATGCCCCCAACACGGAAGTGAAGTTACGGCGCATCTCTCAAATTTTTGTCTTCGGCGATAACACTCTGTGGATAAAGCAATGAGGAGTTGGCAATATGCCAACTCCCCGTTACTACCAAACCCGTAGTGCGGCTAAATTATGTCACAATAAATTACCTGTGCAATTGAAGACTTTCCTACTCTCCGTAGTTAAACAGGGGTGTAATTCGGTAGCGGAGCTACCTTAAGAAGCGCGCCAGCAGTACCACGCAACAACGCTGCGCATCCCGATGAACTGGTCACCTAATCCATTTAAGACTTTCGGCTTAATGGGTTCGGCATTTTTATGGATAACATCCCAACCACGGCGAACAGCTAAGTCATCAATTGGCCACACATCTAAGCGACCAAGTTGGAAAATCAGAAACATTTCTGCGGTCCATCGCCCAATTCCAAAGAGTGGAATCAAATTTGCGATGATCTCTTCATCATCCATGTAGGTAAAGCTCTTGAGCTTGAGATCTCCCGAGAGAGTAGCTTCGGTGAGCTCATCAATGCTTCTCACCTTTGCGGTGGTGAGGCCGACGGATTGAAGTTGCTTCAGAGAAAGAGAGCCCACCTTCGCAGGCGTGATGGTGCCACTACATAAGTTCTGAAGGCGCCCACCAATGGTGTCTGCTGCAGCGACGCTTACCTGCTGGGCGATGACGGCTCGCACAAGTGATTGATAATTTGTTTGACCGCTCTTTTCAAAGCCAAATGTGCATGTGGGAAGGTTCTTAATGGGTGCGGTAAATGCGGGATCAATCTGAGAAATCTTTCTCTTGATTGATGCCATCTCTCTCTTGCGAACTGTAAGGCTTGAATCCATGGCTCCTAGTCTAGTAAACACAATGCAGATGGCTTCAATACCCAATAAGGCAGATCTGAGCTTTAAACTTACGACTATGCAGATTGATATTGGTGTCGAAGAATCTCTCACCGACGAGTCGGCACAAATACTTCAAGCTCACTGGCAATTCTGCACATCTTCAACGCCCATCGAACATGTCTACGCATTAGATGCTTCAAAACTCTTTGCTCCGGAAATCACGGTATTTAGTGCGCGAGTAGAAGGCAAGGTGGTCGGTGTTGGTGCGCTCAGGAAATTGGATGGAGAGCACGCTGAACTCAAATCCATGCACACAATTGCCTCAGCGAGAGGCCTTGGAATCGGCAGAGCGATGGTTGCTCATATAGAACTATTTGCAAAAGGTCAGGGGATTAATCGAATAAGCCTTGAGACTGGGGCTACAGAACCTTTCAAGCCCGCTCGTGAACTTTATAGCTCTCTGGGGTATCAAAAATGTGAAGCTTTTGGAGAGTATGTTCTTACCGAAGATAACACCTGCATGAGTAAATTGATTTGAGTAACGATAGAAGGCATGCTTTGAGTGTGATGACATCTGAGACTGAACTTGAGCTGATTGAACTTAATGAGCGAGCTCGAGAGTTCCTGCTTCTTGAAGTCCATGAAAGCCAGAAAAATCTGGTTGCCTCAGTCGCACAGAGTTTTGCAGATGCACTCTTTCCTCCAGAGGACCCGAACGGCCCACCGTTAGTTTGGATAAGAGGTGTATTGCGAAATTCTCAACCTGCCGGCTTTGTTATGTGTGCTGATCAGACTGAACAACAGAAAGATCCTTGGCTCTGGCGGTTATTGGTTGATAAATCTCACCAGGGGACTGGTGTTGGCTCATTTGCATTGACCGCTGTCATTGAACGCTATCGGGAATTAGGAATGCAACGAGTTTTAACCGCATGGCACCCCGGTGAGGGCAATGCCGGAGCGTTCTACAGGAAATTCGGCTTTATCGAAACCGGGGAAATGATCGACGAAGAAATCGTCGCAGAATTGATTCTTTAAAGGCAGATATGAACTTTAAAGGCCAGATCGGAGAATTTTCTCTAATGGGCGACCTTTTGCCAGCTCATCAACTAACTTATCCATATAGCGAATCTTCTTCATGAGCGGGTCTTCAATTTCAGCTATCTTCACACCACAAATAGAGCCGGTAATCAGTTTTGCATTGGGGTGAATTGTGGCTGCCTTAAAGAATTCTCTGAATGTAGTTCGACCCTTGAGGTGGCTCTTCAAAGTCTTTGAATCAAATCCCGTGAGCCATGTAATTACTTTAATGAGCTCGGCCTCAGTGCGATCTTTGCGTTCGACTTTATTCACATAGTGCACATATACCTCAGCTACCGGTATCTCATAAATCTTGTGGCTCATCTTCTACTTCGATATCGATAAGCATTAATTAAGACCGAAATAACCAATATCAACCCAAGACCTTGCAGGCCAGGGGAGTCATCTGCTTCACCGGAAATGATGGCAAGGACTCCGATGGCGGTCAGAACCATCGAGATAAAGATTCGCATTGCTGTAGGTTATCTTCTTTATTGAAAAGAATAAAGAGTGGCTGCGGACAAAGGTTTCGCCGTCTCAGTGACTAGAGTTTGAAAAGTTCAAGAGAATCACTCCCGCAATAATAAATGCGATAGCAGTAATTCGTGCAAGTGAAACCGGATCTTTAAAGAAGACCATTCCAAGGATGGCTGTTCCGGCTGCGCCGATTCCTGTCCATACTGCATAAGCGGTTCCAACTGGAAGAACTTTAAGTGACCAGCTAAGGAGTGAGAAGCTTCCAGCAGCAAAGAATAAGAACGCGATACTTGGCCATAACTTTGTAAAGCCATTAGATAGCTTGAGCATTGTGGCAAAGCCGACTTCAAGTAAACCTGCTGTAATGACTGCGAGCCATGCCATATGGCAATTTTAACAAATTTAAAGGGGAGTGCCGAATTTGCTTGAGCTGCGAGACTGGCGTAACTGATAAGTACCTCACCAAGAACTTCGCTCTTGTTTTTCACAATCACTATGCAAGGATGTCGACATGGGATTCCGGGAACAGGGTATCGAGCCAGTAAATGGATTCACTGGGAATGGTTTTATCCTTCGGCCGCTTACACCAGCCGACGTGGCTCTGGACTACGACGCCGTCATGGCCAGCCGCGAGTTCCTTTTCCACTGGGAGCAAAATCCGCCCTATCCATCGGAGGAATTCACTGTCGAGGAGAACCTCAAGGATCTCGAGAAGATGTACAGCGCCCATCACGACGGATCTCGTTATACCTACACAATAATGAACGTGGATGAGACCATGGCGCTTGGCTGTGTTTACTTGATCCCCAATGATGACCGGATGTATCTCACCGCTGAGGTGACTTCACTCGACGGCACCGATCTCTCAACCGTTGATGCAACAGTCAGCTTCTGGGTACGTCCATCTACGTGGGGAGACGGATTCGAGCGCGTAGCGCTCGGCGCGGTACTCAACTGGCTTCACCACGACTGGCCCCTCAACCTGCCTGTCATCATCACGAACGAGCATCTAATTCACCAGATCGCAACGATAGAAGGGCTTGGCCTGAAGCAACGTTTCCACTTCCACCGTGACAAAGACATGTATAGGTCGCTCGCCTTTGCCTAATGCTCTTATAAGTAAAATCTATAGAGCTGCTAGAGGGATTCGAATTCAGCCTTACGTGCAGCCATCCAAGAATCCATTTCATCAGACTTCATAAGTTCCATCATCTTGCCCATTGCTGCCATGTGGGGGCCATCATTTGCACTGAACATCTCTTTTCCATGTTGCTGGCTTTGAGCGGCCAGCTCATCAAAAGTCTCGCAAGAAAATACGAGATCACAAGCGCCGCCGAGCTGATTGCATGTCATAGATTTCATGCAATTAGTGTAGAAGAAGAGTCGCCCTATAAGCCGGATCCTGTAGCTCTTTCGAACTGATCACCATCCATCTAGATCTGCAATTGCTTGCAGATTCAAGCGACCTACCCGATGGCTTATGCGAGCAGCACACCATCTTCTTGGTCTTGCTTCAGGTGGGGTTTACAAAACTAAATGCATCACTGCATCTATTGGTGGTCTCTTACACCGCCGTTTCACCCTTACCAATATCTAGCAAGCTAAATATTGGCGGTTTACTTTCTGTTGCACTATCCCGCGGATTGCTCCGGGTGGGCGTTACCCACCACCTTGCTCTATGAAGTCCGGACTTTCCTCGGTATCTTGCGATAACGCGGTGATCCAGGCGACTCTTCTGGCCAAATTCTACAGTCAGCCATGACTAGCTAATTTCCTCTTATCTCTAGCGCTCACACACGCTCAAAGATAGGGTGGCCGGATGAGTAAGACAGTCGATCCAGATTTCCTAGCCCTTCCACTTGCAGCGCTCTCTGAAGCTGCCATCTCTGCCGGTAAGGCAGCAGGTGCATCCCATGTCGATGTTCGCATCGAACGCACTCGTTCAGGGTTGCTCGCTCTTCGCGACACAGACCTACAAAGCCAATCAGATGAGACCGTCTTTGGCATCGGTGTCCGTGTCATCGTCAACGGTGCGTGGGGCTTTGCCTCATCTCCAGATGTCTCGATTGCAACAGCCAAGAAGATGGCAGAGATAGCAGTGTCGATGGCAAAGACTTCAAAGCCACTATCGACAGAAGAGGTTACTCTTACACCAGAGCCAGTCTATGCAAATCAACAATGGGTCTCTGCCTATGAGATAGATCCATTTGCGGTCACAGATCTTGAGAAGATCTCACGACTGACTGATCTCAGCGCAATGCTTTTGAAATCATCTAACGTTAATCACACAAGTGCTCACTCAATGTATGTCAAAGAGCAGAAGCACTATGCAGATTCTTATGGCACCAGCACTACTCAACAGCGCGTGCGCGTGCAGACGCAGATTGAGGCAATCTCAGTAGGAGCACATGGCTTTGAATCCATGCGCACACTTGCTCAACCTGCCGGATATGGCTGGGAGTGGATGGGTAATTCAATCTGGAACTGGGATCAAGAGATCGCGCAGCTTCCAACACTTCTTGCAGAGAAAGTTGCAGCACCATCTGTGACTCCAGGAAAGTATGACCTATTGATTCACCCATCAAATCTCTGGCTGACAATTCATGAGTCTATTGGCCATGCAACAGAGCTGGATCGTGCAATTGGATATGAAGCTAATTACGCAGGAACATCTTTTGCTACTCCAGATAAGCTCAACAATCTTCAATACGGTTCACATCTCATGAATGTCACTGGCGATCGTGAGACCGAACATGGCCTCAGCACGGTCGGTTGGGATGATGAAGGTGTTGCAGCACAGCGCTGGGACATCATTAAAGATGGAAAGCTCGTGGGATATCAGCTCGATCGCCGTATTGCAGCTCGAGTTGGCCGCGATCGCAGTAATGGTTGTGCCTATGCAGATTCACCGGCGCATATTCCAATTCAGCGCATGCCTAATGTTTCTCTTCAGCCACAGGCAGGCGGCCCAACCCTGGATGAGATGATCTCGTCAGTAGAAGATGGAATCTACATCTTGGGTGATCGCTCATGGTCTATCGATATGCAGCGCTATAACTTCCAGTTTACTGGTCAGCAGTTCCATCGCATTAAGGATGGCAAGCTTGCGGGTCAGCTTAAAGATGTGGCATACCAGGCAACAACTACTGACTTCTGGAACTCCATGAAGCAGGTGGGTGGACCTTCTACCTATCTCTTAGGTGGTGCGTTTAACTGCGGTAAGGCACAGCCAGGACAGATTGCGGCGGTAAGCCACGGATGTCCAGCTGCGCTCTTCGATAAAGTCAAAGTTCTTAATACTGTTGCGGAGGCTGCAAAATGATGCGCGCTCAAGATCTCATTGAAAAGGTAGTTGCTAAGGCAGCATGCGATGACTGCATCGTTATTGTCAAAGATAAGACTCAGGCAAATCTTCGCTGGGCAAATAGCACTCTGACCACAAATGGTGTTATTCAAGAACGCTCCATCACCGTGATTGCATTTGTTGCAACCGATGGTGGAATGGCGATGGGTGCACTCACTCGTACCAATCTCGACGAGAGCGAAATAGATACGATCCTTAGTGAGGCAATCGTGCTTGCAAAAGCATCGGGTCCGGCAGCTGACTTCGCACCTCTAGCACGCGATGTTGTGATGGGGGATTGGTCTGCGCAGCACCAGCCAACAGGTCCGGAGGTCTTCAAGAGCTTTGCTCCTGATCTCGGCGATATGTTGTCTCGATCTGTAAAGGACTCAATCGAACTCTTTGGATATGCAGAGCATCAACATGAGAGCACATGGGTTGGATCTAAGGGAGGGCTTCGCCTTCGCTCTGATGCACCTATTGGTCGCGTTGAGATGACAGGTAAATCTCACGAGCGCTCACGCTCCACATGGGAGGGCATTGAGACACATGATTTCTCTAATGTCTCTGTTGCATCAATTGATAAGCAGATTCGCCAGCGCCTTGATTGGCAGGCTCGTAAAGTCGATCTTCCAGCAGGTAAGTACGACACAATCTTTCCGCAGGGTTCTGTGGCAGATCTCTTTACCTACTTTCTATGGTCAGCATCTGCTCAATCTGCCCATGATGGTCAGAGCGTCTTTTCAAAGAAGGGTGGGGGCACTCGCGTTGGCGAGAAACTGAGCGATCGCAAGGTCAATATGTATAGCGATCCTGCAAGCAAGCTACTTCCTGGAACTGCCTTTGTTGCTCACCCAACATCATCTGATTATGGCTCGATCTTTGATAACGGTCAGAAGTCAGTTCGGGTTGATTGGCTTAAGGATGGCGTCTTGCAGAGTTTGATTCAGACTCGCGCAACTGCTGCCCTTACCGGTCTAGATTTCACACCAGTCAATGACAACGTGTTTATGGATGTTGAAGGCGGCGCGGGAACTCTTGAAGATCTGATTGCGGGCCTAGATGATGGGCTATTGCTGACAACACTTTGGTATATCCGAATGGTTGATCCCAACTCATTGCTTTTGACAGGCCTTACTCGTGATGGTGTTTATCATGTGAAGGGTGGAGAAGTTCAGGGAGTTACCAATAACTTCCGTTGGAATGATTCACCAGTCAGCGCGCTTTCACGAATTGCAAGTGCAAGTGCGCCTTCTTGGAGCCAACCACGTGAGTGGGCGGGAGATATCTTCCAGATGCATGTGCCGGCATTGGTGATCCGCGACTTCAATATGTCGACGGTGAGCCCCGGCAATTAATTCGGGAAGTTAATTAAGCAGGAATCTCAATGATCCTCATTGTTAAGTCATCGCGATTCATAATGAGGATCTTGTGATTTTCAAGCAGAGTCCAACCATCTTGGTTCCAACCGCTTGATCCAAATACAACAGCATCTGCATCTGCACGGTAGCGAATCTCGTAGTACTCATCTGTCAGCATGGGTGGCTTATTCGCTGGGTCATGCTCATTGATCATGACAAAGTACTCATCGCTTAAAAGCATTGAGTTAAGGCTTGCATAGGTGACATGGCTGCGAATCGTTGCTATTGCCTTCAGGATTCCGCCTTCAAAGCCATCGGTTGCAATTGACTGGGCCAGCAGCATGAAGAAGCGATGAGAATCGCTCTCACTCTTGATCTCAGCCTTGTATTTGCCCTCTAGAAGGCTATCAAGGCCGTCGTAGGGATGGAGAGAGCCATTGTGGATGAAGGAGAGTCCCTCGAAGGTAAATGGATGGTTATTGGAAGGGTCTACAGGAATTCCTGGGCTCGCCCAACGAAGGTGGAGTAATCCAGCATCAGAGCGGGCGCCGGCCAGGATCGCCTGGAAGTTCTCTGATTCGCGCGCTGCAGTGATCTCGGTATTGCATTGGCCATCACCATTGGCAACTCCCCACCCATCACAGTGAAGTGATGAGAGTTTTACAAAACCTGAGAAGTGCTCGCCAACGACCTCAGGAAAGGTTGTTGGCGACTTTGCTACATATCCGAGTAAGCGACACATGGGGGAGCGAAGTTACTTCGCTGCTGCCAAACGTGCTTCGCGACGGATGCGCTGCTCTTCAGGATCTGGAACAGGCACTGCAGAGATAAGACGACGTGTGTAATCGTTCTTAGGGTTCTTCAGGATCTGATCGCGATCGCCTGCTTCAACAAGTGAACCGTTCTGCATTACTGCAATACGGTGAGACAAGATATCAACGACTGCAAGGTCGTGGCTGATGAATAGACATGCAAACTTCAACTTCTCTTGAAGCTCCTGTAGGAGATCAAGGAAGCGAGCCTGAACAGACACATCGAGTGCTGAAGTTGGTTCATCTGCAATCAAGAGCTCTGGTGTTAGTGCAAGTGCACGAGCGATACCGATACGTTGACGCTGTCCACCTGAGAGCTCATGCGGGAAGCGGTTACGGTAGCTACGTGGCAACTCAACCTGCTCGAGAAGTTCTTCTACACGCTTTGCAAGTGCATCACCCTTTGCAAGACCTGCAAGGAAGATTGGCTCGCCAATAGATTCACCAATTGGAAGACGTGGATTCAATGAGCTTGCTGGATCCTGGAAGACGATGCCTGTGTGGCGACGAATCGAGGAGAGCTCCTTCTGAGAAGCGCGGCTGATATCGCGGCCAACAATCTCAATCTTTCCTTCCTTGCTTGGAAGAAGACCGATAGATGCTCGACCTACAGTTGTCTTTCCTGAACCTGATTCACCGACCAGACCAACGATCTCACCTGGATAAATCTCAAGATTAAAGTTCTTTACAGCTGTAAATGCCGGAATACGTCCGCGCTTTGGATACTCAATTGTGACATTCTCAAGCTTGAGTACAGGTGCTGCACCAGGCTTTGAATCGAGAACACGAAGCTTTGAGCTACCAAGCTTTGGCACAGATGCGAGAAGGCTCTGTGTGTATGGATGAGTTGGGTTAGCAAAGATCTGCTGTGAAGTGCCGCGCTCTACTGTGACGCCATCTTTCATGACAAGGATCTCATCTGCCATATCGGCAACAACGCCCATATCGTGGGTGATCAAGAGAATTGCAGAGCTGAGCTTGTCCTTGAGGTTACGCATCAGATCGAGAATTTCAGCCTGAACTGTTACATCCAGAGCTGTTGTTGGCTCATCTGCAACCAAAAGTCCTGGATCGCAGGCAAGTGCCTGAGCAATCATCGCGCGCTGGCGCTGTCCACCTGAAAGTTGGTGCGGGTACTTATTGATTGACTTTGCTGGCTCTGGAATATCAACCAGAGTAATGAGTTCAATTGCGCGAGCATGTGCCTCTTTAGGACCCATGTCGAAGTGTGTGCGAAGTGTCTCTTCGATTTGGAAGCCGATTGTGTAGACAGGGTTGAGAGCTGTCATTGGCTCCTGGAAGATATAGGCAACTTCCTTACCGCGACTCTTGCGCAGTGTTCCGCCTGATGCATTGAGCATCTCGACATCGTTTACCTTCACGCTACCTGACATACGAGCGTTGGCTGCAAGAAGGCTCATCAAACCGAGCGCTGTCGTCGACTTACCTGAACCTGACTCACCCACGATCGCCAATACGCGACCTGGATGAAGATCAAGGTTCATATCGATTACTGCTGGATACCAGGTTCCATCAACCCAGAAATCAACATTGAAATCTTTTACCTTGAGAATTGGCTCAGACATTTTGCACTCCTTGTGTCAGAATTGACGAATGAGTAGTGGTGAGAAGTTTCAAACCAAATCCAGTGTTATCTACTCCTGGATTATGTACATCTTTGTTGCGGTTATGGTGATTCAGACCTTCGTAATGAGCGGTCTGTTTGCTGGCATGATCGCCGCTGTAGTTGGAGGCGCTGTTGCTGCCTTCTTCTACTTTGTGATGCATCGCCCGCATCTCATCATTGGTGATGAGGAGATCGTGATTGTGAACCCGATGAGTACTCACCGCTTCAACTGGCTTGAGGTCGAGAGCATTGATACCAAGTTCACTATGTCCGTTACCGTTAATGGAAAGACCATCAACGCTTGGGCGGCTCCAGCTCCTAGTCGATACTCTGCCCGAAAGATCCATCCAGAGGATGTCCGAGGCTTTAACATCGAACTTGCCGGAAGCATTGCCCATGGCGATTCGCCCCGAAGTGATTCGGGAGTCGCTAGCTTCCTTGCCCGCCAGAAGTGGAACGCTGCTCGTAATCGTTGACATTAATGTGCGCCCTTTGCAGCAACACGTGCCTCTTGGCGCTCTTTCTTTGAAATACGACGACGCTGGCGTGGGTCAAATGCATCGCGAAGTCCGTCACCAATAAAGTTAACGGAGAGCGCGATAGCGATAATAAAGAGACCTGGGTACCAGAAGAGCCAAGGACGTGTTGTAAATGAGTCCTGGTACTTATTAATCAAGAGACCGAGGGAGACATCTGGCTCAACAACACCGAATCCGAGGTAGCTCAGAGAAGTCTCAAGAAGGATTGCACCTGACATCAAGAGTGTGACTGAGACGATGATGACACCGACTGCGTTAGGCAAGATGTGCTTGAAGATGATGCGACGATTTGATGCACCAGCAACACGCGCTGCATCAACAAACTCACGCTCGCGCAAGGTCAAGAACTCACCGCGAACAAGTCGTGAAAGACCGGTCCAGGCAAAGAGTCCGAGATAGAAGGCAAGGAAAGTTGCACCGAGGTTACCGAAACGGTAACCAATCACAGCACCAATGATCAATGATGGGATTGTGATGATGAAGTCTGTAAAGCGCATCAAGATTGAGTCAACCTTGCCGCGATAGAAACCTGAGATTGCTCCCACAATTGTTCCGATTGTCGCGGCAATAACACCGATGATGAACATTACTGAGAGGGAACGCTGAGTTCCCTTCATAACGAGAGCGAAGTAGTCGCGACCAATGTCATCTTGACCGAATGGGTGTTCTCCAAGACCGATTCCATTACCGCCTAAGAACTTTGGACGCAATGAGATCGTTGGGCAACCGACTGTGTCACCACAGATATCAGTTCCGTAACGAAGCTCTGGAAGCTCTTCAGTGCTCCACTTCCACCAACCTGGCACGCGCCACTTACCCAAGAACTTCCAGTCAAGGGCGGTAAAGACTACGAGAATGATGAGAGTGATGGTGACGAGCGAAATCATCGCTGCCTTGTGGCGGAAGAAACGACGACGAATGATCTGACCTTGGCTAAGACCCTCAGTCTCCTTATTGGAGATTGCGTTCTCGCCTGAAGTAGTAGTTGCTACTTCTACATTCTTTTTACGTCCGAACATTTATGCACCACTTCCTACTCGAATGCGTGGATCCAGTGCAGAGTAGAGAAGGTCTGCAACTAGGTTGGCAAGAACTGAGAGGGTTGCTGTCACAAAGAAAACACCCATCAATAGATTGAGGTCGAATGTGAAGATTCCTCGACGGAAGAGAGTTCCCATACCTGACCATCCGAAGACGCTCTCTGTAATGAGCGCACCACCGATGATTCCGGCAAAGTCCACAACGATAATTGTTGTTAACGGAATCAAAGTATTGCGGAATGCGTGACGCATGATCACTGTGCGCTCGGTGAGTCCCTTTGCGCGTGCAGTACGGATGTAATCCTGGTTGAGAACCTCAAGAAGAGTTCCGCGAGAGAATCGAATGTAGCCGGCAAATGAGATGAGAGTCAGAGCAATTGTTGGCAAGAACAAGTGCAAGATGACGTCAAGGTTTGCAAGCCAGAAGTCGCTGAGATCAATCTGGTCATTGCGCTGGCCAATTGTTGGAACTGGGCGATAGTTAATCGCATCGGTCTCTGAGTAACGCTGCCATGTGCGCATGAACTTATCCACCAAGATAAGAAGAGCGCTCAGGAACGCGGTGATGACAGAGGTACGGATAATTGGTCCACGATCGACCTTTGCAAATGCAAGACCAGAGATGACGCCAAGGCCGATGGTCACTACCGCCATCAATGCGATAAACCAGATATTCATGTTTCTATCGAAGATGAAGTTAGCTGGGTAATAGAAGACCAGGGTTGAAGCTGCCATGACCAAAGATGCCTTGAGTGCTCCTCGGTTGTTGAGGCCTACTGAAAGATGGGTCACGCCAAAGGCGATTCCGACTGAGAAGAGAAGAATGACAATCGGACCAAGACGTGGGTTGATAAACCATTCAATTGCTTCAAGTGCTTTGAGTAGCGCTGCATTTGCTAGGAAGACAATTCCAAAAATCTTCCAGAAAGTTGCCCGTGAGCGTCCGATAAGTGATGCCCAGAAGAGTGCGACGACAAATGATGCACCGATAACAAACTTCCACGGAATCGTAGGGTCGGATAAGAAGTTGTTAAAGGAGATCGCTAGGTACTCCTTGAGAAGAACTGCTACCCAGAAGATTGGAAGCGAGAACATAAGGAATGAGAAGAATGTAATTGAATAGTCAAAGCGGCTGTATTGACGAAGCGCTGTGATGATTCCAAGTGCCAAGCCAAGGATGATTGCGATGATTGTCGCAGCTAAGACAAGGCGAATTGTTGTAGGGATTGCCTGCTTGAGCTCTTCACCGACAGTGATTCCGGCGCGAGTAAGTCCAAAGTTTGCCTGTCCGATGAAGATTCCAAGTACTCCGCGCAGCCATAGGAAGTAGCGCAGCGGTGGTGGAACATCGAGTTGTAACTCGCGAGTACGCTGAAGGATCAGGAAGTCACGGTTGGGATCTGTACTTGTTCGCAAGTCATCAAGTGGATCACCTGAGAGAGCCGCCAAGTTATAGAGGATAAAGCTGGATCCAAAGAGGATCACAACTAATACTCCTAGACGACGGAGAATGTAAGCAACCATGAAGTACGTACCTTTCGGATCTGCTGCATGAGACCAGGAATCTCTCCCTGTGAGATGAGCGACTATACAGGAAAGAGGCACGCAGGATAAAAATCCTACGTGCCTCTTCCTATGCTTTGAGCTAGAAACTAAGCGTTATTAGCGACTTAGTATGTCCACTCCCAGTAGTTCCACACGATCTGTGGTGACAATGGGCTTGGCTTGATGCCCTTGAGGTCTTGGTTGACCGCAAGTACGCCTGGGTGAATAAACACACCAATTGTTACTGCATCCTTGTTTACGATCTTTTCGATCTGTGCGTACTTAGAAGCAAGTGCAGCCTCTGACATAGGAACGTCAAGAGTTGAAATGATCTGATCAACTGTTGCGTTGCTGTATCCGATGAGGTTGTTTCCACCAGCAGTGATGAAGTTCTCTGCTGACTGCTTCTGGTTTACAGAAGATGCAACCCATGCGAAGAAGAATGCATCGTACTTAGAGCTGCCGAGAAGTGATGGCCATGAAGTTGAAACTTCGCCAACCAACTCGAATCCAGCCTTAGCCATTGCTGCCTTCGCAATTGCGAACTGTGCTGCACGACGTGCGTTGTTACCTGGAACAAGAACGTTAATCTTGACAGGCTCCTTCTGCGCGTTTGGATAGTGCTTCTTTACCAATGCAAGCGCACGGCGCTCACGGTCTGCCTGGTTACCAATGAGGTAGAAGCCAGAACCGTTTGTTGAGATGACCTTGTTGTAAAGGTCTGATCCTGGTGATACCCATGTTGACTGGATTGGCTTTGTCTGACCGTTGATAGGTGCGATGAGCTTCTCCATGATTTCCTGGCGTGGAAGTGCTAGGAGGAACGCTGTACGAAGATCAAGTGACTTCTGGCCGTACTTAGCAGCGAATGGACCGTTGTATGGAGCCTCTCCTGCTACTGCGTCATAACGAAGATCCCAGTGCTCGTAAGCAACTTCTTCCTTACCAAGAACGTTAACGCCCTTGATTGACTTGAGCTTTGCTACACCGTCAGCTGTTGCCTGACCTGCGTAAACATCGAGCTCGCCGTTAGCAAGTGCCTGAGCAGCTGCTGTTCCATCACCAATGAACTTGAAGATGATCTTGTCAACGCCACCTGAAAGAGCTGGACCTGAGTTGTACTTAGGGTTCTTTACGAGTGTGACAGATGACTTTGTAACTGCAGAATCAATCATGAATCCGCCGTTTGAGATAAGAAGAAGTGGGTTTGTCTTGTCATCAACCTGTGTGATGTTGAAGTCTTCGTTCCAAACCTTTGCGATCTTCTTGAGGTAAGCAGTGTCGCGCTTCTCAAATGCTGTGAGGAACTTAGCCTTTGCAGCTGTGTTTTCAGCAGCTGTGCCTAGCTTTGTCTTTCCATCAGCCATAAGAACAAGAGCGTGAACCGCTGATGGGCCAGGACCGTAGATGTCCCAGTTAGCGATTGGCTTCTTGTACTGAAGTGTGACCTTCATCTTGTCAGCAGAGAGAACTGGGTTGCCAACGATGTTGTCTGCGTATGTTCCACCGTATCCAAGGCTGTTAAACGCTGGAGGTGTCTTCTCATCCTTTGGATCGCCAAGACCTGCAGCGATTGAGTATGCATCTGAGCTAAGGACGTGTGAGAGAAGAAGGTCAACACCTGTGATTGGTGTGCCATCTGACCAAACGCGGCCTGGGTTCACTGTGTACTCAACACGGTAGTCAGTCTTTGTGTTCTTTACAACCTTGAATGAACCAAATGTTGTGTTACGAACGAGGACCTTCTTGTTGTTGTAGTAAGTGAAGCCAGCACTCTGCAAGTAGTTAACTGCAGCGCATGTTGTTGAGTTTGAATCTGGAGTGCCGCAGTTCAATGAAGTGATTGGGTTTGTTTCGTGAAGAATCACTGTTGAACGTGTTGCAGCATTTGCTGGAGACAGAGTTGAGACACCAACAGCTACTGCAGCTGCGATGGCCAACGCGGCCTTAGCGCGTGTTACCTTCATTAGTCCTCCTTGAGGGATTGTGTGTGAACACGTCTTATAAAGAGTCGACATCCTCTATAAGCCGTGCGGAAGCGCAATCTTTCCGTAGGGCAGGTCCATTTGCAAGCCAAATAATGGGGTGAGCGCTAGTCCGTAAGCGTGGCACTGCCTGATTAAGTGGTGACTTCAGCCTCCAGGCTCTGTGCGCCAGCATCTCCGACACTCTTAATGAATCGGGAATTTGAGACTGCAAGGATAAGTGCAAAGGCACCGCCGAGGACAAATGGAAGGCGTAAATCTATCTTCGCAACAAAACCACCAAGAAGAGAGGCAATCGGCATCGAACCCCAGACCAGGGTGCGACGAGTTCCATGCACTCGTCCATAAATCTCTTGTGGGATCAATCGTTGATACGTCGCCATCAAAACGATATTCCAATGCACAATGGAGAATGCACTCAGGAGGGAGAGCCCGATATAAAACCAGAGGTTAGGTGAGAACGCTGTCGCAAATGTCAGAGCCGTTGATGTCACCATCGCTGCTCGAAGGACAGATCCTCGTCCAAACTTCTCCGCACTCTTTGGTGCCAAGAACGCTCCAATGAGAGATGCTCCTGCAAGTGCACTCATCACTAGACCAAAGTACTTAGGATCAAGTTTGAGCAAATCAACTGCAAAGAGAATTTGGGTTGAAGTGGCAAAAGAGAAACCAATTCCGATAGCCGATGTTGTTAATACAAGGCGGCGAAGTTCCTTGTGGTTCCATAAGAATGAAATACCACTTCTCATATCTTCACGAAGGGCTGAGAAACCTGTTTTTCCACTTTCTCGTTCTGTCTTCACAAAATGCAATGGGATTGTCAGGCTGATCAAGGCCGCCACAAAGAAGCCAATTGAATTGGCAATAAATGGAGCGGCAATTGCGACGACATATATCAATGCACCAATGGGAGCACCCACGAAGCCCTGAACAATAGTGTGGGTAATCTCCATTCGAGAGTTGGCAACTTCTAACTTCTCTTTATCTACAACTGCAGGAAGCACAGTTTGGGAAGCGGTATCTGCAAAGACCTCACAGATTCCAACTAAGAAGATGATCAGAAAGAGCCAGTAGATATTTACGACATCAAAAATGATGGTAAGGCTGAGCGTGGCGGCAATGAGTGATCTAGTTGCATTTGCGCCAGCGACAATATATTTACGATTAACAGAATCTACGACTGCCCCAATAGGGACGGCGAAGAGAAGCCAAGGAAGCATGACTAGCGCGCCAGTAATTGAGATAAGGACAGGGTCTTTAGTCAGTGAGATAGCCAGCAAAGGAAATGCAGTCATCGCCAGGCCATCTGCGAGGTTGGAGAGAATGCTTGCCGACCAGAGGCGATTAAATGATGATCCCAAGCTCATGTAGGCCACTTTATATGTAAAAGAAATGGAAAGGGATGATTCTCCCATTTTCGATAGGCCTCTTTATTAGCAATGTTAGGCTCTCGCCATGATTTATAGCGCAGCCGATGCTGTCACTCAAAATGTGACTGAGACCGTAAAGACGATTTCTACAACCAACTGGGTAATCACACTCACTGTATTGGGAATCATCATCGCCCTTGATTTTGCCTGGGCGGTATCTCGTCGCAACAAAGACACATCTATGAAAGAGGCAACAGCATGGAGCCTCTTCTATGTCTCACTCGCAGTGGGATTCGGTCTCTACCTCAGCCAATGGTTGGGAAAGACTGAGCAGCAAGAGTTCTTCGCAGGCTGGCTGACTGAATACTCACTCTCATTCGATAACCTCTTTGTATTTGTCCTTATTCTTACTCGACTCAAGATTGATAAGCAGAAGCAACAACTTGCGCTCTTGATCGGAATCTTGATTGCACTCGTCCTTCGCGTCATTGCAATCTCATTGGGCAAGGCAGCAATCGATCAATTTAGCTGGGTCTTCTTTATCTTTGGTGCATTCCTTATCTACACAGCTGTCACGCTCTTTATGGAAAGCTCACATGGCAGCGAGGTAGAAGATGATGAGAGCAAGATTATTAGGTGGCTACGTGCCAAGGGGTTGAAGCCATTTACGATTGCACTTCTCGCACTTGGAATGACAGACCTTCTCTTTGCCCTGGATTCAATTCCTGCGATCTTCGGACTTACTGAGAATGTATACATTGTTATTACTGCAAATATCTTTGCGCTCATGGGACTCCGCCAGCTCTACTTCCTGATCGGTGGCTTGATGACTCGCCTTATCTATATCGGCAAGGGCCTCTCGGTAATCCTTGGCTTTATCGGAGTCAAGCTTCTTCTTCACGCATGCCATGAAAATGGCATCGACACAATCTTCGGATGGAAATATCCAGATATTTCAATTACTCAGAGCCTGACAGTTATCGTTTCCTGTCTGGCACTTGCGACATTCGCAAGCTTGATTAAGACAAGCAAAACAAAGAAGTAAAGAGAAGGTGCTCCGCAATGGTAAATATCGGCAATATGTATGGACCTGATTTCACCTTTCTTGGCGTCCCACGCTGTGATCTCGATGATCTCTCTACCTATAGTGATGCAGATGTAGTCATTGTTGGTGCGCCAATTGATGCAGGCACTTCATATCGATCAGGTGCAAAGTTTGGCCCACAAGCAATTCGTGGCACTGACTATCTGCCACATGATGGGGAGCGCCCACATATGGCCTTGCGCGTCGACGGACTCAAGGATCTCAAGGTTGTCGATGCCGGTGACCTATTGATGCCTAGTGATGATTTGGGTAAGTGCCTCGCTCTCTTGCGTGAGGCAACTGAGAAGATTTCTCGTGCGGGCGCAATTGCCTTGGTTCTTGGTGGCGATCATTCAGTGACATCTGCCGATGTTGCAGGAATTGCAGATCACCGAGGTCTCGGAAAAGTCTCCATGATTCACTTCGATGCACACGCCGATACTGGTGATGTTCAAAATGGATCACTTGTCGGACATGGCACCCCAATGCGTCGCCTGATTGAATCAGGAACAGTTCGCGGAGATCGCTTTTTGCAGGTTGGCCTTCGTGGATATTGGCCAGAGGATGCAACTCTGAAGTGGATGCGTGATCAGAAGATGCGCTCTTACGAAATGACTGAGATTCACAATCGCGGCCTTAAGGCAGTCCTTGATGAGTCCTTCACCATTCTTACCGATGAGACAGATGGAGTATTTCTCTCCGTCGATATCGATGTCGTCGATCCGGGAATGGCGCCAGGAACGGGTACTCCAGAACCGGGCGGTCTCACATCGCGCGAGCTTCTCGAGGCAGTTCGTCGCATCTGTATCGAGCTTCCCGTTGTTGGAATCGATGTTGTTGAAGTTGCACCGGCCTTTGATAGCGCCGACGTCACAGCGATGCTTGCAAATCGAGTTGTTCTAGAGGCTCTGAGCGGTATTGCATTCCGACGCACTGGTGGAAGTTACAACCCTTCACGCAACGTCTTAGATCGCTAGTGCAAGTAGCTATTTGCAAATAGTTCTCATTAATTCTCTGAGCTTTTTGCAAATAATTGGCGTGTTGCAAATGCCATTTCTACTCCATATAGTTCGGCGAAAGTTTTACCGAACGTATTGAAGGGAGTCGAAAGTGTCATTTACTAAGCGTCGCACAATCGACTTCTGCCGCATCACCACAACTCTCTGCTGATCTTGAATTAGTCATCTAACTATTCAATTTCAACTACTAGCAGAGGAAAATAATGTTTAAGTCAAAGAAAATAATTGTGGGAGCTATTGCCGTATCCCTCCTTGCAAGCGTCAGCGCAACAGAGGCATCAGCTGCTCCAAAGAATCAATCTCGTTCAGTTGCTCAGGCAGATTGGCTTGAGAAGAATATTGATAACCCTAAGGTGCGAATCATCGAAGTCAGCACTGAAGCTGGTGTCTATGAGCGCGGCCATATTAAGAACTCAATTAAGTTCTCATGGCACACCGACCTCGTTGATACTGTAAACCGCGACATCATCTCTCGTGCGGCATTTACAAAGTTGGCTCAGAAGGCTGGCATCGATGCAGATACAACAGTTGTTCTCTACGGAGATAAGAACAACTGGTTTGCAGCATGGGGAGCTTGGATCTTCAACGTCTATGGTCAGAAGGATGTTCGAATTCTTGACGGTGGTCGCGTTAAGTGGGAGAAAGATGGACGCCCACTCACAACAGCTGTTCCAACATTTAAGAGCGGAAACTTCACAGCGTCAGCACTCGATAAGAGCCTTCGCGCAACACTCATTCGTGATGTTCTTCCTGTAGCAAAAAAGCCTGGCGGCACTCAACTCATTGATATTCGTTCAGCTGATGAATACAACGGAAAGATCTTTGCTCCAGCAGGATTCCAGGAGCTTGCAGTCCGCGCAGGTCATATCCCAGGTGCCATCAATGTGCCATGGGGTCTTAACGTCAATTCTGATGGAACCTTTAAGACAACTGCGGAATTGAAGAAGCTCTATGCAGATAAGGGCGTTGATGGAAGCAAGAACATCATCACTTACTGCCGAATCGGTGAGCGATCATCACTTACATGGTTTGTCTTGAGTGAGATCCTTGGTTACAACGTGAAGAACTATGACGGTTCTTGGACGGAGTACGGAAACTCAGTCGGAGTTCCAATTGTGAATAACGCTGGAACAGTTTGGGGTCAGTCATAAAGACCGAATTAACAGTCGAAGCTGGGGGTCCTGACTCAATCGGGACCCCTGGTTTTGCCTGGACTACTGGCCAGAAAGTGCGAACTGCAATCTCTGGCGTAATCATCGCAATCTTGCTCTCAATTGCTTTTCTGCTATCCAAAGGCGAAAATGCAAGTACTGCACCAATTTCACTTTTGATTGGCATCAGCCTTGGCCTTCTTCTTGAGCGAGGTCGCTTCTGTTTCTTCTGCATTTTTCGCGATGGAATTGAAGATCGCAATTCAACGCCATTGATCTCTGTCTTCACCGCAATTGTTGTAGGTGCGATTGGATACGGAATCGTCTTTGGTCAATTCCTGCCTGATACATCAACAGATCGCCTTCCTCCAGTTGCTCATATTGGCCCAGTTAGTTGGCCTCTTGCTCTGGCAGCGTTTCTCTTTGGTATTGGAATGACTCTTTCGGGAGCATGTATCAGCGGTCATCTTTATCGACTAGGACAGGGATATCTTCGAGCGATCCCTGCACTCCTTGGAACACTCATTGGTTTTGCAATCGCGTTTCTTACATGGAATTGGCTCTATCTCAATGCAATTGCGGATGCACCAACGATTTGGTTGCCTCACACATTTGGTTATGGTGGATCAATTCTGATTACCTTTATAGCCGTCACTGCGCTCTTCATCTTCGCAATCAAATGGGGAAAGAACTCTGAGCCAATTAGCAAGCGAGCAAGCGGTGCACCCTCAATCTCTTCAGGACTTCGCTATCTCATCTTCGAGCGTTGGAATCCCATTGCTACAGGTGCACTTGTCGGTGTTATTGGCATGATCGCCTACCTTCGAGTTGAGCCTTTGGGTGTGACGCGACAGATCAGCACGAGTGCAAGAACATTTATGGAAAATCAATCCTTGGCAGATGACACTCTCCTTGGCCTCGATCAAATGGCAGGCTGTATTGCAGTGGTCTCAGAGGCGATCACCAATAACGGATGGCTCATCTTTGGAATCGTCTTCGCCTCCTTTGCTGCTGCTTTGGCAGGAGGGCGCTTTAAGTTCTCTCGCCTGACTCCACGAAATACAGGCACTGCTCTCCTGGGAGGCATTTTCTTAGGCTGGGGATCAATGACTTCGTTGGGTTGCACCATTGGCGTGCTGCTATCTGGCACACAAGCCTTTGCACTCTCGGGCTGGGTCTTCTTTGCCTTTGTATTTCTTGGAACAGTCGTTGGCGTGAAGTTAAAGCTTCACAACTCGTAAGCCTCAAGAATTTCTAGAGAGTATCGAGAATCGCTTCAATATCGCTGACTTGTGTCCAAGGGTTCACTATTGCAAAGCGAAGAATTGGCTGACCCTTATCTGAAGACGGTGTGACAAATCCGATTTGATCTGCAAGTAACTTCTCACTCCACGCCTTGTAATCCTCGAGGTTCCATCCCTTACGGGTGAATGCAACGATTGAAAGGTTTGGTTCGCGCAAAAGCTCAAGATTGGGATGGGCGATAATTTTTTCAGCGGCAATCGCTGCAATATCCATCGTCTTTGCAACCGCATCGCTATATGCCTTAGTTCCGTGAGCTGCGAGCGAGAACCACAGTGGCAAGCCTCGTGTGCGACGAGTTAATTGAATTGCATAATCAGAAGGGTTCCACTCGTGAGATTCAGTCAGCGTGTCGAGGTAACCAGCATGTTGTGTGTGGGCTTCACGGCCCAACTCAGGGTTGCGATAGATCAATGCGCAGGCATCGAAAGGCGCAAAGAGCCACTTATGTGGATCGACAATAAATGAATCACAGTGCTCCACGCCAATGAATAACTTACGAGTCTCTTCATTAGCAAGACCGGCCAAGCCGTATGCGCCATCGACATGGAACCAAATCTTATGGCTATTGGCCACCTGTGCAATTGTTGGAAGATCATCGATGATTCCAAGGTTTGTCGTGCCAGCGGTTGCCACAATCGCGCAGATATCTCGATCTGAATACTTCCCACGATACTGATCAATTGCACTCTTTAGCTCTGGGCCACGCATGACTCCATCTTCGCCGACAGGAACCTTTATGAGGTCAACATCCATTACCTCTGTTGCAGATTGAATCGATGAGTGTGCTTCGCTAGAACACGCCACAGCCCATCGAGTGATCTTAGGATTGCTCTTACGCGCACTCTTACGTGCTGCAACAAGTGCTGAGAGATTTCCAATAGTTCCACCTTGAACGAAGACACCGCCAGCGCTCTCTGGTAGCCCTGCCAGATCTGATAACCAACGCAACGTCTGGTTTTCAGCAAATACGGCACCTGCTCCTTCGAGCCATGAACCGCCATAGAGCGCTGATGCGCCAACAACAAGATCAAAGAGGTTGGCAAGTTCGGTTGGCGCAGATGGGATAAATGCTAGGTAGCGCGGATGATCCGTTGAGATACACGCTGGTGCAAGTGTCTGGGTAAAGAGCGCCAGTGCGTTACTTCCTCCAAGACCATCTTCTGTAATGGTATTTCCAACAGCTGCGAAGAGTTCTTCTTCGCTCATTGGTCCATCAAGAGGAGGGTTCTCTTTTAAACGAAGAAGGCTGTACTCGAGAATCTCTTGAGCGACCTTCTCGATCTCAGGCGTGAACTCATGCATGGCAGAAATAGTAGAGGCAATACAAACGAATTACTTCAGAGAGAATGAGGGATATTTGTCGGTGACCATAAAGAGGGCATAACCAGCCACGCGGTTCCAGAAGCGGATTGTGCCCAGAACGATTGAAGCTGCCCACTCTGGGTAGCGACCTGTAGACCACGTTGTGATCCAGGCGAAGAAAGTGACTACGCCGGAGGCAATGATGTAGGCGATTCCGACTATGTAGAGAGGGATTGCAAGCAACCACTTAACCAATGGGAGCCAACGATTGAGGTTCTTTCCACCCTCCACATCAGGGAAAATCACCGCAACTCTTGGATTGCGCTCGATTGAGGGATAGTCATCGGTGAGCAACATGAGGTAGGCGGTAATGCGGACCTCAAACTCGGTCAGCGCATGATTGATGTGCAAGAAGTAGCTTGGATAG
>JACCDJ010640677.1_pt1 | contig 22457 bp, 33 predicted proteins | sample 7444481 | NCBI WGS metagenome assembly JACCDJ01 (sample SAMN15323435, study PRJNA562643) | freshwater metagenome | isolation source: river surface water | place: USA:Blue River Watershed | collected 2017-08-15 | reverse complement strand
TGCGTGCGGTCGCCCCCGACGCCTACGACCCGCGGGACGGGCGCCCCGTGGCGCTGCGCGAGGCGTACGCGATCGCGAAACAGGCGGGCAAGCCCGACGCGATGGCGTTCTCCCGCTTGCTCGCGACGCAGATCGCCGACGGCGTGCCCACCACGGAGGCGCAACTCCGCATGGTGCGCGCGATGCTCAAGGACTTCGGGGTGCCGTTTTACTCATGCCTATCCGGTTGCCACCCAGCCGAACGCGCGCGCAAGCGCAGCAAACACCGCGCCAGACCATCCGGTCTGTTTTGTATGACGCGCAGAATCCGACGGCCACCGCGGCGGTCATCTTGCGCGGTCTCGGTTGGCGTGGATCTGGCGGATATCGTTCGATGACGGAGGCGACGCGATGCCGGACGACGGCGACCGTCGAACGGGTGCGATGGCCGCTGCGTTCTGATGGGTCAGCGCGTTGCTATCGCGGCTCTCATCGCGCAACGCACACGGTCTGCGACGCGGAGCACGAACCGTTGCTGCGTGCGAGCGTTGAGCACGACGCCCCCGCCGCGCCACCACACATGGCAGACGTCGTGCAGACTTGAGCGCAGTAACAGCGGCCCTGCAAGTCGCACATATTACAGTATCCGTTCCCGCACGACCCGAGGCCGGTGCAGTGCTGATAGGGGCCGCACCCGTCCGCCGTGCACGTATACGGGCCTCGCGGGATGCCATCGCTTCCCACGCGCGGCGTACATCCACCAGAGCACTCCGTTCCGGTAGAGCATCGGCATGATGTCATGCCTGCGATGAAGGGGCTGCATACTCCATAATCGAGAAAGTTCCCCGTTCCGTCGGTGAGCGTAGCGCAGCAGTTCGCCGACGCTGGGCACTCGCTACTCGTCGCGCATCTACGCGCACATGAGCGATTGCCGCTGGCATCTGCGAAGCACACCGATCCAGCGTTGCAACAGACGGAACCGCACGCGCGATCGTCAGCGCAACACGCCCCGCCGACGCACGTCATTCCGTCAGAACACGGCCCGGTGGGGTTTGCGGAGGAGCACGGCATCGTAGGAGTGACGCACGCGCCGCCAGTGCACGACTGCCCGCTCGGACACGCCCCCGTCGGATTGGTCGGGCTGCACGGCCCCGGCGACGGGAGCACACAGAGTCCGCCCGAACACACGAGGTTGCCGCCGCACGCGTTCCCGCACGACCCGCAGTTCGCGCGACTACTCTCCACGTCGGTGCAGACTCCGCTGCACACCCTCTGGCCCGCGCCGCACGTCACGCCGCCGCCACCCGGCCCTCCGTCTGTCGCGCCGCACGCGGCGACACACACGAGCATCGCCAGAATCCCGATCAAACGCTTCATTTCGTCCTCCCGTCCCCGCGGTTCGTCGCGGGCGCGAACATATAGAACGCTAGCGTTCTGGATCGCAAGATCAGAACGACGCAGCGGACGTGTATGCGCCCGCGCAACAAGGCCCGCGAGACGCGCTACCAGAGCCCCGCGTACCTGCGGTTGCTCGGGCGCATCGGGGCGAACGTGCGGCGCTTGCGCGAGGCGAAGGGGTGGACGCAAGAAGAGGCCGCGTTCCAGTGCGATGACCTCGCTGCGCCGCTCCTGCGACGCATCGAGCTCGGATCGACGAACGTGACGGCCATCACGCTCTCGCGGATCGCGGAAGGCTTCGGCGTGGACGCCTCAGAGCTCCTCGCGCCAGTTGAGGCGCTGCCAGCGAAGCGGAAGGCTGGACGTCCGAAGAAGCCTCCGATAGTCGAGAACGATTGACCGTACACGGCAATCTTCGCGGAGGTTGTTTTTTCTCTGGTGAAGTGTTATTGATTGCTGACACGGCAATCCATGACCGCACGCACACGAACGTCCATCCGCAATCAGCAGTCGCCTCCGAAGAAGGCACCGCGTCGCCCTGCGGAACAGCCGCGTTCGCTTCGCGAGTTCCAAGCGATGTTCCCGAACGAAGCTGCATGCGCCGACTACATGGAGCGCGTGCACTGGCCCGACGGTTTCGTGTGCCCGTCATGCGCCACAGCGGGAGAGCCGTACCGCTTCGCCGCGCGGCCCGAAGTGCTCCGTTGCCGCAAGTGTCAGCATGACACGTCGCTCACCGCGAACACGGTCATGCACCGGAGCAAGCAGCAGCTTACGACGTGGTTTTGGGCCGCGTACCTCGTCTCGACGCAGACGCCGGGGATGAGCGCGTTACAGTTCCAGAGGCAACTCGGCATCAAGCGGTACGAGACCGCGTTTCAGCTACTCCACAAGCTCCGCGCTGGAATGGTGCGCCCCGACAAGGATCAGATCGGCGATGAGTTCCCCGTCGAGGTTGACGAGGCGTTCGTCGGCGGTAAGACAATCGGCAAGGGTCGCGGCGTTACCGATGCGCCGCTGGTGATTGCAGCCGTCGAAGTACGCACGCGCGTCCACGAGAAGACGGGGCGTCGCTCTGTGTATGCTGGACGCCTTCGGCTCAAGCAGATCGTTTCGCGCGAGCGCGAGGAACTCGAACCGTTCGTGAAAGACAACGTGTTCGTCGGTAGCACTGTCCGCACCGACGGCGCACCGGGCTACAAGTACCTCCGCGCGTTCGGCTACAACCACGAACCGCTGGTTCTCGACGGCGACGCAGAGAAGACAGACGAGCACCTCCCGCTGGTGCATATCGTTTTCTCGAACCTCAAGACGTGGCTCCGCGGCACGCACCACGGGGTCTCGCCGCAGCACCTCCAGACGTACCTCAACGAGTACGTCTTCCGGTTCAACCGGCGCTTCTACCCGATGACATCGTTCGCGTCGGTGCTCGGCATCGGGACGGTTTCGGAGGGGCCGACCTACGAGGGGCTCTACGGGGGCGCTTGGGTCCACAAGAACCCCGACGACGGCAGCCCGCCCGTGTGGGTTCCACGTCGCCCGGTGAAGGGCGCCAAGGCGGTCAAACGCCGCGTCCGCAGGGTCAACCGACGCCCCGTCACGAAGGCGCTGAAGGGCACCCCGCGGCGAGCGCGAAGGAGCAGTCCGCGATGACCACGCCCGCTGAACAGATGCGCCCGGTTGATGCGCGCGCGCACGACGTGATACCCGCCTGCGTTTGGGATGATGAGACGTTCGCGAAAATCAGCCGGTCAGCCCAAGAACAGAGGGATGACTGCGAACCAGTATCGCGAAGTCGCTCGCCTTCGATACGAAGACGCAAAGGCCCTGCTAGACACCAAGAACAGCGACCGCGCCTCCGGCACTGTGTATCTGGCGGGGTTCGTGATCGAGTGTCTTCTGAAAGCGGAGCTGATGCGTGAATACCCTTGGCTCAAGAGCGACAATCCAGACAGCGCGATGTCAGCAGACCGCAGGGCGCTCTGGGAACTCTGCTTTAGATCGCATGACATTGCAGATATGTTGGACCGTCTGCCGAGGGTACGAGAGCGGCTCCAAAGATGGAGCGAGCGCCGTGGGCGGGTCGACGTTTGGCTTCTCAACATATCGGTCACATGGAAGGTCGAGATTCGGTACTCAACGAAGCCAATCGATCCGCGCTACGCCGACAAATTCGTCCGACAAGTGAAGGAGATCCGCCAATGCCTCGAATCGTGAAGAAGACCGCGAACGGATTGAGCATCGTGAGACGCCTCGCCAGCGCCATCCGTAGCGACTTCGCGAGCGTGGGGTATGACGTTTCCATCACGAGTGAGCCTGTGTCGGGAACCAAACTCCGCCGCGTATTTGTCACGTCGGAACTGTTCAGCTTCATGGGGCTCATGGAGCAGCAAGAATATATCTGGCGAATCGCTAGTCGAGTGCTCGACCCGAGCGACGTCCTGTTCGTCTCCATGATCGTAACTGTCGATCCTCGTCATTTTCCCAAGTCAAAGCCCAAGCCCAAACGCGCGAAGAAGACGGTGGCATCGCGTCGCTGATATTCTCAGCCGAACAACGTCACCTTGCGAACGCGCGACTTCTTCGGCTTCTTCTTCAACTCCGCTTCCGCCTTATTTCCTCCCGTCTTCGCAGCGAGCGTGGACGGGTTCAGGAGCGTGACGGCGCGACTGCCTTCGGGCTTCGCAGCGCGCTCTGCTTCCATCGCCTCTCTGCCGTTCACCTGAAAGTTCCGCGTCCGGTGCTTCGGCACCTTCCGCTTGTTGAGCACCGGGAGGCGCCCGAACACCTCCTCGAAACGATCCAGCACCATGTACTCCGTCACCATGACGTGAACGAAGACAAGGGACGTCTTCTCGACCTTGCCAGCCTTGCTGCGCGTGCCGAGGTGGTCCTTGAGGCGACCGCGAACGTTTCGGCCCTCTTCGGTGTCGCCGACGTACACGATCTCGGTCTGCTCCGGGTTCGTGATGATGTAGATGATGCGAACGCCGTCGTACTCATCGTTTCGGATCACGTCGCCAAGGGCGCCCGCGGTCTCGAAGTGATGCTCGCGCAATAGCGCGGCGTGGTCGACGTGGAGCGTTTCGGGGATGGTGAGCGTGGGCGTTCGCACGGTCGCCACGGTGCGACGCCAGAGAACGACACGGCTAGTTTTCGGCGAACCGATGGCGGCGCCGAAGGCTACCTATCGAGACGCGCCGCGTCATGCACGCGACCGGGCGGGATGGAAACAGACCCGCTAGTTCGCGTCGCACCTACACCTACACGGTCCTGGTTTTGGTTGGGTAGCAACCGGATAGGCATGGTTTTACTATCCCACCGACGCGGAGGTCGAAGCCGCGCTCGGCCCGCTGCGCCGCCGCGCTGCGACGAACGGTCGCAAGGCCGCACGACGTTCGGCGGCGAAGGTGCGCAAGGCGCCGCGGAGTCGGCGGTGACCGCGCGCCAGCGCCGCGCTCGATGCTCCGGTTGCGGGCGGGCGTGCTCGCTCACGGACGATCACGGGCGCGGCGTAACCTGCGGGTGCTCCGCGATCGCCCCCGCACACCTTCGCGAGTTCGCCCGCATCGCGGAGCGCAACCCCGTGAGCCTCGCCGCTCCCGCCGCCGTCCGTTCCGCGCTCCGCAAGGGGCTCGCGCTGGTCCGCGAGGGCTACGCGGGCAAGGGACTGCGCGGCAAGACCGTGGAATGGGCCGAACGTCTCGCGAACGGCGAACCGATCGACTACGCGAAGGCGAAGAAAATGCGCGGGTGGTTCGCGAGGCACGGCGTCGCGAAGGCGGAGTCGGCGAAGCGACTGCGCGACCCGAAGTCGCCTGCGTCGGTTGCCTATTTGCTGTGGGGCGGCACGCCGTCGATTCCGTTCCGCAAGGTCGGCTGGCAAGACCCCGTGGCGCCGTGGCTCCGCGACGTGATCGTGAAGTTCGAGGAGTTCGCTCGCGCGAACAAGCGAAACGCGCGCAAGAACGGTGGCCTTCGTCGCGCGAGCGAGCGTGATCGCACGATGGCATTCTCAACGGTTAAACCGCAACCTCGGCGCGTGTTTAGTGCCGAGGAGAGGGCCGACATCGACGCGATGAACGATCGCTTCGCTCGGCACCGCAAGCGCCTCGCCGAACTCGCCGCGCCCGCGTTCAGGGCGATGAGTCGGTCGGGCTACAAGCACGTCGGGCTTCGCATGGTTGACGATCCCGCGGAGGCCCGAGTCGGCGTCACGCTGCGACCGTCGCGGCACTGGGACCACGGCGCCATCACGAACCTGATTCTGCCGGGAACGTCGGTGATCGCGTGGGGTGAACCGAGCGAGATGCTGGCCTACGGCGGGCGCTACCTTCTCGTGGTCGGCAGCGATCGTTCGGCGGGGTGGGGCGACGATCGTGGCGAGGAATTGCTCGTCAATGCGCGCGTGGTCGCGTCGTTCGATTTGGGAGAATAACTCGCGTCGTCGCGGCGTATGAAGGCACGGAGGTTCTCAATGTACGACGACGACGTGATCGAGAAGTGCGCCCGCGCGGCGCACGAGGCGAACAGCGACTACTGCCGCAAGGTCGGCGATGCCGTGATCGAGTGGGACGCGATGGACGATGCCATGCAGAACGGCGCGAGGAACGGCGCACGCATGGTTCTCGACGGCACCACGCACGAAGAACTGCACGCCGCGTGGTCGAAGTCGCGCCTCGCCGACGGGTGGGTCTACGGCCCCGTGAAGGACTTCGCGACGAAGCGGCACCCGTGCCTCGTGCCGTACGCCGAACTCCCCGAAGCGCAGCGTCGCAAGGACGCGATCTTCGCCGACACGGTGCGCGCCACGTACGCCGCGCTCGCCCGCTAAATCGCCCGCAGCAACGCGGCGAGCGTCGTCTCCGCGACGGGGGCGAACGACCACTGATCGCAGCCCACGTTCACCTCGCACCCGCGCCGCCGCCACTTCTCGTGTACGTGCCCGCAGAGAAGCGGGCGCCCCTCGTCGCGCGGTCGCCACGCGGCGTACTTGTCGGGCCGCTCGCGTTCCTCGTCAACGTACGGGAAGTGCGACACGTCGCACTCGATGCCGTCGATCGTGAGGCGCTGCGTGCCTTGCCGCACGTCGAACGCCCCCGCGTAGTCGGCGACGTACCGCGCGTGCTTCGCGCCGTGCCCGTGCCAGCACCGATCGTGGTTGCCCGCCACGAGCACCTTGCGCCCCGGCAGCGCGGCGATGGCGTGCAGCGACTCGCGCCAGTCGTGCCCGAGCACCACGTCGCCGAGCACCCACACTTCGTCGTCGGGCGCCACGGTCGCACGCCAGCGCGCGAAGATCGCTTCGTTCATCGCGGGAACGTCGGCGAACGGTCGCTTGCAGAACGTGATGATGTTCCGCGTTTCCGACGTGTAGTGGCCGATATGAAGATCCGACGTGAGCCAGCGCATCGTGGGACTCTAGCGCATCGTCGGCCAGCCATGTATCGTCGCGGACGTGAAACGTCGCAGCATCAGGAACCGATCGCCGCAACTGTTCGTGCTCGCGGCGCACCAGTACCCATCAGAATCGGCGTACGGCACGCCGCAGGCGGACTTCGTGCGGAGCGTCGCGCACGATCTCAAGGCGGCGGAACCGATCGCCGTTCGTGTCGCCGCCGCATCGCTCGCACCGCTGGTTCCTCGCGGCGCGACGATCGTTCCGGTGCCCGGTTCGCGGGGCTCGACGCGGGAGAACCTCGCGCTCGCCGAAGCCGTGGCGAAACTCGCAGGCGCTCGTGTGAGCGACGGCCTTGAGCGCGTGCCGAGCGAGAGCCAGTACGCACGGCGCAAGCGCGGCCTCGCACCGCTCCGCGCGGAGGCGATGAACGTTCGGTGGGGCGGAGCTCCGCTGCGCGGCGTGGTCGTACTCGTCGACAACGTGGTGACCACTGGCGCCACCGCGGAGGCTGCGAGGCGTGCGATCGGAGGCGACGTGGTGGTGCTCGCGTGGGCCGACGCGCGCGGCATCCACCGATCCGAGGTGATCGTCGAGGCGAAGCGGCGTAGCGAGAAGAACCCGCCGCGTCGAGCGTCGCAGAGTTCGCTTGCGCGCGATCGTCGGCTCGTCGAGTACAAGGTGCGCATCATGCGGTGGCACTTCCCGTTCGGCGCCACGCTGTTCTGCCGCGTGTGGTACACGGTCGCGGAGTTCACCGAGAGCGACGTGGCGGGAGTGCGCGCCTACTTCAAGGCGAACGGCATCACGCGCGACGACTTCGACAAGGCCGACAAGGTGCGCGCGTTCGTCGGAACGAGACGGATCAAGCGTGACGGGCTCGACGATCGCGGCTGGTTCGACTGACGCCGCGCATCACTCTACCTCCTCGACGATCAGGTTGACCCGACGCCCGCGGCCCTTGCTCACGGCCTCGTCGGAGTTGTACTGAAAACACGCCTCGAAGTGCGTGCGCGAACGCCACACCATCGTGTACTCGCTCGCGCCCGTCGCGAGCCACCCGTAGTACGTTGACGGCGGGTCGGCTTCGGTTCGCTCGCGCAGTCGCACCGCCACCACGGGCTCGGTGCCGCCGTAGTAGCGGAGTCGCTCGCGCTTCGGGGTCGCGTGCAGGTACGCCACCTCGCCGCCCGCGATAACGGTGCGCTGCGCGTAGTAGGTGACGGAACTCGGGTCGGCGCTCACGGCGTCACCTCCTCGACGATCAGGTTCACCTTGCGCCCGCGCCCACGGTCGGCTTCGGCGCGCGAGCCGTACGGGAAACACATTTCGAGTTGCCCCTCCGACGGCCATACGTTCGTGTACTCGCCGGGATCTTTAGCGTCGATCCAACCGTAGTAGTCGGACGGCGGGTCGCCTTCACGCCGCTCGCGCAGGCGAAGCGAGACGATGGTGTCGGGGAGCCCGTGCAGTTCGACCCACCAGCGTCGGGGGCACGCGGAGAAGTACATCACGGCGCCGTCGTGCTGGCGAACGGAGCGGTGCGCGTAGTAGGTGATGGAACTCGGGTCGGGCGTGCTCACGGCTGTTGTACGCGAGCGGCGGCGGGAATGTTCAGCGGTCGGCGTCGATGCCCGCGTCGGCCACGACGGGAGCGTTCGCGGGCTCCTCCGGGGCGTCGTACACGGCGACCGCATCGGAGGCGTCGAGCACGTCGAGCGTGGCGTCGTGGGGCGCGACAACAGCGTCGTCGCAGGCGTTGAGAAGGGCGGCGAGAAGGATCAATTTGCGCATGGTCTGCGGACGATACACCGCCCCGCGGCGAGCGTCTAGCGCCGATTGCGCGGGCGGCGAGGTGAATAAACCGCGCGATTCTGGCGTAGCGTCGTTCTGACGTTTCGTGTAGCGTCGCCGGTATGCACGCCACGAGAGCCCGCCCGTCCACTCGCAACCCTGCGCCCGCTCGAACGGTGACGTTCGACGTGACCTACCCCGACGGAGGCGAAGATGCGTGGCCGTGGGCGGAGAAGTTCTCGCGCGATCGTTCGTGGCACGGCATCGAAGAGTGGCTCAAGGGCGTCAAGCGCCACGTTCCCCGCTACGGCGTGTCGGTACTCGTCATCAAGGAGCGCGGGCGCATCGTTGCGATCTACAACGCCGCGCTCGCCCCTCGCGTGCACTGGCGCGGCTCCGACGTGCGCATCTACCGCGACGCCGGGTACACCGACCCCGCGTGGCTTCACGGCCCCGTGCAGTCGTACGATTACAGCACGGGGGCGGACGGCACGATCGCTTCGCGCGAAGGGCTCGTCGGCGAGGTTCCGCCGTTGCCCGTCGTGGTGGGCCGCGAGGCGGCGAAGAACGGGCGCCGTTCGGTGCGCCGAAGAGGTATGCGATGAAACGTCGATCGACCCGAAACGCGCCTCGCGCGAGGGTGCTCCGTGGCAAGGATCTGTCCCGCGCTGCGTTGGAGCGTCTGAGCCGCACCGTGCGGTTTCGCGAGTCCTCCGATCGCTCACGCGGCGACGAGGCGAACGTCGAGCTCTCGCCGTTCGAGCGCGCCGTGCACGTTCGGTTGGTGATCTCCGCTCGCGTCAACACACCGGACGACGTTCGGTTCGGGCGCGATTCTGGCGGCGCGTGGGACTGGTCACGATTCAACTCCGTCGATGTGGTCGGCATGGCGCCCGAGGCAGCGGCCGACAAGATCGCGGACGCGCTGCGCAAGTTCATCCTTAAGCACAAGACGCACGCGGAGGTTGACCGCGAAGAAGAGGCGTCGGATCGCTTCGACGACGTTCGCCACCGCACGCGCTTCGCGATCGAAGGCTCGATGCCGGAGCGCGCCCGCGATGCGATCAACGCCGAACTCACGGAGTACGTCGGCGGCAAGCCGCTGTTCCGTTCGATCGGCGCCGCCATCGCGAAGTGCGCAGATATTCTCGCGCGTCACGGGTACGAGTGGGGCGAGGTCACCAACTCGCACACGTTCCTGCGCGATAGCGGTCGCACGGCAATCGACATCGCGCAATCGAACGCCGACGATCCGTTCGCGCCCGCGCAAGTCGAAGACGTGGCGCTCTCGTTTCAGTGGCACAAGTTCGATACGGGTCGTGTCGAGGCGGTGGCCTACGTGAGTCGAGGGGCGACGCGATGAAAACGTCTCTCCCGCTGGTCCGTCACTACGGACTCGAACTGCGCATCACGTTCCCCGACCGCGCCGACCGCACCGGAGGCGCCGTGTGGGAGTACCCGCCCGTCGGCGTGCCCCGTGTTGACGACGAGCGCATGGTGAAGCATGGCGTCGTGCAGTACGATCGCGCGCTGCCCGACGAAGCGATCGCAGCGTACAGTCTCGTTCCGCTCCATCGCTCGCGCAGGGCTGCGGCCGAGGCGATCGTGGATATCTGCCAATCGTCGGGCACACTGGAATACATCGACGAATACGAAGATGCCGGTATGGGCGGCGAGACGTCGGCGATCGGTGGCGCTCCTGGCAACAGCGCGATAGGATTCAACGTCGGCGGGCAGTTTCAAGTGCGCGACCTCGCCCCCGAACTGCGCGCCGTGCTGATCGACCGCGGACTCCTGCGCGTCGCTCAACAGAACGGTCGCGCCGCGAAACGTCGACCCGCTGCGCGCAACCCGCTTCGCGCGGAGCGATACCGCGACGAAGACTACGTGGAGCGCGTCGGCGAAGGCGCCGATGCCTACGATCGCACAAACACGCGCACGATCACCTACCCGCCGCGGGTGTCGCGTGACCACTGGAAACGGCCCGACACCGCGCAGGCCGCACGCATCGCGTCGCGCTTGAAGGTGGCGCCGCAATCGTACTCGTACACCCGCGACGGCAAGCGCCAGTACGGCTACGTCGATCCGCTCGGCTCGGGCAACTTCGGCGCCGCGTACAAGGTCGAAGCCGACGATGCTCCGTACGTTGTTAAGGTGGCGTCGGCAACGAACGTTCACGGGCGCCCGTGGATGCGCGATGAGCAGACGCGCAACCTTCGGCAAGAGGCTGGCATCGCGAACGAACTCGCGAGCCTCGGGTACAGCATCGTCCCGCGCACGACCTACGTGGAACTCGACGGCGGAACGCCTGCGCTTGTGCGTGAGTACGGCGAACCGCTACAGACCATGACGGGCGCGGAGTACGCCGAACTGGAGAACCAGTTGCTCGCGATCGAGCGCAAGCACGGGTGGCGGGTCTACGACGAACTCTCGCTCTATCGTCGCCGCGATGGGAGCATCTTCGTCGGCGACGTGGGATTCTGGCGGGCGCCGTCGATTCTGGCGAAGGGCAAGAGACGTCGCGAGTGGCGAGCGATGGATTCGAGTCTCGGTGGGCTTCTGCAAGATGCTCAGAAGCGCCACGGCGTCCCGGACGTGATGCCCGCACCGCGACTCCTCTCGCTTGGTTCGTTCAGGGTGTCTCGCGGGCCGCGTCGCGAGAAGATGGACGACCTGTACGCCGAACTCACGCAGGATTTCCTCGACGCCGTGGGCACTCGCGAGTCGGCTGGCGTTCCGATCCCCGCCGACGTTCGGTCGCTCGCTCGGACGGCGCGCGCAGAACTGGCGGCGTACGGCAAGCCCGCGCCGCGACGGAATCGCAAGGCGGCGAAAAACGGCCCCGCAGACAATCGTCGCCGTCGCTGAATAAAAGTCTGCGCGATCGCCGTAGCATCGCCTCGATGAATCGTGTAGCTTCGCCGGTATGCCCGTCACAAGAGCGCATCGAACGTCGCTGCGTAACCCCACCGAGAACTACGCGCCGTACGCGATGTGGCGCTCGGTCTCGGTCGACGAGTTGGTCGACATCATCGTGACGGGTCGCATCACGGGCCGCGGCAACGCGTTCTCGCACGACGATCGCGACTACGTGTTCTTCGGCATCGACGGCCCCGATGCGGTGATTCATCACGGCGAGGATACAGGGCGTCAGATCGCGACCCGGCCCGAGTTCATGCGACGCATCACGCAGGCGCGCACAAGCACGGCTCCGCAGGCCATACGCGAAGTGTTCTGGGCAATCGACGCCGATGCGGCGCGCGAACGCAAGGAACTCAGCGCAAAGTACGGCGCGACTTCGTTCATCCTCGAACTCAGCAAGGCCCCCGGAGGAACGTGGTTCCACGGCGGCGAGTCGCGCGATGGTCGCGACGAGGTAGGCTACGAGCGCCGACCGGGCGTGAGCACTCGCTACGTCACGACCGTGTACCCTGTGCTTGATCGCCGTATCGTGGGCGAGACAACGCTCGACGGTGCCGCCGATATGCTCGGCATTGGTAACGAGCGAGCGAGCGAGGCGAACCCAACCCGCCGACGCGCGGCGAAAAACGGCCCCGCAGACAATCGTCGCCGTCGCTGAATAAACGTCGTTCGTTCCCCGTAGCGGCGCGAAACGGAATCGTGTAACGTCGCCTTCATGCCCTCCACGAAACGTCGCGCACGCCGCGCTCTCCGAAACGATGCACGCGCGGAGAAGCGCGCCCAACAGCACCGCGAGTGCGAGACGGGGCTCTGCAAGGCGTGCGGGTGGAAGCCCGGTCGCGTTCCGAAGTCGTGGCTCACGCAGTCGGCGGGCACGCCGTACAGGTGCAAGTCGAAGCTGATCGGGCGCGAGGTGACGCTCCGCGGCGACCCCTCGCCGTCGATGATCGTCGGCTGCGCGACGCCGCTCGGCGAAACGATCTTTCAGCACGGGCGACGCGGCAAGGCGTACAAATGCCAATCGTCGTTCATCGTCCGCTCGAACATGGGCAAAGGGTCGATCGAAACGCCCGTGCCGCGTTCGGTAGTGCGCGCGAGGATGCGCCACGCGAAGGACAAGCTCTGCCCCGACACGCCGTCGTTTACCGCGGAGATGCGCGGGTACACGAGCATGATCGAGGCCGACGCGAAGCGCATGGGCGTGCACCCGATGGACCTCGCCGACGATATGCCCTTCCCCCACCGCGAGGGATCGTCGCCGTGCTGCGTGAACAGCAAGATCACCCCGAAGCGCCTTGAGAAGCTCGTCGCCGCGTGGACGGAATCGGGCGCGGCGAGCGACTACGATGCCGTGGTCGCCGCCGTCCGCCGCGCTCTCCCGAAGCACCTCCGCGCGATCACCGAACTCGAATCGCGGTATCAGATCGAGCAGGCGATTCGCGCGGTGCGCAACCACTGCTGGAACCTCTGGATCGAGAAGGAGGCGGGGTTTCACCCCGACCGCTACTCGAAGCGCGGTTTCCAGAAGCGCGTGCGTGAGGCGCGCACGGATATGCGACGTTCGGGGCTCCCGCTCACGAAGTCGCAGCGCCAGCGTCAACAGCCCCGCCAGTGGGCCGACGAGTGGGCGTTCCTCAAGCGCGCCGATATGGTGAGCAGCAACCAGTTCATCGCGAAATCGCCGGATATGCAACGTCGCCTCGTGACGCGACTGTTCAAGAAGTATCGCGTGCCGATGGGCACGTTCAACCCCGCGGATCACGTCGGCGTCGAGCTCCTCGCGATCGCCGCGCGGACGATGTTCGCGAACGCGAAGACGAGGGAGTGACGCCATGCCGATCCCGCCGCGCGTCTGCTCCTACAACACCACGCTCGTGCTCGCGGCGGCGACGCCGCGCACGCTCGACGTTCCGATCAACAACGCGACGAACTGGAATATCGTCGTGGCGAACACGGGTGCGAACCCGTTGACGGCGCTCTCCGTCTCGTCGTCGCCGAACGGCACGCTCTTCGGTGCGACAGTGGCGATCACGGCGGTGCCCGTCGCGGCAGGCGCGTCGCTCCCGACGATCGATGGTAGCAGCGAACCGATCACGACGTTTCGCATGACCTTCACCTCGACGCTCGGGACGACGCTCTCGATCGAGGCTGGCGGGTCGTGATTACGTGCGGGTCGCAAGTCATCGAGGGCTCGTACAACGGCGGCGGTGGAGGCACAACGCTGCCCGCGCTGCCGTCCGCGGTCTTGCTCGATGCAGCGCACCCGAACGAAATCGTCGGACTCGACGTGGCGGGAGCGGGCACGAGCGTTACCGCTGCCTCGCTCGCGCAGACCCTTCTCGGGCCGACCCTCGCGCTCCGGCGAACCGCAGCGACGGCGAGCGCCGCGATGCTCTGGGAGTGCGACGAGATCGCATCACCGCTCGTGTCGACCGGCAGCGTCGCGTGCAACCTCGCAGACGCCGGGGCCGCGGCGTTCAACTTCACCGATGCGCAATCGACGCTGAACGGTGGGGCTGTTCACTTCTCCACATTGCCCGGAAGCGAAGTGGTCGGTGGCGCTGGCGTGTACCCTGACGCAGCGACCACCACATCGATCACGATGTGGGCGGTAATTGACATTCACGCGATGCCGACGATTGCTGGGTGCGTGATTGCACGCGACTATGGCGCCGCATGGGTTGCGCCCTTCGGTGCATTCGTTGACATTCTGCCGGGGGGTATTGTTCGTGCGTTTGCTCCGTTCGGGGGCGGGCCGACGAACGATACAGTTAGCAGCGCTGCGGGTGTAGTGCAGATTAACACGCAGCATCTTGTCGGGATGACTTACAACGGTTCGCAGTTGCGCGTGTGGGTAGATGGCGTAAGCGTGGCTATAAAGTCGGTTGCGACACCGCTAACGTGGGGCGCTACTGGCGGCTGGCATCTCGGCGGCAACGGTGGAGGCAACCTCCTTGATGGCACGGTGATGCGCGCTGGCGTCGAAACGACGGTGTGGACGCGCGCCGACTGGGCGCTTGCCTACCGCCGCCTAACGGGCAACACGTCGAACGTTTGATCGAGCGAGGAGGGTGTCGTGCCGATTACGTGCGGGTCGCAAGTCATCGAGGGATCGTGGAGCGGCGGTGGGGGTGGCGGCACGGTCACGCTCACGGGTGACACGTCGGGTTCTGGCACCGGCACGATCGCGACGACAACGACTAACCTCACGATCGCGTCGCAGGCGACGGGCGACCTTCTCGCGCGCGGCGCGAGCGCGTGGCAGCGCCTCGCGATCGGCGCGAACGGGCAAGTGCTCACCGTCACCGCAGGCGTGCCTGCGTGGGCTGCGGCGGTGGGGTTCACGAACCCGATGACCGACCCCGGCGACCTCATTTCGGGTGGCGTGAGCGGCGTCGCCACGCGCCTCGCGATCGGTGCGAGCGACTACGTTCTCACGGTCAAGTCGGGCGTGCCCGCGTGGGCGTCCGCGGTCGGCTTCGCCAACCCGATGAACGCCGTCGGCGACACGATCTACGGCGGTGCGAGCGGCGTTGCAACGCGCCTCGCAGCGGGCACGAACGGTTACGTGCTTACGGCTGGCGGCGCTGGCGTTGCCCCCGCGTGGGCAGCGCCCGTGGGCTTCGCGAACCCCATGACCACCGCGGGGGACTTGATCGCGGGCGGCTCTTCGGGCGCGGCGTCGCGCCTCGCGATCGGTACTGCGGGACAAGTGTTGACGGTCAACGCGGGCGCCCCTGCATGGGTGACGTTCTCGGCGCTCGTCAACCCGATGACGACCGCGGGCGACACGATCTACGGCGGCACCGCGGGTGCTCCGACGCGACTTGCCGTCGGGAGCGCGGGGCAAGTGCTCACGCTCGCCGCGGGCGTACCGTCGTGGGCAACGCCGTTCTCGAACCCGATGAACTCCGCGGGGGACTTGATCCTCGGCGGTGTGAGCGGCGCCGCGGGGCGCCTCGCAATCGGGACCGCGGGGCAAGTGCTCACCGTCGCGGGTGGCACCGCTGCGTGGGCGACGTTTACCGCTCTCGTCAACCCGATGAACAGCGTCGGTGACACGATCTATGGCGGCACCGCGGGTGCTCCGACGCGGCTCGCCGTCGGGAGCACCGGGCAAGTGCTCACGATCGCGGGCGGCGTTCCCTCGTGGGCGACACCGTTTACGAATCCGATGAACTCCGCGGGCGACTTGATCCTCGGTGGCGTTTCCGGCGCCGCGGGGCGACTCGCAATCGGCACCGCGGGGCAGGTTCTCACCGTGAGCGGTGGCACCGCCGCGTGGGCGGCTGCTACGAGCGCTCCGACGGGGGCGGCGGGTGGTGACCTCGGTGGGACGTATCCCAACCCGACGGTCACGGATCTTACGATTGCGTCGGAGGCGCAGTACGATCTTCTGACGCGCGGCGCGACCGCGTGGCAGCGACTCGCGATCGGGTCTGCTGGGCAAGTGCTCACCGTCGTGGCGGGCGCTCCCGCGTGGGCGACGTCGACCGCGCTCACGAACCCCATGACCGACGCGGGTGATATGCTGTACGCGAACGCTGGCGGCACGCCGCTGCGCCTCGGTATCGGCAGCGCGGGGCAAGTGCTCACCGTATCGGGCGGCATCCCCGCGTGGGTGGCGCCGTCGGGCGGTGTTGCGGGGTGGCTCAACCTGTACAACGCCACGGCGTTTTACATGGGCGGGGAGAGTGCTACGGGGTGGGCCGCTGCGGACTACGCGACCGCGAGTGCTCCGAGCGCGGTGCCCGAGTTCGGGCCGGGGCAGTCGATCGTCGCGTGCCTTTACCCGAACGCTACCCCAGTTGGCCCGGAAATCATCGCCGCGCACGTCACAGCTACGACACGCGGGTGGTATCTCGCGGCCGGGAATAACGGGGCGGCGCGCCGCCGTCTGAGTCTGTTCCTCTGGGGACTCAACGGAAACGTCGAGTTCGGTCTCGCCGGTAGTGATTTCACCGTCGGTGCTGCATACGTGATCGCCATCGCGATACTCGCCGACAAATCGATTCGCTACTCCGTCAATGGAGCAGCGGTGCAAACGATCGCCGCGCTCTCCGGCACGTACGTGCCGCCATCGTCGGCGGACGCCTACGACCTCGGCTCGACGAGGGTGTTCTCGCCATCGTTCTACCCGTTCGCGAGCGGGCTGCTCGGCGAGGTCCGTACTTACTCGACCGAACTCTCCGACGCCGACCTCGTGGCGGCGTGCGCGGGCGTCGCGACGGGCACGATCCCTGCCGTGGCGAGCGGTACGGTGAGCACAGATTTCTTGCCGTCGGACTTCTGCGGCGGGGTACGCGTGAAGGCGCAGACCGGCGTAACGTGGCTTCTCAAGGGCGGCGCATCGCTGCGCCCGGTGTAACGGAGGCGAGATGAGACTCGGAGACCACTGCTACTTCTACGCTTCGACGTTCGGCGACCCGATCGTCGCGCACGCCGCGCATTACGATCGCGACCTCGGCGATGGCACGTCGCGCTTGTGGGTGCGCCTCGACGACGGCAGCGAAGTGCCGCTCGGAGGCCCGCAGTGCGACCCGCTCGCGCCGGTCGCGGGGCACTGGTCGATCGTGCCCGCGTAGTTTCCCCTTGCGCTGGCCCCCGCCGCGTGAGTAGGTTGCCCTCGTACGTCGCCACGTCGGCGACCACGCAAGGAGCAATCGTCATGTTCGCAGACCTCATCGTCGCCATCTCGCTCGTTCTCGGCCTCGCGGCGCCCGCGCCCGCCGTGTCGCCCGCCGCGGGGTGGGGCACCGAAGCCCCGAACACCGCCGCCGTGGGCTGGGGCACCGAGAAGCCCGCCGTCTCGCACTGATCGCGTCGCCCGAAATCGGCGGGCGAGCGTAAAGAAACTTCGCCCGCCCGCCGTACAAGGCGGCATGAACCCCTCCCGCTTCGACGAAGCGATCGGCCCCGAGTGCTTCGGCGGCGACGAGTACGCCCCCGACGAACCCACGCCAGAAGAGCAAGATCGCGCGGAGTCGCAACTCGCGTGCGACGAACGCCTCTACGCCGCAGCCCGCGAGAAGGCGTCGCGCGACGAACTGGTGCGCGAGGCGCGCGAACTCCTCGCGGCGTTCCCGTGCCTCACGAACGTGATGGTCGCCTGCGAATCGTACGAGTACGACGATGGCGCGGCGTCGCGCATCTCCTCGCAGGAGAAGGTGAGCGTCACGTTCGCCCCCGGCGCGAGCCTCGACGGCGACGGGATCGACTCCCTCGACCGGAGCATCGACGCCATGCAACAGGTCGCGCTGGAGCGCTCCGTCGCCGCGGGACTGCTCGACCGCACGCTCACGGTCACGCGCGATGCGGAGGCGGTGAAGTGAGCGCCGCGGAGAACCGCAAGGTCGCAGTGTGGAACACGAAGCACGCGGTCGGCACGAACGTCGCGTACTGGTCGATGCTCAAGCGTGGTGAGCCCACTGGCACCGGACACACACGATCGGAGGCGTCGATCGTCGGCGGAACCGCGTGCGTGTTCATCGAAGGCGTCGCCGTGCTCTGAGCAGATGATGCGAACGGGTACTTGACAGGGCGTTCGGGGGCGTTTAACCTGCGGTCCAACAATGAAACTCTCCGACTACGCGAAGCAACAGGGCGTCGATTACAAGACCGCGTATCGGTGGTTTCTCAAGGGCATCATCCCTGTACGCACGACGCAGTTGCCGACGGGGACGATTCTGGTTCACATCGAAGACTTGGAGCCGGTGGCGTCGGGTGTCGCGCTGTACGCCCGCGTTTCGTCGCACGATCAGAAGGCGGACTTGGATCGTCAACTCGCGCGTCTGGTGGAGCACGCGACGGGCGCAAAACTCTCCGTCGTTCGCTCCGTCACGGAGATCGGGAGCGGGCTCAACGGGCACCGCGGCAAGTTGCTTGCGCTCCTGCGCGACACGACGATCGGCACCATCGTCGTCGAGCATCGCGACCGCCTCGCGCGTTTCGGGAGTGAGTACATCGAAGCCGCGCTCGCGGCATCCGGTCGCAAACTCGTCGTCGTGAACGACGGCGAGGCGACGCACGATCTGATTCACGATGCGGCCGACGTTCTGACGAGCCTCTGCGCGAGTCTCTACGGCCAGCGATCAGCGAAGAGTCGGGCGAAGCGCGCGCTCGAAACGATTGGCAAGGAACCGTGACGCGCCCGAACGCCCGCAAACCGAAGGATGCCAAGCGTGCCGCGAAGGGCGAACCGCGCGCTCGCGTAGCCCACGCACACCCCGAAACGAACGCGGGCAAGTTGGCGACGCTTGAGGCGCTGCACGCGGTCTACGGAGCATACGCGCAATCGTGCATCGACACGATGATCGCTCGCCGCGACACGGCGATGAACGCCAAGGACGCGAAGGCGATGCGCGCGTACTTCGCGCCGTCGGTGATGACGAGTCACCTCGCGACGTGCGCTCGCGCGCAAGCAGTCGGCATCGTGCAATCGTGGGCCAACGGGCTCTACGCCAGCGTGCTCCGCGGGTACATCACGGAGCACAAGATCGAGTTCACGCCGGACGAGCAGCGGCAACTGTTCACGATCGGCAAGTACATGGTGCGCGCTCCGAAGGGCGGCGACGAACCCATCGAGCAGCGCCTCATCGACCTTTACTGGTCGTGGGTATGGGACGCCAACGTGAGCGGCAAACGTCCCACGTTCGGCAACGCAGGCATGATGCTCGGGCAAGAGTGCATCCGTTTTTCGCCGCCGTCCGACGGCGCAGCGGGACTCGGCGGATGGTGGGCGAGGGTCTCCACGCTTGAGTACCGGAAACTCGTGTCGCTCCCGCTGGCGGGTCACCCGTCGCTAGACGGCAAGACTCCGCTCGCGAAGAGCGTGCTCGTCTACAAGCGTCGCGACGGTCGGTGGACGTTTCAGTTTACTGAGTACGTCCCGCCCGCTGTGAAACTGCCTCCCGACGCCCCGCGTGTCGGCGTAGACGTGGGCAAGCGCGAGTTGCTGGTCACCAGTGACGATCGGCACTACGGCGCCCGCGGTGTGCCACTCTACGACGATTTGTGGGCCACCATCAAGAGCGTTCGCAGCAACCGATTTCGGCAGGGCCTTCGCGAGAACTCGAAGCGTCTCGACGCGCTCGAAGCCCGTCTCTCTGGCATGGTGAAGAGTTTCGTGGGGCGCGCGGTCAACGAGGTGATCCGCGACTACCCCGGCCACTTGATCGTGCTCGAAGACTTGAACCTCGTGGGCGTGCGCGGTAGCCGTCGCTTCGCCTACAAGGAGGCGGGGCGATCGTTCGCTCGCAAGGTCGACACGCTGTTTACCAACCCGGCGTACACATCGCAGGAGTGTCCGTCGTGTCACCATGTTTCACGCCTCAATCGTGTCGCGGGCCAGTTCCGTTGCACGGGTTGTGGCAGAGTTTCGCACGCCGACTGTGTTGGTGGGATGGGTCTGGTAGGACGTTCCTACGATCAACAGATCACTCTCGATACCAGCGTGGCCGACGTTCGAGCGATTCTCCGAGCGCGATACTTCGCCGCCCGAGGGAGCAATCTCTTTCGGTACGGCGGGTCCAGTGCCGGGGGTCGTGTTTCTGGGAGCGCTACCGATGCGCCCGATGCTCACTACCGCGCTCGCGGCGGCACAGCGTCAAACTCACCCGTGGTCACAGACCATGAGTGAGAATCGGAGCATCGCGCTCTCGCACGTCGAGGCGCGACCGTGAGCGCGGGCGACGTTCGCATCGTCGAGGGCGTAACCTTCTGCGCGTCGGGCAGCGTCCGCGTCGCGTGTAGCGATGACGAATTCTGCGACGGGCACTTGACCGGCAAGTTCACCACCGTCGAGAGCGAAGAAGGCGAGTCGCTTCACGACGCGAAGAGCGAGAGCGCCGCGCGTCGGTGGGCGCAACGATACGTCAAGAAGAGCAAGGGGAGCACCCTGTGAACACCACGTCGAGACCCATGACGCGCGCTGTGACGCGCGACGATATCACCGCCAGCCTTCGCGCCGCCGTCGAGGCGAGAAGCAACGCAGAAGCCGCACTCGCCCGCAGCGTCGATCGGCTCGTCGAGGCCGCAGACGACACCGCCCGCTGCCGCGAGCGCGTCGCCGAACGACAGCGCGAATACGTCGAGGCGCACGATGCCCTGATGGCGCTCACCCGCGCGGAGCGGGAGGCGTCACGATGAAGGCCGCAAGCCAGCGCGCGCAACGCGAGGCCGACGCATGGAACGCCGCGCATCCGGTCGGCACGATCGTGCGCTTCTGGACGGGCTTGCGCGAGGGCGCTCCGACGGGCGAGGGGCCGACGCGCGCCGCCGCCGCGGTGTTGTCGGGACACGCGAGCGTGTGGATCGACGGGTGCTGCGGGAGCGTGATTGTCTCGCACGTCGAGGTAAGCACCGACGATGCGGAGACGCAGTACACCACGGCGGTCGCGGCGTTGCAGGCGGCGCGCGAACGTCGCGACCGACACGCCCGCGAGCGCGAAGAAGTGCTGCGCGAGGCGGCGAAGAAACACGACGACGAGACGCGGCGGTTGTGCGACGCCGTGAGCGTGAAGCAAGACCTCGCGATCAAGGCGAAGGCCCGCGTCGAGGCGGCGAAGAAGGGGGGCGAGACGTGAGCGACGTGAACGTTCGAGAAGGTGTGGCGCAGGGCTACGTGTTCCTGCCGTGCGACTCGTGGGCCATCGCGTACGACGCGACGGAGGTGCTCAACGATCAGGGCGTCTATCCCGCGAGGCCGCGGTCGAGTCCGGGGATCATCGTCCGCGACGATCAACAGGCGAAGGCCATCTACGCGATCGCAGTGGCGAGGCGATCGTGAACACCGAGAAGGGCAAGGGGATGCCGCAAGGCGAGTTCCTCAACACTACGCTGCATATGCTTCACGTCGCTGCGTGCAGCGCGCAGTCTACCGCGCAGATGATCTACGGCGTGCGCGCCGCCGTACCGTTCACACGCATCGCGCAGATTCTCAACGCGATGCGGACCGAACAGTACGAGGATGCCGCGGAGCAACTGCGCAAGTTCTCGGAGGGAACGTGAGGCGCACCGGACGGCACCCGAAGTGGATGCGGTTCTCGATCGAGTTCCACCACGCGGGCGGCAACTGCTGGGTGCTGGAGCGCAGCGGCTACGCACGATACGGATTCCGCGGCGACGCTGCGCTCTTAGGTCGCGAGTGGATCTCTGGCGACGATGCTATCCGCGCGATGGCATACGGGCTGTTCCGCGGCTACGTCGATGCGCTTGACAACCGCGAGCACGTTGAGTTCGCGTACACGGCGACGCCGTTGTGGAGGCTGTTCGATGGCGTGCGGCTCGTGGAGCATCGCGACGGTCGCGCGACGGAGATCGTGCGCTACGTTCGGCGGTAGCCTCCCGCGAGCGTTCCGTGTATCGTCGGCGGCGTGAGCGCATCCACGCACGTATGGGTTCCCGACGCCGCCACCCGCGCAGCGGGCGAGCGGGCGCAAGTTCACTACACCGCGCCTCCGCACGTCGAGGCTGGCGAGCAATGGTCGCCGACGCCCGCGATGCTCGCCTTCAAGGAGGAGATCGTTCGCGCGTGGCCCGGTGTCTACTCGGGCGGCATCGTGCGCGATTCTGCGCGCCGCGGAGTCGGGAATTCCGACCCCCACCGCTCCGCCGTTGCCTGCGACTACATGCTACGCGACACGCCCGAACGCGCCGCGCAAGGCGATGCACTCGCCGCGTTTCTCGTGCGCAACGCCGACTACCTCGGCATTCAATACGTGTTGTGGTCGATGTACGAGTGGTCTGCTTCGCGCAATGGCCCGCGGTGGGAGGCGTACACCGACCCTTCGTCGCCGCACCGCGACCACGTTCACGTAGAACTCTCACGAGAGGCGCTGGCATGGCCCGCCGACGTGATGCGTGCTCGCGTTAGTTCCGCCCTCGCGGCGTGGTCGTCGCAGCCCGCTTCGACGGGGCACGTCGCGGCGTACCTCGTGGGCGGCGTTGCCTTCGTCGCAGCCCTCGC
>JACCDJ010153822.1_pt1 | contig 22465 bp, 18 predicted proteins | sample 7444481 | NCBI WGS metagenome assembly JACCDJ01 (sample SAMN15323435, study PRJNA562643) | freshwater metagenome | isolation source: river surface water | place: USA:Blue River Watershed | collected 2017-08-15 | reverse complement strand
CCGGGCCCAAAACTACGGGCAGCCGCCCCCGTCGCAAGCGCTCTAGCGAATACGAAATCAGTCCATGGCCCGACAGAATCTCGGTTACGCCTTCGTCATCGGCCAAAGGCAAGCCCTTGGCCATGCGCCGCCGAAAGCGCGTCCCATCGGCAGTGAGCAGAAATAGGCCCACTCCGCTGACGGGCAAAACCCGGTCTAGCATGGCCGAAAGTTCCCGAAACAGTGCCGATAAAGACAGAACTCCGCTGAGTCGCCTCTGCGCTACTTGGACCTGCGCGGTCAGGCGGCGGTGCTTCTGAGTGAGAAGCCGCTCGGTCAGCCAACGAACGCCCGACCGCAAAGGATCGAGCATGACGACAACCAGAAACGAGATGATGAAAGAATTGAGAAGAAACAGCGCTGGCTTGTCCGCAATCGTGGCCAGCAGCAAAGAATAAATGCCCGTCAGAAGAAGCGAAATAAAGAGCAGCACCAAGAAACGCGACAACACTGCCCCGAAGTTCAAGAGTCGCTGTTGAGTGATCGCTCTCGAAAGAAAATACAAATAAACGATCAACGCGAAGTTCCCGATGACGGGAACCGCAGCGCCGGCCTTTGGGACGTGATCCATAATGGACGTCCCCAAGACCGCGAGCGCGCCTAAGTAAATCAGGTAACGCCTTCCCAAGCCCACGGCGGGCGCTTTTGCGGGACGGTAGCCCGGACGCCGATCGAGCCGAAAATCGACGGCCATCATCAGGAGAATCTGCGCCACGACCAGAACCGGGTGAAAAAGGACCAACGTTTTCAGCCAGGATGGGCTCTTTCCCGGAAGAAGCAGCAGCGACGAGAGCGCCAAAGCGGAAATCCACGAAAAATCGAAAAGAATTCGTCCCGGGCGGTCCTGGAGGCGCGTCAAAGAACGGATAAACCCAAGTGCTAGGGGAGTAATCCAGAGATTCGCCAGTAAATGGAATGCGTACCAGCCGTGGCCCGGCACCAGGCGCGACAGGAAGAAGAAAAACGCCCAGGCTGAGATCGCGACGCACAAAAGCGCGTAGCCCAAGTAAAGCTTGTTGCGGACGTCGCGCGCCAGGACGGACAGCCCCCAGGCCACCGCTGTAATCGCCACCACGAGCGCGGATTGGCTCAGAATATCCATCGCTTCCTTCCCTACCCCAAAGCACCGCTTCATTAAAGGCCTGCCGGGCGGAAGCCGATATCCCTCTGTAAGGGAGCGCTCTCGGCCATGCGTCCAACCAAAATCAATCCAGTAGAATTCGCAATCTTCGGCTTGGTATCGAGTGTGTTTGTGCACTCGGTCTACAACCTGTTTTACGATCAGCAGGGGTTTCACCCCGGCACGGTTGTGAACTTGGATCTTCCGAGTGACCCGCAGCGAAACGTCGCAAGCGACCCCGCTGCCCCTCTTCAAAACATTGAAGTGCCCTGCGAAGAAAGCCCGGAAGTGGCCACCACCGCAGGCAAAATTCGCCTAAAAGGCACGGCCTGCGCCCCCGACGCTCCAGCAGCGAAGCCGGGTAGCAACCGAAATCCAGCTTCAGCCACCCCTCCTGTCAAATTCGAGCAAATTAGCATTCAAAACTCGGCCAACCGCTTTTCAGCGACAGTTTTTACCGACGAAGGCCCTGGCAAATATTCGACCGACTATATTCCACTCGAGCCGGGTAAAAACCCAATTACCGTGAAATTCACCTACGCCGGTGGAAAAACCACCCAGCGCAGCTTCGTGGTCGAGAAAACCCAGAAGTAAACGAAAGCGGCTCGGGAGGCCCCCCTCCCTGAGCAGTTCGAAGAACTCAAAGAGCCTGATCCCTCCCCGGGGTCAGGCTTTTTACATTTCAATTCGAGTTTTTCTCGTAGCAAGGCACCTCGACTCGCCGCGTTTGAGAACTTCTCGCGAATCGTCCTGAAAGTTTTTGCGCGGTTTTTTGCGTGAATTTCGCCGAATTTAGAAATCCAAAAAAAGTCGAAAAACCTCGGCATTTTCAGGGGTTTTACGCAAATCACTCAATACCTGACAATCTTGATAAGGTATAAGTACGCGATATTTTTCAGCTTTTTTCTCAAGTCCAAACCGCGTCCGCCGAAAGGTCACATGTAAGCGGGCAAGGGATGCCCACCTACAAGGAAGAAAAATTCATGGAGGAGGAAATTGAGATGTTACCCGGAGGATAAATAAAATGGGAATGCGTATCGCTACTAACGTGAGTTCGATTTCGGCTCAACGTTTCTTGGGACTGAACGGAAACAACACTAGCCGCAGCCTGGAGAGACTCTCCTCAGGTTCGCGTATTAACCGCGCAGGCGACGACGCCGCCGGTTTGGCCATCAGCGAAAAGTTGAAGGCCAACATCCGATCGATGAAGCAAGCCACCCGGAACGCGAACGACGGCGTTTCGATGATTCAAGTGGCCGAAGGTGCGATGAACGAAGTTTCGAACATCCTGATCCGGATGCGCGAACTGTCGATCCAAGCTTCTTCAGACACTATCGGTGACACGGAACGAAGCTTCATCGATAAGGAAATGCAGGCTCTGAAGTCTGAAGTGGACCGGATCGCCGCCTCCACCGACTTCAACGGCCGCAAGCTGCTCGATGGCAGCGAAGCCAATCTGGAAATCCAGATCGGCACGAAAAACAGCCCGCTCGAAGATCGCTTCTACTACGACACTACGGAAGCGAACACGACTCTCGCGAGCCTAGGCTTGGGTGGCGTCAGCACGCAGAATCGAATCGGCGCTCAGGAAAACCTGGCAATGATCGACAGCGCTCTGAACCGCCTGAACAGCAACCGCGCCGGTCTCGGTGCCCTGCAAAACCGCTTGATGAGCACCATCAACAACTTGCAGATCAGCACTGAAAACCTCTCGGCCGCCAACTCGCGTATCCGCGACACGGACATGGCTGAAGAGACCAGCGAGTTGACCAAAGGCTCCATCTTGACCCAGGCGAACGTCTCGGTCTTGGGCCAGGCCAATCAAAGCTCTCAATTGGTTCTCAAGCTCCTGGGCTGATAGCTCTGAGCTGATGAAAGTTGTCTGAAGCGCAATACGCACCGTCTGGCGGCCTGAACGGACGCAGGTCCGCCAGACGGCCTCCGAAAAAAACGGAGGGCCACGGGGAATTACTCCCGGCGTAGAAGCTTCAAGCTGTGGATGGGCAGTCCCTCTCGAATGAAAATTCTTTCAAAGAGAGTGACCTCAGGAATGGTCAGATCAGTGGGTGAAGGGTGCCCCTGATGCAAGTCCGCAGACCGTTCCAGGATGCTCCAAAAAGGCGAAGCCGCCTTCAAGGATTCCTCCATCCATTCGAAGTACCCGGGGTGATCGGTCTTGATGTGAAAGACCCCTCCCGGTCGGACGATCCCGGCCAGCATGTCCAGGTTTCCTGGATTGATGAACCGGTTCTTCCGCTGGGACTTCTTGGGCCAGGGGTCCGGGAAGTAAAGGTACAGAAAGTCGACTTCTCCCGGTGCAAAAACGTATTTCAGGCGCTCGGCATGAGCCCTCAGGAAAATGAGATTTCGCAGCTTCCGGTTCTGGGCTTTCTCGCCTCCCCGGTGGATCTGCTTCATCTTCCAGTCCAAGCCGATGTACAAATCGGCGGGGTTTCTTGCAGCCCACTCCAAAGAGACATGGCCCCCATTGCAGCCAATCTCGACATGGAGCGCACGCCTGCCCGAAGTTTCTGCTTTGGCATTCGCAGTTTTTTCAGTCGCATCTAAGAACTGGCTACGCCACTCCCCGACGTGGCACTCGGTATCCTGGTCTCCAAAGACCAAACGCTCAGGCAGTTCCCGGATCTTTCGGTAATAAGGATTCCTCGATTCCGGATAGCGGTAATCGGGGTGCTGAATGGGAACTCGGTTGGGCGATGCTGACGTCACGCAGCCGAACTTAACTCACTGCGGCATTCAGGGCAAATAACGGAAATTGACGAATACTTTTTGGCCAGCCGCTACGGAAACGACTTTTCCAGGAAGCGGCTGAAGGCGTTCTCCGAATGGACCCACCGGAGTCAGACGCACCTCATGGACCCCGGGCGGGACTTCCAGACGGGCCATCTGAAGGTCTTTCGGCAGGAGCGCCCAAGAGCGACAATCGGCCTGATCGCTCGCGTACATGGCCACACGGGCCAGAAAGCCCGCCAGAGGGCTTTTCGTGCTTCGCTCGATCTGATCAGCCAGCGTCTCTTTGACGATCAATCCGGCCAACTTCTTGGCCACTAAGCTCCCGTACTTTTCTTCCAGGTTCTGGATGGCCACTTGCTCGATATCGTAAAGCACTTGGGTCTTGGTCGGGGTTCCAGCCGGACTCGGGACCTCCCCCACCAGCTCCACTTCCGCCCCGACCGCCGGATTCCTCCGGGCGTAAAACCTGGGGAGCGATGAAAAGTCCGGGTTAGGAAGCTTCCTGGGCGATATTCCGTTCTGATAGAAAACGATGATTTCAGCAGGAAGCGGGGCTGCACTTCGCACCCCCTCGCCAAACTCGGCTTCCCAGCGCGGAAGGTCTTCGCGAAACCCACCCCGGCGCGCCACTCGCCAAAGGGCTTTCCCTAGGCCCGGCGCCTCCGGATTCAGCTCCCAGGTTTTCTTGTAGTCAACGTAGGCCGAATTCCAGTTCCCATCGGCTTCGTAAAGAATGCCCGACAGGTAACGCGCAAACGCATTCTGCTGATACTTGCGTTTGCCTTCGGTCACCATTCTTTCGAGCTTTCGATTGACCCTTCGGGCCTCGACTCGCGCGTCTTCCGACTTTCCCAGAAGCGAATAGTTCATAGCGAGATAAGTCGAGATCATCACGTTCTCGAACTCTTCGCCTTTGTAAGCTTTCAGTAAATCCGAGCTGATGAGCACCGCCGCTTCGACCGAAAGCTGGGTGTAATCTTTGATCTCGGCAACTTCGTCGGCTTTCAAAAATGCCCGATTGGATTCTTCGAACTGCCCTGCCTGATGGCGCGCTAGCCCCAAATCCAAAAGGTAAAGAAGCGAGTCTTTGCCGCCTTCTTCGCCGTGCTTTCGGTAACCCGCCTCTAAGCGAGTCGCCGCTTCCTCGTATTTTCCGCCCCGAAATAGGTTGTCGATTTCTCGATCCGAAACGCGCGCGGACTGGCAGGCCGAGACCGCAAAAGCGATCCCGAGCCCACCCATCCATGCAGTCCAGCGAAGCCCCGTGGGCCGGCCAACCCTCATGCTGCGCGCGCCTTCTCGTTTCAGAGCGAGACGCTACGTTTCTTGAACTTCTTCCGCAGTTCGCGCTCTTCGGTGCAATCGATCGTCGAAGACTCGAGGTTCGTCAGGTTCATCGTCAGCTTGTAATAGACGAACTTGTCTTTCCCGACTTGCTGAATGTTCGTGGCCAAGTTGCCGGACAAAATGTAGTCCGCGCCAATCTGCTTGCCGCGCTTCTTCTGCGTTGGACCACTCACGTTGCCCGCTTCGTTGTACTGGTATTCCGAGTCGATCGTCCCGCGCTCTTCCTTATTCACGAAGCGCACTTTCCCGGTTTTGATCAACGCGGTTCTCACCTTGTCGGTCAGGCTTTCCGTGTCGATGTGCTCTTCGGTCTTGTTCTTCACGCGCTCAACAATGACCACCGGAGGCTTCGGAGCATTCGCCACGTAGCCGCACGACACCATGGCTTTGATCACCGTGTCGGCCATTTGCTGCATGTCAGACTCATTGAACTTATCGTCCAAAAGCTCAACCCGAGTCGGATCATCGTATTCGCCTTTGGTGAAGGCCTTCGGACCGCCGCAACCGGCAGCCAGACCCAGAATCGAAGCCAACCCTACAAAAACTGATGCGCGCTTGAGCATTCTTTCCCCTTTCGGTGGGCCCAGTGTATGACCGGGGCGGCCAATTGCAAGGCCATCCCGCAGGACTTCATGACTTCCAACGACCTGAAATCACTGCTCAACCGTCGCCTCCTTTTCGTCATCGGAAAAGGGGGTGTGGGCAAATCCGTCATCGCCGAGTCCATCTCTCGGTCGCTTCCAGGACGCGTGCTCTGGGTCAGCATCGAAGACCCGACGCGCCCACCTCAAGAACTGAAGCGCCTCGGGCCCACTCTTTGGTCCTTGAACGCTTCAGCCGGCCCCTCGTTTGCCGAGTACGCTGAGCTCAAAATCGGCGCTCGCTTGCTTCTGCATTTTTTTCTCCAGAATCGTCTGGTGCAGTACCTGGCCACCGCGGCGCCGGGAATTCGCGAGCTCGTGCTCTTAGGGAAAATCTGGTTTGAGCGAAAGAATTACGACCACGTCGTCGTCGACATGCCATCCACTGGCCACGGCGTCGCCATGTTCCGCTCCACTCGGAACTTCGGAAACCTTTTCGGCTCAGGCCCCGTCCACAGCGACACCGAAGCCATGAACGCCGTTTTTCGCGACCCCGAGCAAACGGGCATCGTGATTGTTTCCTTGCCCGAAGAAATGCCGCTTCAAGAATCGCTCGAGCTTCAAGGCCTGCTCTCAGAGCTCTTCCCGAAGAACGCGGCTGCTTTGATCTGTAACCGCAGACTGCCTGAGCTTCGCGAACCGCCCGAATCGAGTAAAAAGCGCGACGCAAAGCCTGGCTCCGCGGGAAGCCCCGAAGACGCCGAGAGCGCGCTCTCGCCCTTCGCGCTCGATTCGGCCGACTACTTGTGGAGGAAGTCGCGCCTAGAGAAAGAAAATCTGGCGCGCCTTTGGGATTCGCGCGGCCTTCGCTACGCGAGCTTGCCGTTTGTGGCGCCGGAAGCGGGCCGCGAGCACACCCACTTGGTGGAAACCCTGGCCGCGCGACTCCAAGCGCTGCGCGAGGAAACCGCATCATGAAGCGGAAAATCTTGATCCACTGCGGAACCGGGGGCGTTGGCAAAACCACGGTCAGCGCAGCGCGGGGCCTGCTCTCGGCGCTTCGGGGCGACCGCGCGGTGGTGGTCACACTCGATCCGGCAAAGCGCCTGGCCACTTCGCTGGGGCTCGAGGGTTTGGGCGATCAACCCACCGATCTCACTCCCCACTTGAAAGTGGCCCTGCAAAAGCTCCGTCGCCAGGGCTTTGATGTGCCAGAAACCGTGCCAGGCAGCCTTCACGCGCTGATGCCCGATACGCGGCGCACTTTCGAACAATTGGTGGTGGATTTGGGTTTTTCAGCCGAAGGCGCTGAGAAACTCATCAAGAACCCTATTTTTGAGATCTTTGCTCGCGAATTCAGTGGCACGAACGAATACATGGCCGTTCAGCGGCTGCACCGTTTGAATCGTGACCCGCAATTTGATCGCATCATCCTGGATACGCCGCCCAGCCGAAACACTTTGGATTTCCTGAATGCTCCGAAGCTTCTCACCCGCTTTTACGAAGAAAAAGCGCTGCAGTGGCTTCTGGCGCCGTCCAGCCGACTCGCGGCCTTTGGAATGCACAAAGCCCTCGACGCCCTCGAAAAGCTGACGGGCGGCGGCTTCATGACTCACCTCGTGGGCTTTGTCGCTTCGCTTTTCGAAGTGCAGGAAAACTTCTCGAAGAATCTGCGAGAAGTCACCGCTCTGCTTGAGGGCTCCTCGACGGGCTTCATCATGGTGGCGTCGCCCGCTCCCGAGCATGTGCTAGAGGTTTCTCACTTTGCCGAAGCCATCACCCGCCGCGGCTACCACTTCGACGGATTGATCCTCAATCGAAGCTTAGCCCACCTGGGCCCCTTGAGTGGCGCCCCCTCGGACTCCTCGTGGGTCGAAGCCAAGCGGATCCTCGAGGGCCTTCAAGCCCGAGAAAAGCGAGGGCTGGAAGCTCTGGTTCATGGCGCAGGGATTCCCGACCCAATCTTACTTCCTGAGCTTGCGCGCGACGTGCACTCGGTTGAAGATCTAGTGCATGTGGCTTTGGCTTTGGATCGCAGTCCTCTCGGGCACTGAAGCGTACGCGGCAAAAGATTCGGCCGCACTCCCCCTTCCTGCAGAAGCGGTCGGGGCTCGGTCTGACGCCGAAGCGCGCCTGCTTTGGAAAGAAGCTTTGCGCCTTCATCAAGAAGGACGCTGGCATGACACGGTTCGAACCTTGCGGCGCTTTATTTCGCGCTACATCAGCGCTCCCGAAGCTCTCGAAGCCCACCGACTCCTCGGCCACGCGCTGCTTCGTGAAGGGCTGCCGAAAGAAGCGCTTTTGCCGCTCCAACATTACGTCGAAGCAACCGGCCTTCGTCCTGAGGGACTGAAAGCACGGACCACGCTCGCCGAAGCTTACTTGGCTGCAGGTCGCCCGACCGAAGCGCTTCAGCTCGCCCTAGAAATTGAAGCCGAAGATTCGCGCCGCAAGCTCGAGCCCGAATTGGCGGCTCTGGGCCGCCTCATGCAAACTCGGTCCCGCGTGGCCCGCTCCCAGCTCACCGAAGCCGAACAAGCTTACAGCCAGGCGCTCGCGCGCTTGAAGGACCAACCCTCCCTCTTCCGGACCCATGCCGAACGCGCCGGACTCGAGCTTCAGCTGCTGCGCTGCCGAATGCTTCCGGGGGACGCCGCTTCGCAGCTCAATGAGCTTCAGTACCAAGAAGCGCTGACCCATCGCGGGGATTGCCTGGGCGACGCCATTGGCCGCTACCGTAAAGTACTTGAAGCTTCCACTCAGGAAACAGATCCCGATCGCGATCATGTCCTGTCGGCGACGCAGTCCCTTCAAAAAGGATGGCTCGATTTCCGCTGGGCTTGTCTGAATCCGGTTTCAGCGGGTGGGAAGCGCTCAAAAGAAGAGAACCGGCGTTATTCGGGCGAACTCAAGACGCTTCTCGTTCAAAGCTGCGTAGCCTCTTTTTCCAGGAATTTGACCCTCCTGGACTCCCTGAAAGGTGATATCCCTGCCTCTAGGAAAGCGCCCTTCGAGCAGGCTCAAAGTTCCTGCCGTAAGTTTGGCCGCTTCTGAAACGGCAGCACTTGTGACTCGCACCACTCTTGAAGGCCAGAAACTCAAACGCGATCTCGCCGCTCGCATTCAAAACCATCGGCAAGCGCTTTTTGACTGGGCTCTGAATTGGTCCCGCCAAGCGCCGCCCCCGTTTTACTGCTCGGTCGACCTCCGCGACTCGGGCTACAAAATCGCACCCGTCGACTCGAACCTCTACCCCGCCGGCTTCAACAATTTGTGTCCTGACGATCAGCGCTCGTCGGCTCCCATTTTTCGGGCGCAACTGGCTACCTATGCTTCTCGGCTGGGGATGCCGCGAGACCCCGAAAAAATTCTGATCCTCCCCGAAGCCCACACTTCGAACGTCTGGTACCTCGAGAACCTTCATTACCTGCAATCGATTCTGGAGTCCGCAGGCTTTGAAGTGTGCTTGGGTTGGTGGTCTGGCTCGGCCCAGCCCGAAAACAACCAGCCATTCGAGCTCGAGTCGGCCACTCAAAAAAGACTGCGTCTGGTTCCCATCCAAATTCACGACGGAACCCTGAGCGCCCAAGGCTTCGTTCCTGACCTGATTCTGCTCAATAACGATTTCTCGAGCGGCTATCCGCAGCTTCTCGATTCGGTTCGCCAGCCCATCTTGCCGACGCACACCCTGGGCTGGCACTCGCGAAAGAAAAGCACGCACTTCGTTCACTACAACCGCTTAGCGGCCGAGTTCGCACAGATCATCGGCATCGACCCTTGGATCATCCAAGTCGAAACAGAAGCAGTCGATGAAGTGAATTTCAACGAAGACCTGGGCCTGGACCGGGTGGCAGCTTCAGTCGAACGCGTTCTTTCAAAAACTCGCCATGCTTTTGAAGAGCGTGGGCTTCAGCAAGAGCCGTTTGCTTTCGTGAAGAACAACGCTGGAACTTACGGCATGGGCATCCTCGTGGCGCATTCCGCAGAGGAAATCCTGACCCTGAATCGCCGAGCCAAAAACAAGATGTCCGTCGGAAAGAACAAACGGCAGATCGAAAGCGTCGCAGTCCAAGAGGGAATTCCGACAGCCACTCTCGTAGGCCGCTTGGCTGCCGAGCCCGTCATCTACCTAGTGGGGACCGAGCTGATCGGCGGCTTCCTGCGCACCAATACCGAGCGCGGGGTCGAAGACAATTTGAACTCTCAAGGCATGGTCTTCCGAAAGCTCTGCATGACCGATCTTCGCCGCGCCGCATTAGAGGAAGAACCTTCCGTCGCCGCCGAAACCGCTGAAGACGAAGAGCCGGTCCTTGAGCTCGTTTATGGCTCGATTGCTCGGATTTCAGCGCTCGCCACAGGCCTCGAGCAAGCCGAACGTCGCTGAGAGTCCGAATTCTCCCTTCTGCTCGACTTGCGCCCAAAAGGTCAGACCGCTAGAACCGCGGCATGGTTCACCAAAACGTGCTTCAAGCCATCGGGAACACCCCGATCGTCCGACTGAACCGGGTTACGGAGGGGTGCCCGGCGAATGTTTTTGGAAAAGTCGAAGCCCTCAATCCCGGAGGTTCGATCAAGGACCGGATCGGCTGGTACCTGATCGAGGACGCTGAAAAACGCGGCGTCATTCGTCCCGGTGGCACCATCGTCGAGTGCACGAGTGGCAATACCGGTATGGGCTTGGCCATGGCAGCTGCCATCAAAGGCTACAAGTGCGTCTTCACGATGCCCGATAAAATGAGCCAAGAGAAAATCAGAAACCTTCGCGCTTTCGGAGCCGAAGTCATCATCACCCCGACCAACGTCGAGCCCGAAGACCCGCGCTCCTACTACTCGGTCGCTCAGCGCATCGCTTCGGAAACTCCGAACTCGATCTGGTTGAACCAGTACGACAACTTGGCGAACCGCGAAGCGCACTACAAAACCACGGGCCCGGAAATTTTCCGTCAAATGCCCGAGATTGATGTGTTCGTGGCAGGGATCGGAACGGGCGGAACGCTCACGGGTTGCGCCAAGTACCTGAAGGAAGTGAAGCCTTCCGTGCAAGTCGTCGGCGTCGACCCCATCGGCTCGATCGTTTACGACGTTTTCAAAACCGGAAAGCCGCAGTCGCCTCCGGCCAGCTACAAGATTGAAGGCATCGGCGAGGACTTCCTCCCCAAGAACTACGACTTCTCGCTCTGGGACGATGTGGTTCAGGTGGAAGACAAGGAATCCCACCTGATGACTCGCCGGCTTCTTCGCGAAGAAGGCCTTTATATCGGCGTCAGCTGCGGCGCTGCCACCGTCGGCGCCCTGAAATGGATCAAAGCCCAAGGCGACAAACTGAAGGGCAAGAACGTCCTGGTCATCCTCCCCGACTCGGGCAACCGCTACATGTCCAAGGTCTATGACGATCAGTGGATGAAGGATAACGGCTTCCTGGACTGAATAGCGCATCGCTGCGCTGATTCGCCCATCAAAAGGTATTGGAGTCACGAAAGATGAAACTCGAACATTCCCGCGAAATGAAACTGGGCTTTTCCACCTTGGCCGTCCACGCCGGTCAGCAAGCCGATCCGGAAACAGGCGCCGTCATGACGCCCATTTACCAGACCTCGACTTACGCTCAGGAGAGCCCGGGCAAACATCGCGGTTACGAGTACTCCCGCACGCACAACCCCACGCGCACGGCTTACCAACAGTGCGTGGCCGCCCTCGAAGGCGGTAAGCACGCTCTGGCCTTCGCTTCGGGTCTCGCAACTACCGATGCCATCATCAAGCTTCTCAGCGCTGGCGACCATGTGGTGTGCGGTGACGACGTCTACGGCGGGACCTTCCGCATTTTCGACAAAGTGTTTCGTCGCCTCGGCATCGACTTCACTTTTGTCGACATGTCCGACCTTTCCAAAACAGAAGCGGCTTTTAAGTCCAACACCCGCCTTCTTTGGACTGAAACGCCGACGAACCCGATGCTGAAAGTGGTCGATATCCAGGCCCTGACGGATCTCGCCCGTAAAAAAGGCGCGATTTCAGTCGTCGATAACACTTTCATGAGCTCTTACTTCCAGAAGCCCCTCGCGCTCGGTGCCGATATCGTCGTTCATTCGGTTACCAAGTACATGAACGGGCACTCGGACGTCGTGGGCGGCATTGCCGTCATGAATCGCGATGACCTTCACGATCAACTGCGATTCCTTCAGAACGCCGTGGGTGCGGTGCCTGCGCCAATGGACTGTTTCTTGGTGATGCGGGGCCTGAAAACCTTGCCCGTCCGGATGGAGCGCCACGCTCAAAACGCGATGGCCATTGCCCGCTTCCTGGAAGAACACCCGAAAGTCGAAAAAGTGATTTATCCGGGCCTGGAAAGCCATCCTCAGCATGCTTTGGCGCGTCGCCAGATGTCGGGCTTTGGCGGAATGATCACTTTCTTTATCCGCGGCGGACTACCTGAAGCGCGCTCTTTCCTCGAGAAAGTAAAAGTCTTCACTTTGGCGGAAAGCTTGGGCGGCGTGGAGTCATTGATCGAGCATCCAGCCATCATGACTCACGCTTCGATTCCCGCAGAAACCCGAAAAACCCTGGGCATTCACGACAATTTGATTCGGATCAGCGTGGGCATCGAAGACCTCGAAGACCTCCGCGCCGACCTGAACCAAGCACTGAGCTAAAGCGACGCCGCTCAATCGTTTTGATAGCAGAGCCAAGGGTTTTCCTTGCTCTTCCTTCAAAAACGCATTAGAACAGTCAACAAATGAAACGACTGCGCCAACTTCTCAAGCAGCTTCTTGCTGGCGATTCACGCCTGGCTTTGGCCTGATCTGACACCCGTCAGGTCGCCAAACGAAGCGTCTGAGCATCCACATCTGCCACTAGGATGGAACAATCCTGGGCCGGCAAGTCTTCAGGCGACGAGAACTTCTGCTTCACGCGGAAAGTGAACTCGTTCACTGCATCCAGTGCCTCTTTGGAGCGGAACTGATTGAGCAGCGCCAAAGCGCCCTCGGGTCCGCCGGCTGCCTCGACAAAACCATCCGAGAGCAAGACCAGGCGATCATTCGAATGAAGCTGAAGCTCTCCCTCCACAGGCTGGCCCAGCAGCTTAGCACGCGTGATCGGGTCACCCTGACGAGGAAGTTCGCGAAAGGGCTGTCCCTCGGGCGCATGAAAGGCCCGGGAATTTCCCAGATTCAAATACCGAAGTTTCAGATCCCGCCGGCTCAGGACTCCGTAGAAAAGCGACAAATGGTCTCGCTCGGATAAGGCCACGAGTACTTCGTTGAAAATTCGGCGCACCGTTTCGCCCACTGATCGCACATCGTCGGCCGAGAGCTTCAATGCCACTTTCATCAGAGCACCCAGCACTGCACTCGAAAGACCATGGCTCGAAGCATCCGACAGCAGAAGCGACAATTGGCGCGAATCACCCGATTCGGCGAGATCGAAGTAATCCCCACCCGCACGCAGGCCCGCCAGATAGCGACTCGCAAAGCGGAAGCCCCGGACATCTTGAAACCGCGTCGGCGTGCTCGCCTTCTGAAGGCGCGTCGCCAGAGCCAGATCCTCACGAAGCTGCTCTACCGTTTCGCCTAAGGCTCGGCTGACGCCCTCCAAACCCTTCCACTGAAGAGCTCGTCCCAGCTGATGAATTCGCACGAGAAGCTCAGGATTTCGGAAAGGATAGATCAGCACATCATCTACTTGGCCATCGAGAAGCTCGGGGGGCACCGAAGCCCCCTCGGGAACCATCAAACAGAAAGCCTTTTGTCGCCGAATCTCGATGGGAAAACGAGCCAAGAGATCCGAGACTTCGTCGGGATCACTGCCATCCACGAGAATTAACTCGCCGGGAGCAACTCCCCCCGAGACTGATCCCAACTCAATATCGCTCACTAAGCGAAGCTGCCCACGCAGCTCATCCATCCAGCGGCTCTCGGTCTTCACATCCTTTGCCAGTACCGACAATCGAAGCGACATCTCAGAAAGCCTTCATCTGATAGTGGAGCAGCCATCGCACATCGCGCTCGTCCCGGAAGGAGGTGCTGCGTTCTTCGCTGTACCAGGACAGGTGAAAATCAGCGCGTTTGGTCCGGAGGCCGATGCCCAGCGCCGGATAGCCGCTCCCCACGCCACCGCGTAGGAAAAAGCTATCGCGGAAGGTCAGCTCCATCCCGCCCGAAAGACGGCTGTAAAGCGAGGCGCCGCTCGTGTTGTTGAAGTCACGCCAATCGAAGACCAAGTTCATCGAGCTTCCGCCTCCCAGCTTCGGCTGAATTCCAAAGCCCAAGTCAACGCTCATCGGCTCGTTCGCGGGCAGACCCGTTTTATTGGAGGTCATAGGCACGAGAGTGAACGAAGAATAGCGAGCGCCTCCGACGTTTCTCGCCACAACGTTCAGCGACGGCAGAAGCGTGAACGGCAAGTTCAAAGCCAAGGCAGCGTTATGAGAAAGCGCGGATCCTTCTGCGATACTGCGACTCCACCCCATGGTGTCGCCCACTGCCAGCGTGTTGGTGCCCGAAGCGCGGTTTACCCACTGAAGGCTATAGCCCAGCCGAACCACACCCGATGCCAGGGGAAGCGCCGTTCCGAAGGTCGGAACCACCTGGTAGTAACTTCGATGAGTCAGATTCGTCCCATCCGAAGTCGCTTGAAGGCGGGTCGAAGTGAGAAGTCCAAAACTCGCTCCTCGCATGGAGACCGTGGGAGCAAAGGTCATCCCGACTCCCGGCAAAGTGTTGGGATGGGCAGCGACCGAGCTGGCGTAACCTGCCAAGCCCGTCACCTTATAGAAACTCGTGTCGAAGTTCTTGATGTAATCAGGCGTCAGCTGAAATTGAATATTGGCCACTTCCACGCCAGTTCGCTTCAGCTTGGCGATTGCAGCCGGGTTGTAGAAAAGCGCCGAAGCTGCATCATCGGCTAAGGCTAAAAACGCGCCCCCGAGAGCCGCAGCCCTTCCCGAAGTGTAACGAGAACCCGGGATCAAATCGCCCGCGTCCGCCCACGCTTGCTGCGAAGCCGTCAGCGTCAATAAACTTGCGCAAAATAAGATGAGACTCCGCCCCATACTCACCCTTTCGGCAAAATCCCCGGGTGGGCCTTACCCTTTTTTCAATCCGGAAAGGAATTGTTAAGGGCAATCCCTCAGTCACCCGATACGCCTGAGGCAGAGAACTTCTCTCATGGCTTGGGATAACATTCCGGACTGGGCAAATCAGGTGGCAGGAGCCCTCCTTCAGGCGCTGAAGGAACGGGATCCCTATACCTACGGCCATTGTCTACGAGTGGCTCGGAATTCCCGACTTCTCGCGGAAGCCGCGGGCCTGAATGAATACGAACAGCGCGTCGTCGAATACGCGAGCCTGTTTCACGACCTCGGCAAGATGGGCATCCCCGACTCCATCCTTCTCAAGCCGGGACGCCTGACCCAGGATGAAGAAGCGATCATGCGGGCTCACCCCGAGAAGAGCGAGAAGATCATTTCTTCCCTCACTCACGTTCCGTTTTTCAAAGCGGTCGCTCCCGGAGTTCGCCATCACCATGAACGCATGGACGGCGCCGGCTATCCCGACGGAGTTTTTGGCCAGAAAATCCCGCTTTCTGCGCGAATCATCCTCATCGCGGACACCTTCGACGCCATGACCACCACTCGCCCTTACCGAAAGGGCCTCACCACTGAGGTGGCCTACAAAGAATTACGTTTGTTCTCAGGTCGGCAATTCGACACCGACTTGGTCAAGGTTTTCCTCAAAGCTCACCCCACCTGGGGCGGCTTCGATGAGGAAATCACTGAAGAGTACCTTCTCCCCAGTCCCAAGAAACGAGCCGCTTAAGCGGGATAGCACGAAGAAATCATCATGGAAAAATCCACCCTGCTCATCGTTGAAGACAACTCGGAAACCAGAAGGTTTCTTCAAGCCATGCTCAGTAAGGACTTCAATATCCTGACTGCTGAGAATGCCATCATCGGGATGGAAATCGCGCGGAATCAAAACCCAGATCTCATCCTTCTGGACGTGATGTTGCCAATCCTCAGTGGCTATGACGCTTGCTCGCTCATGAAGAAAGATGAGCGCACTCGTCACATCCCCATCATTTTCCTCTCTGCCAAAAACACGGTCAGCGACATCACCCAAGGGCTGACCGGCGGCGCCGACGATTACATCCCAAAGCCTTTTGACTACAAAGAACTCGTGGCTCGAATTCGTGCGCGCCTTCGCCGCGCCCCTGATGCCGCAGCTCAAGCCATTCTGATCGGATCTCTCAAGATCGACCCCGCAAGTCGCGAGGCGGTTTACTCGGGAAAAACCACGAATCTCACTTTGACCGAATTCGACATCTTGCGATGCCTCGCCTCCCGCGCAGGACACGTCGTCTCGCGCGACGAGATTCTAAAAGAAGTCTGGAAAGATACCGCTGGAAACACGAGCGACCGGACGATCGATGTTCACGTTCGCGCGCTCAGAAAAAAGATTCCCGCCATGACTCGCCATATCGTGTCGATCTACGGCGTTGGCTATAAGTACGAAAAATAAGCCGCTCTGATGTTCTCATGCCGGCCGTTGGTATTCGCGGTGGTCTCAACAGCCCGTTATAGGCTCTCGAAACTCTCCCAGTCCAAGCAAGCTTGAGCGCACACACTCAAACAGCGAGCGAGCCCCTACAACGACTACCGAGGCGCCTCTTAATGTGTTCCCTTGGAAAGCGGCTCACTCAGATTCAGAGTGCCGTAAGTCGCACGCTCGGAGTCCACGCGAAGATTCTCAATGGTGCCTTCGCGCTCTAAGCCCTTATTGAACGCGTAGACGTGGTACTCTCCCACTGGAAGCTTCCGGTCCTTTACTTTTTCGGCGTCGAATTCAAACTCCAGAGTTCCGCCCGAGCTGGGTTCGCGACCGTCTTTTTTCATGACAAAGCGAACGGTTGTTCCCAAAGTGACATTCAAGGTCAGGCGAACGGAGCCATACTTTTCAGGCAATAGTTCAAATTCCTGCGCCAGAGTCTGACCGGCCTTGACCGTCTGGGAAGGAATCGAAGAACGCTCACTTCGGAGCGTTTGGAATCCTGGATGCGAAATCTCAAACGTCAGAGGCTGATCTACGGGAACCTTCACCACTTGCGATCCATCAAACTCAACCGCTTGACCATTCACCAAAACTTTCGAAACTTTCGGATCTAAGCGAATCGGCACTGTATCCAAGCGCATTCCGATTCGCTGTACGCGAATCGAGAACTCCACGTTCTGGCTGACCACGTCTCCCACTAAAGTGTGAGGAATTTCGCTACTGAACTTTCCTTCGCCCTGCTTCGGTTTCACCATCAAGCTACTGATTTTTCCGTCTTGAAACTGAATCTCTAAGGCACCCGGAATACGACTCACCCCGGTCTGAAGCGCGCCGTCTAAATAAACGTCGACTTCGGTCTGCGGCCCATTGAGTTCAACTCGGAAAGTCTTTCGCTTGCCCAAGTACTGAGCCACAAAGCCGCGGTAAGGAGCGACAAAAGGGGCGATGCCCGGAATTTCGATCCCATACTCCGGGCCCACTAAGACGACGCCTGCCAGAGCGCTCACGAGGAGCAAGATTTTCCCAACCCCGCCTCCTCCAGACGATTCGACGGGCCGGCTCACTGAGATCGAAGAACGCGTTCCCGCGGGACGAGCGCTCGCTGGACGATTCTGAAGGTCGACTTGAGGAATCGCGGCGCCAGAAGGCAAAGGTTTCACAACCTCGCGCGAACCCCGCGTCGGGGTAGGAGCAGATGGCCCGATCTGAGGCGCTCCGGCGGAACCCTTCGAGCGATAAAGTGTGGTTGTGTCTTCTCGGTTGGCATCCGGATCTTCAGCTAAATCCTGCGGTTTTTCCGTCAAGACTTCGCTTTCTTCGGCGAGAATTGCGTCAGCTCGAGCGCTGAGATCCTTTAAGAGCTTGATCTCTTGAACGAGCTCATCTTTGAAGTACTGCTTCATCGCATCGGTAATCAGAGCTGGCGTGAAATCAGGACGATACCGCTTCAAGTAATTTTTGAGCTCACGGCCAAACTCTTCGCAATCCTTGAAGCGCTTTTCCTTGTCACGACTCAGAGCGCGCATCACGATCTTGTCCAGATCCGCGTCGCCCACTCCACCTTCAACCGTGGAAGGCGGCTGAACGTGACTCGAGCACGATTCGATCATCCGAATCAGCTTCATGTCGTTTTCAGCCGTGAAGAGCTTACGTCCGACCAGCATCTCCCAGAGAACGACGGCAAGCGCGAACTGGTCAGTTCGGTGATCGAGATCGTCATGACCCATCGCTTGTTCAGGAGCGAAGTAAGAAGGCTTCCCCTTGATGGTTCCCATCTGGGTCTTCTCTTCGTTCACTTCGGACTTCACGATGCCGAAGTCGATGATTTTTACCTGCCCATCATAAGCAACCAGGATGTTCTGGGGTGAAACGTCGCGATGGATGACCGAGAGTTCCTGGCCCGAAATCTTGTCCTTGAATTGGTGGGCATAGTGAAGTCCTGCAGCCACCTGTTCGATCACATGCACTGTGAATTCGACGGGAAGTTTCCCCATCTTGCCCTTGAAACGATTCAAGACCTCTCGAAGATTCTTTCCGTCCACCCACTCCATCGCGATGAACAGGCGTCCGTCCACCTCGCCGTAGTCGTAGGTCTGGATCACGTTCGGATGGTTGAAGCCCATCGCGACTTTGATCTCTGAACGGAACATCCGCAGGTAGTTCGGATCGCGGCTGAAGTGATCTTGAATCCGCTTGATGACCTGAATTCGGGAAATGCCATCGTTCGTTGCGAGGCGGGCACGGAAAATAGAAGCCATGCCGCCTTCTGCCAGCTTGTCGAGCAGCAGGTAGCGTCCAAACTTCTTCAGTACCGCGTTTTTAGATGGTTCCGACTTCTTGGCGGAACCGGGGTCATTCTCCATCCGACGAAAGGCCTCTCAAGGGCGTTTCGGAATCGAAGCACCCTCACTTGAGCTTTCAAAAGCGGGAGAACTCCTTCAGGCTTCCAAAGCTTTCAGGAGCTTAGGGATAAATCCTTCAAAGCCGCCGTTCGAGAGCACAGCTACGAGATCACCCGAACGCGACGCTTGCGCCACTAGCTTGACGCCCTCTTCCACCGTCGGCATCAAATCGGCCGAACGCCCTAAATTCCGGATGTCGGCCACGAGCTGATCGCTCGAGAACTGGTCAGTTGCGGCAATCTTACTTTGATCAAAGGGCACAGAAACCCAGCTCTGATCTGCCTGCTCGGCAAAGGCTTTCGCAAAATCCTTCTGAAACACCTTTCGCCGAGAAGTGGCGCTGCGAGGCTCGAAAACGGCCACGAGTCGTCGATTCGGGTATTTCATTTTCAAAGCTGCCAAAGTCTCGCGCACAGCGGTCGGGTGGTGCGCAAAATCATCGATGACGAGGACTTGGCGCACTTCCCCACGAACCTCTTGGCGTCGCTTCACGCCGCGGAAGCTGGCCAGAGCCTGGCGCAGATCTGCAGCAGGAACACCCGACTCACGACACAAAATCCAAACCGCGAGCGCGTTCATGACATTGTGGCGACCCGGAACCTGGATCCGAACCTCATCCACCGGCTTTCCATTTTCAAGCACTTCAAAAACAGTCGCTTCTCCGTCCGAATGAATCTTCCCCGGCGTAAAACGAGCGCCCTGCGTCGCGTCCGAACCGTAGGTCAGAACAGGAACTCGGGACTGTGGAAGGAGCTTTCGTACTGAAGCGTAATCGGTGCAGGCAATCAACCGTCCGCCGGGCCGAATGCGGGCCAAGAGTCCTTCGAAAGCACGCTCGACCGCAGCCAAATCCGGGTAAATATCGGCGTGATCAAATTCGACGGAGGTCAGGATCACGTCATCCGGAAGGTAGTGATTGAACTTGGGAACTTTATCCCAGAAAGCGGTGTCGTATTCATCGCCTTCCAAAACAAAGGGGGTTCCGCCGTGAACGTTACTCACGTGGAAGCTTTGCGGAAGATCGAGCGAAACACCCCCGATGAAGTAGCTGGGATTTCTTCCGACCTGCACCAAAACGTGCGCCAAGATGCTCGAGGTGGTCGTCTTGCCGTGGGTACCCGAAACCACGAGATTCCGAGTCTCGGGAAGCATCAGTTTTTCCATCGCCTCAGGAAGCGAAGTCGCGCGGTAATTTCCATTCAAAGCTTCTTGAGCTTCCACGTTTGCGCGAGTGATAACGTTTGCAACCACAACCAGATCCGGCGTGTAACCCAGACCCCGCAGGTTTTCGGCTGAATAGCCGTTGAAAACCTGAACTCCGGCCTGAGCCAAGACATCGCTCATCGGGGGGTAAACATTCTGATCACTGCCGGTCACCCGGATTCCGCGGCGCTTCAGGAAAGCTGCAAAAGCTCCCATCAGCGTTCCGCACACTCCGACAATGTGCACCGACTTCAACTCTTCCAGCTTGGGCAAAATCTGGGCGGCTTGTTCCACCTCAGGATTGTGGCCCTTTTCCGCCTAGATCGTCAACGGCCTCGAAAAACCAAAATCCGCAGTCGTTAAAAACCCAAGTCGTTGCGAAGCGCCTGATGGAACCGGGGCCGAAGCTCCCGAATGGCCTGATTTTCGCGGCTGGGATGCACTCGGTTGGTCAACAATACAGCCGCTACGGATGCATCGAGATCCACCCAAAGCGAAACCCCAGTGAACCCCAAGTGACCCACCGAATTTCGAGAGAACAAGGCTCCTGCGGAAGGCTCTGCTCCGGATGGCGTGTCCCACCCCAAAGTTCGCGAGCTCCCCAATGGCTCGTCCACGCGCGACCAAAGGGCCTTCAGGATTTTCGGAGCCAGGAATTGGCCTTCCAACAAACGGCCAGCAAAAAGGAGAAGGTCCCGAGCCGTCCCGAATAGCCCGGCATGACCAGCATAGCCACCCATGGCCCAAGTGTTGTCGTCGTGCGCTTGCCCCTGAACCACTCCCCCGCGCCAGGTACAATTTTCAGTGGCCGCAACCGCCTCGTCACGGCCTACCGCAACCCCCTGAGTGACGCGGCGGTAGCCCGTATCCACCAGCTCCAAGGGGTCGAGCACAAACTCACGCATCGCTCGGTCGAGCGTACGTCCGAGAACCTCTTCCAACACGAATCCCAGATTCAAAAAGGACAGATCCGAGTAAACCATCTGCGCTCCGGGAAGCACGTCCGGCTTCACCGCCCAAACTTCCTCTCGCATCCACTTCTGCCGAGCGTGGACTGAGACCGAAGCCAAAGTTTCCGGCGAGCCGCCTGCACGAGCCAGAAGCGCCTGCCAGAAAGGCCGCCAATCGACGAAACCCGCAGAATGAGCCAGCAAGTGGCGAAGCAAAACCGGGTGCTCGGTATGATCTTGAAAACTGGGGAGCACGGCTCGCACCGGCGTGTCCCAGTCCAACCAACCTCGTTCGACCACTCGGGCACAGAGAACCGAAGTGAAGAGCTTCGTCAGAGAAGCGAGGTCAAAGACCGTATGAGCATCCAGATCCTGCTCACTGGGAACTAAGCGGCGCTTTCCACGAGCGCAAAGCCAAATGCGACCCGGCTCACGCGAAGTCCAGACCCCGCCCACAGCGCCCGGGACTTGCCCTTGAAGGACTGCATCCTGAAGCACTTGTTGGGTGGTTTCAAAACTCATCTTCAAATCACCATTCCTTCATGAAGGAGCGGACCGCCCTCGATAAACCGACGCGCCGAAAGCGGATCCGCATCGATCGTCGAATACTTCCCCTGAAGCATTTTTTCGGCCAGCGCTAGGCCGGTCGCAGGGCTATGCATGGCGCCGTGCCCCGAGAAAGAGTGGGCTTCAAAAATTCTACCCTGAGCGTGCGTCGGCACACCGAGCGCCTCTCCGAGAATAGCGCTTTCATCGGGCGAAACTTCGTAAAGCCCTGCCCAACCCGTCAAGTGGCGAAGCCGCTCGAACTTCGAAGAGCGCTCGTAAAGAGCCGGCCAAATCACTTCCTCAAAAAAGCTCGCTCCATCGTAACCGAAATTGAAACCCGCTGGCTCGCCTCGGTTCGCAAAGCCGGCCAAGCCGTTCGTAGCCTCGGGATGGAAATAAACACCCGAAGTGTCAATCATCATCCCGTAAGGCGATAGATCCACATCTCGGCAATCAAAAATACAAACCTGCCGACGAACTGGTTTGGAGGGACAAGCGTAGCCCAGAATCTTGGCCACTTCGGGTGCCCAAGGACCCGCGCAGTTGACGACCCGTTTTGCCAGGTATGTGACTGTCTCCACTCCCACGCCCGAGCCCGTCGAAAGAACGTCTTTCTTTTGCTCTTCTTCCAGCTGAGCCGGGAAAACGCGGCAAGTGAGCTTCACGCCGTTTGGCGTCCACTCGGCTACTCGAAGCATTCTGCGATCATCAAACTGAGCGCCGGCTTTCCTCGCTTCGGCTCGAAAGTGCTGTTTCAAGGTATTCGGGTTCACAAGGCCATCGCGGGGCGCGAAAATGGCGCCTGCCAGATCATCGGTCTTGTCGATGAAATCGACCCGCCGACGAAGCTCGGCCACATCCCAAGCCTGCACGTCCCAACCCATCTGCTGCTGTCGCTCGCGCGCTTTCAGCCCGACGGGAAGAGTCTCTGCGGTCTTTAGCCAGAGGTAACCCACGGGGCGATAACCCACTTCGT
>JACCDJ010695971.1_pt1 | contig 22501 bp, 20 predicted proteins | sample 7444481 | NCBI WGS metagenome assembly JACCDJ01 (sample SAMN15323435, study PRJNA562643) | freshwater metagenome | isolation source: river surface water | place: USA:Blue River Watershed | collected 2017-08-15 | reverse complement strand
GCCTTCTCGTTGGTCTTGATTCGCTTAACCTGCGACTTTATGTTTGCCACTTATGTAATTCCTTGAAATCTTTTTCTCTTAATTTCGCTATGCCGCCCGGGAGCGGACAGGTTGCAAAGGTTACCAGCGCCCTATCTTTAGGCTCAAATCCTGCCGCTTCTGGCAGCGCAGATACGAGTAAGCGCCTGTTCGAGCGCATAAATCGGGTCACTGGCTCCACCTTTTACCTGCGCATCACACTTAGCAATTGCAGCTACGGCCGCAGTCAAAGTATTGGCATTCCATCCATTTAATTGGCGGCGAGCTTTATCGATCTGCCATGGAGCCATTCCTAGTTCTCCAGCTAATTCAAAAGACTTCTGCCCGCGATTACTTCCAGAAACTTTTGCAATTCCTCGCAAAGAAGATGCAATCGCACTTGTAATCATGACTGGATCAGTGCCGGTTGTTATCGCATGGCGCAAAGTCATTAAACTTTCAGGCAAATTCCCTTCCATAACTTTATCTGCAACATCAAATCCGGTGGTTTCAACTTTTCCTTGATGATATTTATTGACGTGTGACTCTTCAATCAATCCCGCAGGCGAATCTGACGCTAACTGAGATACCGCCGCACTTAATTCGCGTAAATCTGTGCCCGTTGCATTCACTAGCGCATTTACAGCAGCTGGAGAAGCTTTACGACCCAAATCTAGAAATAAATTTCTTACAAACTCTTCCTTTTCAGATTCTTTCTTTAATGGTTCGCACGCAATTAGTTCTGGTTTAGCTTTCTTAATTTGATCAAGTAGCGCTTTGCCTTTCACGCCACCTTTATGTACCAGGACTAAAGTTAAAGTTTCATCGGTTGCATCTAAATATCTAGTGATTTCATTCTTTGCCTCTTCAGCTAAATCCTGTAAGTCACGCAATATAAGCGCACGTCTCTCCGAGAAAAGAGATGGAGATAGCGCATCAGATATCTCACCTACTGACACTTCGCCTGCAAAGAGCGTAGTTATCTCAGCTCGCTCTTGTTTGAGCTCTGCCAACAATTTCCCAAGCGCACGATCTGCGAGAGCAGCTTCGGATCCAAGTAGCAGGTAAATGTCTTTCAAGCCACCCTCCAAAGTACTGGTAATCCGAATAAGCCGACCTTACTAGATGAAACGCTACCTGTAATCGGGTCGATTGCTATGGCGCCATCTTTATCGGTCCGCACTACCTTTTTAAATAGCTTCAAAGTCTGATCTGATGGGTGACCATATTTATTTCCCGCACCCACACTTATTATCGCCACTTCCGGATTAGAAGCTTTATTGAATCTGTAATCTTGGTATTTCGATCCGTGATGAGCTACTTTCAAAAAATCCACCTTAGGTGGAGAAATCAAACTCTGAGCATCTGGTTCTAAATCTCCAGTTGTTAATATCGAATAATAATTTGTTGTTATTAGCGCAACAATGCTCTGATTATTTATCTCGCTACCTTCGCCACCGTTGTCTGTAAAGTAATGAGAACCACTATCCGGCCATAAGAATTCAATTCTCATCTCACCCAATTTCAGAATTTCTCCACGCGTTGCATTCTGAATTATTCGCCCTACTTTTCTGCCATTCGTTGCGCCAACCAATCCTCCTACATGATCAGCGTGCTGATGAGTAAGAATTAAAATTGGTATTTCATGAATGGATAAATTCTTTAGACATTGGTCAATTAATTTGGGATCTGGACCCACATCTATAACCACCGCGCTATTTGGAGCGTTCTTTAATACAAGAGCATCACCTTGCCCTACATCGCAATTTGCTATTTGCCAATCATTATTTGGCCAACGTTGCAAATAAGTCATTAATAAAATTAATGGTATTAAGATAATTAAATATCTTCGACCAAAATAAATAATAACCGCTATTGCAATTAATAAAAATGAGTTCTTCAAATTTATAACTGGAAATTCTGCCGCGCGATAAGCAATTTTAGTAATAAAGCTCGCCGGAATTTTAGCGATGGTAATCAAAATTGGAGCTATGGGCGGTGTAAGCGCGGCTATAAATCCCAGAATTGTTACCGGTGCAACTAGTGGTGCTGCAAGAACATTCGCGATTACTGATGTAATTGAAAGATATCCGCTTAAGGAAACGATTATTGGTGAACAGAGCAAAGTAGCCGCTATTGGTTCGGCAAAACCTTTTGGCGCTTTGATTTTTGGCGCAATAAGAAGCAAGCCAGCTGTAGCTAGTACCGAAAGTGCAAACCCTGGATCTCGAGATTGCCAAGGATCTGCAATCACCACAACTGCAATCGCAAAACCTAAAGATGGAATGGAATCACTTCTCTGCCTATGAGATTTGGCAAAAATAACCACAGCGGCCATCGCTGCAGCGCGAAGAACTGAAGGTGAAGGTCGCACGAGACCAATGAAAGCAATCAGCGCAACCGAAGTTACTGCCAACCGAATTCGAACTCTTTTAATTGGAAATTGCATCAACCAAAGTAGAAACGAACTAATGATTGCGAAATTTGCGCCACTGACTGCAGTTAGATGTGTTAATCCAGAACGTCGCATAGCATCAGTAAAAGATGCGCTCTGCAAAGATGTATCACCTAACACCATTCCAGGTATCAATGGTTCGCTAAAAGATACTTTTCGCAGGCCTTCTCTAATTTTTCCTAGCTTTCGTTGCCACCATGAAGCTTCTTCAATTAATTGAAATTTCTCCCATGATAAAAAGAGCGCCGCTACGCGCGGTTCGTCACTTTCAAATAACTTTCCTGTAGCTTTGAATTTAGTAGTTGGAAGATACTCATCTCCAAGACCTATAACTCGGACCGGAACTCCTTTAGCCTTTGCAATAAACGAAATTTTTCCGGAAGAAGTCTTTTTAGGATCAGTAGTCACAGTAAAATTCAAAGTAACTTTCTGTCCAAGTAGCTTGTGAATATCAGAGTTATCCAAAGAAACCTCCCTAATACTCATCACTGATGCGCCAACTAATAGCGCAAGCACAACGACTCGGCTCTTTCGTCTAGTCAAAAGCGAGAGCGCACCTGCTATTAAACAGATGCGCCACGGTGCAATCCAACTTTGAATTAGCGCACCTATCCAAATAGATACGCCAATTAAAGCTAGACGCGAATCTTGGATCTGAACTTCTCTAATGTTGAAGCGCCAATCCCTTGTACTTTCCGTAAATCATCGATGCTCTGGAAATTTCCATTTGATTTTCGATAATCGATGATTCTGCTGGCCAAAACTGGACCGATTCCGGGAAGTTTCTCCAACTCTTTAGCTGTTGCTCGGTTGATACTTAGAATTCCACTTAGCGCAGTTGAACTTCTACGAACTGATCTTGAAGTCGTAATAGTCATTTTTCTATCTACATAAATCTGTTCACCATCTTTGACCATACGCGCTTGATTTAGATATGAAAGATCTGCGCTCTGGTTGGCCCCACCTGCAGCCTTAATCGCATCATTTACTCGGGAATTAGTTGGTAGTTCGTAAACCCCAGGGGTTTTAACATCTCCTTGAACGTCAACAACGATCATTGGCGGCGCAACGATTGTAGGAACTTGTGGCGCTATGGCTTCGGCGTCATGTGGTTTAAATATAAAGAATGCACTTAAGGAAATTGCAAATATTGCGCATGCCCCAAGAGCTTTGCGTTGTGTATCAGTGAAATTAACATCGCGCCACCATAAACGGAGCGCATCAATAGTTCTTGTCTGCATGGAAATAATGAAACCATGTAGAGTTTGTGGATTGCTTGGAAAATTAAATGATTGGGGAAAACTAGTTAGGTATAACTAAGTTAACTAATTTTGGTGCGCGAGTAATGATCTTTATCGGCTTTACACCATCAAGGGCAGCATTAATCGAAGGATTCGCTAGCGCTAAAGCTTCAAGTTCAGTATCAGTGATAGTTGGTGAAACTTCAATACGCTCTTTGATTTTTCCGTTTATTTGCAGAACTGCTGTTACAGCATCTGCCACTAATAGTGATTCATCAACAATTGGCCAGCCCGCAAGTGCCACTGATGGCTTATGACCTAACCGCTCCCACATCTCTTCAGCGGTAAATGGCGCAACGAGTGACAACATAATGGCGATCGCTTCTGCAGCTTCACGCACAGCTGGATCTGCTGCGCCACAGCCAGTATCGATCGCTTTACGAGTTGCGTTAACTAATTCCATAACGCGAGCAATTGCTACGTTAAATCGGAATGATTCGACTGCAAATGCTGCATCGTGAAGCGCCTTATGGGTTGCTTTACGTAGCTCCAAATTACCCTTGGTGAAATCAATTCCGGGAGCACTTGTTACATCGCCGGATAGACGCCATGCTCTTGATAGAAATTTAACAGATCCTGATGGTGAAACTTCAGCCCAATCAACATCATCTTCAGGTGGACCTGCAAAAACCATTGTTAAACGAATCGCATCGACACCGTGATTCTGTAATTCATCTGACAAGCGAACTAAGTTGCCACGAGACTTTGACATTGCAGAGCCATCCATGATCACCATGCCTTGGTTGAGCAAACGTGTAAATGGCTCATTGAATTTAACCATTCCCATATCAAATAAAACTTTGGTAAAGAAGCGGCTGTAAAGAAGATGCAAAATAGCGTGCGTTACGCCGCCCACATATTGATCTACTGGCAACCACTCTTCAATTTTCTTCTGATCAAAAGGCGCCTCTGGATTAGTTGGGTCTGCATAACGTAAGTAGTACCAAGATGAATCAACGAAAGTATCCATAGTGTCTGCATCGCGTTTTGCCGGACCACCGCATTTTGGACAAGGAACATTTACCCAATCATCGGCTGCACCAAGTGGAGAACTACCTTTGGGTTTTAAATCTAAACCTGCAGCTGGTGGCAATTTAACTGGTAATTGCTCAAGCGGAACTGGTACCTCTTTGCACTTTGGACAATGAATAATTGGAATTGGTGTTCCCCAATAGCGTTGGCGAGAAATCAACCAATCACGTAAACGGTAATTATTAGATGCTGATGCTAATTTTTTAGCTTCTAATATGGAGATAATCTTTGCGATGGCATCAGACTTATTTAAACCATTCAATTCGCCAGAATTGATTAATTTTCCATCACCAGATGTTGCAATGCCTGAAAGATTGGGATCCTCTTCTCCGGTTTCAACAACTACGCGCACTGGTAAATTCATGGCTTTAGCGAAATCTAAATCGCGTTGATCATGTGCTGGCACAGCCATAATTGCGCCAGTTCCGTAATCTGCCAAGACATAATCTGAAGCCCAAATAGGTAATTTTTCACCATTTACCGGATTTATTGCATATCGCTGTAAGAAAACACCGGTCTTTGGTCTATCAGTAGCTAAACGTTCGATATCTGATGCGGCACGAACTTTGTCCAGATAACTCTCAAAATCTGCTTTTGCAGGCGATGCGCTTGCAAGCTCTGCGGCTAATTCAGAATCAGCTGCAACCACCATAAAGGTAGCGCCAAATAAAGTATCTGGTCTAGTTGTGTAAATTGAAATTGGCTCATCGCGCCCTTCAATTTGGAAAGTTACATTTGCACCAGAAGAGCGACCAATCCAATTTCGTTGCATCAATAGAACTTTGTCTGGCCACTTGCCTTCCAATTGCGCCATGTCATCAAGTAAACGATCAGCGTAATCAGTAATTTTGAAATACCACTGATTTAACTTCTTCTTAGTAACTGCAGTGTCGCAACGTTCACATAGACCTGCTACAACTTGTTCATTAGCTAATACAGTTTGGCAATCTGGACACCAGTTAACGGCGGAATCTTTGCGATAGGCAAGACCGCGTTCGTACATCTTAAGAAATAGCCATTGATTCCATTTGTAATATTCGGGATCACATGTATTGAAAACGCGATCCCAATCAAAGGAACATGCATAACGGCGCATTGACGCCTTTTGCACTGAGATGTTTTCGTAAGTCCAACCAACTGGATCAATGCCGCGTTTGATAGCTGCATTCTCAGCTGGCAAACCAAATGCATCCCAGCCAATTGGATGCATAACGTTAAAACCTTTTTGTGCCCAGTAACGAGCAATCACATCACCAAGTGCATAAGCCTCTGCATGGCCCATATGTAAATCGCCTGATGGATACGGAAACATATCAAGAACATATTTTTTTGGACGTGAATCATCTGGGCGACCAGAGCGAAATGGTGCAATTTGATCCCAAATTGGTAACCACTTCTCTTGAACATAAGCGAAGTCATACGCTTGATGTTCGGTACTCATTTTCGCTCCTTCAACTATTTGTGGACCTGAGGGGACTTGAACCCCTGACCCCTTGCATGCCATGCAAGTGCGCTACCAGCTGCGCCACAGGCCCAATAACTAGCAACAGGCAGGAATTCTACAAGCGAATAAAACTACTTCTCGCCACCTGATTCTTCGCCAAATATCGGCTCAGGTAGAGATCCTGAATTATGTTCTACCAAATTCCAACCTCTAGGCGTTGTTGAAAGAATTGACCAAGCTGCATTTGATAATCCACCGATTGAGCCCCAAGTTGTCATTGGTAGATTTAACATGGAACCAAGAATGCACCGTGCAGTTCCACCATGAGTTGCCACAACTAAAGTTTGGTTAGTTTTACCATCTAGAGCTTCATAAATAGCTGCCGTTGCACGCGCTGCTACATCGCTTCTGCGTTCACCCACATCACCAGCAGGATTATCATCACCATCAATCCAACGAATAAAGTTTTCGATATCGGTTTCGCGAATGGCATCACCTGTTTTGCCTTCCCAATTTCCACCATCGGTCTCGCGCAAACGTTTATCTTTTTTGATTTCTAATCCAACTAAATCGGCCAATGCTTTAGCTGTTGAATAAGCTCTAGATAAATCACTTGAAATAATCTCTGTTGGAGATAATCCCGTCAATAATTTTCCTGCTCTAGTGACTTGTTGAATTCCGGTTTCATTTAAAGGAATATCGGTAGACCCTTGGAAGCGATTTGCAATATTCCAATCTGTTTGGCCGTGTCGCCAAAGAACTATCTTGTTGTGATTATGACTCACGGCGCCTCACCTAGTTTCATCAATATGTAAGGGAATGGTTGGACAATCATTCCAAAGTCGATCCAACATATAATACCTACGTAAGTTTTCAGATTGGATATGTACTACTAAGTCAGAGTAATCAATTAAAATCCACTCTTCGCCATTTTCACGACGAACTGGTTTCTCATTAATATCCTTTAATTTTTCTTCTATTTCATCCGCAATAGCTTCAACTTGCTTAGGATTATTTCCGGACACGATCAAAAAAGCTTCAGAAAGCAAACTTTGATCTGAAAGATCAATTGCCACTAAATCAGTTCCTAATTTATTTACTGCAGCTTGAGCGGCGATATCTAATTCTTTGCGCACTAATTCACTTACTGGCATATAACATCCTTTCGGTGATGAACTTTCGTACGCTGGGAGAAATTCCATTTAATTGTTTGTCGTTCCTAATCTGTGTTGCCGAGATATCTAAGGCACCAATATCTATTCCATCGCCATCATCGCCTGGGCGATCAATCACAATAAAATTCACCTTTTCTTGCAACTCTTCATGTCTATGCCATTTTTCAATATTGGCATAGGCATCACTGCCAATAATCCAATAAAGCTCTTTCTCGCCACTTACAGAATTTTCTATCTCTTCGACTGTGTCAAAAGCAAAACTTGGGCCATCTCTTTTAATTTCAATATCGCTCGTATAGACAGAATCTTTTATATCCTTAGGCAAATCTTCAATTGCTAATTTACACATTTCTAATCTTGTTGCGCCATCAACAGTAGGCCCAGCTTCTCTAAGTAGAGGTTGACCGGCAGGGATCAAAATAATTTGATCAACTATTTTGCGCGAGAGAAGTTCGACAATTACTCGTAGATGTCCATTGTGGATGGGATCGAAGGTCCCTCCGTACAAACCAATTCGTTTAGCGGTCAAGACGCAATGTTAAATAAAGCAGTAGAGTTAGGATTCCAAAGGTGGTCAATCCGAAAACAATCGGGTGCTGTGGCAACTCTCGAGTAGCTTCTTGTAGATGGAACATGACTAAATACTACTTGCCTTTTAGCAATTCTTTGAATTTCGCCTCATCGATAATAGCCACACCTAGCTCTTCGGCCTTCTTTGCCTTAGAACCAGGTTCGGAGCCCACAAGAACGTAATCAGTTTTCTTAGAAACGGAAGATGAGGATTTTCCGCCATGCGCAATGATCACTTCATTTATACCATCTCGAGTAAAAGATTCCAGGCTTCCGGTAACTACGAATGTTAATCCAGCCAATGTTTGTGGCAGATTTGATGATTCAACTAATTCCGTTGCTACTCCGGCTTTGGCCCAGCTTTTCACTATATTTTTATGCCAATCCACTTTAAACCAATCGACAATTGAATCAGCAATCACGCCACCAACGCCATCAACTTCAGATAATTGCTCAGGTTTTGCCTTGGAAATTGCATCTATAGATTTGAAATTATTTGCAAGAGCTTGGGCAGCTGTCGGACCGACGTGTCTAATAGATAAAGAAACTATTACTCTCCAAAGCGGTCTGGATTTTGCAGTTTCAAGAGCTTCTAGAATCTTATTAACATTTGCCCCAGCTGAACCATCTTTCTTGGTAAAAAATGGTGAAGTCATGAGTTTTTCTGCAGTTAAATCAAAAAGTTCAGATTCATCTTTGATTATCTTTGCATCTAGTAAGGCATTTGCAGCTTCATAGCCAAGCACATCAATATCAAGAGCTGATCTGGAGCCTATGTAATAGAGACGCTCTCGCAATTGTGCTGGGCAACTTTGAGCATTTGGGCAACGCAAATCAACATCGCCTTCAGATTGCTCAACTAACTTAGCGCCGCAATCTGGACATCTATCAGGCATTTTAAATTTTTTCTCTTTGCCTGTTCGTTTATCAGTCACTGCAGAAAGTACCTCAGGGATTACATCACCAGCTTTTCGGATTACAACGTAATCACCAATCAGCACACCTTTACGTTCAACTTCTTGTGAATTATGTAAAGTCGCATGAGTAACTGTGGAACCTGCAACCAGTACAGGTTCCATAACCGCAAATGGAGTAACTCTTCCAGTGCGTCCCACCGAAACTTGAATATCAAGTAATTTAGTTACGACTTCTTCTGGCGGATATTTATAGGCGATGGCCCATTTTGGTGCCCTGGAAGTAACACCTAACTTTTTCTGTAGTTCAATTTGATCTACTTTAATTACCACACCATCAATTTCATGTTCTAAATCATGTCTATGTTCTGCATAGTTTTCTATGAATTTTGCTACTTCTTTTCGGCTTTTAAATACTTGAAAATGTGGACTGGTTGGTAAACCCAAGCTCTTTAACAATTCGTATGCTTGGCTCTGTTTATCAAATCTTGTGTCAGTCGCTCCGATGCCATGAACCAAAACATTAAGTGGTCTAGAAGCAGTCACTCGCGGATCTTTCTGTCTGAGGGATCCTGCTGCGGCATTTCTGGGATTAGCAAATGTAGCTTTGCCGGATTCTTCGAGCGAACTATTTAATTCATTGAATGCTGCAATAGGAAAATATACTTCCCCACGAATCTCAATTAATTTTGGAATATTTTTTCCTCTTAATTCATGAGGTAAATTCTTAATAGTTTTAACATTTAATGTAACGTCTTCGCCGGTTGTGCCATTTCCCCTTGTGAGAGCTTTAGTTAAGTTTCCGTTTTCATAACGCAAGTTAATAGCTAAGCCATCTATTTTTAGTTCGCAGAGCCAATTAACGTTTGATACTTCTTTTTCAACGCGATCAAACCAAGAAGTTAATTCTGACTCATCAAATACATTATCTAAGCTCATCATTTTTTCAAGGTGATCAACTTGTTCGAAAGTGGTAGCAAATCCACCACCAATTCCTAGAGTTGGCGAATCATCTGCACGAAGTTCTGGATGTTCCTTTTCGATTGCTTCTAGTTCGCGCATTAATTTATCAAAATGCGCATCGGTTACCGTTGGATTATCTAATACGTAATAACGAAAAATATGATCGCGGATTTCTTCCGTTAACTCTGCAATTTTTTGGCGTGGATTCATTCCGTCTCACAAATGGTCGAAGAACCAACTACTCGATCACCATCGTAAATTACTGCCGCTTGTCCTGTTGCTAGTCCAAGTAATGGTTTCTCTAATTCAATCTCAATGCCATTTGAGATTTCGCGATATTTGCAATCAAGTGCTGCGCCATGGGCACGTACTTGCACGTAACCTGTTTGCCAATCTGATCCGGGATTAGGGCCACACCAAACTGGCTTTTCACCAACAATTCTGGTCACAGCTAAATCTTCTCTTGGGCCTACGACAACTGTGTTGCTCTTTGGTTCTATTTTTAATACAAACCGCGGATTTCCATCTGTTGCAGGAACAGTTAGACCAAGTCCTTTGCGCTGCCCAATTGTGTAGGTGTATGCGCCCTTATGTTGGCCAATAATATTTCCATCTTGATCAACAATTGGACCTTCTTCACTACCTAATCTTTCACGCAGCCAACCAGCGTTATCACCACTTGGGACAAAGCAGATGTCATGACTATCAGGTTTATTTGCTACCGCTAAACCTTTTGCCTCCGCCTCTTTTCGGATATCAACTTTTTCAGTGTCACCTAGTGGGAAATATGCTCCTTGCAATTGTTCTCTGGTTAAAACTGCAAGTACATAAGATTGATCTTTGCTCATATCAATCGCGCGATGCAAAGTTCGTTCTCCATCTAAAGCGCGCATGTTTGCATAATGACCGGTAACAACTCCATCAAAACCCATTGCTTTTGCGCGATCTAAAACCGCAGCAAATTTAATTTTTTCGTTACAACGTAAACATGGGTTTGGGGTACGGCCTGCAGAATATTCTGATAAGAAATTCTCAACTACCCCTGCATGAAATTCTTCGGCCATATCCCATATGTAAAAAGGAATACCGATTACATCTGCAGCTCTTCTGGCATCATGTGAATCTTCAATTGTGCAACAACCACGCGCACCTGAGCGATATTTCTGAGGATTGGAAGCTAGCGCTAAGTGAACGCCAACTACTTGATGGCCAGCCTCTACTGCTCTACTTGCTGCTACCGCCGAATCAACCCCACCTGACATTGCTGCGATCAACTTCATTTTGCTAACCGAGCCTTTTCAACTACGCCAGGCAATACTTCTAATACTCGTTTTATATCCGCTTCTGTACTTTGCGCGCCAAGTGAAAGTCTTAAAGTTCCGATTGCTTCATCTTCAGTGCGTCCCAATGCAATTAATACATGACTTGGCCGATGAACTCCGGCGCTACACGCAGACCCCGTTGAACAGGCTATTCCCTCCATGTCCATCAGTAGTAGAAGAGTTTCACCTTTAGTGCCTGGAAAAGAGACGTTAACAATTCCTGGTAATGCATGTTTTGGTGTATTGATTAATGCATTAGGAATTGAATTTTTTATTCCAGTTATCAATTGATCGCGTAAGGCTGAAACAGCATCAGTTGGATATGATGTTAATGCTGCCGCGAATGCACATATGGCTGGAGCATTTAATGTGCCACTTCTGATTTCTCGTTCTTGACCGCCACCGTGAAGCAGCGCCGGTATATCGAAACCACGTTTTAAAATGAGTGCGCCTACGCCCACAGGGCCGCCTACTTTATGTGCACTTAATGTTAGTGCAGTTAATCCTTTGAATGAGACCGGAACTTTTACAAGGGATTGCACGGCGTCGCAATGCACTGGAATATTTCCGGCAATCTTTATTACCTCATCAATTGGTTGTAGCGCACCGATTTCATTATTTGAATGCATAACCGAGATAAGTGCAATCTCATGACCACGTTTTAAAACTAAATCTTTCAAGAAATCTAAATTGACTATGCCTTCGCTGGTGATTGGTATCTGAATTAATTCAGCACCCTCTTTTTCAACTAACCACTCGGCTGGTTCTAGAACTGCTTTATGTTCGAAACTGGAAATTACTACGACTTTTTTTCCGTTCTTCTGTTCTTTCCAAAAAAGCCCTTTAATCGCCAGATTATCCGCTTCAGTGCCGGATCCGGTAAAAATTACTTCGCTGGGTGCACAATTTATAAAGTTAGCAATCTTTTCACGAGCTTCTTCCAGGGCACGTCTTTGTTCTCTACCAAAGTTATGCAATGAAGATGGATTACCAATTTGCTGCAATTGTTTGTTGAATTCAGCAAGGGCAATTTCAGAGATAGGCGTTGTCGCCGCATGATCTAAGTAGATTGCCACTGCGACATTCTACTTGCGTGCGTTTATTAGCTCGCTCGCCTTCGTAAGTACGCTCGCTAAATCACCCACGATGCCAAAATCTGCTATTTCAAATAGTGGCGCTTCGGGGTCCTTATTAATTACGACAATAGTTTTAGATGTCTGCATGCCAGCCTTGTGCTGAATTGCTCCAGAGATTCCGCATGCCACGTAAAGATCAGGACTTACGCTCTTACCAGTTTGGCCAACCTGCATATCGTGGCTACACCAGCCAGCATCTACCGCTGCACGTGAAGCTCCGATTGCAGCGCCAAGTGAGTCAGCAAACTTTTCAACTGCTGACCAATCTCCATCTATTCCTCTTCCACCAGAGACCACAATTTTTGCCTCTGCTAATTCTGGTCTCGCGCCTTTTACCTTTGGCTTAACAGATTTGATAGTTACCAAAGAATTATCATCACCATCTAACTTAATAGTTTCTGGTATTTCGTTAGCTGGTTCTACTGAATTTGGGCGCAAAGTTATTACTGGAATTCCTCGATTTACCTTTGCTTTTACGGTGTAACTGCCACCGAAGTTAGATTGTGTAGTGACAAAATTGCTATCTACTGCGATTGCATCTGTGATTATTCCCGAATCTAATGCAATCGCGATACGAGCAGCAAATTCTTTGCCATCCATCGTTGCAGCAACAAAAACTGCGTCAAAGCTATTATTTTTTGCATATTCTGCAACTGCTTTTGATGATTTGGATTCTACAACTACCGCACTACCCGCCGCGGCAACTAATTCTGCTGTAACTTTTGCGTTATCTGCTACGACTAGCACTTTGCTCATATCAATTTCCTTTCAGCTAGGAAATTGACTATTTTCTCTGCAGCACTTCCATCGTCTTCTATTTTTTGACCAGCGGCTTTTGGAGGTCTGGCATTAGCTTCCACAACTTCAGTTCCGGATTTAGCGCTACCAGAAATAGTAGATATCTCTTTCTTCTTAGCCGCCATGATGCCTTTGAAAGATGGATATCTTGGTTCATTTATTTTCTCTACAACCGAAATTACAGCCGGGAAATTTGCTTCCATTTCAACTTCGCCAGTATCGGTTATTCGATTTATTGAAATTTTCTTACTTGTTGGATCGACAGAAACTTTATTTGCAAAAGTTAATTGTGCATGTCCAAGTCGTGCGCTGATCATCGCTGGAACAATGCTCATTCGAGCATCGGTACTTTCAACTCCACTAATTACAAAGTCGTAGCCACCATCTGAAATTGCCTTTGCTAAAACTTCTGAAGTTGCCATCGCATCCGCACCAGCAAGTGATGGATCGGTAATCACTATTGCGTTTGTGGCGCCCATCGATAAACCTTTACGAACCGCTTCCTGTGCACGAGTTGGCCCCATCGAAATTAGAGTGATTGTGTGTTCGCCACCGTCATCAGTGGTTCCGCCATTTGCTTCACAAATTCGAAGCGCCTCTTCGATTGCATATTCATCTAGATCATTTAAAACAGCATCGACGCTTTCGCGGTCCACGCGACCATTGACCAATTTCTTTTCAGCCCATGAATCTGGAACTTGTTTAACTGTTACCGCAATCTTCACGTGGCGATGTTACTCGTCAGTAGCAATTCTTTACTAGTTATTTACCGATTTACAGTCGATTTCAGGCGCTTTCAGGGCAGACTACCCGCATGCTTCAGGCCGACCCACGCTACCTAGGCGCAATCCCAACCGAGGAAGGCACCAACTTCGCAATCTGGGCAGAAGCAGCTGATGCCGTTGAGCTCTGCCTATTTTCAGAGGTAAATGGAAAACTCCTTGAAACGCGCTTTGCACTTTCGCACCGAAATGGACCTATTTTTCATGGCTATCTAAAAGGTGTTCGCCCTGGTCAGCGTTATGGATATCGAGTTTATGGACCATGGGAACCAGAACGCGGTTCGAGATTCAATCCCAATAAATTATTAATTGATCCATATGCACACCATTTAGATGGTGAGCTTTCATATGTCCCAGAAATCTACGGCCATGTTTCTGAAGATGGATTTGGCGCAGGTGATCCAAATGTTAAAGATGATCGCAATTCAGCAAAGTTTGTACCACTTTCAGTAGTAACAAATGACGCGCCCCGGCATATAAACCATCCACATATAAATTGGCAAGACTTGGTTATTTATGAGGCGCATGTAAAAGGATTAACTTGGGCAAATCAAGAAATTCCAGAACACGAACGCGGTACATATAAAGCTCTTGGACATCAATCAACTATTGACTATCTAAAGAAAATTGGCGTTAATGCCATTGAATTATTGCCAATTCACGAGCATGCAACCGAACCAGCAATTTGGGCTCGCGGTCGCCGAAATCATTGGGGCTATAACGCAATTGCTTTTTCTGCTCCACACCGAGCATATTCCGCAACAGATAATCCAATTGCAGAATTACAAGAAGCCGTCGATAAGTTGCACGAAAATGGAATTGAAGTAATCCTTGATGTGGTTTACAACCACACAGCCGAAGGCGGACCAGGCGGACCACATATAACCTACAAAGGTATTGATAATCGAAATTGGTATCGACATGGAGGAACTAGCCACTACATAGATAACACCGGTTGTGGAAATACTTTCTCGGCAGGCAAACCGCATGGAGTACGTTTAGTTATCGATTCTCTTAGATGGTGGACTCAAGTTATTGGTGTCGATGGATTTAGATTCGATCTAGCTCCTGCTTTAAATAGAACTGGAAATATGATTGATTCAGCGCTATTTGCTGCGATAACGGCAGATCCTGTTTTAAGACAATTAAAATTGATTGCAGAGCCTTGGGATATTTCAAGGTATTCACTTGGGGAATTTCAATATCCGTGGCGTGAATGGAATGACTACTATCGCGATGCAGTGCGCCAATTTTGGCTAGGCGATATCGCACGTGGTTATGGAGAAGGTATCAGTGCGCTGGCATCATCTTTATCTGGTTCTAGCAACATTTTTTACTTCCGCGGACCAACTACTTCCATCAATTTCATTACTGCACATGATGGATTCACAATGAATGATTTAGTTACTTACCACGAGAAGAAAAATGAGGCAAACGGTGAAGATAATCGCGATGGCAATAACACCAATCGTTCTTGGAATGTTGGCGTTGAAGGCTCTACTAAAGATCCAAAAATTAATCAGATCCGTCAATCACTCCAAAAATCAATGATGGCAACTCTGCTTCTATCATCAGGTGTTCCAATGGTGACCATGGGTGATGAAGTAGGTAGAACTCAACATGGTTCGAATAATGCTTTCACGCTACCAATCGAATTGAATAATGAAAATTGGAATAAAGAGATTGCATGGCATGGTGGCTGGACTTTAGATTGGAACCCAGCCGGAGATAAGAAAGATTTGCAGGATGCATTTATTGAATTAATTCGAATCCGTAAAACATATCTATCAGACATCACTTCGGAATTCTTCACAGGCAGAATGGATACAGGAACCGAAAGAAAAGATATTGCCTGGTTTAGTTTGTCTGGAAATGAAATGAATGATGAACATTGGTCTGATGGAGATAAAAGATCATTAACTGTTTTCTTTGAAGCGGGACCTAAAAATGGATTAGTGCTCTTAATGAATTCTTTTGGAGAAGAAACAACATTTACTTTGCCTGGCACATCATGGGGAGAAGCAATGCGTTGCATTTTTGATTCATTTGAAACTACGGCTACCTATAACCCAGTTCTGGCCGCTCCTGGTGAAAAAGTCCAGGTTTCACCACATTCGCTCCAAGTTTGGCTAGTTAATCGTTAATTACTTCTAAGTATCTACCTATCGCTTTAAACTAAACGCATGCTCGCATTGATATTTCCAGGTCAAGGTTCACAAACTCCTGGAATGTTGACGCCCTGGTTAAATGAAGAAACTAAAAGCACTTTAGCAAAATGGTCTCTTCAAATTGATCTAGATTTAGAACGCCTCGGAACTACTGCCGGTGCCGATGAAATTAAAGATACCGCAAACGCTCAGCCATTAATTGTGGCGGCAGGGCTATTGGGATCGTCAGCTCTTGGGCTTGCAAAATTCTCGGTTGTAGCTGGCCACTCAGTCGGAGAGATAACGGCTGCCGCAGTTTCAGGTGTGCTCTCTCCTGGTCATGCACTTGAATTAGTGCGTCAACGGGGAATTGCAATGGCGAGAGCAGCTAGCCAAGCAGAAACTGGAATGGCAGCAGTACTTGGCGGAGATCGCAGTGAAGTTTTAAAAGCGATTAATGAACTTGAGTTGATTCCTGCAAACGATAACGGCGCCGGGCAAATTGTTGCTGCTGGATCCTTAGCGCAAATTGATAAGTTGGTAGAGAATCCACCGACTGGTTCTAGAGTTAGAGCTTTGGCAGTGGCAGGAGCGTTTCACACTCATTACATGCAATCTGCGGTATCTCATGTTGCTGGATATGTTGAAAAAGTCAGTATCAACGAACCAACTTCGCAATTACTTTCAAATAAAGATGGAACAGTGGTGTCTAATGGGAAAGATGCAATTGATCGAATTGTGAATCAGATTGCCAATCCAGTTCGTTGGGATTTATGTATGGAATCGCTTCTACAACTTGGCGTTACTGGCGTGATTGAATTCCCGCCAGCTGGAACATTAGTTGGACTCTTAAAGCGAGCCACACCAGGAATAGAAACATTTGCACTGAAATCTCCTGATGATTTAACTGCAGCTAAAGAGTTTGCAATTAAGCATGGTGGTGCATGATAAAGTCAAAAGTTGGCGGTAACGCATCAATTCTTGCAGTCGGAATTTATCGTGCCACAAATCTTGTTCCTAACTCTGCAATCGTAGATAAAATCGATTCAACCGATGAGTGGATTCAGCAACGTACAGGAATTGAAAGTAGACGCTTTGCTGAAAACAATATTTCAGTAGTAGAAATGGGAACTGTTGCAGCAAAACAAGCATTAGAAAGAGCTGGAATAAGTGCAGAGCAGATAGATGTAGTTATTTTGGCTTCTATAACTTACCCACATCAGACCCCAAGTGGCGCTTCAGGCATAGCTTCAAATATTGGCGCGTACAAAGCGGCTGCCTTTGATTTATCAGCAGCATGCGCAGGTTTTACTTACGGAGTTGGACTAGCAAATGATTTGGTTCGCGGCGGAACTGCAAAAAATGTTTTAGTTATTGGCTCAGAAAAATTGAGTGATTTCACCAATCCAACAGATCGCGCAACAGCCTTTATTTTTGCTGATGGCGCAGGTGCAGTTGTAGTTGGTCAATCAGCCGAACAAGGTATAGGCCCTACTGCTTGGGGTTCGGATTCAGATCAACGCGATGCAATCACTATGTCTTCATGGTTAGATTTCAAAAATAATGATGCACCCGCAAGTTCAATTGCATGGCCAGATATTGTTCAAGAAGGCCAAAAAGTTTTTCGTTGGGCGGTATTCTCAGTAAGTAAAGTAGGTAGCCAAGCAATTGAATTGGCTGGAATCAAGCCATCTGATCTGAAAGCTTTTGTTCCACATCAAGCCAATTTACGAATTATCGAATCAATGGCTAAAGATATGAAACTATCTGCAGATATTCTTATTGCAGATGATATTCGCACTAATGGCAATACATCTGCTGCTTCGATACCACTTGCCATGGATGCGCTTTTACAATCCCACCCAGAATTACACGGTGAGCTTGCGTTGATTATTGGCTATGGCGCAGGTCTCGCTTATGCGGCTCAAGTCGTAAAATTGCCTTGATTACCTGCAATTTAAGCCTTATTACTCGAAAGTAACGCCCTTTACCCTGCACAATATCTTCCTGTTCTACTTGAAAAATAAACGCAGCGACGCGTTCTATCTATATTAAAACGAAAAGAGAAATATCAATGGCACTAAACGAAGCAGATGTACTTGCTGGATTAAAAGAGATCGTAGAAGAAGTTGCGGGAGTTCCAGCAGCATCTATCGAATTGGGCAAGAGCTTCACGGAAGACCTAGATGTTGATTCATTATCAATGGTTGAAGTAGTTGTAGCTGCTGAAGAACGTTTTGGAGTAAAAATTCCTGATGATCAGGTTTCAGAGCTTGCAACTGTTGGCGATGCAGTTAATTTCATCGTTAAAGCATCGGCATAAGAAAAATTAATTCTTAAGTTCTAATAATGACAAGACGTGTTGTTGTAACTGGTTTAGGTGCCACTACTCCGCTTGGCGGAGATGTCACTTCCACTTGGGCAAATGCTGTCGCTGGCAAATCTGGCGCACGGCTAATGAAGCACGAGTGGGCAAGCACCTTGCCAGTTCACTTCGCGGCAGAAGTTGTTGTTGAACCATCTGAGGTAATGAAGCCGGTAGAGCTGCGCCGGCTAGATCGATCAGAGCAATTTGCTCTTATTGCATCTCGTGAAGCTTTCGCTGATGCTGGTAACCCAGAGCTTGATCTAGAGCGTTTAGGCGTTGTAATTGCATCAGGTATTGGCGGAGTTACCTCTTTATTAGAGCAATATCGAATCTTGATGGAAAAAGGAGCGCGTTTAGTATCGCCGCATACCGTTCCGATGATTATGCCAAATGGACCAGCAGCAAATGTTGGTTTGGAATTTAAAGCAAAAGCTGGCGTGCACACACCTGTTTCGGCATGTGCATCTGGCGCGGAGGCAATTGGTTATGCCTTCGACATGATCAGAAATAACCGAGCTGATGTTGTGATTGCAGGCGGCGTAGAAGCATCAGTTGATGCTTTGCCTATGGCTGGTTTTGCAGCCATGAAAGCCTTATCTACACGAAATGATGCTCCAGAAAAAGCATCACGCCCTTACGATGTTGATAGAGATGGTTTTGTATTACGCGAAGGTGGCGGCGTACTCATTCTTGAAGAGTACGAACATGCAAAGGCACGCGGAGCAAAGATTTACTGTGAAATTGCAGGTCAAGGTTTAACTTCAGATGGTTATCACATCGCTGCCCCAGATCCTGAGGGTCGTGGAGTTATTCGTGCGATGCAATTAGCACTTAAAGATGCTGGCCTTTCAACGAAAGATATTTTCCATTTAAATGCACACGCAACTTCTACCCCAGCTGGAGACGTTGCAGAAGCTAATGCACTTCGTGGCGCGCTAGGTACTGATGCAGATCACGTTGCAGTCTCTGCAACTAAATCAATGACCGGCCATCTACTAGGCGGCGCCGGTGCAGTTGAATCAGTATTAATCGTGAAAGCGCTGCAAGAAAGATTGGCGCCACCAACTATTAATATTGAAAATCTTGATCCTGCAGTAACTGTTGATGTTGTTAGAGATAAAGCGCGCGAATTACCAAAAGGTGATATCGCAGCGTTAAATGATTCATTCGGCTTTGGTGGCCACGACGTAGTTTTGGTGTTCAAAAGCATCTAAATGACAGATCCAAAAGATCCTGAGCTTCGTATAGCGAAGCTAGTTGATGCTGGTACAAATCATTTAATTACCGAGCGTGATCAAAGTGGCATGCTCGCTGCACGTGGAAAGATAAAAGGAAACGAAGTCGTAGTTTTTGCATCAGATCCAACTGTTCAAGGCGGCGCACTTGGTCCAGAAGGTGCGAAGGTAATCGTTGAAGCTTATAAAGTCGCAATGGCAGAGCAATTACCAGTGATTGGCATTTGGCACTCTGGTGGCGCCCGTTTACGCGATGGCGTTTTATCACTACATGCATTTGGTGAAGTCTTTCAATCATTCATAACCGCTTCAGGAAAAATTCCACAACTTTCATTAGTGCTTGGCCCGACTGCTGGCGGTGGCGCATATGGACCTGCACTTACAGATGTTGTAGTACTTGCGCCAGAGGGTCGAATCTTTGTCACTGGTCCAGATGTCGTAAAAAGTGTCACCGGTGAAAATGTAGATATGGCAAAACTTGGTGGACCAGAAGCACATAAAAAGAATTCTGGACTAGCTCACATAATTGCAACAAGCGAAGAAGAAGCATTTGATGACATACGCAAACTGGCGTCGCTCTTTTCAAATCAAGGTCATATTGATGTCAAACTAGAAGATACTGATCTTGCGCAATTCGTGCCAGATTCGCGTAAACGAGTATATGAAGTGCACCCTCTAGTTGAAGAGCTATTAGATCACGATGAATCTATGGAGCTTTTAGCTGATTGGGCACCAAATATGTTGACTGCCATTGGACGTTTGGGCGGACGAACTGTCGGTGTAGTTGCGAATAACCCTAAACATTTAGGTGGCGTATTGGATGCAGCAGCTGGAGAAAAAGCGGCCAGATTTGTTCGAATGTGCGATGCATTTGGAATTCCATTAATTGTGATTGCTGATGTCTCTGGATTTCTTCCAGGTGCCGGTCAAGAATGGGAAGGCGCTGTAAGACGCGGCGCTAAATTGCTACATGCATTTGGAGAAGCAGTAGTTCCGCGTGTAACACTTATTACTCGCCATGCATATGGTGGAGCATATGTTGCAATGAATTCACGGGCGTTAGGTGCTACAAAAGTTTTTGCTTGGCCAAATGCTGATGTGGCGGTTATGGGTAGCGTGGCAGCAGTTCGTGTTTTACATCGACGCTTACTTGCAGATGTTCCTCAAGATCAACGAGAGTTCATGGAGCTAGAACTTGCAGCAAAACACGAACAAGAATCTGGCGGAGTTCAAAAAGCGATTGAAATTGGCGTTGTTGATTCAGTGATTCAACCAGATAAAACTAGATCCGAAATCGCTAAAGCCATTGCCGCCGCACCATATAGACGTGGTGCGCACGGAAATATCCCGCTTTAATTGCTCTTAAAAGTTACCGTTACCGTTGCAGTTACAGTTTTATCAATGCTAGAAGTGTCATACATTCCATAATCTGAAGTCATTGTTGAATCTGGCGTTGTGACTTGAATTGGCCCAGCTTTCACTGAGGTAATTGATCCAACTTTTCCACCGACAGCTTCTGTCATTGCCTCTGCACGAGCTTTTGCATCTTTGGTTGCTTCACTAAGTAGCTCTGGGCGAATTTTATTTAAAGTTGAAACATAATACTGAGGTCCGTAATTACTTACATTTACACCCTGTTGAAGTAAAGCTCCGATATTCTGACTAAGTTGAGAAACTAACTGAACATCCTTGGTGCGAACAGTGATTTCACGATTTGCACGATAATTGAGGATGCGTCCGGTTGGATTGCCGTTGATATATTCCTCAGTTGGGTAAGAGTTAACCGGACCAAGAGTTAATTGATCTGACGCTACCCCACCATCAGTTAAATACTTTTGAAGAGCGCTGATTCCAGAATCAATCCCATTTACGGCGCTTGCTGGAGTTTTGCCGGTATTTGCAATAGATAAAGTCCAAACTACATTATCTGCTTTAGCTGAAACTTTGGCAGAACCAATTACGACAATACCATCGCTTGAACGAGTTGCAAATCCTGAACCAACTTGGCTTAAACCTGCACCAAGTGCGCTTGCCACAATTGCGGCAGCTGCGATGATTGTAATTGATTTACGTTTCTCTAATTTCTCGTCCATTTTTTCCCTGACTTAATTCTTCTTTTAGATTGCTCGTAGTTGAGCGATCTCCTGCAAATCTACCCCACGGAAGCGTTCAAGTTCTACTTCCCACTCTGTTCCGAGCGCCACACCTAACATCTCTCTCACTTCTTCATCACTTTTTGTTAACGCAAATTTAATTTGATTTTCGGTAATCAAGATACTTCCCATTTCATCAATTTGAGAGCGATGCATTCCAAGATCAGGTGTGTGTCTAAATAATTGATTCCCGTAATTAATCTCAAATCTCAAGTAATGCCAACTTTTAAGTGAACTTGCTAGTTCGGCAGAGGTATCCTTATTAGATCGCCATTCAATTTGAGTTCGTTGCGTACCCGCAACAAGTGGTTGTGAACGCCATTCAATCTGTACTGGTCCAAGTAGCGATTCGATCGACCACTCAACATGGCGAATTAGCGCCATCGGGCATGAGTGGATAGTTAAGAATCCACGATTCATCTTCAACTCCTAGCAAGGTGTTATTTGCACCTTCCCCAGTTCAAAAACCCACTTGCTTTTAAAAGTTGATACCTAATTTTCTCCCCTACACGCTCACTTTGTCCACTTCTCGCACCTTCGGCTAGGTCATTATGCGTATGGCAGGTAGGCTTACCCTCAGTCGGACGCTCGAAGGTAAGTTTTTAAAAGAATTTAGCTAGAAAAGAAGATCGGCGAAGCCAAATCCAAGCTTCGTCAAGTTTTAACGAAATAGGAAAAAATTAATGGC
>JACCDJ011727022.1_pt1 | contig 22538 bp, 20 predicted proteins | sample 7444481 | NCBI WGS metagenome assembly JACCDJ01 (sample SAMN15323435, study PRJNA562643) | freshwater metagenome | isolation source: river surface water | place: USA:Blue River Watershed | collected 2017-08-15 | reverse complement strand
TCGGGTCAAAACATTCAGAGTCTTTGAAAAATTTTTCTAAGCATTCATCAAAAAACTGACCGTTAATTAAAGAACTCAATGCCAGTCATCAAAATTTTGCCGCACGCCGAATACTGCCCAGAAGGTAAGCAAATTTCTGCACCTTCCGGTACCAGCATTTGCGAAGCCTTGCTCGACAACAAAATTAACATCGAACACGCCTGCGACATGAGTTGTGCTTGCACCACTTGCCACGTCATTGTGCGCGAGGGCTTGAACAGCTTGAACGAAGCCGAAGAAACTGAAGAAGACTTGTTGGACCGTGCTTGGGGCTTAGAGCCCAATTCGCGATTAAGCTGTCAAGCATTTTTGGGCAAGCAAGACGTGATCATTGAAATTCCGAAGTACACGATCAATCACGCTAAAGAAAATCATTGAAAGATTGAGCGCTTGTTTTCAGATTACAGTTAGACCATGCGCCAATTATTTTTAGACACCGAAACCACTGGTCTTTCCGCTGAAGGCGGCGACCGCGTCATCGAGCTGGGTTGCGTTGAGCTGGTTAATCGCAAGCTAACCGGCAACAACTTACATTTTTACTTCAATCCCGGCCGCGACAGCCACGAAGATGCCCTCAAGGTTCACGGCATCAGCAATGAATTTCTGCGAGACAAACCCAAGTTCAAAGATGTGGTTCAAGAAATTTTGGACTATGTGCAGGGCGCCGAAATCATCATTCACAACGCCGCTTTCGATGTGGGCTTTTTGAACAAAGAGCTTGAGTTGGCAGGTCAAAAGCCCTTCACCACTTACGTTGACGGTGTGGTCGACACCTTGGTCATGGCCAAGCAAATGTACCCAGGCAAGCGCAATAGCCTCGATGCCCTTTGCGATCGTCTCGGTGTCGATAATTCTGGCCGCACCTTGCACGGCGCCTTGCTTGACGCCGAGTTATTGGCCGATGTGTACATCAACCTCACGCGTGGTCAAGAAGCTTTGCTCATTGATGCTGGCAGCGACGAAGGCAATTCCGGGTCGGTGGAATCTGTCGACTTGTCGGAATTTGTATTGCCCGTTATTCAGGCTAATGCCCAAGAGCAGGCAGCCCACCAAGAGCAGCTTGCCCAATTGGACAAAGCCAGTGGCGGCAAAACCCTCTGGCGACAGCTAGAAACGTCAGCCTGAAATTTTGAGCTGCCTTGAAAATGCCCAAAAAACCGTGGCATAATTTAAGGCTACGCTGAAAAGCGATAGGGCGGTTAGCTCAGGGGTAGAGCACTGCATTCACACTGCAGGGGTCACAAGTTCGAAACTTGTATCGCCCACCAAAAATTCCCAATGAAATCAAGCACTTAGAGGAAACTCTAGGTGCTTTTTCTTAAGTTTTTTGTAGTATAGGGCTCCTATACTACTATTCATAGATTTTTCGATGTCTTTTCATAGATTTTCGATACCGAAATCATCCTAAATCTGTCTCCAATATTTTTCGACATAAGCCTTCGATTTTAGTTAGCTTTTTTAGTCAGACCTGAGTGGTGTAAATGCGGTGAATTTGCGCAGCTTCAAAAAATTGCTACGTTTGTTTTGAGTTGGGTTCTGCTGCTCTGCCCAGCGCGCAAGGGTAAAAACGCGCTGTAGGGCTGATTTGATGCCCGCAAGCTTTGCCCGAATGGGTCCTGCAGGTCTAAAAAATTGGGCTGTGAAAAATTTATGGGAAGTACTTGTCAAATCAGGGTGGTGATTTTTACTCGGTACTGACCTCTGCTACTAGTATTCCCAAGGTCGTGGCCTGCGCTTGCTCTGCAACTCACCCACATTCATCTCTCCTTGTAGTGGGGCAGCATAGAAGCGGTCAATCATCTCAGGACTTGTTCTGGCATTTCGAGCCAGCGTCAATGTGTCAACGCCGCGTCCAAACATCAATCGGAACATGATGCTGCTGTGCCGCAAGCTGTACAAGGTTCTTGTTTCTCCAGCAGTGCTCAGCTTCAAGCCTGTAACTTCCAAGACAATTTCAAATTGACGTGCCAGCAGCTTCATTGCGTTATCACGCGACGCAGCGTGTGGCATGAACACATAGTCCTCTGGATGGATGTCTCTGCCAAATTCCAGTACCTGACGGCGGCGGATGCGCTCGTAAACTTTCACAGCCCATGGCATTGTGGTGATGGGAAAGCTGTGGCCCTTGCTGGGCGGCAGGCTCAACCTTAAATATGTCCACTCTCGCTTGATGACTTCTACGTGCTTGTGCTGCATGTTTCGAATGTCAGTTGGCCTGATATAGCTATTGACCATGAAAACAATCAGATCAGAAAGATCCTTGGTCATCTCAATGCGCTTGATCAATCGGTCGGTAGGACTTATCTTTTCGCCTGGGGCGCAGAAATAACTTCCTTCCATTGGCTCAGTGTGCGCCCGCCATTCCACTCGCTTGCCAGCAAGTTTTTTGGACTGCTTGGTAATTTCTTTGTATTCACCAACGTTGAACCACCCACGAGGCTTGTCCTCAACGCCAACTTTGGGAAACTCTGGAATGTGCTCAATAAAGCTGTGCCTCGCTGCATGCTGCAAGACTTTTCTAGTCAAGCCCATATATGCACTCAATGTTGATACGCTGAGCTTGGGTTCTTGATTGGAAATCTTTTGCAGGAACTCATCTAGAATTTTGTAATTAATAGACAAAACATCCATGAGTCCAAAGAAGGGCAGGATGTGTTTGTCGTATCTAAGCTTCATGTTGTCGTAGCTGATCCTAGACAATTGGTTTCGGTTGAGTTTGGCTAGCTCACTCTCCATCAACATCTTGGTTGCCTTGGCAAACGTCACAACTTCAGCAGCGTTCACTTCTGCAGGTATGCCATCAAAACTGCCACCTCTTATGCGAATGGTAATGTCGTCGTAAAAACGCTTGGCTGCCTCTAGGGCGTCGCGTTTGATTTCGGTTTTGGTAGTTCGCTTGAAAATGTGGCTCTCTGCGTAATACCTTACCCACCAATAACTAGACGCAGGGATTTTGAAAATCACAAGTTTTCTTGGATAACCCGGGATCCGTGTGATCGTGTCCTGAATGGGTACAGATCTGTGACGCTCTGCTGAATCGGGTTCATATGCTTTAGCCATAGCTTACGCTCGCAATGTTTTACATAGTGTGTTTTCTGAGTAGTAAGGCAGTCAACCGATATAGGTTGAGTCTGTGGCTTTTAGACGATCTGTAAATAAACCCTGCAAACTAGCTGCTGATTGTTTACAGGGTAGGGCTTACGAAACTGATGCATCTTCACTTTCATCATCTTCATGAGTAGATTTAGCATTTGAAGAAGATTTCACTTTCCATCTTTGAATCTCATACCAATCGAGAATATTCTTAGAAGCGTTTGCATATTGCGAGTCGCCGTATCCAGCCAATATATTTTGTAGGGAAGAAACATCAGGATTTAATATAGTGTTGTCCACGTATCCTTTTTCTTTAGCCCTCTCACAATTGCGATTCAACATATCCCACACATGCTTGATGTCGTTTCGCATTGAGCAGACTTGGTTGTATTCCGCTATCAGCCTATCTAGATCTTTCATTGCAGAATCAGTCAAATTAAATCCATCTACAACTTGAGCTGTGTATTTCAATGCCATGAAGAGATTGGAATGAACTTCAGCAACAGTAATTAAATAGTCAGAACTATTGGTTTTATGCCAATCTTTTTCTTCGCCTCGAATTTCTTGCAAGATCATTAGCAATTTTTCGAGCTTGTTGATCTCAAAGTAATTTCTGCCTCCACTTTTGTAGTACCTGCCATCAGGTATGTGAAGTAACTTTTTCAGATCCTTCAACTTTGGAAGTTCGCTATCAAAGTGTGATCTCATCAAGATGATTGTTGCTTTTCCATACGGGCCTAAAAATTCACTCATGTGCTTCTCCTGTTATGTTGAATAGATCCCCGAGTTCATCGGGGATCTGGTACTTAGAAGGGTGCTGTGACAGCGACACCTGCAAAGACTTGGTTGGAGTCGGTTGGAGCATTGAGCATTGCTTCTGGTTGCACTGCAGCATTGACCGCAGGTAAGCCGACTGGTTGATAACCCTTGTCGCCTGGCTTCATTCCCCATCCTGATGTGATACCCAGTTTTTCGCGAAGAACGTCAAGTTTTCCCTGCATAGCTTCTAAGTCATCGGGGACGCTGACTTCTGCAACCATTGCCAAAATTTGAGCTTCCATTGCTTCATTCACCTTGATGAACCTAACAACACGTCGCTCTTGACCGCCAGGGTTTACGCAAACAGCAAACTCAAACATGCCTTCCTTCTTTCCCTCTGCCACAGTGTTCAAAATAAATTTGTTATCCACTTCGACGACTGTTTGCGCGGACTTGGCATTGGCCAATAGGATTTTTTTTAGCATCTGAACCTTGGCGTCCTTGTGCTCTTTAATGCTCTTTACGTTTTCAGCCTCATCTTTTGTGGCTGTGATCTTTCCTATGCCACCACGCTCCTTGATGTAGCTTGGCAATTCTTGGGCAGTAAGATTTTCATCGTGAGCCACTTGTAATACTTTGGAATACGAATATGCGGTTTGACGGTCTGTTGGCAAGATAAAGCGCAACACAGTTGTCATCCAGGGTGTATTGGCTTGAGTCTTGATTTCATGCTCTGAATCAAGACGCTCGCGCATACGTTGCAAGATGTGATCGCGCAAAGGTGACTCGTTAATTTGTAGTGCGTAGCTGTAAATAGCTCCGAGTAGGGCGTAAAGCTCCTTTGTGCCCCTAACCACATATGTTTCAACATATTGATCGTTCATCTTGGCAAGGTTAGAAGCTTGGCCTAAAACCATGTCTACCTGAACATCATTAGCACTTTTGTCACTGGGTCTTCGGCTATCCGATCCACCGAGTGTGCGATTCATAAGTAAGCCAAATGCCAACTCATCCACAGGAGGTGTTGGTGATGAATTCCCATTAAGGGAAGGTGGGTTTGAAACTGCAGTTTCCAAGTTCATAAAAACTCCTGATAAAAAATATAACCATGGGTTTTGTCGGCCAGGATCGACACGACATGCAAAGGTTAGATTCCTGGCGGTGTGAGTTATTCACTTTTTCGATAGGGACGAAAAAATGAAATTACAAAATGCTGATTGGTGTAGAAGCGCGCAGGAATTGGCACCTGCAATAGCAATGGGTCGATTACGCTCTGACGCAAGTGCTCAACTCATCAATGGAACGTACTTAGAAGCCTGGTGGAGATGCTTGAAGTTTTCGAAAGAATTTACTCAATGCTGTAGAACTGGAATCTTTACTTCTAAAGAGTCATTTAATACTTTTCGGATGTTTGGACCTTTAGAGAACATCTCATTCAACGAATGGTGGATTACCAAAGGACATGTTTTTTTTAGTGAAAGTATTACGACTCTTCAAGTCAAACTTTATGGAAAGTGCAGCGAAAGAAAAACCTTCGCACTAGCTGTCGATGCGTTGCAGGACGTTTCCAGCAATCTAGCAGGTCGTGAATTTGAATTTTGGTTAAATCAAATTGCGTTATTGAATCAAGGTCAAGGTCTTTTGTCTGAAGCGCCACTTTCATGGCCAATATTCAAGAGTCGGATTTCATTAACCGCAATTTCCCAATTGATTAGCCTCTTAGAAATACACGATCAAATAATCCGGAACGCTCCGGAGACTAGACTCTGGCAAATAGGCGAGCAGTTGAGAATTAAGCCTCATGCGATGCCTAGAGCTGGAGACTATGCAAGCGATATTGCAGACAAGCACAAGGCTATGGGGCAAACGATAAGTAATTATTTAAAAAAAGGTACAAACTTGGTTCACAATGCAAGCGTTGGATTTTTTCCATGCTTTTCAAATAAGTGACTCATTTGAAAACGGTGATAATTGTTTAGTCTAATCTTTGAGACCGTGAGCAAGGCCATTGGCACTGATGCCAAAGATATCTCCAAGACCAATTTAGAGGGAAACTCTTGGCAGAGCAATTTAGGTAGAACAAGGTGGCCAAGATTTAGTTAGCAAATTGGGCGCAAATAATAGGACTCGACTTTGCAAAGTTATCTGTTGAAGACAGAAAGTCGGCCAGGGACCTACGGATTTGATTGTCATGGCTTTTTTAATTCAATAAGCAAAAAACAACTAGATTAGAACGAAGCAGATGATCGGATTTTTGACATTGGAGTAGCCCTGGCTGGTTTTTGACCGCTCAGACTCTGGCCGCTTGCGCTGCTCTGGACGGGTAGGGGGTATCCAGATTATGGACAGTTGCGTTGCTGTGGCCGGTGTAAGGTGTCCAGAGTATGCGTTCAGCAGAGGACTCATAATCCTTTGGTCCCAGGTTCAAGTCCTGGTGGGCCCACCACTTAAAAAGCGACTTAATCGAGTCGCTTTTTTCTTGTCTTTTAGCTGCAAATGCCAGCATTTAAAAGCAGTTTTCTCGAGTGAAACTGCGAATCTTCTGTTGTGTTAGTACAGCACAAATCTCAAGTGTTTTCGGCAGCAAAAAACCGCCTAAATTTGCTTAAAAATCCAGCAAATTTCCCTGTTTCTTCCACACCGCTTCCACACTCTCGGTTCGACTCCAATAAGTCGTTGTTCTGTATGAGGAAAATATTTCTTAAACGGATTTTGTGTTTGTTTAAGAAAGTGTCCTGAGATGAGGAATGTGTAGAGAAAAATTGTACGCGAAAAGTTAAACGCAGAGGCATTGCCAGTGGGTTTCCAAATCATCGTTCTAGTAATGGGGTAGTTCAAAAACATCTGGGATGCCAGCCAGTTAGAAAGTTTAGTCGGAGACTTTCGAGTGACCAAGAGCAAGTTTGTCCGCTAATATTTAAAAGCTTGAATAATTCATTACAAAGAAAGAGAGAGACAAAATGGCCAACACGAAACCCATGAAGCTTATCAATATTGCCAAGCGTTATAAGCACATCAAACCGGTACCACGCATGCCAAACTTTGCGGCATGGATTGAGGGAGTCGATCTCACCAAACCATTGAGCAAACCTGTACAAGCTGAATTGCGTCAAGCTTTGTATGATTTCGAAGTGATCTTTTTCAAGCCACAGGTCATTACGCCCGACCAGCACATTGCATTGGCTAAGGTGTTTGGTCCTTTGTCGTCGGGTTCCTATTTTGAGCGTCATCCCACATCGCCAGATCTTGAAGTCATTGCTTCTGACCCTGAACGCCCACCTTCCATTGACAACTGGCATACCGACATCAGTTGGAAAAAACAGCCTCCCCTGGGAACTGCAATCCAAATTACGGTTACCCCTCCTGCAGGTGGTAACACGTGCTGGATCAGTACAAGCAAGGCCTACGATTGGTTGTCACCAGGCATGAAGAAATACTTGGATGGCCTGAGTGCTGTGCACAGCTGGGAAGTGTCTGGGTTTCGCGAAGCTCTGGGCAAGCGGGGCGACGACGCTCTGATTGCGGCCATTAAAGCTTTTAAACCCGTCGTTCATCCAGTGGTGCGAACCAATCCAGACTCCAAGCGCAAGTGTATTTATGTCAACAGCGACTTCACCCGAAACATTGAAGGCGTTGACCGTCATGAGGCCGTTGGTATTTTGCGATTTTTGCTTGAGTGGATGAAGAAGCCTGAATTTATGATTCACCATCAGTGGGAGCCCCACGGCATCGCAATTTGGGATAACCGCTCTACACAGCATTACGCTGTAGCCGATTACTGGCCGCATAACCGAGTGAATCAGCGCGTTACATTCGATGAGCCTGGTGTTAAAGCAGACAAGGTGAGCGTTAACAAAAAGGTCTTGGGTGGTGGCAAGATTCGTTGATTGCGTAATCAAAAATGGAAAAAGCCCTGTACGTTTGTTCGGGGCTTTTTTCATTGGCCAATCAAATTAGTCACATAGCGGCCTAGCTGTCGCCAGCGTGCCATTCACAGGGTTTTTGATGTTGCCAGACTGTTTTGAAGTGTCTACGCTAGAAACATGAATACAAATTCACAAAATACATCGCCACAGACTGCCTTCACTGCAGCCATGGCCAAGCCACTAGTGCTGTGGGGCTACCCCCTGCTCGAAGTATTGCGAACCTGCCAAGTGCAAAGCAATCCACAAGCCACACCTGCATTTGGCCGCGGTCCATTTGGCAGGTTCCACGGCAGTGAAAGACCCTGGACACATGAAGACCGCGACATTGTCACGCCCTCATGCGACCTGCTTTATTACAACGCTTGGGTCTGGATTGGCGATTCCCCGGTTCGTTTGCACATTCCTCCAAACAATGGTCGCTACTACGTGGTGCAGTTGCTCGATGCTTGGAGCGAAAATTTCCACAACGTGGGTCTGCGTAATACCCCCTCAGAGGGCGCTGACTGGTGGCTGATCCACACCGAGGACCCCATGCCAGCGGGCATAAATCCGTCGCGCGTGGTGCGCTGTCCCACACGGCTGGTCTGGCTGCTAGGGCGAGCGCTCGTGGGCAATACAAACGATGTATCCGATGCAAAAAGATTTGCAGATGGCGTGCAGTTGCATGGCAGCGGTCCTCGCCCGTCATGCGTGAGCCTGTGGCATAACAGCGGCAATACAGCCGATGACTTCTTTCACAACCTTCTGCAGGCGGTGGATGAGATTGGCGTTCCGTCCAATGCCAGTGACATGCGCCCATTGATGCGCAGCTTGCGCTTGCCACCAGGAAGGCTTGATACGCTAGAGCAAAGCAGCCAGCGTGTTCGAGACGGCTTGCGACAAGCCCACGCGGAGGGGATGCATCTGATCGAGCAGCACACATTCAACCTGACGCGCAAGCCCTGGACCTGGAGTCCGCATCTTGGTATCTGGGGCGACAACATCCTAATGCGTGCCACCGTGGCCATGAAGGGGCTGGGTGCTTTGGCTGCAACCGAAACAATTTATGCACAGGCCGACTTTGATGCTGATAGTGAGCCCCTGAACGGTCAGCATGCCTACACTTTGCGCTTTGAGGGTGGTTACATGCCGCCAGCAGAGGCTTTCTGGTCGGTATCCCTTTATGGCGAGGACCGTTTTTTCGCGGCTAACACAATCGGCCGTTATGCGATCGGAGACCGCACTCATGGCTTGCGTCGCAATGAAGACAATTCACTGACGTTGAAAATCCAACACGAGCGACCCGCCGAAGGTGATGCCAACTGGCTGCCTGCGCCAAGTGGAGCGTTTTACCTGATTCTGCGCATGTACCACCCACGAGAAGAAATGCTCAGGGGCCAATATGTCCTGCCTCCGTTGCAACTTGTCAACAAAAGCTGATCCTACGAATCGTAACGAACTGGCCCGAGAGGTCTTCATTTACAAACCCGCCGCAACATATGACGACCCATCTTACTCCTGAATTAGATCCATACCGTCTGATCCTTGACCGTGTTCAGGATCATGAATTTCAGCGGGCTGACCAGGTTTACCTGACACAGCCTTTAGGTCAAGGACAGGTGCGCGACTACACATGGCGCGAAACACTTGATGAGGCCCGACGCATGGCGCAGCACCTGCAGTCGCAAGGCTTAGAGAAGGGCACCCGAATCGGTCTAATTACAAAAAACTGTGCCCATTTCATCATGGCCGAACTGGCCATTTGGCTGGCTGGTGGCACAACGGTTGCCTTGTTCCCAACAGAGTCGGCCGACAACATTCGGTTTGTACTTGAGCACAGCGAAACGCGCCTTCTTTTTGTGGGCAAACTCGACAGTTGGGCGCATCAAAGAACTGGTGTACCCGAGGGGCTGGCCTGCATCGCTTTGCCCCTTTCTGATGCACTTGCACACCAGCCAGACTTGCCTCGCTGGGAAGACATTGTGGCCCGCACTGCAGCGCTGAGCGGTCGCATCAGGCGCGACTCGCAAGATATAGCGCTTCTGATGTACACATCTGGTTCAACCGGCGAACCCAAGGGGGTCATGCACAGCTTTGGCGGTATCAGCGATGCCACCGAACGCACGATGGAATTGGTCAATGAGCGCACAGGTCACCCAATACAACACAGTGTTTTGTCTTATCTGCCGCTGTCACATGTATTCGAGCGTGCCAAGATCGCCTGCTGGTCGCTGGTGGCAGGTAACGTGCGAGTGTTCTTTTCAGAATCGCTAGCCACTTTTGTGGATGATCTCAAGCGCGCACGGCCAAACTCTTTTATTTCAGTACCTCGCCTGTGGCTCAAGTTCCAGCACGGAGTCTTCGCAAAAATATCAGCTGAACAGCTTGATGCAGCGCTAGCCGACCCAGTTAAAGGTCCATTGGTCGCCAAGCAGATTTTGGCGTCGCTCGGTCTGGACGCCGTGGTGTCAGCCGGTAGTGGCTCGGCACCAATCTCAGCCGAGCTGATTGCCTGGTACCGCAATCTGGGTCTGGACCTGATGGAGGGTTATGCAATGACCGAAGACTTTGCCTATTCACATGGCTCGCTGCCGCAATACAACCAACCTGGCTATGTTGGGCGCGCACTTCCGGGTGTGCAATCGCGACTGTCGTCAGAAAATGAAATTTTGGTTAAGTCCCCAGGCTGCATGGTGGGTTACTACAAGCGGCCAGACCTGACTGCCGAGGCCTTCACCGATGATGGCTATTTCCGCACAGGCGATTGCGGTCATTTCGAGCCCAACGGCATGCTCAAACTCACTGGTCGGATCAAAGAGCTGTTCAAAACGACCAAAGGCAAATACGTTGCTCCCGTGCCGATTGAAAGCCGTTTAAACAACCACCCGATGATCGAACTAAGCGTGGTATGTGGCGCCGGTCAAAGCGCTGCCTGCGCTTTGGTTCAGCTGTCAGAGCAGCACCAGGCAAAACGGCAAGACCCTACTTTGCGAGAACAGATCGAACTCGAGCTGGCAAGGCTTCTAGACGAGACCAATGCAACACTGAATGAACACGAGCAGCTGCGCATGATGGTGGTGATGATCGAACCATGGACCATTGACAACGGGCGCCTGACGGCCACGATGAAAATCAAGCGCAGTGCCATCGAGTCCAGCATTCTGCAAAGACTTGACGACTGGTATGCCCAACCAGATCAGGTCCTCTGGGCCTGACAAACCGAATGTGCCCCATGTGCGAGCCGTTTGGCATCAAACACATCGTTTTCCCTTGGTTCTTGAGGCTGAGGCTTGACATGTGTTATCAAGCGGAATTATTGTGAACATGAATTCATGTTCTTTATTTTGCTTTTGAAAGTTGCACTTGACTACATCTCAATTTGCTACCGCTACACGAATTAGGAAGCCAGCTTCAAGTATCGGGAAAAAAACCACTCAGGCTGTCATCAGGGCCTTTCCGGCCAAGCAGCAAAGGTCCGAGAAAACCCACGAAAAATTATTGCAATCAGGTCTTGATTTGTTGCGCAATGGGCTTTTTGATGATATCTCCATTGCGAAAATTTCTGCTCGAGCAGGTTGCTCAGTTGGTTCCTTCTATCTGAGATTTCGCAACAAAGAGGCTTTTTTTGAATTCCTCATTGAAAGCATCAGCGAAACCTTACAAGCTGAACTGCAATTAAATCTCACCAAAGAAAGCATCAAAGGCCTCACCTTGGCGCAGACGGTACGTTACTGTGTAGACCATTATGTGGAGACCAACCGACAGTACGAAAGTATTATTCGTGCCGCTGTCCAATACAGCATCAACGACAGCGATGACTGGCAACCCGTGCGGGACAACGGGTGGAAGTTACATGCTCACTACATTGATTTGATCCTTGGTAAATTAAGAAAGCCAAACCAAGAGGAAGCTCGGCAACAACTGCTTATCGGCTTGCAAATCATCAGTGGACATTTGGTTAATTGCATTACTCATCCGGTTAACAACTTGCCCTTACACGACCCCCACCTCAGCCATTGGTTGTTTGAAGTGATCATGCACTGCTTAAAGGTCAAGCCGCCAGCATCGGCAATGCCGCAGCACAAAAATGTGCGTTTGCGTACCGTATCCCCTCAGAAAAAAATCATGACCAACAGGAGCAAATAAATTGAAAGCTGCCGTATTTCATGGCCCAGGTCAGCCCATGACCATTGAGAACATCGAGATCGAAAAACCCAAGCGCAACGAGGTACTGGTTCGCACTCGTGTCAGCGGCCTGTGCCACAGCGACTTGCATTTCATAGAAGGAAAATACCCCACCCCCGTGCCAGCCGTGCTTGGCCATGAAGCCGCTGGGGTGGTCGAAGCAGTTGGTGAAGACGTCACCCACGTCAAGCCTGGGGACCATGTAGTCACCTGCTTGTCGGTGTTCTGTGGCCATTGTGAGTATTGCGTAACGGGTCACCAAACAATCTGCAGCAATACCGCAGTCAAGATGCCCCCCGGTGTGGCCAAACGATTGCGCTGGAAAGGGGAGCATCTCAATCAGTACCTCAACCTCTCAACGTTTGCTGAGCAAATGCTGGTACACGAAAACGCTGTCGTCAAAATTCGAGAAGATATGCCCTTGGACCTGGCGGCTTTGCTGGGCTGTGGCGTTCTCACGGGTTATGGCTCAGTGGTGCACAGCGCACAACTGGAGCCCGGCACCACGGTGGCTGTGCTCGGTTGCGGCGGCGTAGGTCTGTCCACAATCCATGCGGCTCATTTGGCTGGTGCAGCCCGGATCATCGCGATTGACATCGATCCGACCAAACTGGAGATGGCCAAGATTTTTGGCGCTACAGATGGCATTGATGCCAAAGACCCTGATATGGTTGCCAAGATCATCGAGATGACTCAAGGCGGTGTGCATTACGCATTCGAATGTATCGGTCTCAAGACCACCACCGAAGCTTCATTTGCCATGCTTCGCCCTCGTGGTTTATCCACCATTGTGGGCATGATCCCGCTGGGCACCAAAATTGAACTGCACGGCTTTGACTTTCTGCGCGAGCGTCGCATTCAGGGCACGATGATGGGCTCCAACCACTTTCGACTTGACATCCCCCGCTTGGTTGAATTTCACATGCAGGGTCGAATGAAGCTCGACCAACTGGTTTCAAACCGACTCAAGCTTGCGCAAATCAACGACGGGTTTTCTGCTCTTCAGCGAGGCGGTATCGCTCGCAACGTGATCGTCTTCGATTGATGGAGAGACCTATGAAACGATTGCAGAACAAAGTCGCCGTGATCACTGGCGCCTGCTCGGGCATTGGATTGGCTACCACCGAGCTGTTTCTTTCAGAAGGCGCTCAAGTGGTGGCGGCTGACATGCAGGAAGAGGTGGGTCAGCAACTTCAAGAGAAGTATGCAGGCCAGCTGCTCTTTGCGCATTGCGACGTGACCAAACTTGGTGAATTGCGCGCCGCCATCGACAGTGCTGCCGATCATTTTGGCGGGCTTGACATCCTGTTCAGCAATGCAGGACGAATAGGCACCATGGCTGGTGTGCAGGCTTTCAATTCCGAAGCTTGGGACAACACCCAAAACCTTTTACTGCGATCAGTAGCAGCTGGAGCGAGCTACGCCGTGCCCCATATGATCAAGCGCGGCGCAGGGGCCATTGTCAACACATCTTCCATCTCTGCGTTGCAGGCAGGCTACGCTCCACTAGCCTATTCGGTGGCCAAGGCAGGAGTGCTGCATTACACGCGAGTGGCAGCGGCCGAACTCTGCGCCTTGAATATTCGCATCAACGCTGTGGTGCCGGGTTTCATTGCAACGCGCATCTTCGGCGGTCTGTTTGGAATGGACCAACAGGCCTCCCAAGATCTGGCAAATCGCGTAAGCGAGCACAGTAGTAGCGCCAATCCGATTGGCCGCGCCGGTCAGCCGCAGGATATTGCCGAGGCCGTCTTGTATCTGGCCAGTGATGCCGCCCGCTTTGTCACTGGCACCCACATCACGGTGGATGGTGGGATTACTATCGGACCCCGCCACAGCTGGGATCCCCATACAACAAGTCCCATGAGCCAAGCACTCGGCGTGTCACGTGAGCAGATCGAAGCCATGCGCAAGTCAGCTGATTCCTGAATTCTGATTTTTCAAGAAAGATTTTTGTCCATGTCCCAAGTTCATTTCATCAGCTTTGACGGTATACGCCGTAGCGTTGAGACCCAGATTGGCGAGAACCTGATGCGCGCTGCCACCGATAACGCCGTGCCTGGTATCGATGGCGATTGCGGCGGTCAGTGCGCTTGCGCCACTTGTCACGTTTACGTGTCTGCGCCTTGGGCTGAGCGCCTGCCGACCATGCGAACCAATGAGAACGATATTCTGGAATTCACCAACGAGCGCAGGGAATCTTCCCGACTGGCCTGCCAGATCATCATGACCGCCGAGATTGACGGAATCGAAGTCCATATGCCAGAAGGCCAGCACTGAAGCTGAAGATGAACCTAAGGAAAATAAAATATGAAACTGTCACATGCCGAAATACAGGCTTCAGCCCGTGCTGAAGCCTTTGCCATGCCGATCGAACAGATCGACCCCGGAACACCTTCTTATTTTGAGAACGACACCGTTGGCCATTATTTCGAACGCCTTCGTCGTGACGATCCGGTGCACCACTGTCATAGCACCTTGTATGGATCTTATTGGTCAGTGACCCGTTACCAGGACATCATGCACGTGGACACCAACCACGGCATTTACTCTTCAGACTGGACAAATGGTGGGATTGCCATCACAGAGCCCCCGGCCACTGAAGGGCAATTGCAAATGTTTATCGCCATGGACCCTCCTCGTCATGACGTGCAACGCAAGGCTGTACAACCCATCGTCGCGCCAGGCAATCTAGCCAATATGCAGAGCCTAATTCGAGAGCGGACATGCAAAGTACTCGACGGGCTGCCTCGTGGTCAGACCTTCAACTGGGTAGACCATGTTTCTATTGAACTCACAACGTTGATGCTGGCGACTCTTTTCGACTTTCCGCTGGAGGATCGTCATCTCTTGACCCACTGGTCAAATGTAGCTACAGCCAACAAAGATGTGGATCCCAACGCGCCAACACGAGAAGAACGCATGGCTGAGCTGCACAAGATGGCGGCTTATTTCACTCGCCTATGGAATGAGCGCGTCAACACAAGTCCTGGCTCTGACCTGATTTCCATGATGGCCCACAACCCCGAAACCCGGAACATGTCTCCGCAGGAATTCATGGGTAATCTGGTGTTGCTGATCGTGGGAGGTAACGACACCACTCGCAACTCGATGACAGGCGGCTTGCTGGCCCTGCACGATAACCCGGCCGAATGGGACAAGCTGCGAAACAATCCGGCCTTGGTGGACAACATGGTTTCGGAAATCATTCGCTGGCAGACACCGCTGGCTCACATGCGTCGAACCGCTTTGCAAGACACAGAACTTGGAGGCAAGCAAATTAAAAAAGGCGACAAAGTCGTGATGTGGTATCTCTCTGGAAACCGCGACGAAGATGCCATACCAAACGCAAAACAGTTCATCATTGATCGACCTCGGGCGCGCCAGCACTTATCTTTTGGCTTTGGCATCCACCGCTGTGTGGGCAACCGCTTGGCAGAGATGCAACTGCGAATCTTGTGGGAAGAAATCCACAAGCGCTTTCCCGTCATCGAGGTCGTAGCCGACCCAGTCAGGGTGCGTTCGCCCTTTGTTCGTGGCTTTACAGAACTCATGGTGCGTATACCTTCATGAGTGCGACCCCTGACATGAATCTGTTGCCCGAGCAATTGGATGTACTGATCATTGGTGCCGGTATTTCTGGCGTTGGTGCAGCCTGCCACCTCCAGCAACAGTGCCCGAACAAGCGTTTTGCTTTGGTCGAGGCGCAGGCCAGTTTTGGCGGCACATGGAGAACACACAACTATCCCGGCATTCGCTCAGACAGCGACCTGTTCACCTTTGGCTACCGATTCAAGCCGTGGCGCGGTAACCCGATCGCCAGTGGCGATCAGATCCTCAACTACATGAACGAGGTCATTAACGAATACGACTTGAAAGAGCGGATCCATTACCGACACCGTGTCAACTCGGCTCGTTGGTCTTCTTCCGAAGCAAGCTGGCAAGTCGAGATCCTGCACACCTCGCAAGAGGGCAACCCAGTCATCCGCCACGTGCGCTGTCAGTTTTTATGGATGTGCCAGGGTTACTACAACCACGCCGAGGGTTACACCCCGGAATGGTCCGGGATGGATGACTTTGCCGGACGCATCGTCCACCCGCAGCAGTGGCCGAAAGATCTCGATCTGACAGGTCAGCGTGTGGTGGTGATCGGTTCGGGTGCTACCGCAGCAACACTGGTGCCTTCCCTTGCTGGCCGCTGTGATCACGTGACCATGCTTCAACGATCGCCAACCTGGTTTGCAACTGGTCGAAACGCCAATGAGCTGGCCGATACGCTGCGCGCACTGGACATACCGCACGAATGGACTCATGAAATTGTTCGCCGCAAGGTCCTTCACGACCAAGTCAATATGCAGCGGCGCTGCATCCAAGAGCCAGATACCGTGGCAGCTGAGCTGCTTGGCGCAGCAAGAGAGGCACTCGGTCCCGAACACGCATATTTGGTTGATGTCCATTTCAAGCCGAGCTATCGTCCATGGCAACAGCGTTTAGCCTTCGTGCCCGATGGCGACCTGTTCAAAGCAATACGCAATGGTCAGGCCAGTGTGCAAACAGGTTCAATTGAGCGCTTTGTACCAGAAGGCATTCGACTAAGCAACGGTGAGACCTTACCTGCCGATGTGATTGTCACGGCCACGGGCTTCAACCTAAACGTATTAGGTGACATTGTTTTCCATGTCGATGGCAAACCGCTGGACTTTGCCGGTAGCGTCACATGGCGCGGTGCCATGTTTACGGGCTTGCCCAATTTGTTATGGGTGTTCGGCTATTTCCGTGCCAGCTGGACGCTGCGCGCTGATTTGCTTGGAGACTTTTTCTGCAAGCTTTTGAAGCACATGGACAAACACGAATTACGCAGTGTGGTGCCCCGGTTACGCCAAGAAGAGCAGGGCATGACCCTTAGCCCATGGGTGCGGCCGGACAACTTCAACCCTGGGTATCTGGCCCGAAGCATGCATCAATTGCCAAGCCAAGGCGATCGCGCACCCTGGTTACACCAGCAAGACTACTCGATTGATAAGGACGAGCTGCCAGTGGTAGCGCTTGATGACGGCTCTTTGATTTTTAACTGAATTTTTCTCACCGCACCTACCAATTTTTTCTACCACAACCAGGAGACACTTCATGACAAATGCATTGACACGCCGCCAGACCCTGCAAGCATTGGGGGCCAGCTTGCTACCGATACCGTTGATTGCCGCTGCGCAAGCAGCCTTTCCAAATAAGCCCGTTCGCATCATCGTGCCTCTTCCCGCAAGTGGTGCAGCAGATGTATCAGTGCGCATCCTGACGGAGTTTCTGCAACAGCCCCTGGGACAGAGCCTCGTGGTGGAAAACCGACCCGGTGGTATTTACCAAATCGGCATTCAGGCTATCACCAGCGCTCCAGCAGATGGCTACACCCTGATTCACCTCAACGCCACCATGTGCGCTGTGCAGGCTTCACTCAAACGCTTTGACATGCTCAAGCAGCTCATTCCAGTGGGTTACATGGGCTCTACAGATGCCATGCTTTGTATTGCCAACAACGCGCCATTCAAGACAACACAAGAAATGGTTGCATGGGCAAAAGCCAACCCTGGAAAGCTTAACTATGGATCCACAGGTCCCGGTTCGATGGAGCACTTGAGCATGGTCAGCATCATGCAACGTGTCGGCATCACGGGTAACAACATTCCATTTAAAGGTGGTCCAGATGGTGCCTTGGCACTTGCTCAAGGCGAGATCCAAGCTATGGCATTACCAGCACCACTGATCATCCAGTTCAAAGACAAAATCAAACCTGTGATTGCTCTGACGGAACAGCGTATCGGTTTCTTGCCAGATTTACCCACAGCCAAAGAGCAGGGACTGGATATTCCCACGGTGAATTACTGGGGCGGTCTGGCGGTACCTGCTGGCACACCAGCATCCGTTATTGAGACGCTGGAAAAAGCCATGAGCCTTGCTGTTAACAACCCTGCATTAGCTCAAAAATACATACCTCTGGGATTGAGCGCAAAATTTGCTGGCAGTTCCGCATTCAAAGCCATCATCGAAAAAGACTTGCAGTGGTTAGGTGATGCCGTCAAGGCAGCCAATTTGCAATTGAGCTAAACGTCTAACTCCAAGAGCGGACAAGCCTGGCGCTTGGCCGCTCGATTGCACCATCACTCATCCATTGCATGCCATGAATATCTATCCGGACCCTGCTTTGCTGAGCCCTGAAAGCATCTCACCAGAAATTCACCAGCGAAACGAGCACATCGTCAATGCGATGGCCGCGATGCCAGAGTGGTGGGAAATTGGTGCACCTGCTTTTCGCCAGAAACAACGAGAGGGCGCAGGTGTTTTTCCGCCAGTGATTTTCAGCGAGCGCGCCCAGACACGAACGATTGATGGCCCAACAGGCCCCTTGCGCTTGCGTGAATTTCTGCCAGCCCAAGGCAAAGCCCTGGGCGTTTACCTGCACATGCATGGGGGCGGTTGGGTCATTGGTGGCGCTGACATGCAAGACACAATGCTACTGGCAATGGCGGACCATGCGCAAGTGGTGGTGGTCAGTGTGCATTACAGACTTGCGCCCGAGCACCCTTACCCTGCAGCCCCTGACGATTGCGAGGCCGCAGCTCTGTGGCTACTGAATCACTGCAAGGAAGTCTATGGGACCGAACAGCTTTTCATGGGAGGCGAATCGGCAGGAGCGCACCTCTGTGCTGTCACTTTGTTGCGTCTTCGTCAGCGTTTGAAGGCTTGCCCGTTTACAGGTGCCAACTTCAATTTTGGTGTGTTTGACATGGCATTGACACCCAGTGCGCGCGCCTTTGGTGATGAACGACTGTTTTTACGCACCGTCGACATGGTTCAATTTCGCGCTGCCTTTTTGCCCGGAGAGCCAAACCTGGGTGACCCAGATATTTCGCCCCTGCATGCTGACCTTCAGAACTTATGTCCAGCGCTTTTCACGATTGGTACCCGGGACGCACTCATTGACGATAGCCTGTTCATGCACGCGCGTTGGCTGGCGGCTGGAAACAAGGGGTACCTCGATATCTATCCGGGTGCACCGCATGCATTCTTTCGTCTGGGTGACGCGCAAGCCCAAAGTTCCATCGGGAAACAAATTGAATTTATCTGCAAGCAATTGCAATAAGTCATTTATTGCCATTAAGTCATAAAAGCCAGACTCTATGACAAAGCACAGTCACCAGTAGTTATCCTTTTTTTAGTTTGAATAGCGAGATACCACCATGCAAGAACTTTTTAAATTTTATGTCAATGGCGCCTGGATTGCGCCACAACAAGCGTTGCGCAGCCACGATGTGATTGATCCATCAACCGAGGGCGTAGTCGCCCGTATTGCGCTAGGCTCGGCGGCAGATGTAGACATTGCTGTCAAGGCAGCACAGGCGGCTTTTGAGTCCTTTGGAAAATCGACTGTCGCCTTGCGGATGAGCTTGCTAGAGCGGATCATCGAGGAGTACAAGAAGCGTTTTACCGATATTGCCGCGGCGATTTCCTCCGAGATGGGTGCCCCTGCCGGGTTAGCCAAAACAGCTCAAGCTGGCATTGGTATCGCGCATTTGCAGACGGCATTGGGCGTTTTGAAGAACTATGCATTTGAAGAGCAGCGCGGCTCAACCTTGTTACGCAAAGAGCCGATCGGCGTATGCGGTTTCATTACGCCTTGGAATTGGCCTACCAATCAGGTCATGTGCAAGGTGGCGCCCGCCTTGGCCACTGGTTGCACCATGGTGCTGAAACCTTCAGAAATGGCGCCTTTGTCGGCTCAAATTTTGGCCGAAGTGTTGGATGCGGCAGGCGTTCCGGCTGGCGTTTTCAACATGATTCATGGTGATGGGCCTGGCGTAGGTTCTGCGATAGCAGCGCATCCTGGGATCGAATTGGTATCTTTCACTGGTTCTACACGCGCGGGAATTATGGTGGCACAGGCCGCAGCGCCCACAGTCAAGCGTGTGCATCAAGAGTTGGGCGGTAAGTCACCCAATATCATCTTGCCAGATGCAGACGTAGTCACTGCTGTGACCCGTGGTGTACAGGCGATCATGCACAACTCGGGGCAATCTTGTAATGCACCCACCCGCATGCTAGTACCCAAAGCCCGTAAGGCAGAGGCCTTGGCCGCTGCCAAAGCAGCAGCCTTAAAAACGACAGTGGGTGCACCCGATAGCGGTGCATCGATTGGTCCCGTGGTTTCTAAGGCGCAGTGGACAAAAATTCAAGGCTTGATTCAAAAGGGGTTGGACGAAGGCGCGACTTTGGTAGCTGGTGGCTTGGGTCGCCCTGAGGGTTTGGATGTGGGCTTTTTCGTCAAGCCAACTGTGTTTGCGGACGTGACCAATCATATGACTGTTGCGCGCGAAGAGATTTTTGGCCCCGTGCTAGTGATCATCGATTACGAGACTCTGGACGAAGCTGTAGCGATTGCCAATGACACGCCCTACGGTCTGGCCGCTTACGTATCGGGAACTGATGTTGAGACAATGCACGGAGTGGCCAACCGCCTGCGCGCAGGACAAGTCAACCTCAACAGTGCTCCTGTGGACATGATGGCGCCGTTTGGCGGCTTTAAACAATCGGGCAATGGCCGCGAGTGGGGTGACGTCGCTTTTGGTGAGTTCCTTGAGAATAAAGCGGTACTGGGTCATTCACCCTCTGCTAAATAGTCATTGATTCTCCAGCTTTAAGCTCTGACTTAATTGACCACTTGTATGGCAGGGTAGACATAGGCGTGTTCTTGGTGAATATGCCTTGGTAAGTAAAGTCTCAAAGCCAAATAAAAACCTTCTTGAGGAGATGGCAGCCAATTTGAAATGTGTGTTGGAGGGAGATGACTTATACAAAGAGTAAGTCCGCCATTGCTGTCATACGTGAGTCCTTTTGTTCGATCGCCAATTGCAAAAATTTGCTGTGAATTATCGTAAAAAAGATAGTCTTCTTTTCGGTAAAGTGTGAGAGACCAAAAGGCATCGACCTGTGGCAATCCACCTAAAGGAAAATGGATTTGATAATTTTTTCGCCCATCAAGAACATTGCCATCGCTGTCACGAAAGGCAAGTAGGTAAAGTACTTCTTGGGAACCAAGGATACCGATATAGGCTCGGGCAACGCGGGCTCGGGTTAGCCAATCTCCGTTGAAGTTATCTTGTACTTCAACTGCAGCTTTCCAACCACCTTGCATATCAGCTTGTACTGGTGTGTCAATTTCTTTTAAAGTTTCTGTCAAAACTTGCTGAATAAACTCCAAATTGGCTGGAACAGGTAAATCTGGACCCATACCAAGTTCAGCCCATTCCTTCAAGTCTTTCTGATCTCTTGCAGGTGGAGGATTAAGAGCCATTTCTCGATTGACAACACGTAGAAAGGTGGCCGCATCGCTTGGAAGTTCGTGCGGTTTAACACTGCATTCAAGTACTCGTTGAGCAGGCTGTCCATCTAATGTCGTAATTGAAAACAAATTTTGTAGAGAATGAACCTTCGTTAAGTCTTCATCTTCGCTGGCAAGTATTCTTCCTAAGACCCATACGCTATTGGTTGGGCAAGAAACCTCCAAGCAACCCTCTGGTACTTTACCTTTCCAGTCTGGCCCATGCAGAAAAAAAGTATGTGCGCTGTTCCCAGTTGTGCGAGTGCCCAAATGTGAAAAGGGGTTGGTGTAATGATCAATTAGGCCAAGAACGTAGTAGCGGTTACCTGTGTCTGGCGTATTGATTAACAATGGACCATGGCTTAAGTCTAGCCAGGCGTTGGTGTAAAGCGTGTCGTTATTTGGTGTCACGACACGACGATCTTTTGCATTGAGAAGTCGTCGTGAATGTGAAAATAAGTTAACCCAACGATATAAGGACTCTGGCCCTCCATTCGCATCAGCGAAAATGCCATCAGCATTTTTGCGCGGACTGCTCGTTGCTCGCATACGCGCCATTTCATAAACTGGCAATGCGTACAAAATTGCCTCGCGAGCTAAATTCTTGATAGTTTTCATTTTCGTAACATCTTGTTAATGCGTTCCCACATTTGAGTATCTGAGGTAATAAACCGAGAAAACTCATCCATACCCATATAGGCCTCTTCACCTCCTGCACTTATCAGCCTTGTTTGTGTCTCACTTTTCTGGACTGAAGCCTTGATGGCTGCATCAAGCTTGCGCAAATCGGCAGTTGCTGTGTTTGCAGGAGCATGAAGTCCGTACCAAGAGATGACAGTGGCTTCAGGATAGCCAGCCTCGGCAATGGTAGGAACATCGGGCAACTGAGCAGAACGCGCAGAACTTGTGATTGCCAGTGCTCTTAATTTTCCAGACTTAACGTGTGGAAAGGCAACGCTGGAAGGTAATACAGACATTGATAACGTATTTGTAATCAGATCAACCGCAATTGGTGGCGCACCTTTGTAAGTAATGGGTTCAATTTCGATGCCAGCTACAGATTTTAGAATTTCAACTGTCATGGTTTGAGTGGTGCCAGCACCAGGGTCACCATATTGCAGAGCAGGCTTAGTTCGACGCGCTAACTCAACATATTCTCGAACAGTTCGTGCCGAAGAAGCCGCAGG
>JACCDJ010389914.1_pt1 | contig 22549 bp, 19 predicted proteins | sample 7444481 | NCBI WGS metagenome assembly JACCDJ01 (sample SAMN15323435, study PRJNA562643) | freshwater metagenome | isolation source: river surface water | place: USA:Blue River Watershed | collected 2017-08-15 | reverse complement strand
GTGGCGAGCATTTTTGTTCCGGTATGGACCTCAAAGCTTTTTTGAAAGGTGAACGTGTTGAGTTGGAAGGACGTGGTTTAGCGGGTATCGCCGAACGGCCACCTTTGAAGCCTTTAATTGCTGCAGTGGAAGGATATGCCTTGGCAGGGGGCGGCGAAAGGGCTTTGGCATGCGATTTGATCGTGGCTGCTACCAATGCGCATTTCGGTTTGCCTGAAGTAAAGCGAGGACTTATTGCGGGCTCAGGTGGATTGATGCGATTGCCACAAAGAATTCCACCTCAAATTGCTTTGGAGTACGCCCTGACAGGCAGGCTGATGCCCGCTAAAGATGCTGCACATTGGGGATTGGTCAATCAATTGACGCCGCCAGGAGGGGCCCTGGAGGCTGCGCGTTCTTTGGCCTTGGAAATTAGCCAAAACGGACCTTTGGCAGTTCGCATGACCAAGCACATCATGTCGCAATCACCCCATTGGCCGGCAGATCAAAAATGGGCCAAGCAAAATGAAATTTTGGAGCAGGTCATTGCTTCCAACGATGCGCGTGAGGGTGCTTCAGCTTTCAACGAAAAGCGTGCACCACGCTGGACTGGGGCGTGAAGATGGACTTGAATGCGATGGACTTGAAAACACTTGACCCCGATACGCGTCAGCTTTTGGCGCTGGCTCGGCAGGCGGCTTATCCTCCTTTTCAAGCTTTAACACCAGAAAATGCGAGGGCTGCGTATGCAGCGGGTTGGTCTTCGATGCAAACCGATGGTGGCGATGTGGCCTCTGTCAACGATGTCAGCATTGAGGGGCCAGGCGGTGTCTTGAAATTGAGAATCTACAGAGGTGAGGGAACTCTTGCGCAATCTCAATTACCTTGCATGATGTTTTTACACGGGGGTGGTTGGGTCATTGGCAATCTCGAAAGTCACGACCGTTTGTGTCGCAGATTGGCCAATGTTGCACGCATTTGTGTCGTTGCCCTTGATTACCGCCTCGCACCAGAAAATCCATTTCCAGCGGCCCTTGATGATTCAGCATGTGCCTGGAAATGGATTCATTCAAATGCACACCAGCTAAACATTGATGCCAATGCCATTGCAGTTGGCGGGGACAGTGCTGGGGGCAATTTGGCTGCTTCGTTGGCGCTATTGGGCAGGGATGGTCTTGTCAAAGCGCCGGTTTATCAAGCCCTGATATACCCCGCACTCGATCTTAGAGCCAATAGTCAGTCTTATCGTGAAGTCACAGACGATGTACCGCTGACTGCGGCCACCATGAATTATTTCATTGGCCACTACACCCCAAACGAGCATGATCGCTTGGATTGGCGTGCATCCCCTTTGCTGGCTAAAACTTTAAAGGATGTTGCCCCTGCATTGGTCATGACCGTATCACATGATCCTTTGTGTGATGAGGGCCGCGCCTATGCGCAACGACTGGACGATGCCGGTGTGCGGGTTTGTTGGATGCATTTCAATGACCATGTTCATGGCCTTCTGGGCATGGGTAAGTTTGTGGCCGCCGCCAATCACATTGGCGATCATATTTTCCGAACCATTGCCTTTGAGTTGCACAGAAGTGCCGCAACGGGTCATTCATCTTTACGTAGCTAGTTTTTTCACCCCCTCGCATTTTGCGATTACAACCAAGGAGACTTTATGAAGACGATGAAAGTTAGCAAAGCATCCAGCGCAAACAGAAGCCTGATGCAAAGTGCCAAAGTGGCGGCAGTCGCGGCACTTGCTGTCGCCACCTTTAGCGCCATGGCGCAAGAAATTCCAGAAGATGGTGTTTATAAAGACCGAATTGACTGGGGCATCTTGATGGACTTGTCTGGCCCAACTTCGGGCTCACAATCACCTTGGGTCACTGGTTTTCAAGACTATATGAGAAGAATCAATGAAGCTGGTGGTGTGAACGGTCGCAAGATTAACGTGCTTGCAGAAGACAATCGTTTCAATGCTGCCACTGACAAAATCAACTTTGAAAAGTTGGTGGGTCAAACGCCAGTGATTGCTATTTCTGGCATGGGAAGCTCAGCTTCTCAAGTTGCATTGGCACCCACCATCAAAGCTGGCAAGGTACCCATCGTTGGCACATACACCCCAACAAAAGCTTTGTCTGAGCCTACCAACAACATGGTTTACAACGGTTTCTGTGGCTACAAACAAATGGCTCAAGCTGGTGTGGGTTATTTTGTAGATCAGATGAAACTCAAAAATCCCAAAGTCATCACTGTGGCCATTGAAACTGCAGGTGGCAAGGAATACCACGATTACGTGTCAGAAGCCATTGCCAAATACGGTGGTACTGCAACTCACGTCACCATGAAAGTGACTGCTATCGACGTCACAGCCCAGGTTCAAGAAATCATGGCTCAAAAGCCTGACTTCATCACCATTTACGGTGTTAACAACACAGCCATTTTGACCATGAAGGCATTGGCGCAGTTTGGCGTCAAAATGCCAGCCTTTGGCATTACCTATTTGGGCTCTCCCGCTGTTTACCAAGCCTTGGGTGCACAAGCCGCTTCTACCTACAACTTCATCAGCTGCTTCACACCTGGTGGCACCGATCAATCGCCAGGTAATCGCGAAATGTCTGCATTCGCTGACAAGATGGGCCGTTCTGCAATGAAGCAAGACATTAACTACGTGGGTGGTTGGGTGGCCGGTCAAATGGCTGCTGAATCTATTGCAAGACTGGGTGCATCACCTTCTCGTGCAAAGTTGGTTGAGTCACTGGCCAAAGGTTTTACGGTGGACAGCAAGGGCTTGGCCGCACCATTCTCTTACACCGCGACAGATCACAACGGTCCCTCGGTATTGAAGATGTTCACCTATGACTATGCAACATCCAAATTCAAATCTTTCGGCGAATTTGGCGACTACGCCAAGTACACGAAGTGATCTAACTGCAATTTAATGATTCAAACACACAAGGACTACCATGCTTCTTCAAGTACTTTTTAGCGGCCTAGCCCTGGGCAGTATCTACGGGCTGGTAGCCCTTGGTTTTGCGGTTGTTTTCAAGGCCACAGACGTGTTTAATTTTGCGCAAGGTATGTTTGTGGTGTGCGGGGCATACCTCGTCGTCACAGGCATTACCTCGCTGCAATTGCCATTTCCTTTGGCCATTCTTTTTATGGTGGTGGGTGCTGGCCTCATTGGTATTCTGATTCACAAATTGTTGATTCAACCTTTATCGGGCCAACCGATGCTGGCTGTCATTATGTTGACCATTGCACTGTCTATTGCAATGCGCGCATTGATTGAAATTATTTATGGCTCACAAGGTTTGACGCTCAATACGCCTTTACCTAGCGGTGTCTTCAAAATTGGTGAATTGCGAATTTCACAATTGCATCTGACTGCAGCTGTTGTGAGTTGGGGTTGTATGGCCGTGTTTGGTGCATTTTTCCGCTACACATCCATAGGTTTACTGATGCGTGCAACAGCCGATGGCCACGAAGCCGCCGTTGTATCTGGCATCAATGTCAACGTCATGAACCGTTTGGCTTGGGCCATTGGTTGTATCTTGGCTGCCATTGGTGGTCTTTTCTTAGGACAACTTCAAATTGTTTCTACAGAGTTAGAAACGATTGGTTTATTGGCATTGCCAGCCGTCGTTATTGGTGGCATGCAAAGTATTCCAGGCGCCATTATTGGTGGGCTTTTGGTAGGTTTGATTGAACAATTGTCAGCATCCTATATCTCACCCAAATCAAGCGACATCATTATTTATGCCCTGTTGCTTTTGATTCTCATGGTTCGGCCTTGGGGTTTATTCGGTCAGCGTGAATTAGGTCGTGTTTAAAAAATTCAGACACTCAAAATTATTCGTATGACTAACACTTCTTCCATCAAACCGCCGCATCCCCGTTGGCCACGTTATGTGGCTTGGGCTGTGTTCATTGCATTTTTATGTTATTTGCCTGTAGTTCTGACTGATCGGGCCGTGCTGGGTGTTCGGCTTTCCAATATGCAACTGCTCAATTTGGGTATGTCGCAGGTTAACTTGATGTTAATTGCCATGTTGGGTGCCATGTCCCTGAATTACCTAACAGGGTGTGCAGGTTTAATTTCTATTGGTCACGCAGCTTTTTATGCAACCGGCGCTATGACGGCCGCCATTACAGGCACACAGTTGGGTTGGCCATTTCCCTTGGTATTGCTAGCAGCTGGCATCTCGGGTGCCTTGGTCGGAACGCTTGCAGGTTTGCCGTCATTGCGAGTCAGAGGCCTATATTTTGTATTGTCTACGCTGGCTGTCCACTATGTGGTGGTCTATGTGTTTTTGGAATATCAATTTAAGTACTTCGATGTGGTGGGCGTGCCTTTTAATCCTGCCACCCTTGGCTCGTTTGAGTTGAATACACCCATGCGCTGGTATTTCTTTTTATTGCCTTTGGTTGCATTGGTGTATTGGGGCCTCAAAAACACCTTGAGTACAAGGGAAGGCCGCGTCATGATGGCCATGCGTGATCATGAATTGGCAACCACCAGCGTGGGTGTTGATGTTCGGATCTTGCGACTCAAAGCTTTCGCATTCAGTTCTTCGATTGCATCGATGGCAGGCGCACTTTATGCCTACTTCATGTCAAATGCCACCTCAGAAGCGTTTGGCATTAATTTCGCAATTCAATTCATTGCCATGATCATCATTGGCGGCATGGGCTCTTTGGGCGGTGCACTCATTGGCGCGGCCGTTTGGTTGCTACTACCGTCCATCATTACAGGTTTTGCCTCCCAAGCCAGCGGCTCAACAGGTTTGGTGCATCTCTTGTTGGTTGAGCACAAGGCGCAGTTGGTGCAACTTATTTTCGGCACATTGATTATTTTGTTGCTAATTTTTGCACCAAGCGGTATTGCGGGTATTGGTCAGAAAATTCGTGCAAGATTTTCAAACAAGGGAGAAGCATGATGAACAACATGCTCGAAATTGAAAATCTCAGTGTGGGCTATGCCCGCAAAGGTTTAGCTTTAGACAGCGTCAGTTTGAAGGTACCCAAGGGACGCATTGTGGCTTTGCTCGGTGCCAATGGTGCAGGCAAAACCACACTCATTAGGGCTGTTTCAGGCCTGCTAGATTTGCACCATGGGCACATTGCACAAGGGCGAATTGAGTTCGAAGGTCAATCCATTGTGGGATTGCCATCGCACCGATTGGTTCGGATGGGCATGGGTCAAGTTCCCGAGGGGCGCCTTATATTCAAACAACTCAGTGTTGAAGAAAATTTGAAAGTAGGCGCAGCCATCTTGCCAAGAAGCAAAGTTGCCGATCGCATGGACGCTGTGTATACGTTGTTTCCAAGATTGCTAGAAAGAAAAAATTCTGCTGCTGGATGGTTGTCCGGCGGAGAGCAACAAATGTTGGCCCTCGGACGCGCGCTCATCGGTAGTCCAAGATTGTTATTGGTGGATGAGTTGTCACTGGGCTTGGCGCCCCTCATTGTGAAAGCCATCTACGAGCAATTGCGGGTTGTAGGCGATACCTTGGGGACTTCCATGCTGATCGTTGAACAAAACGCAAAATTGGCGCTGGAGTTCTCATCCGATGCATACATCTTGAGTGGGGGGAGAATTGTGCTTTCAGGTACAGCAGCTGAAGTTGCGTCTAGCAGTGCCATCAAGGATTCTTACTTGGGCGGTCAAGCCGCGCCAATCGAATCGGAACAGGGGCGCAAATGATGAACTCAAATCTTTTGGAAGTCTCTTCTGTTGTCATGAAGTTTCAAGGCATCACCGCCTTGGACGATGTTTCATTTTCATTGAAGCAGGGTGATATCACATCCTTAATTGGCCCCAACGGTGCTGGCAAAACAACCATGTTTAACTGCATCACGGGCATGTACACCCCTACCTCGGGCAAAGTTATTTTTGACGGCAAGGACGTGACGGCTGCCCCTGCACATCAAATTTCTAAACATGGCATTGCGCGAACATTTCAAAACTTGGCTTTGTTTGGTGGCCTTAGTGTTCTAGACAATTTAATGGTGGGCGCATATTTGCAAGGTCGAACGGGCCTACTTCAAGGCGCTTTCAAAACACCACGTGCGAGAGCTGAGCAAAAAGCAGCAGAGTCTTCTGCTTATGAAGTGCTTGAATTCCTAGGGATGCAGGATGCTGCGCATTTAAAGCCCTCTGAGTTGTCATATGGCCGGCAAAAACAAGTGGAGTTTGCAAGAGCGCTGATGCAAAAAGCGCGATTGGTCATGCTTGACGAACCAATGGCTGGCATGAGCGCAGAGGAGAAGAAAGCCATGTCTGGCTTAATCCAACGTGTTCGAGAACATTACGGTGTGACATTCCTCATAGTCGAACACGACATACCGGTGGTCATGGGCATTTCAGACAAAATTGTTGTGCTTGATTTCGGTCGAAAAATCGCTGAAGGAACTGCCGTTGAAGTCCAAAACAACCCTCAAGTTATTGCGGCCTATTTGGGCGATTCACATTGAGTTTTGAGTCAATATTTTTCACTACAACAACGAGGAAACCATGAGAGAAGCAATCATCGTATCGACCGCTCGGACTGGCATTGGCCGCGCTTATAAAGGTTCGTTGAACCATACCAAATCGCCTACTTTGGCGGGCCATGTCATTGCCGAGAGCGTCAAGCGCGCTGGCATCGATGCCGCTGAAATTGACGATGTGGTCATGGGCACTGTTTTGTCCATTGGAACCGCAGGGATGAATTTGGCACGCAATGCCGCACTGGCTGCTGGCTTGCCCGTTACAGTGCCAGGGCAAACAATGGACCGTCAATGTGCATCTGGCTTAATGGCCATTGCGACTGGCGCAAAGCAAATCATGGTGGACGGCATGGACATTGTGGTGGCTGGTGGTCACGAAAATATCACTGCAGCCCAAAAAGCATACTTTGACACTATGTCCGGCACCTACGATGATGCCCTTTTAAAACACAGCCCCAACGCGTATATGCCTATGCTTCAGACCGCAGAGTTTGTGGCAAAAAAATACGGTATCACGCGTGAATCTCAAGATTTGTATGCTTTGGAATCACAAAGGCGCACCGCTTTGGCTCAGCAAAATGGTCGTTTTGATCAAGAAATTGTGGCGTTCAAAACAAGCATGGCCATTGCTGACAAGGCGACTGGCAGCATCACTTACAAGGAAGTGACGCTGGACAAAGATGAAGGAAACCGTCCCGATACAGCCTTAGAGGGTCTGTCATCTCTCAAGCCTGTTCTGGAAGGCGGTGTCATTACCGCTGGCAATGCCAGTCAGTTGTCTGACGGCGCCAGTGCATGCGTCCTCATGGACAGCCAAGCGGCTCAACGCCGGGGTCTCAACGCCTTGGGCATTTACAGGGGGATGGCCGTCGCTGGTTGTGCGCCTGAGGAAATGGGCATTGGTCCCATTTACGCTGTACCAAAATTATTGAAACAGCATGGTCTGAAGGTATCTGACATTGGACTTTGGGAGTTGAACGAGGCGTTCGCTTGCCAAGCCATTTACTGCCGTGATCAATTGGGCATCGATCCAGACATTTACAACGTAGATGGCGGTGGCATCTCCATTGGCCATCCTTATGGCATGACGGGCGCACGCTTGGTTGGACATGCCTTAATTGAGGGTAAGCGACGCGGTGCCAAATTCGTGGTGGTGACCATGTGCGTGGGTGGTGGCATGGGGGCTGCCGGGCTATTTGAAGTGGCCTAATTGCTTCCTGTGTAGAAAAGGGCCTTCGGGCCCTTTTTTTATGCGCACAAACCTATCAAAGGGATTCAAGCATTTGCCTTGCCCAAAAAAGTTTCAGGCCGTATCATTCAAGTGGTGCTGGGCATCAATTTTGTTAATTTGGATGCTTTTCGAAAATTAACTGCCACCCGTGTGTGGTTTCAAGTCACCTTCCAAATGAAAGAACAGACGTTTTTCAACCATCGAAAGCCATATTGGCTGCTGCTTGAAGCTTGTTTGCTGTTTTCATTGTGGGGCTGTGCACAGGCTCCAATTTCCAAATCTGTTTCAGAAGCTGTTTTTAAGTCGACAGAAACGCAAACGCCTCAAGGTCCAGCCGCCGAGTGGCGTGCTATCAACCGACTAACGTATGGCCCAACACCAGCTTCAATTGCAGAAATAAAGTCCCAAACCAATCCTAAAGCGTGGGCCCTCAAACAGTTGGAAGACGCTAAAGCTGCAAGTCTTCAAGCACCCAAATTACCCGCCGACTTGGTCTCTATCAATGCGTCTTTGCCAACCATCTTTGACGGTGCGCGGCAAGAACGCGAAGCTCGGGCGGCAGTTCCTGCAGGCACACGCATCAATGAATTTGTTGCTAACGAACGGCGTTTCAATTTTCAAGATCAAGTTGATCCTTTGTTCTACAACAGAACTCAAGTGAACAAAGCCATTGCATGGCGCTTGGCGAGTTGCAGCAGCGACGATGTTGAACAGGCCCTTCTGGCACGCATGACCGAATTTTGGTTTAACCACTTCAATGTTTATCAACAGAAGGGTTCAGTTCGACCCTTTGCAGGTCACTATGCAATCAATGTGGCGCGGGCACATGCCTTAGGTAAATTTGAGGACTTGGTACTGGCCAGCGCCAAACATCCTGCCATGCTGTACTACCTTGACCAGTGGCTCAGTGTCAGCCCACAAGCAGCAAGGGCTGGGCAAAATGCACGGGGCCTCAATGAAAATTACGCTCGTGAGCTGATGGAGCTTCATACCTTGGGCGTGAATGGTGGCTACACCCAGGGAGATGTTTTGGAACTGGCCCGCGTACTCACGGGGTGGACCATATCGCCTCGATCAACGGATGGTTTTCAGTTTGTGATGCGTCTGCATGAGTCGGGCAGCAAGTCTGTGATGGGGCAAACTGTTCCTACATCTGCGCAAAATTCTGGCGTTCAGGAGGGCGAACAGTTAATTCGCTATTTGGCCAATCATCCTGCAACAGCCCAAAGAATTTCGCAACGCTTGGCGCAATACTTTGTGTCGGACAATCCGCCCAAAGTCTTGGTTGACCTTATGGCTCAAACTTTTTTGAAAACACGGGGAGACATCTACCAAGTGATGTCTGTCATGTTGCGACATGATGCCTTTTGGGACCCCGCCAACAAGTTATACCGTACGCCTTACGACTTTGCATGTGCCAGCATGCGCGTGCTGAATGCTGGTCAAGATCGTACTAAATGGCTGCAATCGTTTGGCTATGCAGCAGTGGCTGGGCAAGCCATTCAAAACTGGCAAACACCCGACGGCTATTCGTTCGATGCCATTACATGGCTCACACCAGAAGCACTGACTCGCCGCATCGACTTTGCGCTGAACATTGCGCGAAATTCGCCTGAAAGAACTGATCTTTATCCGTACTTGTCAGAGAGTACGCTCAAAGCACTTATGTCACAAACGCCCTCTCAGAGAATGGGTTTTGTATTGGGCAGTTCCGAGTTGGTTTTCAAATGAAAGTCGGAGACCTACCATGTTGAAAACAAGACGCGAAGTCATTCTGCATGCTATCAGCACGGGGGCATTTGCTTTGACGGGGCTTCAAGCCCATGCCAACGACAACGCTCAAACGGGTCGTTTGGTTTTGGTTTTTTTAAGAGGCGCATACGATGGCTTGTCCATGCTTGTGCCTCATGGCGACCCTCATTACGCTGCGCTTCGACCCACAATTGCTATCGCTAAGCCAGATGGCACATCCAAGACTGCCTTAAAGTTAGATGATCTGTTCGGACTTCATCCTGCTTGCGAAGCCCTCTTGCCCCTTTGGCAACAAGGCGTCTTGGCCGCTGTGCCTTGTGCGGGCTCACCAGATGGCACCCGCTCGCATTTTGATGCCCAGTACCACTGGGAAACTGGCAAGCCAGGTTTGAGTTCGCCTTCAGCTGGCTGGTTCAATGTTTTGGCGGGCATGCTAGGGCAGGGCGCAGGAATCCATGCCATTGGCGTCGGTGAAAGTAGCCCTCGTATTTTGTCGGGACCCCAACCCGTACGCTTGGTGGGCAATGGTTTGTCAGCAACTCGTGAAGGCTCCTTGGCAGAGACCAAAACCCGTGAAGCCATCATGCAACTTTACGCAGGCGACGAAAAATTGGCCAATGCCATGCTTGAAGGGGCAAACAACCGAATGTCAACAGCGGCCATGTTGCGGCCTACCGGCGGCGCCATGTCAGCAGAGCAACAAGCTGCCAACAACGGTGCTGGCTCGCCCCAAGGTTTGGCTTTGGATGCCAAGCACCTTGGCATGTTGATGCGTCAAAACCGGCAATTGAAAATTGGATTTTTATCGTCAGGTGGTTGGGACACGCACATCAACCAAGGCAATGTCACAGGTCTGTTAGCCAACAATTTCACCAATTTAAGCAATACGTTGATGCAACTCAGAGAAGCCTTTAATGAGCCCAACGATGTGGTCATGGTGGCCAGTGAGTTTGGCCGTACCTGCGCAGAAAATGGCACCCGTGGAACTGACCACGGTCATGGCAATGTGATGTGGCTGATGGGAAATGCTGTGCAGGGTGGCCAATGGCACGGACGCTGGGATGGGTTGTCAAAAGACAAATTGAATGAGGGAAGAGATTTGCCTGTTCACCACGACTTCAGAGGGGTGTTTAGCCAAGCGCTGATGCGATGCTTGGGGATGCCAGAAAGAAATGTGGCCGATTTATTTCCAGGATTTAGAAGTGATACAAGCTTGCAGGGTCTTTTTAAGGCTTGATGGGTGCCAATTTCATTGAAAATAGCACCACAATCCGTAACACTTTCCTGAAAACCATTCAATGGCGATGTCTAGCAGTACCGTGAACAAAAAAAATGGCAAGCCAAAATACACAGCGGCCCAAAAGCCAGCCAGCCAAGTCGGTCTAGGCTCTTTAAGCTTGTATCCCATCACGGTTTGGGCACTTCGTTTTTCAAGGAATTTTTTAAGCATGACTTTGCGCTTTAAGTTCGCATCGAAAGAGGTGCGTTAATGATAGTGCATTGGGAAGGTCATGAGCTTTCAGAATGGGACAAAGTTCATGCGGCAGCAGCAGGGGCTTTGCAGCAGGATTGGGCCTACGGCTCAAGTCTTAAATTGTTGGGCGTTCCAGTCTTGCGCGCACGCGTGCTAGACCAAGGTGAACAAATAGCGCAAGCCCAATTCATTGTCAGAAAATGGGGTCGCTTGGGTGCCGTCGCGTTGTGTACTCGGGGGCCAATTTGGTCTAAAGATTTATCACCCGACGCTCAAGCCATTGTTTACAAAGCCATGAAGAAAAGCCTGCCTTTGACAGGTATTCGATTTATGGCTGTGACCCCCGAAGTACCCGAAGGCCAAGCACATGGTTTACATCCTATGCGACGAATCATGTCGGGCATGTCTACTGTCATGCTAGACATTAGTGTGCCCATGTCAGATTTAAGGATGCAGCTCGAAGGGCGTTGGCGTTCTAGTTTGGTCAGTGCTGAAGCCAGTGCATTGTCGGTGCAGCGTGTGGGGACCAATGTGGGTCAATACAGATGGTTGCTTGAGAACGAGATGCAGCAGCGTGTTGACAAACACCTCGAAGGATTGCCTTTGCTATTTTTTGACCACTATGTGCAATCACGCAAGCAGCCGGCCAAAAATATTTTGACACTCAGAGCCGATGTTGGTCGTGACCGGGTTGCTGCCATGCTGTTCTTGCTTCACGGCGAAGCAGCAACTTATCAAATTGGATGGACCACCGAGCAGGGTCGTGATTTAAATGCACACCATTTGATCTTATGGCGGGCCATAGAAGAGTTGCAAAAAAGAGGCATTCGTATTTTGGATTTGGGCGGTGTCAATACCGTTCGCAGTGCGGGCGTTGCCCGCTTCAAAATGCGAACAGGCGGTAAGGTTTTGACCTTGGCCGGCACTTACATTTAAAGGCGAACCAAAGCGCTGCCAAAATTTCTATGTACCTGCCAAAGCAATTTAATCTTCCTGAGCATGCTCGAACCATCATTCGAGAGCACCCCTTTGCCAGCCTCATTTCGAATGACGACAGCGGCTTTCCTTTTGTCAGTCACATCCCCATTAAATTGGTTTCGCATCCAACAGATACCAAGCAAGACTTGTTGTTTGGCCATGTAGCCAAAGGCAACCCCCATGCTGCTTTTTTGACCCAAAGGCCCAATGTCTTGCTAACTTTCATGGGCCCGCAAGCGTACATGTCGCCTGCTGTTTATCCCGATCTCATTCGGGTTCCCACATGGAGTTATTTGGCTGTTCATGTCAAAGCGCAAGTTAGGATGTTGGAAGGTGAAGAAGCCAAAGATGCCATTTTGAAGCAATTGATTTCAGACCATGAACCGCCTTATGCGCAGCAATGGCGTGAACTCCCAGAAACTTACACCCATGCCATGCTGAACGGAATTGTGGCGTTTGAAATGCAAATGCTGGACATTCAAACCAAAGTCAAACTCAACCAACATCGACCTGAGTCGCATGCGGCAATGCATGCGGCTTATGAGGCCGGTGGAGAATCTGAAAAAGCATTGGCACTGTGGATGAGACGCCTCGGGATGGTGTCATGACTGAAGATTCAAAGTGGATGGCTTATGCCCTTGAATTGGCCAATGAAGCAGGTCAAAGCGGCGAGGTGCCTGTTGGTGCCGTGGTGGTTCGCAATGGTGTGGTGGTGGGAAGAGGGCGCAATGGCCCAGTCGGTCGTTCAGACCCCACCGCGCATGCCGAACTTTTGGCGCTTCGTGATGCAGCACAAAACATTGGCAATTACCGATTAGAAGATTGCATTCTGTATGTCACCCTCGAGCCGTGCACTATGTGCGCGGGTGCTATTCTCAATTCTCGAATTTCTCGATTGGTGTTTGGTGCATCTGAGCCCAAAACTGGTGCTGCTGGCTCTGTTCATAATGTGTTTCTCCATGCCACCATTAACCATCAAACATCGGTGATGGGTGGGGTCATGGCCGAAGAATCAAAGCATCTTTTACAACAGTTCTTTAAACCCAAGCGTATGAATTTAAATCCCTTGCGCGAAGATGCTCTCAGACCACAAGATGAATGGTTTGAAGGTTTGCCAGATTATCCTTGGCGTGCCAACTACCTGTCAGACTTACCCGAGCTCAATGGCCTCAGGATGCATTACTTGGATGAGGCAAATAATGCAGAAAAAAATGATCAGCTGACCTATTTGTGTTTGCACGGCAATCCAGCGTGGAGTTATCTCTACAGAAAGATGATTCCAACTTTTGTTGCTGCAGGACACCGTGTAGTTGCGCCCGATCTCATTGGTTTTGGAAAAAGCGACAAGTTTAAAAAGGCGAATCAGCACAGCTTTGAATTTCACCGCAATGTTTTGTTGTCGTTTATCGAAAAACTGAACTTAGAAAAAGTTGTCTTGGTGGTGCAAGATTGGGGCGGTATTTTAGGATTGACTTTGCCAATGGCCATGCCCAATCGCTTTAATGGTTTGTTGGTGATGAACACCACCATAACCACAGGCGAAATGCCTTTGTCAGATGGCTTTATCAGTTGGCGCGCCTGGTGCAAAGACAATCCTGACTTTGATGTTGGCAAACTATTTGCGCGTGGCAACAAACACATGTCACCTGAAGAAACGCATGCCTACAACCGTCCCTTTACAGACAAAGGTCATCGTGCTGCATTGCATGCCTTCCCACCCATGGTGCCAGAGCACCTTAGCAGCCCTGGTGCTGACATTTCGCGTCAAGCTGCCGAGTTTTGGCACAACGATTGGCAAGGACAATCGATGATGGCCATTGGTTTGCAAGACCCAGTTTTGGGTGAGCCTATCATGCGCAATTTGCAAAGAAATATTCGCAACTGTCCCGAGCCTATGCTGTTGCCGCAGGCTGGGCATTTCGTTCAAGAACATGGACAATCCATCGCTGAAGCGGCTGTTCAGCTATTTAAAGTACCCCATTCATGAGTCACATTTACATTTTTTCACCGTCCAGTGCTGTTCGCGACAAGGCGGCTTTCAAGCGGGGTGTCAAACGCCTTGAAGCACTTGGCCATCAAGTTGAAATTGATGCTGATGCACTGACTAGCAGCATGCGATTTGCTGGCAGCGATGAAACGCGTTTGGCTGCCATTTCGCGCGCGTCTGCCAGTGGCGCTGACATTGCCATGATTTCCAGAGGTGGTTATGGCCTGACTCGCTTATTGACGCAACTGCCCTACAAGGCCATCGCCAAGGCCATCGACAAAGGCACGCAATTTGTTGGCTTAAGTGACTTCACCGCTTTCCAGTTGGCGGTCTATGCCAAAACTCAACGCATCACATGGCAGGGGCCTGCGCTTGGTGAAGATTTTGGGCCAGAGGGAGAGCCCGACGACATCATGAGTGCCTGCTTTGAAGACTTGTGCTTAGAGCAAGGGGAGGGCACAGGTTGGCGTCTGTCAAAGGACGATATTAGCAAGTCGGTGAAAGTGAATAACGCTGTTTTGTGGGGCGGTAATTTGGCTGTCCTTACATCAATGTTGGGCACGCCCTATTTTCCGAACATCAAATGGGGCGTTTTATTTTTAGAGGATGTCGGCGAGCATCCTTACAAAGTTGAGCGCATGCTGACACAACTTTTCAATGCGGGTGTTTTGTCGCGGCAAAAAGCAATTGTTTTTGGACAGTTCACCAATTACAAGTTGGTGCCGCACGACAAAGGCTTCAAAATGAAAACGGTCATCGACAGATTGCGAACTCAACTCAAGATACCGGTTCTCACGGGGTTACCTTTTGGTCATGTATCAACAAAAGTTTTGTTGCCGGTTGGCGCTAAAGTCGATTTGGCCGTCGATGATCGTGACGCATTTTTAGTGTGGGGGCACATCTAATGGCACTTCCAAAGACGCGTCAATCTACACGCTGGAGCCAATGGTTTCTTCGAGCAGTTTTAGCACTGGTGGTGCTGGCTCTGTCTGCTTTTGGCGTTTTCCAAATTTATCTTTTGCGCTCCATGGCGCCTTTGTCGGGTGATGCCCCATTGAGCGGCTTGTCTGCAGGCGTTGAGATCAAACGCGATGCATCTGATGTCACGCATATTCATGCCAAAACACCTATGGATGCATGGCGTGCAATTGGTTATGTTCATGCGCAGGAGCGTGGATGGCAGTTGGCTTTCAATCGACAAGTGATGCATGGTGAGTTGTCTGAATGGTTGGGGGCGCCCACATTGGAAACCGACAAGTTGATGCGTACTTTGGGCATCATGAAAGCGGCACAGGCACAGTTTGATAAGTTGCCGCCCAACACCCAAAAAGCTTTGGAAGCTTATGCAGAAGGTGTACAAGCGGGCTTTGCCAGCGCGCAATGGCGTGCGCCAGAATTTGTACTCTTAGGAATCAATCCGTCAAAGGCCATGAAGCCTTGGACTGCCGTCGACAGCGTCGGTTGGGCTCTCATGATGGCTTTAGATTTAGGTGGCAACTGGGGCAATGAATTTGCGCGCCTTATGGTCTCTCAATCGTTGAGCACCGACGAGTTGTGGAAGTTGTTGCCACCTTACCCTGGTGAGTCACGCGGTACCCAAGTTGATATTGCAGCGCTTTATCAAAAATTGGATGTGTATGCCAAAAATGCAGCACCTCAATCCAAAGCAATGGCAACTCAGCAATTGCTGGCCTCCACCACGCTAGACATAGGTGTGCTCGAAGGCAAGGGCAGTAACAATTGGGTGTTGCCTGGCGCCAATACAAAATCGGGTTCACCTTTGTTGGCCAACGATCCTCACTTGGGTTTAAGTGCGCCTGCGGTTTGGTATTTTGCTGGGTTACACGCACCTGCAGGTCAATTTCCGGATGGCAAAGCGCATGGTGCCTTGGATGTGGTGGGTGCAACTTTGCCTGGTTTGCCCTTTGTGGTTTTAGGCCGTACTAGCAAAGCGGCTTGGGGCTTTACCAACACTGGACCTGATGTGCAAGATTTGTATTTGGAAGCCTTAGAGGGCCAAGACAATTACCGCACACCCACTGGCCAGCAAGCATTTGAAACTCGCTCTGAAGTGATCAAAGTGAAGGGGCAGGGCGATGTCACCATCAAGGTTCGAAGCACTCGCCATGGCCCAGTCATATCTGATGTACAGCCAGCCTATGCGCAGTTTTTAAACACAGACAAATACGCCATTGCACTTCGCTGGACTGCTTTGGATGTTGACAACCAAACCATCGTTGCAGGCATGGAGGCTAATTTTGCAAGCTCGGTGGCTGAATTGCGTAAGGCTTTTTCACACAACCATTCACCCATGCAAAGCGTGGTGATGGCAGACACGGCGGGTCAGGTCTTGTTCAAGGCGGCAGGCAAAGTACCTGTTCGTTCGGCAAGCCATGACCTCAAGGGCATGGTGCCCGCACCGGGTTGGTTGCCCCAATACGATTGGCAGTCTTGGATTCCTTATGAGCAAACGCCCGAAGTTTCTCAAGCTGATATTGAAAAACGAGGATGGCACGCTACTGCCAATGAAAAGATATTGCCACCTGGTTATGCACAGTTTTTGACAAACGATTGGACCGGACCCGAGCGATTTGATCGTATCTCTCAATTGCTTTCTGCAGGCAACAAGTTAGATGCCGACCGCATGAAAACAATTCAAGCGGATGTTCATTCCTTGGCTGCAGAGCGCCTCTTGCCTTATTTGCAAACATTGACTTCGCAACATGCCAAAGCCAGTGAAGCATTGCCATTACTTAAGTCATTCAAAGGTGAAATGACTCGCGACTCGGCAGGTGCATTGATTTATGCAGTCTGGATTGATGAAGTCACGCGCGCCATCTTAATTCCCAAGTTAGGTGAAGTACGCTTTAAAGCCTTGTATGGAAAGCGGGCCTTTAGACCTGCCATTGAGGGGGTTTTGGCCTCACAAGACAAATCATGGTGTGGTGATGCAGGTTGTCAGGTTTTGATGAACAAGGCCCTCGACACGGCTTTGGACAAAATTGTGGCAATGCAAGGCGATAAAGTTGCCGATTGGAACTGGGGTCGTGCCCATCCCGCACTGAGTTCTCACAAGCCTTTTGGCAACGTCAAAACCCTTGCACCATACTTCGATGTCAGTGGCCAAAATGGTGGCGACTCGTTTACGGTCAATGTTGGTCAATACTGGACTAGCAGTAGCACTTTGCCTTTTGCAACGCGCCATGCAGCATCCATGCGTGCAGTTTATGACTTGGCCAATTTGGACGAGTCTGGATTCATTTACCAAACCGGTCAAAGTGGTCATCCGTTTTCACCGCGTTATCGCGACATGAAGGATGAGTGGGGTCAAGTGAAGTACCGTCCATTGCGTATGTCAACCACAGGACCTACACAAGTCTTAAAGTTGAACCCTTGAGAAAGAGTTGGCCCTGAAAAGGGCCAATTTGATTTGGATATTTGTTTGGTCTATTATTTACTTAACATAATATACATCGTATCAACTTAATAAGATGGAAAACTGTCATTGAGTCTGAGCAAGGTGAGTTATCGCTTTGCGGGAGCTGCTGCTGCTTGGGCTAAAGCTGTTTCGACTAGCTTGATGGTATCTGGACGACCACCATCTTTCGCAAAGTTAAGTACAGTTAAACCCAGTTGGTTTTTCACATGAATATCTGCACCCTCATCGATCAGCAATTTAACGGCCTCCGTGGTGCCGTATCTGGCAGCCATCATGAGTGGCGTTGTGCCGTTGGGAGATTCAGCGTCAATGTACGCACTTTCATCAAGCAACATTTTGACAATCTTGGTGTTGCCATTGGTGGCTGCGTAGTGCAAAGGCGTCCATCCAGGATGATTGATGTCTGCCTGAAGTTCAATTAACAATTGAGAAAACTTCAAGTTACCCTTAAGGCAAACCAGCATCAATAAGCTTTCGCCATGACTGTTTTTGACATTCAATTTTGTATTGGGATGACGAATGAGGCTTTCTAGAACTTTCAAAGCGCCATGATCCCAGGCATCGAAAATAGCAGGCTCTGCATTCACATTGACGGTGTTTGGATCAAAACCCCGGCTTAGTAAGCTAGAAACTACTTGAACTTGGTCTCTTTGGGTAGCAAGAAAAAAATCCTCATAAGAGCCTGCCCATGAGGTTGAGAAATTTATAAAAAATCCATATAAAACAATAGTCTTTAAGCTATTTTTAAAGTAAATTTTCATGTTGTTGATGGTCATCATTCTGTTTAAATCATCACTTTGGGGAACAATTGGTTGAAGTTTTGACTGGTTAAATCAGCCATTTCCTCCACCGGCATGCCACGTAAATCCGCCAAAAGTTGGGCCACATAAGGCACGTAAGAAGGGTTGTTTGTTTTTCCACGATACGGAACAGGCGCCAAATAGGGGCTGTCCGTTTCAATCAGCAATCTGTCCAATGGTACCCAGGCGGCTACATCGCGCAAATCTTGTGCAGATTTGAAGGTCAATATACCGGAAAAAGAAATGTAAAACCCCAAATCGAGCGCCGCTTTGGCCACCGCCTGCGTTTCAGTAAAGCAATGAAAAACACCCCCTGCACTGCCAACATCTCCTGATTCGCCCTCTTCTTTCAAAATTCTAAGGGTGTCGTCTGAGGCAGATCGCGTGTGTATCACCATCGGCAGCTGCAAATGTCGAGCGGCTCGAATGTGCGTTCTAAACCGTTCTCTTTGCCATTCCATGTCTGCTATGGTTCTGCCGCCTTTGCGTTCAGACATTTGGTAGTAATCCAAGCCTGTTTCACCAATGGCCACCACGCGCTCCAGAGACCCACGATCAATTAAATCTTGGAGGGTAGGCTCGTAAATGTCTTCGTTGTCCGGATGGACACCGACCGTGCTCCAAAAGTTGTCGTAGGTTTTGGCCAAGTCATGAACTTGTTCAAATTCTTCGATGGTGGTGCAGATGCACAAAGCCCGGCTGACTTGCGCGCTTGCCATTTGAGCGCGGATGTCTGCAAGATTTGTTTTCAGCTCTGGAAATGAAAGATGGCAATGAGAATCGGTGTACATATTAGGGAGCGTTCATCACTTCACGCGCTTCAGAACACAAAGCCTCAAGCATGAGTCCTGCGTTGAAAGGATGCTCTGAAGACCTTGCAGCTTGAGACAGCCGTTTAAACCATGCGGTCAATGAAGCGCCATTTGTTTTGATGGTTGGCAAGTCAGTGTCATTGAAATAACGGAGCGAAGCGGCAGCTTGACGCATCATCAAATCGTGGCAAAGTTTTTGAAGAGCATCGATCACTTCGCTGGGCGGTAAATTGCTGCAATGCGAAGCATCGCCAGCGTGCATGGCGCGTGGAAACTGGGCCCACCATGACATGGTCTGGCCCAACTCTTTTTGCCGAAATACTTCCTCCGGTCGACCGCCTGCTGTCTTGAGGGCAAAGGAGGCCTCATCAGTTGAAAACCCTTGATCGATTAACCATTGCTGCGCCTCTTGGGTCTCGGGCCAAGCCATGGTGTGAATCAAACAACGGCTTCGAATGGTGGGCAGCAACTGATGTGCAGCCTCGGAGGCCAAGATAAATTTCACATCGCCGGGCGGCTCTTCTAGTGTTTTGAGCAGGGCATTGGCAGTGATATGGTTCATGCGCTCTGCTGGGTAAACCAAAACGGCCTTACCGCGCCCTCTTGCATTGGTTCTTTGAGAAAACTCAATGGCATCGCGCATGGCCTCAATGCGAATTTCTTTGCTGGGTTTTCGCGTTTTGTTGTCTATTTCTGCCTGAGCTTTTTCGCTCAGAGGCCAGCCCAAGTCCAATAAAACTGTTTCTGGCATCAGAACAAACAGATCCGCATGGGTGTGCACACTTAAGGCGTGGCAACTGCCGCATTGGCCACAAGCACCCTTTGTTGATGCGTGCTCGGACTCGCACAGCCATGCACTGGTCAAGGCAGTGCCTAAAGCATATTGCCCCAAACCAGAAGGCCCTTGAAGCAACCAAGCATGCCCCTGCTGTGCCAGCAAATCTAGACTTTGACGATGAATCCAGGGCGCCATACGTGTCATGCGTGGTATGTTTTTTCAATGGCTTTGACCACATCCTGCCAAACTGCTTCGCGCGTTTGATCGGCAGAAATTTGAGCAAAACGTGATGGCATTTCATTCATGCGCTGTGCATAACCTGCTCTCACTTGTTGAAAAAATGAAATGGGTTGAGATTCAAACTTATCGGGAACGCGAGCAGTCGACAGACGTTCAGCAGCAACTTCTGGCGACAGGTCAAACCAAATGGTGAGATCGGGTTGCCGAAGTGGCGTGGCCTTAACATTTTGAACCATGGCCTCGAGCGATTGAAGCACCTTCCAATCGAAGCCCCTGCCCCCGCCTTGGTAGGCAAATGTAGCGTCTGTAAAGCGATCGCAAAGGACCACCTCACCGCGTGACAACGCTGGCTCAATGACATTGATCAAGTGCTCACGACGCGCCGCAAACATCAGCAAAGCTTCAGTCAACGGGTCCATGCTTTCATGCAAGGCAAGAGTTCTGAATTTTTCGGCAAGCGGTGTGCCACCAGGTTCACGCGTGAGTGTGACCGCATGTCCTCGTGCTTTGAACCAGTTTGCCAGACCATCAATGTGCGTCGATTTACCAGCACCATCAATGCCTTCAAAAGAGATAAACCAAGGACGATTCATGGTTTTATTTTCCCTGTGCAGCCATGCCGCGTTGATATTTGTTGACAGCTTGATTGTGCTCATTCAGCGACTGGCTGAAATGACTGGTGCCATCGCCTCTTGCCACAAAATACAGGGCATTTGAGTTTGCTGGTTCTATGGAAGCCAGCATTGCCGCCTTGCCAGGCATGGCAATGGGCGTGGGCGGTAAGCCCGCGCGGGTGTATGTGTTGTAGGGTGTATCGGTTTTTAAATCGGCCTTTCGCAGATTGCCATCAAAGGCGCTGCCCATGCCATAGATGACGGTCGGATCGGTTTGCAGTCGCATGCCAATTTTTAAACGGTTGTGAAAGACGGCCGAAATCAAAGGACGGTCACTGGCTCGGCCAGTTTCTTTTTCAACAATGCTGGCCAAAATGAGCAACTCGTCTGGACTTTTGATGGTCGTGCGATTTTTTTGCTGTGACCAAATTTGATTCAGATGTTGGTCCATCGATTTGAGCGCCCGCTTCATGACAGACAAGTCTGTGGCGCCCTTGGCATAGGTGTACGTGTCAGGATAAAAACGCCCTTCGGGGTGCTGGTCTGGCCTGCCCAATTGCGCCATGATGTCCTGATCGCTGAGATTTTGCGTGGTTAATTTGAGGTTGTCCGCTTTGGCCAATGCTTGTCGAAACTGTTTGAAGGTCCAGCCTTCCACCAAGGTGATGTTTTTTAATGTCTCTTCGCCCCGCACCAGCATGGTCAGTACCGATTTAGGGCTCATTTCTGTGGTGATTTCGTAGCTGCCAGCTTTGATGCCGCGCGCTTGCCCTGACACACGAAACCAGAGCCACAACAAGGAAGGCGACACATCCGAACCTGCATCGGCAATGGCCTGAGCGACGCCCCTTGGTGTTGTTCCGGGTTCAATGGTGAGGTCTAAAACTTCCAGGTTAGGGGCTGATGTGCTTGAGGGGATACCGGTTTTGAAGCCCATGGGCATTTGAAGCCAGGAAATGCTGGCGATTAGTGAGGCCAGCACCAAAAGGGTCGAAATGACCCAAAAACCGCGCAAGGAAGTTTTTTTCCGTGAAGCAGCAGCTCTTTTGGTGGTTTTTTTGGGGCGACTCAAGCCTAAATTCCTTTGGGTTTTTCAGAGGAGATCATAATTCACGGATGCACACAAATGAACAACTTCCAAATTTCAATCCCTCTGGCATGGTGTCTAGCCTTCCTTTGGGGGTGATCCAAGCTGAAGGCGTCGATGCAGCCAGTTTTTTGCAGGGTCAGCTCACGCACGATGTTTTGCTGTTGCCCGTAGGTCAAGCCCGATTGGCGGGTTATTGTTCTGCCAAAGGGCGACTGATGGCCAGTTTTTGGGTCTTGAAACTCAGCCCCGAGAAATTCATCTTGGTTTGTCACGCCAGTTTGATTGCCGGCATCCTAAAACGCCTGTCGATGTTTGTCATGCGTGCCAAAGTCAAGCTGGTCGATGCAAGCGATACATACCGTTTGACGGGCCTGTTGGGCGATGGTTTGTTGAAAGCATTTCCAGCAGCTGCAAACCAAGCACCTTGGAAGGTCCTGCATTTGAGTGAGTCAGATGACTACTTGATTCAACTCTACCCTGCCATCACGCATCAAGGTGCGGTAGCGCGCGCTTTGATAATTGCGAAAAATGCTGAGAGCATTTATGTGGATCTGGCGCAGGCTAGCTTAGAAGAGCTGAGTCAAGAAACCTGGCAATTGTCTGAAGTTCTCTCGGGCATCAGTATGGTTCAAGATCTGACTTCGGAAGCCTTCGTGCCTCAAATGCTGAATTATGAGTCGGTCGATGGCGTGAGCTTCAAAAAAGGCTGCTATCCAGGCCAAGAAGTAGTAGCCCGAAGCCAGTTTAGGGGCACTTTAAAAAGACGTGCATACGTGGTTTCGAGTCAGGCTGCACTGAGCGTTGGCCAAGAAATTTTCTCATCAGATGACGAAACCCAAGCTTGTGGCACAGTGGCCAATGCGGCAAGTTTTTCTTCGGATGCTTCTTC
>JACCDJ010170187.1_pt1 | contig 22580 bp, 9 predicted proteins | sample 7444481 | NCBI WGS metagenome assembly JACCDJ01 (sample SAMN15323435, study PRJNA562643) | freshwater metagenome | isolation source: river surface water | place: USA:Blue River Watershed | collected 2017-08-15 | reverse complement strand
CCATATTGGTTGTTCGCTCCAAAACGGGAGGATCCATCATAACGAGCTGTGATAGTTGCTAAGTATTTCTTCTTGTAATCGTAATTAACAGAAGTAAATGCAGAAGCTCTTCTATATCCAGTCCAGAAGCCAGTAATCGATTCTGGAGTAGCAGCTGATTGAATGGTTCTAAATTGGAAGGTAGGGAATCCAATACCTGCACCAGAAATACCTTCTCTCACTTCAGATAAATATTCTACACCTAATAGGGCAGAAATATTGTGAACTGCATTGAAAGATTTATTCCAGTTTAATGTTTGCGTTGTAATAAAACGAGTTCTCCAGTCAGACTGAACCGAACTTCTACCTATCACACCAGCTCCATCTGGAGTACGTGGATCACGGTAATTATCACCCTGTAGTAAACGATAATCTAATCCAAACAAAGAACGGAAAGTTAGGTTGTTCGCAACTTTGTAGTTCGTAATCAAATTACCTACTACTGTATTTGTACGTTGTAAACCTGTATTATAGGCATTAACTAACACTACATTCTGACCTAATACTCCGGCAATGGCTGTATTGTAAGTACCATCTTCGTTGTAAATCGCATTGTGAGGCAATACGGCAGATGCAGAGAAGGCCGGGTTACCTAAGAAAGAACCTTCCACTGCAAATGGGACATTTTGCGTAAACGTTGAAAGATTAATGTTAGTCTCTATATTTAAACGTTTAGTTGCTTGATGAGTTAGAGCTACTCTTACCGTTCCTCTTTCAAAGTCAACAGGCTTAAATGAGGACTCTTGGTAGTTATATGAACCAGATAATAAGAAGGTAGTTTTGTCATCTCCTCCAGAAACGTTCATCTCATAGTTATTGAGTCTACCAGTTCCCATCACTGCACGTTGCCAATCGTAATTAGGTAAAGCTAAGCCTATAGCATCTAATGCCGGTCTTGTTTGAGAAGCCCAGTTAGATGGAAGACGCCCCATATTGCTCAATGCATTTGCTTCAGGATTCGAAACGCCAGAATTAATAAATGCATCTCTACGCATTCCATACCATTCAGAACCCGAAAGTATATCTAGGTACTTCATTGGCTGAGTTTCTCCAGAAAAGGCATTTAATTCAAACTTAGCTTTTCCTTTCTTTCCTTTTTTAGTAGTGATAATAACTACCCCGTTAGCCGCTTGAGATCCATAGATAGCAGCAGAAGCAGCATCTTTTAAGATTTCCATTGACTCGATATCATTCGGGTTCAAAAAGGCAAGTGGGTTAGATTGTGTGAATGCCGCGTTAGATGTATTGTTTAACTGTACCCCATCTACGATAAATAAGGGTTCATTACCTGCAGTAATAGAGCCCACACCACGAATACGGATATTTACCGAACCACCTGGAAGACCGTTAGACGATCTAACTTGTACCCCTGACGCACGTCCTTGTAGGGCACGGTCAAAAGATTGTAATGGTAAGTTTTGAATAGATGATCCTTTAACAGAAGATACAGCACCCGTCACTTCACGTTTCGTTTGCGTACCATAACCTGTTACGACCACCTCATTCAAGGCTGTGTTATCCGTTTCCAAACCTAGGTTTATGATGGTTCTGTTTCCAACATTCACCTCTTGAGCAACTAGTCCCACAGATCTGAATACTAACACACTTTTTCCAGTAGGAACGTTTATGGAGTATTTACCATTCAAATCGGTGGTAGTACCCACAGTCGTACCTTTAACAAGAACTGATGCACCTGGTACACCCATTCTATTTTCTACAGAAGTAACTGTACCGGTAATCACACGCCCTTGGGCAAATGCTATCGCATTAACCATAAGCATTGTGAGACCTAGGAGTAAAATTTTCCTCATATTAATTAATTTGTTTGTTTATGGCCCGTCAAATACGAAATCTTGAAACGCTTAACTCTCTAAATTTTGAGTCATTCATCTCAAATACACTAACTTGTTGAAGGATAATGCATTTAAATCGATACAACGGACTGTTGATTCGGTGCAAGTTAAATTTTTTTTTCTTTGATTTCTACAAAAATGTATAATTTTTTTATCAAAATTTAACCTAAGCATAACAGGGGTTATTAATGTTAAGCTGTTCAATCCAAATACCCATTTCTGAGTTTTAAAAAAATAAAAAAAGGCCATCCAAAATGTTTGGATGGCCCTTTAAAGGAAACTTTTATTGCTAATTAGTTCAAGAACTCATCAAAAGTTAAGCTCACATAGTACATGGAACCTACAGTAGGGTTACCCCATGCTTGTCTGTATCCATCACTGAACATGTTATTTCCACCAATTTTCAGGTTAGACTTTAATGACTTCATTTTAAAACTTACTTGAGCATCGAAAGTTCCGAATGCAGGCATCTTAGATAATTGGAAGGTAGATACATCTGCATTTACGAATGAAGACTGCCAAACAAATTCATCCTGCCATCTGTACGACATAGAGAAACCAATGTTCTTTACAATCTCACGGTTCGCGAAATTCAATACATAGCGGAACTCAGGAGTATTGAAAGAAGGCTGGAATCCAGTTGCTCTCAACTTCTCTAAGTCCTGAAGTTTATTGTAAGATACGTTACCTCCAATAGTGTAGTTTTTAGGTAAACGGTAATCCAATCCTACTGCCCAACCATAAGATTTGATGATTTCTTTTCTATTAACAGGCAATGAGTAGACACTTCTAGTACTAGAATTCAATAGGTTAAGACCTAAAGTTGATGCAGGACTTGTAGCAACGTAGTTTTTGTCCTGAACCAATACTTGACCGCCAATGAAATTTTCAAAGTTATTGTAGTAACCATAAGCATCGACTAACAATTTGTTAGCAAACAATCCCTTGTAACCTAACTCATAAGATTGAACAATTTCTGGCTTGAATTCCTCCGCTTTGAATGGCACCAATAGAGCTTGATTTGCCGCTGCTGCATTTGCAGGAACTAATTGAGCAGCTATTTGAGGTACGATAGAAGGTACTAAAGCTGCAATAGCTGCAGGAGCCTGAGCAGCTGGAATCAGACCAGCAATTACTTGCTGAGTTATGATAGAAGTTGCTTGAGTAATTGCTAACTGAGTTGCCTGCGCAATTGAAGCTTGATAAACAGGTGAAGAAGGCTGAGTAGCAGATAAAACTGCTCCACCAAATTGCGTTACCGTAGCTAGTGTATAGGCTGGGTTAGTAGCGAACTTGTAACGATCTCTAAAGAAAGGTAAACCACCGATTAAACGTGCCTGAGGAGTTACCAAGTCGATGAACAGATCTTGTGTCGTCGGCATACGGAATCCAGTTTGGAAAGAGGCTCTAAAGTTGTGCGTTCCTTCAGTATAAACTGCAGATACACGTGGAGATACTTGACCTTTAAATCTTTCTTTCTTATCGTAACGAGCGGAAGCCGTCAATCTAAGCTTATCATCAAATAAAGACTTGGCACCTTGAATATAAGCACCATGCTCGTTGTTAGTAAACTCTTTGCCATTATCATCAGTAGCAAATAGCGTCTTATCAGAATTCAATTCAAAAACTCTAAAGTTTGCGCCGATTACAAAATCAGCCCATTTAATTTCTTTAAATTGGTAAGAACCCTCTACGTGGTATAAGTTTGTTTTATCCACAAATTTAGCACCTACTCCAGAAGCATTCCCTGGAATTGGAAGATTTACAACGTTATTTTTGGCAGCTTCAAATTCTGGAGTTCCCGGGATTAATCTACCTTGGTCAGCAAATCTTCTTGCTGCATCGTGAGCTAAAGCCTCGCTCAACCCACCCGCTCTAGCCTGAGCAAATGCTCCTACGTACTGAGGGAACCAAAGAGTACTTGGTTTCCATGCTTCGTTGATACCTTGTGCGGAAATACCTACAGCAAATGCATCACCAGAACGCTCTTGTGTGGTGTAAGCTCTTAAGAACCAGTTAGCGCCTTTCAATTCAGCTTTAAGTTGACTTAATTGGAAGTTAGCGATTGAGTAGCGATCAGCACCCGTATAAACCGTAGTTCCGAAACCATAGTTACCTTGAATGATTGCCTCCACACGGTCATTAATACGATAATGAAGTGCTGCATTAAATTTTAATGATTTCGTTCCATAATCGGCTAAATCAGATTCTCTATAACCTGTTCTAGAAATAGATGTTTGTGGAATCAAAGGAAGTACTGCAGCAGGTAAAGCGCCTGCAGAGATCATACTTTGAGCAGTAGAGTACATGTTAACGTTAGTTTCATCACCATATACGTTGACTCCGTTATAACCTGGATTGGTATCACGCGTACCATTTGCGATTCTAAAACCATTCAATAAAGACTGGTCTCTGAAATCGTTTGCTTGCCAATCATCTGCTTTTAAGTAAGAAAAATTTACTTTAAAGGCTACCTTGTTACTGAATGCTTTAGCAAATCTAGCACTGAAGTCATAGAAACCTGTTTGTGCAGTAGTTCTATCTTTTTGATCCATCAAACCTGATCTAACATTCACAGAAAGACCTTGGTATAAGAATGGACTTTTAGAGTTCATTAATAGGATACCATTAATTGCGTTAGGGCCATAAAGTGCTGAAGCTGCTCCAGGAAGCAATTCAACGCTTTCCAAATCCAATTCAGGAATACCTACAATGTTACCCACAGAGAAGTTTAAACCAGGAGCCTGGTTATCCATACCGTCGATCAATTGTACCGTTCTCACGTTACCGTTGGCGTTAAAGCCTCTTGTATTAAATGATTTAAAGGTCAAGGACTGTGTGCTCATTTCTACTCCCTTTAAATTATTTAAAGCATCGTAGAAACTAGCTTGAGGGACATTGCGAATGGCAAGGATATTCATTTTTTCAACAGATACTGGAGATCTAAGGATACTTTCTTCCACTCTTGAGGCAGAAACTACTACATCTTGTCCTAAAACAGATGTCTCAGTTAATTCAACCGAAAGGGTAGACATTCCTCTTTTGATTTCGACTTCTTTCGTTCCGAAACCAACCATAGAGAAAACCAAAGTAAATGGAGCCTCTTGATTGACTTTCAAGGAATACTTACCGGATAGGTCAGAAATTGTTCCAGTTACTTTTCCTTTAACCTGGATGTTCACCCCTAGCAAAGTTTCCTTCGTGTTTGCATCCGTGACTGTACCTGAGATGGTAGTCTGAGCAAGTGAAACAGTGGATCCTAATAAAAGGAATAAAACCACCGAAAGCACTGAACTCCAGATTTTTCTGGTAAAATTTTTCATATTCTAAATTTTGTAAAAAGTTAATATGTTGTTAATAAAGTTGAATACAACCCAATTTTTTCGAAATTTAAAGGAAAAAGACAACTTTCTATACTTTTTATGAAAAAAATTCTCAAAAATTGAACTTTTACGAGATAGGGTGATTTAGGCTAATGGTTGTAAGACATAACTCCTGAGAAAAGTATTCTTAGCCAACAAAAATTAATATGAATAGCAAAAAGAAAGCTAATTCTGAGATTATGTCAATTAAAAGAAGTTATAACGAAAATTAGAATTTGGACCCACCACTAAAATATTTTAAAAAATTTATAAAAAATCCGTAGTGGCTATGTTATGTTTTCATTAAAAATTATAAAATTTGTTGTTTGAAAAATAATTTGACAATAAAGTATACCTATTAAAACATGTATACCTTTGGAAATTGTTTTTTAACTATAAATCAAACTTTATCAAATCAAAAATTATGAAGCTAAATTTACTAAAGAATTTGCTTGCCCTGTTTGTACTCTTAATGAGTGTAACTACAGCGATGTCTCAGGGAGTTACAACCTCCGGTATCACCGGATCCATAACTGAAGCTAATGGACAACCACTTCTAGGTGCTAGTGTGGTCGTTACTCACCTTCCTTCAGGAACGCGCTATGGTGCGGTATCAAATTCAGAAGGAAAGTATTCAATTCCAGGTATGCGTGTGGGAGGGCCTTACAAGGTATCTGCTTCCTTCATCGGATTTTCTACAAAAGAAATCGACGGATTGAACCTTTCTCTTGGAACGTTCGCTAACCTGAACATTACACTTAAGGAGGATGGAAAAGTGCTTTCTGAAGTGGTAGTAAGTGCTAATCAAAACAGCCTATTCTCCAGTGAGCGTACGGGTGCAAGCACATCTATCGATAATAGAACGCTTAATAAACTTCCAACGATCTCCAGAAGTATTAATGATTTCACGAGATTGTCTCCACAATCGAATGGCCAGTCTTTTGCAGGTCAAGATTCAAGATTGAATAACATTACCGTTGACGGTTCTTATTTCAATAACTCATTTGGATTAGGTTCTGGTTCTAACCCAGGTGGTAGAACAGGTGTTTCTCCTATCTCTTTAGATGCTATCGAGCAAATCTCGGTAAACGTGGCTCCATATGATGTGAGACAAGGTAACTTTACCGGTGCAGGTGTTAACACGGTAACTCGTTCTGGTACGAATGAATTCTCGGGATCGGCTTATTATTTCACAAGAAATAACGATAACGTAGGTAAAATTGCTGGTAATAATCGTTTTGATCCCGGTACGTTTAACTACAATCAAGTAGGATTCCGTGTAGGTGGTCCCATCATTAAAAACAAGTTATTCTTCTTTGCTTCATTTGAAGATGAGAAAGAAGCAAGACCAGGTACAACTTGGAAAGCGAATTCTGGATCGGATCCAATTACAGGTAACGTAACTCGTGTTTTAGCTTCTGACCTGGATGGATTGAGCTCTTATCTAAGAAGTAAGTTTAACTATGAAACGGGTCCTTACCAAGGATATGACAACCTTACAGTAGGTACTAAGTTTTTGGTTAAGTTTGATTACAATATCAATGACAAGAACAAATTAAGTTTGAGATACAATCACTTAAATTCTTCTACTGATGTGTTGATGTCTGGTTCTTCTTCTTTAGGTTTCGGTAACCGTAACTTTAGATCTGAAGCATTAAACTTTCAAAACTCTAACTACAGCATCATGGAGAACATCCGTTCTCTAGTGGCAGAATTGAATTCACGTATCGGTAATAACGTATCCAATAATTTAATAGTGGGGTATACTTACCAAGACGAAAGCCGTGGTGAGAAGGGAACTTTCTTCCCTATGGTGGATATCTTGAACGCTGGTTCTACTTATACTTCTTTCGGATTTGAGCCTTTCACTCCTAACAACGAGTTGAGATACAAGACGTTCCAAATCCAAGATAACTTACAAATCTTCAAAGGAAACCATACGTTCACGGCAGGATTTAGCTATGAAAACTACCAGTCTGAAAACATTTTCTTCCCTGGTTCACAATCTGTATATGTATACAACTCTTTGGCTGATTTCTACAAGGATGCAGATAATTTCCTTGCTAATGGCAATAAAGTAGCTTCTGGCGTAACACAAAGAAGATTTCAGGTTCGTTGGAATAATATCCCGGGATCGGATAAGCCAGTACAGCCTTTAGAAGTAAACTATGGTGGAGTATTCATTCAAGATGAGTGGCAAGCTAGACCTAACTTGAAGTTAACAGCAGGTTTAAGAGTAGATGTTCCTATCTTCGAACAGACTGCACTTAGAAATACAGAAATGGAGAGCATGTACTTCAGAAATCCAGCTGGAGCTTATGTAAACTTCAGAACAGATGCACTTCCAGAGGCTAATCTATTGTGGTCTCCACGTGTAGGCTTTAACTGGGATGTATTTAATAATCAAATGACACAGGTTAGAGGTGGTTCAGGTGTATTCACTGGTCGCCCTGCTTATGTTTGGATTTCTAATCAAGTGGGAAATAATGGTATCTTGACTGGTTTTGAACAACTTGATAACACGACTACTCGACCTTTCAACCCAGATCCTAATACGTACAAGCCTTCTGTAGTGACTGGTGCACCAGCATCATCTTACGAGCTTGCCTTGACTGAGACTGACTTTAAGTTTCCTCAAGTATGGAGATCTAATATCGCTATTGATCAGAAATTACCTGGTGGGATTATCGCAACAGGTGAATTTATTTACAACCAAGATGTGAACGGAGTAGCTTACTACAACGCTAACTTGCCGGTTGCATTCTCTCAATTTACTGGAAATGACAACCGTTACAGATGGAATGCGGCTACTAACCCTAACCGTATTAATGGTAAGATCCCGAATGCAGTGACTTTATCTAATCAAGCGGTTGGTAACTCATGGGTAGCTTCATTCTCTTTAGAAAGACCATTTACAAATGGATTATTCTTGAAGACGGCCTATAGTTATGGTGAATCTAAAAACACCGTGGATCCAGGATCTATTGCTGCAGGTACTTGGTTCGGAAACCCAATTACGAATGATCCGAACAATCCAGCTTTAGCTAACTCAGCTAACTTCATGGGACACCGAGTTTTTGCTATCGCATCTTACTCTAAAGACATCTTCAAGATCGGTAATACTTCAGTATCTCTTTTCTGGGAAGGAAGAACCCTTGGTAACGCTAGTTATGTAGTGGGAGGAGATTTGAATAATGACGGAGGTACTGCTAACGATTTGATCTACATTCCAAAAACCAAAGCGGAAATGAATTTCCAATCATTTACTGCTAGTGGAAAGACTTTCACAGCTGCAGAGCAAGCGGATGCATGGGAAAAGTATATTTTACAAGATGAGTACTTAAGTGCTAATAGAGGTAAATATGCTGAAAGAGGTGGAGTTATTATGCCAATGGTATTCCGTGCTGACCTTTCATTTGCTCAGCAATTGTTTACTAACATCGGCGGCAAGAGAAATACCTTGGAATTCCGTATGGATATTCTAAACGTAGGAAATCTAATTGATGCTGATTACGGTGTAGGTAAGACTTTCAATTCAACACAGCCTCTGGTAACTGGAACACCTTCGGTTAGTGCAGATGGTAGACCTCAATACAGATTCAGAAACCTTGGTACAAGTTTGATTTCTGAAACGTACAGAGCTACAGCCGGCGTTTCTGACGTGTGGAGAATGCAGTTTGGCTTAAGATATATCTTCAACTAAGCTGAAGGTATTGAATAAAAAAGCGTCTCGGTGATTACCGAGACGCTTTTTTTATGTACAGTAAGATATAAAACTCAACCCTTCCAAAACTACTCCACGGTTACACTCTTCGCTAAATTTCTTGGCTTATCTACATCTAATCCTCTCAAGACTCCGATATAGTACGAAAGAATCTGCGTGGGAATCACAGAGATAAGTGGAGCTAATAACTCGTCCACTTCTGGAACTACCATTACGTGATCAGCCATATCGCGGATCTGGGTATCGCCTTCAGAAATAACGGCAATCACCATTCCTTTGCGGGCTTTTATCTCTTGGATATTTGAAACTATTTTCTCGTAATAAGCATCTTTAGTAGCAATGAATAAAACCGGTAGGTTTTCGTCTACTAACGCGATAGGTCCGTGCTTCATTTCTGCCGCTGGGTAACCTTCCGCGTGGATATAGGAGATTTCCTTTAGTTTTAGAGCGCCTTCTAGAGCCACTGGGAAATTGTATCCGCGACCTAAGAACAAGAAGTCACGTGCTTCTGAATAATGCTTTGCTACTTCTTTGATGGACTCATGTGTTTCTAATACAGCCTTTACTTTTTCTGGGATTAAGGCTAATTCAGCTAAATAACGATTGTATTCAGCTTCAGTAACGGTCTTTTTCTCGCGACCAATTTTGATGGCCATCATTGCCAATACCGTTAATTGTGCCGTGAATGCTTTTGTACTTGCTACGCCGATTTCTGGGCCAGCGTGTGTGTAAGCGCCTGAATGAGATAAACGAGCGATGGATGATCCTACTGCGTTCACTACCCCAAAAATAAAGGCTCCCGCTTCCTTCGCTTTTTCGATGGCGACCAGGGTGTCGGCTGTTTCACCACTTTGGGAAATAGCAATTAATACATCGCCTTCACCTACCACTGGATTTCTATAACGGAATTCTGATGCATATTCTACTTCCACCGGGATGCGGCAAAGGGTTTCAATCATGTATTCCGCCACTAAACCCGCATGCCAACTCGTTCCGCAAGCGACTATAATGATGCGTTTAGCTTGAGAGAACACGGACATGTGTTCTTCCACACCTGCAAGAGTTAAGGTTAGGTTTTCCATGTCCAATCGGCCACGTAAACAATCCGTTAAGCTGCCTGGTTGGTCAAAAATTTCTTTCAACATGAAATGGTCGAAACCGCCCTTTTCGATTTGGGCTAATTCCATGTCTAATTGTTGTATATACGGTGTAATGTTTTCGTTACCTAAATTCTTTAAGATGATTTCATCTGGAGAAATGATCGCTAACTCGTAGTCATTTACGTAGATTACTTTCTTTGTGTATTCGATAATAGGCGAGGCGTCAGAGGCTAAAAAATGTTCGCCATCGCCTACACCGATTACTAAAGGAGAGCCTTTACGGGCTGCGATTAAGCGGTTCGGGAAGCCTTCTTCCATCACAATGATGACGTAAGCACCTACAACTCGTTTTAATGCGATACGCATGGCTTCTTCTAGCGAAGAATTATTGTTGATTTGGATGTCTTCGATGAAGTTGACCAAAACCTCTGTATCCGTCTCACTCTTAAATGTATAGCCCTTCTGAACCAATTCCTGCTTTAATGAACCATAGTTTTCAATGATGCCATTATGTACGAGGGTTATGCGTCCACTATTGGAAGTGTGGGGATGTGCATTCACATCAGAAGGTTCTCCGTGGGTTGCCCAACGCGTATGCCCGATGCCTACTGTAGCCTCTGAAATGATGGACTCGTTCCACGATTCCAATTCTGCCACACGACCCTTTTTCTTAAATGTGCAGACGTTTTCACCGAATAATGCAATTCCTGAACTATCATATCCACGGTATTCTAAACGCTTCAGACCCTTTAAAATAACGGGGTATGCTGCTTGTTTTCCGATGTACGCTACGATTCCACACATAAAAGAGGTAATTTATATTTGTATTATTTGAATAATTAGTCGTTTGGGCTACTGAGGCTCATTTTCCTAGCAAATATCTCATATTTGAATAATAATACCAAATTTATCGGGCATATTTTACTTGTCGGCGCATCTATTTTATAGGATTCTTCCGTGAATGCTCCTCCATTTCGCTATTTTTGCCTATTTTCGTGAAAGGTATATCAAAACCATTCAATCATTCTCTATCAAATTAATTTATGAAAAAAGTCCTTTTCCTAGGCCTCCTTTTTTGTGCCTCATTCTCCCTTGTCTCTCAAGATTTACGTGTCGAACCATTGAATTGGTGGGTGGGAATGAAGAATCCCAATTTACAGTTATTGATTAAAGCCAAAGACTTGAAGGGTGGTGCAGTAATATCCACTAAAGCCGGTTTAACCGTTAAGAAAGTAACCAACGGCGACAGCCCTAATTATTTATTCGTTGATTTAGTTGTTGCACCTAACGCGCAAGCTGGAACGTATCCCTTGGTCATTAAAAAGAATGGTGCAGTGATTCACACCATTAATTATTCTTTAGAAGCACGTGCTAAGAATTCAGCTAATCGTTCTTCATATTCCACGAAAGATGTGATTTACTTAATTACACCTGATCGCTTTGCAAACGGTAATCCGGCAAATGATAAAGCGGCCGGAATGCGGGACATGTCATTGAATCGTGGTGCGTTATATGATCGCCATGGAGGTGATTTAAAAGGAATTATCGATCATTTGGACTACATAAAAAATATGGGATTCACCGCTATCTGGAATATGCCGGTGTTAGAGAATGATCAAACCTTAGAAAGTTACCATGGATACGGGATTACGGATCATTATAAAATTGACCGTCGTTTTGGGACAAATGAAGAATACCGTGAATTAGGGAGGAAAATGGAGGCGAATGGGATGTATTTGATCAAAGATGTTGTTTTGAATCACTCAGGAAATGGCCACTGGTGGATGGATGATAAGCCATTTACTGATTGGATTAATTATGGAGGTAAATTTGTTTCCACCACACACCGCCGTGAAACGGTGCAAGATCCGCACGTGTCTAAGTATGATGCAAAATTGCAGACGGAAGGCTGGTTTGTACCAGCAATGCCGGATTTGAATCAGAAGAATCCATTTATGCAGCAGTACATTATTCAAAATACGATTTGGTGGATTGAATATGCACATTTAGGAGGTATTCGAATCGATACATATCCCTACTCTACGAAGGAGTTTGCGACAATGTGGTCCGATGCTGTTTTAGCAGAATATCCCAATTTAAATTTAGTAGGAGAGGAATGGTCGTCTAATCCGATCATCACATCCTACTGGCAACGTGGAAAAGTAAATCGCGATGGTTATAAATCGTCTCTACCAGCCTTAATGGACTTTCCCTTACAAAACGCGATTTCAGAGGCGATGAATGAAAATGATAAGGACTGGGGGAAAGGGTTGAACAAAATCTACAGCGTTATCTCGAGTGATTTAGTGTATGCGAATCCAGATAATTTAGTCGTGTTTATGGATAACCATGATATGTCGCGTGTTTTCACGCAGATGAAACATGATCAATCCTTAATGAAGATGGCTATGACCTATATTTTCACCACGCGTGGTATTCCACAGGTGTTTTATGGCACAGAAATTTTAATGGCTAATCCGAAGTCGTCTGAGCACGGCGAAATTCGCGGGGATTTCCCGGGTGGCTGGGCAGGCGATGCGAAAAATGCATTTACAGGTGCGAACATGACAGCAGATGAGAAAGCGACTCAAGAGTTCTTCAAGAAGATTTTGACTTGGAGAAAAGGGTCAGAGGCGATTCACAAAGGCAAATTGTTGCATTTTGGCCCGGAGAATTCAGGCGAAGGCAATGGCATCTATGTCTATTTCCGTTACACGGATAAGGCCAAAGTAATGGTGGTTCTAAATAAAAATGCTGAATCTCGTAACCTTGATTTGAGTCATTACGAAGAGATTCTTCCTGCAGGTGCGAAGGCGCACAATGTGATGGAATCGACGGATGTTGTTTTCGGGAAAACTTTAAATGTTCCAGCAAAATCAGCTCAAATTTTTGAAATTCGATGAGATATCTATTTTTTTTACTTTTCTCATTTTCTACTTACGCCCAAGTTTCAACTGTTGAAATTTTCCCAACTGGAGATAAAGAGATTACCTTGATTTTTGACTTGAAGCTCGCGAAAGATTCGCGAGCTTCAGGTCTTTTAGGGAAAACAAACGATGTTTTTTTATGGTCAGGTGCAGGGGATTTGTTAACGGGGGATGCATTTAAATACCAGCCAGCAGGTCAAACTAATTTTAGTGTCCCCTTTGAAAAAGGACGGATGACCTCCCTAGGCAATGACAAATGGTCGATTAAACTTACCCCGCGTACCTACTTTAATGTACCAGCTGCAAATCCGATTGTTAAATTAGGATTACTATTAAAAAGTGGGGATGGTAAAGCGCAAACGGAAGATTTTATTTTACCGCTCTTTACAGGGTCCTATGCTTTGAAATGGCTATCCCCTACGGAGTCCTTTACCTTAGCGGATGCGGGGACATCTGTTTCCATCAGGGCTAAGTTTTCGGCCTCTTCATCGATTAGTTTAAAATCTGCAGGAACAGTGCTAGCCACTGCATCTGCCTCCGATTCCATCAATTATACCTACGCATTAGGATCCGAAAAAGGCAAATTACATACGCTGATTTTAGAGGGAACGGCTGGGTCTTCGACTTTAAAAGATTCCGTGCGTATTTTAACTAAGCCAACGGTTGTTACAGAAGCCTTGCCTCCAGGAATTAAAGATGGTATAAATTATGTGGGGAATCGAGTGGTACTCTGTTTTTATGCTCCATCGACCTCTTTTGTTTATGCGATTGGAGAGTTTTCTAATTGGTCTGCCTTACCCGACTACTTAATGAAGCGTACTGCCGATGGATTGCGTTACTGGATTGATTTAGGAGTTCAGGTGCCCGGGAAAGAGGTGGCCTATCAGTTTTGGGTAGATGGCAATTTAGCTGTAGCTGATCCATTAACAGAGAAAATTTTGGATCCTAACAATGATAAATTTATTACATCTACCACCTATCCGGGTCTTAAAAGTTATCCAGTAGGGGCCAAGGGGATTGTGTCGGTTTTTGAGCTGGGATCCACACCATACGTTTGGAAATCGACTAATTTTACGCGCCCATCTCCTTCTAATTTACACGTTTACGAATTATTAGTTCGTGATTTCGTAGCCGATCGCCGGTATAAAACGGTGGCTGATTCCATCGGTTATTTGAAGAAGTTAGGGATTAATGCCTTGGAATTAATGCCGGTGGCAGAGTTTTCAGGAAATGATTCTTGGGGATATAATCCCATCTTTTATACGGCGCCAGATAAGGCTTATGGGACAAAGAATGACTTGAAATACTTGATTGATAAATGCCATGAAAATGGGATTGCGGTCATTATGGATATCGTTTTGAACCAGGCGGATTTTGAGAATCCGTATGTAAAGATGTACTGGGATGGGGCTAAACCTACGGTATCGAGTCCTTTCTTCAATCCTACTGCGACGCATCCCTTTAGTGTCTTCTTTGATTTTAATCATGAGAGCCTACATACCCAATGGCTGGTTGATCTGGTAACCAAGTTTTGGATAGATGAATACAAGATAGATGGGTATCGTTTTGATTTGTCCAAAGGTTTCACACAAACGCCATCAGGTAGCAATGTAGGTCAGTGGGGCCAATATGATGGATCACGCGTGCGCAATTGGAAACGAATTTATGATAAAATTCGCAGCTATGATGCGTCCGCATATGTCATATTAGAGCATTTTGCCGCAAATAATGAAGAGAATGAATTAGGAAATTATGGCATGCTTTTGTGGGGCAATAGCAAGTTTGACATGACGCGTGTAGTTCAAGGTTATACACAGGATTTAAGCCAAATTTCCTATAAGACAAGAGGTTTCATGAATCCTAGCGTCATGAGTTACATCGAATCGCATGACGAGGAGCGATTGATGGTGGAAATAGCTTCTGGGGCTAAAAAGACATTTACAGCACAAGAAAGAATTGAGCGAATGAAAATGGCAGCAGCCACTTTTTTCACCATTCCAGGGCCTAAACTAATTTGGCAATTTGGCGAGTTGGGTTATGATGTGTCCATCAATGAGAATGGTCGAACTGGGGCGAAGCCCTTGAAGTGGAATTATGCTCAGGATTCAGAGCGTGCAAAATTATTAAAAGTATATCAACAGTTGGGAGCTTTGAAAACGTCGAAACCAATTTTTACAACGACTGATTTTACTGTAGGTTCGCTTTCTGTGGTGAAGCGAAATTTATTAACAAGAGGATCAGAACACTTATTGGTCATTGCTAACCCGGATATCAATCCTCAAGTTGTTTCTGCTAGCTTCCCTAAAACAGGTACCTGGTACGATTATTTTAGTGGGAAATCGTTTGAAGTAAATGATGCGGAGGCAAAGATGAGTTTATTGCCAGGAGAGTTTCATTTACTGACCAATGTGGCATGGAATACAACAAATCTGGGTTTAGTACCTTGGTCCACTCCCGATTTTAATATTCTGGGTGTGGAGCAGGAATCTCAAAGTCTGAAACTTTATCCAAACCCTGCTCGTGATTTAGTTAAACTAGACTGGGATTCCGCAGCAGCAGGTGAAACAATACTCAAATTGATGGATTCGATGGGTCGTGAGGTATTTCAGAAAAATTTAACTCAAACCAAGGGATTAAATTCGACGACTATTTCAGTAGAGCATATGTCCAAAGGGAATTATTTCATTCAAATCAATAAACAGCGTGCTAAACTATTTATCCAGTAATATGAAAAAAATCGCCTTCTTGCTGCTTTTTTCTAGCTCATTATTTTCACAAACAAAATCGGATTTATCTGGGGCTGCGTCCTTGTTTGATATTCAATTCACTACCCAGGAATTAGATACGCTTTATTCAGATGTGGTGGATAATCTAGCGAACTACAAAGCGATGCATGCGTTGTCATTAAATAACAATGTACCCTTGAGTCTTTGGCAAAATCCTAGACTTCCGGGAATGAAATTTGATCAGACGCAGCGACCGGTGGTTTGGCCGTCGGTTAAAGCTACATTACCTGCAAAAAAATCTGATTTAGCTTTTTATTCCATCGATCAGCTCGCGCATTTAATCAAGTCAAAACAAATCACTTCGGTCGAATTAACGCAGTTCTTTATTGAACGAATCAAGAAACACGGAGAGACTTTGCAATGCGTCATTAGCATTCAGGAGGATTTGGCATTAGCGCAGGCACGTCAGGCTGACAAGGAAATAGCCAGTGGTAAATACCGAGGTTTATTACATGGAATACCCTATGGTTTGAAGGATTTGTTTGCGGTGAAAGGCACAAAGACGACCTGGGGAGCAGCTCCTTACAAGGATCAGGTGATCGACGAGGATGCCTATGTTTATTCGAAATTGAAAGAATCAGGGGCCGTTTTAGTCGCCAAATTCACGTTAGGCGCTTTGGCGATGGGTGATTACTGGTATGGCGGTAGGACAAAAAATCCTTGGAACCTAAGCTATGGTTCTTCTGGTTCCTCCGCAGGTTCCGCTTCGGCTACGGTTGCCGGATTAGTTCCCTTTGCGATAGGTACCGAGACCTGGGGCAGCATCGTTTCGCCTTCTACCACTTGTGGTGCGACTGGTTTGCGACCTACCTTCGGAAGTATTAGTCGTTCGGGTGCGATGGCATTGAGTTATAGTTTAGATAAAGTAGGACCTATTTGCCGTTCCGCAAACGATGCTGCGATTGTCTTTCATTATTTACATGGAACGGATGGAAAGGATCTAGCGGCAGTTAATATGCCTTTTAATTACGTATCGAATCGCCCATTGAAAGGGATGAAAATCGGCTATGCGAAGAATTATTTTGACAAAATTAAAGACACCACACGCAGCGAATGGAAAGTCTTAGCTGATCTTAGAAAACAGGGTGTGGAACTAATTCCAGTAGAATTTCCAGATGAAAAAGCCTATACGTTTAATATCATGGATGTAGTGATCGGAGCAGAATGTGCAGCACAATTTGATGAGATGACGCGTAAAAATATCGATGATCAACTTACCCGCCAAACCAAATACGATTGGCCTAATCAATTCAGAACGGCTCGTTTTGTGCCAGCTGTAGAATACATCAATGCCCAACGACACCGGTATCTTTTAATGCAAGAAGTAAACAAAGTTGTGTCACAATATGATGCGATTATCTGTCCATCTCGCGGTGGAGGAAACCAATCAGCGATCACGAATTTAACCGGACATCCCGTCGTGTGCGTGCCCACAGGTTTAGACGCTAAAAATAATTTACCCACCGGTATTTCCTTCGTAGGAAAACTATACGATGAGGGTACTTTATTGCGTATTGCTCAGTTTTACCAAGATCACACCAAACACGAGGAAACTCATCCAGAAAAATTCTTGAATTGATTGATTTATAGTAGTTTATAAGTTTATTTTTTCTAATTTGGAACAAATAAACCTATAAAACTATTGAATCATGAGCATCTCCAGACGTGGCTTTTTGGAAAAAAGCGCCTTAGCATCCAGTTTTTTTATTGTTCCTCGCCACGTATTGGGTGGAAAAGGATTTTTAGCTCCCAGTGACAAATTACTCGTAGCGGGTATAGGTGTAGGAGGAAAGGGAAAGTCGGATTTGAAAAAATTCTATGAAAGCGGAAAGGCAGAAATTGCTTTTTTATGCGACGTAGATGACCGTCAAGCAAAGGATTCGGTAGCGGCTTATCCGAAAGCAAAATACTACAAGGATTGGAGAAAAATGATGGAGGTCGAGTCGAAAAATTTCGATGCGGTTTCTGTTTCAACTCCCGATCATAACCACGCCGTTCAGGCGATGGCTGCCATGCAATTAGGCAAACACGTATATGTTCAAAAACCGATGACTCACGATATTTATGAGGCGCGCATGTTAACGGCGGCGGCTGATAAATACAAAGTCGTGACTCAAATGGGAAACCAAGGGTCTTCTGGTGATGGAGTAAGACAATTAGTGGAATGGTATGATGCCGGAATTATCGGAGATGTGCATACGGTCCAAATTTGGACGAACAGACCCATCTGGCCTCAAGGTATTCCTTGGTCTACGGCAAAGCCACCCGTACCGACAGGATTGGATTGGGATTTATGGTTAGGAACCGCACCATATAAGGACTATGTAGATAATTTAATTCCAGGCTCCTGGAGAGGCTGGTGGGATTACGGTACAGGTGCGCTAGGTGATTTAGGATGCCATTTAATGGAGGCTCCTTTCCGTGTTTTAGGACTTAAATATGCCTCAGATGTGCAGGCGAGTGTGGGTAGTGTCTTTACGGCTTTTGGCCAAAGAGGTGTATTCCCAGACAGCTGCCCTCCATCAAGTCACGCAACTTTAACCTTCCCTAAAACGTCGAAGACGAAGGGACCAGTGACTATGCATTGGATGGACGGTGGAATTAAGCCAGAACGTCCGGAGGAATTAGGGCCAGACGAACTATTTGGCGATGGAAACTCGGGTATCTTGTTCATCGGTACAAAAGGGAAAATGATGGCCAGCGAATATGCAGCTAATCCACGATTATTGCCTTTAACACGAAATCAAGAAGTAAAAGTCAAGCAAAAATTAGAGCGAGTACCCGGCAGCGCTGATGGACACTACGCTCAATGGGTGGAAGGCGCGATTGCTGGTTATGGCAACAAGCAATTAAGTTCTCCATTCGAATTAGCAGGGCCATTAACGGAAGCCATCTTGATGGCAAATTTAGCTATACGCGTGGCAGATATGCCATTCCCTCGTCCCACAGGAAAGGGAAATCACTATCCTGGTTCGAACACGAAATTATTATGGGATAATGAGAATATGCGCGTGACGAATTTCGACGCCGCGAATCAGTTCGTTAAACGTACGTATCGCGAGGGCTGGAGTTTAGGCGTGTAAAAGTATATAGATGAGGTCTCATAGAATTTGATTAATTTCAGGTTCTATGAGACTTCTTATTTTATTATTGATAAGCACTAGTTTATTCGCTCAAAAATCGGTGTCCGATTTAATCGCGTCATCTGAATCTATTAAGGGGAGCGCGGCCTATTTATCTACCCCTTTCGTCACTGCTGGCGATAAATTATATCTCGTGGGTCACCAGGACGGGACATTTCCTGCTTTAGGTTGGCATGTGAAGGATGAGATGGGAGGGATTTGGGCGCACCCAATAAAATTACTAGACGGTTTCGAAGCATCTTATCAGGATGGAGGTAAGCTAATTCAGCTTGATCGGGCCTCTCAGTTTATTAATTATCCGTTTGCAAATCAGCAAGTTTACGCGGGGTCAGAAATTCAAGTTAGACGATTTCAATTTGTTCCTGATGGTAAGAAGGCAGTCTATGTAGAATATGTTTTTATGAATAAAACCCCAGTCAAAAAGTCCATAATGTTTTCTTTAGTCACGCGTTCGAACTTGCGACCTGTGTGGATAGGGGAGAGAACTGGGATGGTAGATTCGAAGGATATGGCCCGATTTGTTAAAGGCAAGACGGTGGTGAAGGACTCTGCAAATAATTGGTTCACCGTGGTGGGTAGCTCCTTTTCTGCTACATCTGTGGCCTTACCTCGAAACCCAGCAAAACCGAACGCCGCCGTTTCTAAATCCACTTATTCGCTGGAAATTCCGGCCAATGGAAGTTTATTAATTCCATTCGTCATTGCGGGTTCTGTCACTTCTGAGGCAGAAGCTTTAGCTACTTTTTCGAATGTAGTAGAAAATGGCGCTCAACTAGCCCTCGCTAAAAAACAGCGCTATGAAAAAATAGCCGCAAAATCTGAAATTAAACTATCAGATGCACGATTAACCCAGGCGATGCGTTGGTTAAAGTACAATGCGGATTGGCTTACTACTGATGTAGATGGTATTGGTCGCGGAATTACGGCAGGCATGCCTGATTATCCTTGGTTTTTTGGTGGGGATATGACTTATTCCTTGCAAGGATTAATTTCCTCTGGCAGAAAGGATATTGCTTACAGCACGATTGATTTGATAGCGAAACTATCTGAAAAAACGAATGGAAACGGTCGCATCGTGCATGAAGTCAGTACAAATGGAGCAGTCTATAATCCTGGAAATGTGAACGAGACACCGCAGTTTGCCTCCTTAATTTACAAGGTGTATTGTTGGACGGGCGATCAGTCATTTTTATCGAAGTATTTTCCCCTGGTTGAAAAAGGCCTCGAATGGCTAGAGCAGCAGGACAAGGATCACAATTTGATTCCGGATGGGAATGGAATGATGGAGATTCACGGATTAGATTCTGAGATGATTGATGTGGCCGCTTACTCTGCGAAGGCCTATTTAGATGCGTCCAAAATGGCTCTTGAACTAGGTCGTACAGAATTATCTCGTGATTATTTTGCCCAATACGAAGCTATTCGAATAAAAATTAATAGTGATTTTTGGGTACCCTCCTCTAATTCATATGCAGATTTCAGGGGCACTAAAGTCCAAGCATTGCAATTAACGCAAGATGCCATTGAACGGGCAAAGGGATTAAATAATAATTGGGCAGTAGAAGAATTACAGGCGTTGCAAAAACAGATCAGTGCAAATCCAGATACAACAAAACGGGGTTTTGTGCTTCACCATAATTGGGTAGTGAATACGCCCATGGAGACAGGATTAGCTGATGCTGAAAAAGCCTCCAAAGCCTTGAAAACCGCGGAGAAGTTCCGTAATAAATTTGGGATGTATGTAACCGGAATTGATCGTTCTGAAAATTCAGAAAAAGCGGAATCGTATGCTGCCAAAGTAGGGAAATCCGAATTTACTTACACCGGAACCGTAATGACTTTGCCCACTGGAGTACAGGCGATTTCAGAGAATAAGTATGGTCATCCGAATGCTGCTTATGATTTAGTCCAAAGCATGTTGCGGACTTTCTCTTTTGCCTTACCTGGTTCAATCTATGAAGTTTCTCCTGATTATGGAATGATGACTCAGGCCTGGAACAACTTTGCGTTCGAAGTGCCCGTGATTCAACAGTTTTTCGGGATTCAACCTTTGGCCTATAAAAAAGAAATACATTTGCAGCCTTCCTGGCCTGATTCCTTACCTTCAGGAGTTATTAAAAACGTGGAAATAGGGGATAACTTAGTGACTGTTTCGTATGCTCGTTCGGCAAAAAGAAGCACCTATATTTTAAAGCAGTCAAAACCATGGACGATACATTTTAGTCCTAGAACTGGTAGCTACAAACGTTGGATGTTAGATGGAAAACTAGTGGAGCCTACATTAGTGGATGGCTGGCCTACACTTAAATTAAAGGGCTTGCAACATCATCTGGTTTTAATGGATTAGCTTATAGGATGGGCCTTATTGTGTGGGCGGCTACCCAATTAATGTCGATTTGATTCATAGCTACAAGCTATCAATTTTCGACTAGTATCCTATCTCTCTGGCACTCTTAAGTTCTAAATTGATAAATGACTGAATAAGTATTTAGAAATCGTAGAGACTTGGCTATTTTTGTTTAAAATATCAAAATATGAGAAAACTATTATTACTCTTATTGTTCTTTTGGGGTACAAAAAGTATTGTTTTTGCTCAAGGAACTTCACAGGATTTTTTGAATAATTATTTTTTCAAACAAGTGCCTTTGGCAAACAACTCTTTCAAGTTTGAGCTGGCAAAAGTAGTCTTGGGAAATACGACCTATCTTAATAACGATAATTATGATGAAAATTTAAGGCAATCTGGGATACTAAGTTTACCTGAAATTTTAGACGTTGAAGATTTTACTTTTTATGGAGTGAAGCCTAATATTAAAATTCAAGATTCTACTCGATTTAATCGATTAGTTACCGCAAATACAAAGGAATGGTTTAATGCCAAAATGCCTAAAATAGAGGTATTGAAAAATAAATTGATGACAATTTCTTACCCAGACTCTACAGAGGAGTCTTTTTTATTAAATGTAAAACAGCCTTCCATTGAGGATGACAATAACAATAAAAGGAAAATTTTGCAAATGGAATTAGCCAATGAAGAAGTGAAGGCTGATGGTTCTAATAATACGGCTAGGGATATTGTTTGGCGGTTTTTTGTTATTAACAATGATTGTTATTTGGCGTTAAGTAAGAAGCAATTAGAAAGGCTAAAGGTTCAGTTATTTTCTTCAAATGAAGGAGTCTTACTTTTAACAAGTGATGGAGAGGAAGAGTTAGTATCCCAGCAGAGTTTTAATTACTATAAGGAAAGAAAAACTTCTGGCAATGGATTATATATTGGCAGAGATAAAGATCCATTTATGGACTCAGGGTATTACATTGATCCTGACAATATGATCTTTTTATTCAAGCTAAAACAAAATTAAACACAAAAGGCTTCCCATCACTAGGAAGCCTTTTTTATAGATTAGCTTCGAAAGGAATCGATTCGTACGCGACCCCAGCCTCATCTTAGGTACCGGAAACCTACATCATTACAAAAGTTATTATTCATTCAAATGTTTTTTGAAGAAATTTATTGTTCTACTCCACGCTAAATCGGCCGGTTCTTTCTGATAGCGCGCTGGGGAAGAGTCATTATTAAAGGCATGCTGTGCCCCTTCATAAATAAACAATTGATAATCAATCTGATTACTTTTCAGCGCATTTT
>JACCDJ010939909.1_pt1 | contig 22585 bp, 25 predicted proteins | sample 7444481 | NCBI WGS metagenome assembly JACCDJ01 (sample SAMN15323435, study PRJNA562643) | freshwater metagenome | isolation source: river surface water | place: USA:Blue River Watershed | collected 2017-08-15 | reverse complement strand
ATTTATTCAAGTTTACCATAAAAAGTTGTTGACAAAGGGCTTGACATGTGATACAGTCCACGGTGTAGCCCGGTTGATGATGTTAATGGATTTTAATTCCTTTATTATCTTCTAGTTCAGCTAAGGCCTCCATCATATCTTGGATATCTTCCTTATCTTTCTCTTTAGATTCTTTCAAAGCTTTATTCATTTGCTTCACGGCATTAGTATAGTATTCTTCAAAATCTTCATTCGGTTCCATAGTGCAAAGAATCTCAGAGTTTTTAATAACTACTGATTTTTCTTTCATAATGGCTAATGGCAACCAATGTTCCATTACAAGATTCTGGTTACGCAATTCAAACATCATCGGATTGGTAAGTTCCACTTCACCATTGGGTTGGTCACCCATATCATGTTTATAGAAAACATTACTGATTACATCCAATCCATCTTTGAATCTTACAATTTTAACTGTCATTTTTTAAGTCCTATATTGTAAATTTTAAAAGGGAACTTCTCCTCAGTATATATCTTTACTCGTTCCACGAAGTGGCGCAATGTAAAGTTCATGTGTTTTTTGTGTCTGAGGTCGTCTGCGATATCGTAGAGTGTTGCAACTTCTTTGCCTTCCGATTTACGAAGACCTCGTCCAATAGATTGAAGATTGCGAACTCGTGACTTTGACGGAGATGCGAAAATAATGTTATGCAAGTTACGAATATTAATTCCAGTAGAATAAGTGCCATAAGAAGCCACAATAATTGCGTCACTTTCCTTCTCCATGATTGCCCGAACCCTTTCTCGGTCTTCCGTGTCCACGCCTCCGTGGACGAAATAAACATTTCTGCCGTTAAGTTTTTCGGCAGTATTAATCATATCATACAATACAGTACCGTGTTTTTCTACCTGTTGGAACAATACCAGTGAGTTTTTATCCATACTCAATGCCAAATTGCGTATGAATTTATTACGAGACTCACATTTAATCAGGTATTCCATTTCTTCCTGATATGTCCACTTGGTACTATCTTCACAAACATCATCAGGATGTTTCAATATCAAACACTTGATATCAAAAGCAGTTACTTTACCCTGTTCAATAAGTTCTTTTGTTGTGATAATTTGTTTTGCAGGACCAAATAGACCTTCCAAAACCAACTTATGTGTCTTGGTTCCGTCCAAAGTACCAGTCATACCAATACGATATTGTGTATTTGATAGTGAGGTCATAATCGTGGTCAATGATTGAGCCTTGAACAAGTGTGCTTCGTCACCAATAACATAATCAAACTGTTCAAAGAATTCTTTAGGCATTTTAAACAGAGATTGCCATGTAGATATAGTCAACGACTTGTCTGTTTCTTTAACCATGCCTTTGTAATCATAGATTTTATGTACATTATCTTCAACATAGAAACCATTGTGAGATGAGTAATCTTGGAAGTCTGTATACATTTGTTCAACCAAAGATGTGGTCGGAACAATCATAAGACCTTTGAGTTGTTGATAATTATGCAACTGTCTATACAATAGATATGCAATCAGGGACTTACCAGACGATGTTGGAGACACGAACAGTGCTCGGTGTGACTGCATGGAGTGTACGAATGCTTCCAACTGGTGCGGATGCACTTCCAATTTCTTTCCTTGTGAGTGTATATTGAGTTGTTCTGCAAACTTCTTTGCGTGATACATTGAGAATTCAGATTCAACAATGTTATCCTCATAACTATATTCTCTATCTTCACAGAAAGATTTGATGTATGGAATTAAACCAAGATATATTTGTTGTGTTTGTAGATTGAACAAACGAATCTTACCGTCCCAAATTTTATTCCTAAAGGCAGGAACAAACTGGAAACCCGGTACAAAGAAGGTGAAGAACTGAGATAGTTCCATCGCCACATGACGTTCACAGGTCACTTTGGCATATACACCGTCTTTTTTGGTTACAACAACATCACTGGCCATTTACAAATTTTTCCCATGAAATAAAATCACGCAGCTGCCATGTTCTTTGTTTCAATTCACTCATAATAGATTCAATAACTGATACGACTTCTTCATGGTAGACCTTTTTTTCAAGCAACTTGATAAGGTCTTTGTCTGCTTCTAAGTATGTATTAATGTCGGATTTGAGTGTAAATTGAAATGGTTCCCAACCATATTCATCCAATTCTTCTTGTGTAGTTTTGCCTGTATAGTATTCCCATTTAATCTTACGCATACGCAGATAATCAAAGTGTGCCTTCTTTGAGGCAATCTTGTGTTTGGTCAACTCGGCAAGATACTTACTATGTAGTGTGGGAATCTTCAATAATTCTTTAGATGGCTCTGTTTGATCCATGACCGCATCTACTTCCCACCATTTTAAAATACGCTCTAAATTTTCCATAATTAATAATAAAAACAAATAATGTAGATTATATCAGAAGTCAATCACAAAGGCAATACTTCGTAGTAATTAAAGTTAAATGTTACCGTAGAATAAATGATAGTATCGGCAGACTGTGTGGTATCGAAATTGATATCACTCATGTCAGTTGGAAATACATTCCAGAATTGTATACGAGCAATCGGATTGTTCAATGCGGATAATACAGTAAGTGTTGCATCTGATGTTGTCTTACCGCCTTGCAGTTCCAACAATCTCTTTCTTTCATCCATATTTGGGTGTGCCAATGCCAAGAACCAGTCATACATGTTTTTCCACGCAGTCAATTCTTCATCGACAATATAAGTAATATTCAGATTACTAAATGACAACTTGTGACCTGGGTAACTAATATCCAAAGTTGGAGTATTGAATGGCGCAGAACCCATTGACATACCAGGTAGATTAACTTGTTGACAGAAATACGGTACCGCACCAGCTCTATTAAATGTCAATAGAAATTTACTGGGTTGTAACGGGTTTGTATTCTGTGGATTTCTGTTAAGAACTGTCATTGTTTCTCCTATACTATTATTTAGGAGCCAAAAAAAAGGGTCACCGAAGTGACCCTTTCAATATCTCTCTTAACGGAGATTACATCAAGTTTTTAACTTGGAAGATACGGTAGTAAACGTTTGAACGAGAGTTCAAAGCACCGTTACCAACTGTTAGACCTGTTGCAAATGGGTTAGCAACCATGCCGTAACGAGTCTTGAAACCAATCTTTGGTTGGAATGTGTACTGGTCAACAGCACGAACCATTTGTAGAGGTACGTATGGGCAGTAGAACAAACCAGCGTCATAAGGAGAAGTACCCTTATAACCAACTGTTACCAATTCTTGGTTAGATGTGTAACCGCCGAAGTATGGGTCGATGTAGACCTTGATACGACCGTGCAACAAACCAGCGAAGGTGTTACCAGTGTCATCAACTTGCAAGTCAGCAGACAATGCAGGTGTGTACTGCAACACGCCAGCCATAGCCATAGCAGATGCAACGTCTGAAGAAACAATCAGAACGTTACCTTTACCACGACGAGTTTGTTTTGCAATAACGTTTGCATCACGTTCGATTTGGAAAATCAAACCTTTGAAACGTTCAACTGACCAACGACCGTTAGAGTCTGTGTCCAAGTCGAAAGCACCAGCAGTTGTAACACCGTACTGAGCACCTGCAACAGCAGTTGTGTAGATTGTACGGATAACTTCACGGTTGATTTCAGCCAAGATTTCTGTTGACAGAATGTTTGACAATTCTGTTTCAGCATCCAAACCATGGATTGCCTTCAAGTCTTGTGCCAATTCAAGTGAGTATTCTGCCTTCAAAGCACGGCTTTGAGCAGTAACTGTAACCTTCTCGATAGAGAAAGCCATTTGATTGAACATACCTGTGTCGGTGTCAGCACCCAAACCTTCGGCACGTGATGTTGGCATACCGATACCAGTTGTGTAACTGTTAGCAGTCAAGTCAGCACCAGCGTTTGTACGAACGTCTGTTGTGTTGTTACCACGGAAGCCATACAAGTTACCAGATGAACCAGCACCTGAGAAAATTGTGTTAGCTTCGTTGAAGAAGGCTTCGTTAGAGTCACCTGTACCAGCTGTACCCATCGCATTGTACTTAGCACGCATTGCGAAGATAAGGCCTGTAGGACCAGTCATTGGCTGAACGCCAGCAACGTCATACGCAATCAAGTTTGGCAACGCACGGCGTACCAAAGAAATCAAGATTGGGTCGAAATTCTGAACACCACCGCCTGTTGCGTTTGTTGGCACAGCGCTGTATGTTGTTTCATTCAACTGCTGAGCAGCAGCTGACATTTCACGTTGTTGGTTTTCCAAAACCAAAGCTGTAACAGCTTTCTTGTATGGATCTTTAATTGCTTCCAATTCTGGGTGTTCCAGAACTGGTTGCCACTTTTGTTGTAATTCTTCAGATAGAAACATTAGTTTTCTCCTTGTTAGTTTCTTTTAGATTCGGTAATTTTTATTTATTTTACCACAGATTTTGAGATTGCTGATGCGGCAGCATTAATCAAAGGATCAGCTGATGCAGTTGTTTTAACTACTGGCTTATCTTCTTCGATTTGTACTTCCTCATTCAATGCAGAACTGTCAGCAGCTTTAACGGCTTCAGTGAAATACGATGTTCTCAATGTTACCAGTTTGTCTGCAAATTCTTCATCGGTAGTAAACTCAACACTCTCTGCAAGTGACTTCATTTTTTCTACCTGTGTCTGCGTTAGGCCTTCACATACTGCATGGATCGCCTCATTCTTTTTGTGTTCGTTCAATTCTTTGCGTAATTCAACGGCAGATTGGATTTCTTCATTAACTTGAGCTTCCAATTCTTCAACTTTGTTTGTCAATTCTTCTACGACATCCACTTTTTCTTCTGGGATATCAATGTAGTGTTCAACGAACAAGTTCTTCAAACCAGCAATGAATTCTTCTACGATTTCAGCACGTAGACCTTTTTCGATTGCCAATGTGTTTTCTTTAACCCATTCTTCTGCCATGTAACCGATGTAGTCGTCCAACTTTGCAGACAAGTCGTTCTTAACTTCTTCAACGGCTAATTCAAATTCTTCAAACAAAGCTTCTTCAACTTCTTCCATCATTGCTTGTGTACGAGCAATAACAGCAGCTTCAAAAATTGTAGATGCTTTTTCTTTGAATTCTTCTGATAGTTGTTCACCAGACAATAGAGCAGAAACGTCTGCGTCCATATCTTCTTTCATCTTTTGTTTCTTCATCATAGCCTTGATAAGTTTCTTATCTTGTGCTTCATCTTCATGCTTTTCTTCTTTTTCTTCTTCCACAACTTCTGTTTCTTCAGCATAAGATTGGAATGTGGCACCTGGGTTAGCATGGAATGTTTGTTGTGCTAGTTTAGCCTTAACACGGTCACGGATGTTTTCGTATGAAGTTGCGTCTGCTTGAGCAACTGCATTTTCAGAACCTTGTGTTTCTGCTGGACCAGATAACTTAGAACCAGATTCTGCACCAACTGGTGGTGTTGCACCTGGAGGTGTTGCTGTTGGAGCACCTTTTGTATAGTCTGGCTTATCATCGTCTTTTTTGTCAACAACGCCAGCAACTTCACCAACATCTTTTGTGCCATAGGCAACTGATGTGTCTAGTTTTTGTGGACCATCTTGACCGCTTTTCTTAGATGCAATGTTCGCATCGAAAGTTTCTTTTGCACCTTCTGTCAAAATTGCTTTAGCGGCGTCTGTCAGATTAAATTTTCCCATTTTGAGAATCTCCTTGATTTTTATATTGGATATTTATAATTAAAGTTTTTTGATGAGGTTTTCAAACAACTTTAGACTTACTTCTTCAATTTCTTTACGAGAAGCTTGACGAATTTCCTTCTTCGCTTCTTCAAATTGTTGTTCTGTCCAGATGCCATTTACCATCACCCATTCTTTACCTTCCATGATACCTTGCACAAAAGCGCCTGGTGCAGAAGGGTCTGCTACAATATCTGCCGCTGTGGCCAGATGAAAGTCTCCTTGAACAACATTGATGCCATTCTCCATCTTTAGTGAACCCATACCACGTGAAGACACGCCGAGTTGAGCACCACCTTCGATTAGGTTTCTGGCAATATTGCCCATTGGTGTTTCAAGAATTTTAGCTTTGCCGATCCATGCATTACCTTCTTGACGTAGGCCAACAATTAAATGTGACACACGGTCTAAGTTGATGGAAGGTGTATCTGGGTGTCCCAGTTCACCAAAGGCACGATTTTTAGATACATATTCTTCTGTGTAACGAGCAACTTCATTACGCATCGTTTCTTCTTTGTACATGCGTTTGTTGCGGTTAACAGCTTCTGCGACAAGGAAAGGACCCTCAATGTATAGGGTTTTCTTTCCGTCTTTTTCTTCTGTTAAGTAATTTACATTCTCAACAAGTTCTTTAATGAGTTTCATAGGTTACCTTAAGGACGAATGTTGTACGGAGCATAGTTGAATGCTGCAGGATCATTGAACTGACCACGCTGGTAGTATTCATTTTCTTTACGGAATTCCGCAACAATCGTATAGCCGTTACCAGATTGCATACCAGTGGTTGTTATACCAATGTCTCCATTGCAACCCGCTGTACCTTTTGCGTTGTTTGGAATAGTTGTCCAGTTGTCCATGCCATCATACTCACCACCACCACTAATATACATCAGTGTTTTTGGTGTGTCTGCATTCCAAGTTAGTTTGATTGTAGAACTATTTGGACAATCATACCATATGCGATTCAATGCTAGACCGTAATATGGTAGTGGTCCTGTGTTAGCTGTTGATGACAACAGATTGCCTTTGGAACTGTCCATAGCACCATACAATGTATTTGCTTGAATACGAACTGCGTTTGCTTCTTGACCACTACCATCAAAAGATGCTGTCAACTTAATAACAACATGTTCTGTGGTGTCTTTAATGACTTGATATTCGTATGAGTTTGCCATTATTTTTTCCTATTATTGTGCTTGTGTAATTGCTACATCATCAGCAGTTGCCATTGAATCTGGCTGATTAAACATAGTCTTTGCAACTTCCATTTTCTTTGCTTCAATATGTGCCATTACTTTGTCTTGCAAAGCTGAGTAGAAAGCATTACGCATTTCTAGTGCTTGGTCGTTTTCTGCGTAGTCGATGATTTGTCTTGTTGTCATAATTTTCTCCTAATGAAATATTTATAGTATTCGCTTCAATTTAGTAAATGTGTTATCTTCTTTCAGACTCAAATCACCTTTAACATTACTTGATTCTGACTTTGATTTATCTTTTGGTTTGGAACTTGTGTTTGAAGAAGATGAAGAACTGCCACCAGATTGCGTTGGTTCTTGCGGCATTGCATTGGCCATTGCCACTTGGTTCTCTGCATCAACTTGACCTACCATTTGTGCCTGTGCAACTTGGTTGGTTACTTCAACTGGCAATCCGTTTCCGTCTGCCTTTTCTTGTTCCATTTCACTTTCCATTTCGGCAATTTCATCATCATTCATACGCAATACATTACGTTGAATCCATGCTTGAGAGAAATAACGACCTGTGTATGGATCAACTGATGCCAATAATTGCAATCTGTTGGTCATCAACTCTGCATCTTTTAGTTCAGAGAAGTTGTTGTCTTTGATGAAGTCATAGTGAATGTTTTCTTTGAACAAGTCCCATTCTTCTGATGTACATATACCTTTTAGTACACATTGCACACGCAATGCTTGGTCAAATACTTCAGAGAACTTGTTGCGTAGACGGTCAACAAACTTGGAGAACTTTAATTCATCACGGGTGATTTCACCTGTACGACCTAAAGAGAAACCGGAAGTCTCAGGATTCAATCTGGAGATAGGAACACAAAGAGCTTTGTATAGTTTCTTCTCAAAGTATTTAACATCTTCCAACTCACCTAGGTTCTGTCCACCTGGTAGTGTGGTGATTTCTGTACCCTTACCACCTTCACGGCGAGGTAACCAGAAGTCTTCCATCATGGACATAAACTTACGGTCATCACGGACTTCACCTGTGTTGGCATCATACACCAACTTGTTCTTGTACTTGACCATGATATCACGTAAGTATTGTTCTGCTTTTAATTTTGGTAAGTTACCAACATCAATGTAGAAGATGCGGCGTTCTGGTGCACGAGAGATACGATAGATAACTGTCGCATCTTCAATCATACGCAATTGGTTAAGAGGTTTAATTGCCTTGTGTAGGTAACTCAACACAACAGCTCTACGAGAATCCATCAAACCAGACACAACGTTAACGATGGAGTCTGTGGTAATACGAACACCAACAGGTCCAAAATTGGATGAAGATGCGGTTACCACTTTGTCGTTGTAAATGTAATATTCATTTACAGTTTTCATTACCTCTGCGCCTGTGCGTTCATCTTTTTGTTTCTTAATCTCACGCACCTTACGCAAACGGCGTGGATCAACATAACGCAATTCTTTGATACCTTCTTGTGGTTTCTCACGGTCAATAATCATATGGTAGAATAAACGACCATCAACATAGAACCTACGGAAAATATCCTGTGCCATATTGTTGTAGTTCATCATTCGTAGAATGGTTTGGAACTCACCTTTGATGGCGTTTTTAATTTTTTCTGGTTGTTTTAGATTGTCTAACACAATCTCGATAATTTTGCCGTCATCATCTTGACAAATGGCTTCATTAACTATGTCATCTATCGCTGACTCAATTTCTGGTTGCATTGCCATTTCACGATAACGGGAAATTAATTCAACCTCATTCTTAGCTGTACCGTCTAAGTCTACATATGTGCCGTAGTATGCGGCAGATGTAATAGTTAATGCGCCGTCTTCCTGTGCGGGAGGCGTAAACGATTGTTGGGTTTCTTGTTCTTCATCATCTCTCTGACGAGAAATTGTGAAACCAAAAAGTGAAAATTTATTAGGTGTTGCCATATTTTTTAAATAATAATAAAATCAAGAAAACATAAAAGGAGGACCGAAGTCCTCCGTATAAGTCATTAGGTTGTTGTTTGAGATTGCCAGTATTGATAAGCAAATGTCACAGAGAATTCTTCAATTGTGTCATTTGAACCCCAATCCAAATCAATTGGTGCCATATCAACAGGGAAAACTCCCACAAATGTGTAACGCTTCAATTCGTTTCCAGTTTTGCCGTACTGAATAACTTCAGCATCAACAGAGTAACTGGATGGATTGCTCGCTCCTGCATCACGAACGTTTCCAGCATGACTGTTAATTGAGTTCATCCAAGATTCCATTGTATTTCTAATTGTGAAATCTTCATCGTTGATGACTGTAATTGTCCAGTCTGGGAATGTTCTGTTACCTGCGAACTTCAGTTCACGACCAAAGTATGGTACTGAAACCATACCTACGGTTGAACCTGGTAGTTGTGCGGCTTTAGCCATAAAAGTTGCCTTTTGGCTAGCAGCAACACCGTTTGCAACTAATGCTGGGAATGTTAGAGAGACTTGAAACAGATTGGGACGGGCACCGTCACCAACCATGTTCGCTCTAAATTCTGCTACGTTAAATGCCATTGTAATCTCCTAGTTATGATTTATTTATTAAGCCACACCAACGATGGTGTTGAAGTCTACACCAGTTCCAACAGCAACAAAGTTCAATTGAATGAAGTTGACTGAACGAGAAGGCTTGATATAAATGTCACCAACAAACTGGTTGGAATCTATAACTTGTGCTGTGTTATTGGTTGTATCGCATACCACTTTGAAGTCTGTGATACCACGGCGACCTTGAACATCACGCAAGAATGGAGTAACAGTAGAAACAAACTGAGCACGAGTAAACTCATCGTTTTGTTCAAACAATGAGAATTTAGCAGAAGTTGCGATTGCCTTTTCCAATACCAAGAATAGTCTGCGGACATTGATACGGTCAAACGCAGATGGTTTGTTTGTCAATGTTTTGTCACCAAATAACACGATACCTTGACCTGGGAATGATACAACAGGGTTTACACCTGCAGCATACAATGTGTCACGTTGTGTTTTATTTGGATTCCATGCCAACTTGATGGCGTTCTTGATTTGACCACGACTTAGACCAGCTGGTGAGAACCATGGATCACGAACTGTGTCTGTGTAAACACATAGACCAGCAATATCACCGTTCAATGGAATCCAACGGTATACATTGTTGTACTTGTCGTATTGATATTTGTAACCAGAATCTGCAACTGCATATGTAGAAGTTGTACCTAAAGAAGTCAACCAAGAAGCGATACTTGATGTTTCACTGCCTGCGTTATTCACAACAGCTGTAGATGGTGGAGATACGAAAGCAACACAATCAGCACGAGAAGCAGCAATTGATGTAATTACATGATTCTGTACGTTTGCTGTGTGGCCACCAGTTAACAATAGAGAAATGTCAACGATTTCTTTGTTATTGAATAAGTCGTATGCAGTTTCGATATTACCTTCGGTAGGCATTGCGTCAATACCACCCGCAAGAGAAATCAATTCTACATCTGGTAATGTTGTGAAGGCTGTTGATGCTGGTTGTCCCCATGTCACAACTTGAGTTGCATAATCTGGTGGATCCATCGCATAAATGTAACTTGAGTTATTGAATATTACTTGTTTCCAGTAGTTTGAAACGCCGTTGATAACTGCATTAGATGCTTTAGAAACAAATGCAAAAGTTTCCAATACTGTACCTGCTGTACCAGTGAATAGACCGTTTTCATCAATAACAACAACGTGCATTTCGTCTGCTGAACCGCCAGCTGTGTCGGCTTGTTCGGATGTTCCTGGTGCTGATGTGAAGTATGACTTGTATGTCCATGTTGCAAAATCTGTTGAGTTGTCACAAACAGCGACTTGCAATGAATTACCTAATGCACCTGCATAACGAGCAGCAAATGCACCATAAGTGCCACTATTGTTTTGATTCAAATAAGATGCTTCAAAAACATCCTTATTTTTAATTAAAACTGAGGTTGAACCTGTTGCATTTCTTGCGGTAGAACCTACTGCACGAACAACATTCAAATTATTACCATATGCCAAAAAGTTGGCAGATGTAAAGAATGATGTTGCTGTGTTAGAATCTGGTTTACCAAAACGATTAGCTAATGTAATTTCGTTATCAACTTGTATGATTGTGTCTGCTGGGCCCCACTTGAATGCCCCTGCATATGCGCCAGCTGTAGTTAAGACAGAAGGGACAACGGTAGTTTGGTCAACTTCTGAAACGTTTACGCCTGGAGAGATTTGAAACGCCATTTTTTTCTCCTTGAATTATTATGTGTTCTTCTGGTAGTTTATACCATAGAGATATTTATGAAAGGCTGGATTTACAACCTGTCTATCATTTTTCTGGTGAAAGACGCATAGGTCTCACCACCATTTGCAACTTCCCACAAATCACCGTCAATCACCTCAAAGTCATGTTCTAAACCATCTTCAATGATGGGTGCTGGAAGAACATCATCGTCCATCTGGTTCATATTTTCCAGTTGTATTTGTTTACGAATATCGTGGTTAACGATTTCTTTGAAGTACTGTTGTGTGGTTACCCAACCAAAAATAACTAGTGACATTACCAAGTCATCATTGGCACCTAGAGCCGCAGCAAAAGAGTTCTTTTGTTGTTCAAAGGTTGTCAATTCTGAATAGGTATCGAAGTCATTAATCAGTAACTTGTCGCCTTCAATCAAGGTTTTTAGGTTAGAACAACCAATTGCCTTGACCTGAGGTGACATTTTCAGACCCATTTGAATACCACGGGCAAAACCAGCAGACAGTTGTTGTGGTTTCTTATTGCCTGTGTAGACTTTCCATAGATTTTCATACTCAAAGTCGGCATGTAACGAGTCTGCCACTTGTGGATTGTTGTTGATTTCTACCAACACATACGCATCGTTGTAATATCTGGCTGCGTTATAGATGACGGTAGGGAAAAGAATAGGTGTGATAGACGAACTTGCGTATGTTGCCACCTGTTTATATGGTGTCTGTGATATATCAATAACTTGAAATGCAGAACAGTCTAGGTTCTTACCTTCAGATACGTCAACACAGATACAGTATAGGTGATCCGACTTTGCACCATCAGTTTCTTTGACTGGATGTTCATATATTTTCATCAAGTCGTGTGTTGCAATTGGATCACGGTACGCAATCGTTTGTAACTTATAACCAGATACCAGAGTATTGGATGAACCCAAGAACTCTGTTTCAAATTCTTGTCTGAACTGGCGTTCACTTGTGTTACGGATTGTTTCTTCTTTCCAAGCCTCATCACGGCCTGGTACCATAGACCAGTGAATCTCAAATGTTTTGTAGTTGTTCTTCTTGTTGATGGCATCCATCCACAACTTGTAAAACAGATTCATACCGTTCGGTGTAGACACGATAATAATCTTGGAAGTTTTACCAGATGAAATAACAGGGTAAACTGAGTTGAAGAATTCTTCAGCGATGTTGTTTGGAACGAACGCAAATTCGTCCAAGAATACTAGGTTGAAAGATCCACCACGAACAGCGGATGATGAGGTAGATGCCGCAACAATCTTAGAACCGTTTTCTAGTTCAACATTACCCTTGTTCCATGTCACAACACCTTGTTGCAACCACATAGGTAAGTTTTCATATGCAAGTTGGTATTTACCAAGAATGTCACGTGCAAGTGAACCCTTGTTGGCCAGAACTGCAACGTTTTGTGTGTCGCTGAATAGTGTCAACCAAAGAAGGTATGCAACTGAAGTGGTAGTCTTACCGACCTGACGAGGACACTTGGTGATTGAGAATCTGTTTTCGTGATATGTGCGGATCATTTCCTTTTGAAATGGCCACATCTTAAACTTCATCAGGCCTTCGTCAACGTTAACAATCGTTACATAGTTCTCCGCAAAATAAATTGGATCTAAAGAACACTTCCTGTATTCTTCAATTGTTTCTTTGGTCCATTCGACCTTAACACCAACTTTCTTTAGTAGAGGATTATCTCTATACGAGTCTTTGGCGTCTAATGAATAATCGTCATCATCATCATTTAACATTTATAATCTTGCCTCAATTTTTGTATTTGTATCTGATAATTACACAACCACTTTGGCCATTTGCGCCAGAATATGCACCATAACCACCGCCACCACCACCACTACCTGATCCTTGTATGCTGGCATTAGCAGCAAGTTTAAAAAAACCGCCAGTTGAGATGCCGCCTGTGCCACCACCACCAAGGCCACCAGCACTAAACAATGCGCTATTACCGCCACCACCGCCACCACCGGCAGCAATATAATAATTACTGCTACTTAATTCACCTAAAGTTGAACCAATTATAGGATTAATTGTTCCACCACCACCATAACCAGCGTATGCTATACCCGCAGAGTTAGCATTATTTCCTGCTCCACCGGCACCACCGCCACCGCCACCACCATAAAGGTCGTTGCCACCATAACCACCGATGTTGCCTAGACCACCACTTGAACTGGTTGGTTGTAATGCATTACCGCCTGCATAAGCTTGTGGTGTGTAAACGGAACCACCACCGGAACCGCCTGAATAAACTATACTTGAATTAGATGCCTGAACACTACCACCTAGTCCACCACCTATAGCTACATAAGTTGAAAAAGTTGTGTTTGAACCTGGACTAGCAGCCGTTAACAAACCGGATGTTCCTCCTGTTCCTCCTTGACCGATAGTAACAGTATATGATCCTGTATTCAGTGGAACTCCAGTTTTATACACAACACCACCTGCACCTCCGCCACCGCCGCCGGTAGATGAACCGCCATAACCGCCGCCGCCACCGCCTGCGACCAGCAACACTTCAACATTTGCATCGTAATTTGAAATTAAAGTGAAAGTGTCGTTTGCTAAAAAAGTGTGTATTGCGTAGTTGCCGACATATGTTATTGTTCCGCCTGTTGCGCTGGCGATGCCAAATTCATATGCGTCTTTTATTTTTAGTCCGGAAAGAGAAGTGTTCTGAATAATCATTCTTTACCTTTAAGTAACTTATTCAGTTCTGCGGTAGAGCCAACAAATATTGCTTTATCAATTTTTGTTTCACCACTTTGTTGTTTACCATCCATGGTACGCATTTGTTTTTGAACTGCCAGAAGTTCTTTGTTGGCATCTACCACATTCTTCATCAATGTCGCATAAACTTCAAATGCTCGTGGATGTTGACCTGCACTGGCAATCTGACGCAATTCTTCCATTGCATCTTTGCCGTTATCTATTAAGTCTTGTAGATTGGACTTTGTCTGTTCATAGGCATCGACCAGGTCATTCTTTAGGTCTGGACCATCCACTGGTGTGTCTTTAACAACAGGCACCAATGGTTTTGATTCCTGTTCAACAGGAGTTACATCAAAAAGTTTTTCCATGTTTTTGTCAAATGTATTCATATTTTTTCAAATTAATTAGACTCGGTTATTGTTGTGTTTGCTGTCCAAGGCGATGCTGAATTGGCATTTAATGGATCGGGAACAATATTGATTTCAACTCTTTGTGAAGGTACCACATTGTAAGAGGTGAATTTATAATTTGCGTTTGTTGATTGACCATATACCGGTTGTGAAGAAACAAAATTGCCATCTATATTTACAAGACTTAATTTATTGTTTGACCAACCGGTAACTTTCGCCGAAGCTGTTGAGTTTATGGAACTGTAACCTTGATATACCAATTCACCTATTTTGTAATCGCCGGTTCCTGTTGCAGGATTCATTGCAAATCTAACCACATCTTCACTGCCAATCTGTTCTAATATATTGGTGATAGAATTTGTAATAACATTTGTGTTTGAAACTGGACCGTAAACGAAACCTTTGACAGTAAAGTTTAGTGTCCAGATTATCAGTCTTGGATCAGATTCTCTGTTGCCTTCATATTGTGTATCATGTACTGCACTGTTGAGAATAACAGGAACTTCTTTTATAATTCCCATTTCAGGAATCAAATTCAATTTGATTGTGTAGTCTGGTGTGAAGTATGGTAAGATATGTTCGATGACTTGTGTACCATCTTCAATGTTTCTGACATACAAATATAGATTGAAATCAAAATTGTATGGTACAGGAGTATATTGACCTTTTACACCAGCGGCTGTTTGTGTGTAGTTTCTAATGTTTGTATTTTGTTTTCTGGAAGGATCATATGTTAGACCCATCATTTCAAAAGACAATCTAGGTAAAGTTACTTGAACTTTTTTGTCTAAATTATAATCTTCTTCCAGACGCAATACATAATGTTCTTTAGGTGCATATGTGATAGGTACAATAAATCTTTCCGATTCAGAGTTATCTGGATTGTACCTGACCATGGTAATCTCATTGAATAAATTACCAAAACCCACAACCATTTTACGAATGATACGATTATAGAATGTATTTGCCATTAAATGTCACCAAATGGGTTAGTTTCACTGAAGTCTATTATAGAATTTGCTTGTTGTTCTATATAGAGATTATCATAAGTTTCATTGTTAACATCCACATCCAACGGATCGTACCTTGAAATTGTATATCTTGCATTACTTGACGCACCAATCACTAAAGTGTTGGCAGTAAATTCACCCATAACATTTGTAATGGATAGAATTTTTGTGTTTGCAACCCACTCAGATACAGTACCAACAGCTGTTGCATTTGCAAAGGTTTGATCCGCTGAGTAATATACTTCTTCTTTATATTCGTAGTTGCCTGTACCACTCGACAACATTCTTATGTCGATTGTGTATGCAGAATTGTCCACAACCATGTCGATATCTGGTACACCAGTGTCGATAATTTCTTGTGAGTACTTGAATTTCTCCATTTCAATTTCGTAGAAGAATGGTATCTTACGACCTAATGTAAAGAAGTCTTTTGTTTGATTTACAAACTTAATCTCAAACAGTTCACCAGTACCATTTAAGAATGGCACATAAATCAAATCACCTTCACGTGGTCTTGTGAATGTATTTTGTGGTACTCTTTGAGAGAATGAACGCTTAGAAATGATAACATTAACATTGTTTTTAATTTCTAGGCCAAACTTGGAGAAGAATTCTCTTTCACCACTATACTCTAAAGCACTAGACAAATAGAATTCAATTGGAAAAGCAGACTGAAATTTCTTAACCGGATCTTCACCGTACAACAAATCTCTGGCAGTATCATTGTCATTCGGAAGATAGAAGGCGTCAGAACCCATAATCTTAATTGATTCTACAATTAAGTCTTCCACAACCCTCTGCTCATTGAGAGTGTTGTAATTATTAAAGTATACACTTGTTGCCATGTTAGTTCATGTACCAGTCTAGGATTCCACCGTAATTCTTTTCCATGTCAGCTTCTAAAGTTTTCTTTTCTTCGTCTGCTTCGTCATAGATTTTGTCGCCATTTAGAACGACACCACCAGGCAATTGTATACCACCAAACTTTTTAAGATTGGAACCCCATTGTTTCTTAATCAATGCGGTTGCATATTCTTTTAACCAACGGTCATTCCAGACTTGTCCGTATGTTGCTGGATCTAATGTTGCATAACACTCTGCAACTACTGTGGTACCCACTGGTGCTTGAGATTGACCCCATGCCCAATCAATCATCAGTCTTTGCATGTGACGGTTGAAACGGATAGGAACTTCACCTGTGAACATTAGTTCCAGTGAACGCAAGTGTTGTTGAGTCAGTGTGTAGTTGATGTATGATGCGGATGTGAAGTCATACAGTTCGTTTAGACGCAACTGATATCTCAAATCAAACATATTGATAGAAGATTGTGAGTCCTGAATTGGAAAGATACGAGTTACACCAGTAATTTCCAAAGAATTGTTTGCACGGTCTTGTGCGTCAGCCAAGTTTAGATAGCGGTTGTCAATGTCCGTTTGTGTTATTTTCTTGATGTAATAAACTTTTTGTAGACCGTCAAAATGGTAATCATGCCAGTATTGTAACGCATCGTCTATACGGTCTTCCACCTGGTCATCATCTACATTGATATCTATGACTGGGAAACCTAGACGTTTTAGGCAATAACTTTTAAAGTCGGCTCTATTTGTAACTGTAGCCATTACTAAAACTCCTTATAATAAGGTATTTAGTTTATGACCATTTCGATCCAGTTCAGTGTATCTTCGTTCCACACATACAATTTTCCATCAGATGGTGCTGTTACTGGTGGCATCCAAAAACAAGTATCTTCGTCCAATGTCCAACTTGGAAAAGGTTGCGGTGCATAAAAAGCATCACGAACTGAATCATAAATGTAACCAATACCTGCGTAATTCTTTCTCAATGCTTCACCATTGTCTGGAAAACCATCTTCACCATAATGAACTCCACCTCTGGTGTTGTAACTAGTTTGAACAAATCTGTTTGGATCACCAAAATGTCCAGTATTAATAGTTTCTTGGTCTATAACAAGAACTTGAATTACAATATTATTTTCATCAATTTTTGCAAAATGTGCCATGTGTTTATTCTCGATTTTAATTAGAATGTTATTGTGCCTGATTGAGTGAATTTGTAAATTTTATAACCACCAGTATTTGTATATGTCGGAGAACCAGTAGTTGATGTAGCATCACGATACGAATTGGGGTATCTCACTATAACTATACCTGAACCACCTGCGCCACCGGCAGAAGCACCACCATCATAAACCCCAGTGGCGCCACCGCCGCCTGTATTTGTTGTACCCGACTGTCCTGCACTAGCAGATGTAGTGGATCCATTGCCGCCACCACCGAGACCACCGAATCCTGCACCAGCTGATAATCCAGTTGCTCGATTATCTCTACCAACACCGCCGCCGCCGGCGTAATATGTAGATGTTCCGGAATAATCACTTACTACACCAATACCTCCATTGGCTGTCCTGAGTGATGTGGTTAGATTGATTGTTTCACCCACTGCTCCTGCGCCACCGCCGCCGCCGCCACTAAATTTGTTAGAACCGTTACCAACAGATGCACCGCCATTATTACCTTGACTTGGTGATGTTGCTGGTGTGTTACCTGCTCCACCCGCAAAGTTGGGACTAAAGTTTCCTAAGCCGGCGCCACCGCCTGAACCACCAGATCCACCTACAGCACCATCATATGCACCATAACCTCCACCTGTTGCAGTAATTGACGAAAATACTGAATCATTACCTTTTCCACCTGCTCCAGCGGTCACTGCGCCTGTTCCACCTGCACCTACAGTAACTGTTAATGCAATACCAGAAGTAACTGCAAAACCGGTGGCAGTTCTAAGGCCGCCGCCTCCGCCGCCACCGGCCGAACTGGAATAACCACCACCACCGCCACCAGCAACAACCAAGTAATCAACCGTAGTAGTAATTGGCAATACAGGAACAGGCCAAGCACCAGATTTCTTCATCTGTGCGACGTCAGACATACTGAAAAAACCGCTGGCATATTCGGAAGTTGTTGTTGCCTTATTGGAAGATATTACACCACCAAAATATCTTTTACTCATGTTAACTTATGTCCTCATAACTAACTGAAACAGAAATGTAGTTTGCTGTGTTTGCAAATGCACCAAAACTTGTGTTTTCTTCCAAGTAATATTGACTAGTTTTATCAATTATGGTTAATGTTGATAAAGCTGGAACGTTAATTGAACCAGCAATTGAACCATTTGCTGCTCCTGTTGTGTTTGCCCCATTGCTATAAAAAACGGTAACCGCAACAACTGATGCATTGTAATTACATAAGTTTAATGTATTAACTTTTAATACTTTACCTGAGTTTGCTGGATTATTTAATACAGTTGTTACCGCAGTTGATGTTAAATTTGATGTTGTTGTTTTTCCAACTATTGTATTTGCGTTTATTAAATTTGGTGCTGCCATGTTAACCTCCGAAAACTAATGAATAACCAGCAGCAATTTTTTTGGTTGATGTGGTTGATGAACTGCCTGTGTTTGCTGCGGCAAATGCTGCGTTTGCTGTTTCTCTTGCAGTTGAGTCCGTAAAATCTGCTCCACCAGGAACAATCTTCCAAGCTTGAAGTGATGTGTTGTAAATGTATGTTATGCCATTTACGATTGTTGTTGCGTTATTTGATGGTGATGTTGGAAAGAATGCCATTTTATTTACTTTTTTATTTTATTTAGAGTATACTGATGTAAATTCTTCCTGTACCACCAGCAGAACCTGCTGCACTGCCAGCTGTTACACCAGAACCTGCACCATTTCTAACAGTATCGGATGCATTGCCTGCTGTTGTGCCTGATCCGGAGTAGTGTGTTAGACCTGTAACTAATGATGTGTTTGCATAACTGGAACCACCACCGCCACCGGCGCCGGCCCATGATGCTTGAATACCAGCACCGCCGCCGCCGTAATAACCACCGCCGCCGCCACCGCCACCATAATTACTTCCACTATATGCGCCTGTTCCACCTTGTAATGCTGAACCTGCTGTTCCATTATTAGATGCTGTACCTGCTGCACCGCCAGCAGTGTTTGAAGCACCTCGACCATATGCATTTGAGTAACCTGCACCGTTTGCACCACTAGGGAATCCACCAGCACCACCAACATCACCACGGTTACCATCATCAAATCCGGCGCCGCCGCCGCCTGCTGCAATTGCAATTGCACCTGCTTGTGTTGCACTTGTGCCTGCAAAAATGCCAGCAGCATTACCACCATTTGAATTGAATGAAGCCGCAGATGTTCCTCTACCAAAGAAGGTTATATAGTATGAAGAACCTTGTGTTAGTGTAACATTTCCTGTTAGAGCTGCGCCAGCACCACTGGAATATGAAGCGGTACCACCGCTGCCATTTGAACCACCTGCCCCACCTTCACCCCACATTTTAAGGTTTACTGTCAAATTTGATTGTGGAACAATCGTGTATGTTCCTGTGGTAATATTCAATGGTCCATCAACAGCTAAAGTCCAACTTGATTTAGAATTGAATGCTGGACTTATAATAAAGTCAACAATTTGCGGCCAATTGTTACCACGCATAGCCAACTGAGCATCTGCAACACTTGCAATTATTTTGGTACTAGATTGAGATAAAGTTTGTACCGATCCAATAACACTTAAATTTGGTCTCGTTTTCATAATATTAACTCAGTAATTCATAACCTATCGAAGCGTGCAAAGAAGAATTGGCTGAACCACTCATTTGTAGTGTGTCTCCTTCTTCCAAATAAAATCCTGTATCTTTCGCAACAACTGTTAGTAATGAGTTTGCTGGTACAGTTACTGATCCAACAACATAAAATGTTCCTGTGCCGTTTCTATTAACGATTACATTTGATGTAGTTGTAGATGCAGAATAGTTTGTTAAAGAAATGTTATTGATTTTATATATTTGGTTACTTGCAGCAGCGTTCGACAATACATTGGCTGTCGAAGTTATCACATTTGCATATGCTGTCTTGGCGGTTATTGTTACTGTGTTTGCTATATTTAATGACATTTGTTATCCTTAATTTCCAAATACATAGGAATTAATCATTGACCTTGCGTTATTTGTTCCACCACCGCCACCAGCACCTGAGTTTGTGGTTATAGATGATGATGTGATATCCACCCATGCGTTTGATGTTCCATCAGAAAGATATTCATATAAAACATCTTCTGTTGTTGAATACCATTGGTCTCCAATATTTGCAGTTAATGGTGTTGTTGCTGAAGATTTATATATTAAACCACTGGCACCACCAGTGTTGGCCTTTGCGAAGGCCGCATTTGCCTGTAAGAATGCTGAATTGGCCTGTGTTCTAGCAAATGTATCCGTTGGAGATAATGTATTTGCAACATTGTATACTGTGTTTGCTTGTAGAAAAGCCGACTGTGCATAGTTGAGAACATCCACCCCAGAAACAGTTATCTTGTTTACTGAGTAATCCAGTGTTTGGTCAATGTTTGCTGGTTGGAGTTTTGTTGTCATTTTGTTTTTTTATATTATTTATTTAACTTCAAAAGTACTTGTCAGGTTAACCTGGTTGTTGGATGTGTATCTTGCTACACCTCTTGTAATTCTTACGTCATCTATGTAACCAAGCCAATCGTTTGTAGTTGAACCATTTTGTCGTCCAACAAACACTGCACCCACACTTACGTTATTATCTGAATTAGTTGCAGTACCAACTATAACACCATTGATAAACAATCTCACCGAAGTACCTGACCTTGTTATAGCAACATGTGTCCATTGATTTGACGGTATTGTTGATGTACTTGTTATCCAGGTTGTAGTGGAGTTAAATGCTACTAATTGATTTGAACTGTTCATATAAAACAATATGTTGACATTGCTGCCACCGCCACGCAAATCAACAATTGCTCGCTGAACTCCCGAATCTGTTCTGTATACCCATGCTTCAATCGTGTAATCGCCTGTTCCAAATGCAAATTGTGGACTTGCCGGACTAGAAAGATAATCACCAGTGCCATCAAAGAAATAACTTTGTCCAGTATTTCGTTTGAAAGGATTAAATGACCTAACAGCAACGGTGTTAAATGCTGTCAGTGTTGCAGCGTTCGTACTATTGTCTGCAAAGTTTCTAGATTGACAAGTCAACAACTGAGTTCCTGAAACAGCAGTCAATGGACTTGTCGGAGGAGTAAATGTTGTTGTGTATAAAGTTGTGTTAGTCACTCTAAGATTACTAATAAAACCATTCAACAAGTTCACATTACCTGGACTATGTATTGCCCATGCACCTTGTGTATAGCTAGCAGAGGTTGTAGTGGATCCGACTGACACACCATCTACCCACATCGTCATTAAGTTACTACTGTCTCTAGTTACTGCGATGTGATACCATTTTCCTGGAATAATAGATGATGGACTAAATGTGGAATTAAATATATTTCCTGTTCCAAATATATTTGGTGTGATTCTAGTATTATCATTATAAAGAGTCCATCCACCGTTAGACTGAACACCCATAAATGACCCTGAGGTTGCGGGAGCCATTGTCCATAATGCCCAAAATTCAACTGTGAATGTTCCTGTTAATGTAGTCCATGTTGCTGAAGGTACAGTTAAATAATCTGCGTTTCCGTCTGAGTATACACTATAAAAACCACTCTCAAACGGATTTTCTGGTGCAATTTTAACATCACCAACTGTTTCTAAGTTGTTGGTGCCATGCATATCAATAATACCACCAGAAGTACCAGATAACAATAATGTTGATGATGCTGTATTTGCACCAATTCTATATGTTGGTGTTGCTGGTGCCACCGGTGGAACAAAGTTGGCTCTGTATAAACTAAAACCGTTTATAAGTTGAACATCACTAATGTAACCATTCAACATAGCAGTGGTGTCACTTCTTCCACCAATAGTCAATGCTTGTGAACCGTCATATAATGTAGATGTTGTCAAGTCTGTGGTATATGTTTGAATTCCGTTAGTAAATCCTCTTATCACTCCACTAGTTCTTGTAACTGCGACATGATACCATTGTCTTGGAGTAACCGCTCCTAAACTCGCTTCGTTCACAGTCCAGGAACCACCATTCAAACTCATGTTCAAACGAAGTGTATTTGCGTTATCAATTCTTATCAACCATGGGGCATATGAAGACCAACCATTAGTCATAATCACTTGTTCAGTGCTTGCAGCATTAGTATAGAACCAACATTGAATAGTGAAGTCATTAGCCTTAAATCCTAATGTTGGATAATTTGCAACAGTTAACTT